>Ga0066677_10000081_pt1 | contig 30166 bp, 25 predicted proteins | sample GraSoiAngelo_126_FD_62299 | JGI IMG/M metagenome (GOLD analysis project Ga0066677, IMG submission 62299) | Grasslands soil microbial communities from the Angelo Coastal Reserve, California, USA - 14_0927_09_20cm | ecosystem: Environmental > Terrestrial > Soil > Grasslands | place: USA... | reverse complement strand
TTTGTCGGTCACGCTCGTGCATGGGGCGAGCTATCTCCTCGTCACGACCGTCATCGCGTGGATCGTGTTCGCAAAAGTGGGCGTTGGTTTGCTCAGGCGATCCTGGATCAATCTCGATGTCATCTGGGCCGGCGCGTTGATCGTCACGGGCGGCGTGACCCTGTTGCTGCGCTGATGCGGATTCCGAGAATCGCATCGCCCCGGACCTGCGCAAATGTCGTTGCTGCGTCGCGGTGCCCTTCCATCAACGTGCGGGCCGCGATCATGAAGTCGCGCATACGCGTACGCGTCTTGTCCTCCAGCCGCCGCAGCGCGGCAATAGCCTCCGCGGATCGTCCGAGCGCCTCGAGCGAGAGCGCAACGATGTACGGGTTCTCCTCGAGCCTGGTGGCGGCTACCCGAGAATAGTCCGCGCGAAGGAACCAGGTGTAGACCACGCTCGTCCGAACTCGCGGCTCGAACCGTCGCGCGTGCGCGTCAGCGGCGAGTGACGCCTCGAGCAGCCCGCAGTACTGACAAGCGCTCACGAGCCCGGCGAACAATTCTGAATCGGCGGCCGGCGCCCGTTTGAGGAGCCGCGCCATCGCGTGCTCCGCGCGGCCAAGGTCGACCTCGAGCTGCGCGTATAATTTGTGCGCCAGTGGCAGCTCCGGATTAATCGCGAGCGCCCGGGTGAACGCCGTCTCCGCCTGATCGAGGCTCTCGCGCGGATCCGAATCCACGTACTTGCCGAGGACGTGATACATGCGGCCCAAGCGCGCCCACGCAGGCGCGTAGCGGGGATCGGCTTCGACACACCGTAAATACAGATCTCTGGCAACGCTCCACTGCTTCGCGTCGTGACTGAGCTGATTGCCGCGAAGATAAAACTCGTAAGCGCGCGCGCTCGACGGGACGTCACGCTTGAGCATCCCGTGATCCCGCGCGGTCAACGGCAATGAAAGGGAGTCGACGATGCGGGTTGCGAGTTCGTCCTGGACGGAGAAGATGTCGCCGAGCGATACCTGAGACGATTGTGACCAACGCAGCGTGCCCGCACCTCGGTGAGCTGCGTGCTGACGCGCAGCTGCTCACCGGATCGCAGCAACGAACCCGTCAACACCACGTCGACGTCAGCTTCGGTGGCGATCCTTTTCGGGTCCAGCGGCTCACTCCCGAATCGCGCCGCCACGATGCTCGAGCGCACGACGAGCGAGTCGAGCCCCGACAGCGAGCTGGTGACCGCATCCGGCGGGCTGAACGCCAGGAAATCTGTTTCCGGGTCCGGACGCAGGATGCGCAATGGCAGCACGATCAGCCGCGTGACCCGCGCGGCCACATCTCCCTGTGATGATTCGATCGGCAGGAGGAAGCGATAACCACGGCGCGGCAGCGTCTGGATGTACTGTGGCGTCTCCGCATCGTCGCCAAGCGCCTCGCGAATCTGGCGCATGCAGGAGTTCAGGCTCTGACTGAAATCGACAAACGTCGCGCCGCTCCAGACGTGTTCGCGGATCTCGTCGCGGCTGACCACTTCACCGCTGCGCCTGACGAGCAGCGCCAGCACTTTCAATGGCTGCGGCTGGAGTTTGACTCGGTCTCCGACGAAGAGGCAAGGAAGATATACCCGCAGGGGTGGAAGGCTCCGCGACCGTACCTTCGAGTCGTGCCGCAACCAGCGAGCGTAAAGGCTGACGTCGGGGCTGACCCGCCGTCTTCGCCAAGACGAGCATCTACGCTGAGCCGACTGCTCGACCCTCCGGTCGGACGTTCGGCTCAGCGCAGCTAACGCCGATCAATGCTGGTGTGCGTACCGCGTTGCCGCCGCGAGATCCTTGCGCAGCTCCTGCGCGGTGCGACGCGGCCCGTAGCCGGGCGTGTCCCGCTGGATGCGCCATCCTTCCTTCAGCGGTCCCGCGTCCACCGTGTCGAAGCCGAACTGGTCGAGGAGACGCGTCACCGCGGCCTTCGCCTCAGCATCGTCGCTCGCAATGACCAGGGCGCGGCGATTCGGCGTCCCCGCTGGCTGGCCATCGGTCGTGAGCGCCGCGGCATAGATATGGTTGAACGCCTTCACCACCTTCGACTCGGGCAGATGTGCCTGCAGGAGCTCCGACGTCGTGGTCGACTCGTTATCGAGTTCTCGAATGTGGCCGTCACGCTGGGGATAGTAGTTGTTCGTGTCGATCACGATCTTCCCCCTCAGGGGCTCAACCGGAACGGCACGATAATTCTTGAGAGGCACCGAGACCACGACGATGTCCCCGGCCTTCGCGGCATCCACGGGTGTCGCCGCGCGAGCTTTCGGTCCGAGCTCGGCGATGAGCGCGGATAGCGTCTCCGGTCCACGGGAATTGCTGATCACGACGGCATAGCCGCTTGCGATCGCGAGTCTTGCCACCTGGCTGCCGATGTTGCCGGCGCCAATGATGCCGATGGTTTTTATGGCAGTCAACGTAACCTCCTTGTTCCTCCCTTTGGTGTGAGACCTGCTATCAGAGGATCCGGATCCCACCGCCTCGAACATGACCAGTCGATCGTGACACGGAGCGTCAAAACGGCAACAGCCCACTCTGGCGGTTCGCAGTGACTACCGTCGTCAGGAGGACGTGACCACGATCGATCCGCCCGCGTGCTGTCGGCATGCAAAGTACAGGCAGTCGCGGAAGCGACCACTCGATGTATCGGCCACCATCGCGGAAAGCTGGAAGCTGGCAGGCGGACCGCACACGTCGTTGACGACCATCGGCGCGGAGAACGTGCTCGCGCCATCGGTCGAACGAATAATCCAGGCGCGCCGGCGCTCCAGAGCCGGTCGACTCTCAGTAAAGATAGTCGAGTACTGCCCGCACGCCGCCTGCCCGCCGAGCTGCTGGTGCCGCAAGCCGTTGCCAAGGCTCGGCGTCGTGTTCGTGCACCGCCATCGGCTGGATCTGACGCAGTGCATTTACGTCGGCGCCGGTCCTCAGGACCGCGCGTTCGCGCGGCGGCTCGGGTTCCAGTACTCCGAGGCGAATGATTTCTTTGCCCTGTAAGATCAGATTAGCAGCCAGGAACATTGGCGTCATGAAGAGAAAAGACCGGAGAAAGATCGGGTTCCCTGCAGCAGCACAGAGATTCGTCCCGCGGCAGGTCAATGCTCCCTATCGAATCTGGGGAGAGGGCCTGGAAGAGACGGCCGTTCAACAGCTGAAGAACGCGTGCAAATTGCCCGTGGCTGTCTCGGGCGCGCTCATGCCGGACGCGCACGTCGGGTACGGCCTGCCGATCGGCGGCGTGTTGGCCACCAACGATGCCGTCATTCCGTATGCGGTCGGTGTCGACATCGCATGCCGGATGAAGCTGACGGTGCTGGACCTCCCCGTCAGCGCCCTGACAGACGATCAAGCGCGTTTGACGCGAGCGCTCGAGCGCGAGACACGTTTCGGGCTAGGTGCTTCGTTCAAATCGCGACGTCACCACGATGTCATGGATGCCGACTGGCAGGTGACGAGCGTGACCGCGGGGCTGAAGGATCGCGCCTGGGCGCAGCTCGGCACGAGCGGGAGCGGCAACCACTTCGTCGAGTTCGGACGCCTCACCGTCCTTGACGACACGGTCGGACTCTGCGCGGGCGAGTACGTCGCGCTGCTCAGTCACTCGGGCAGCCGCGGCGCCGGCGCGCAAGTGGCCCAGCACTACAGCCGCCGCGCGCGCGATTTGCATCCTGAACTGCCGCAGGAGCTCTCCCATCTCGCGTGGCTGGATCTGGCGAGTGACGCGGGCCAGGAATACTGGGCGGCCATGGAATTGATGGGAAAATATGCGGCGGCGAATCATGCGCTCATTCACGCGCATGTCGCGCGGGCGCTCGGCGTAGACGTGTTGCTCGACATCGAGAATCATCACAACTTCGCGTGGCGAGAGCGGCATCGGCTTCCTGATGGATCGGAAGCAGAGGTCATCGTACATCGCAAGGGTGCGACCCCGGCCGGCGTCGGTGTGCGCGGCATCATCCCAGGCTCGATGGGAACGCCAGGCTACGTGGTCCGCGGCAAGGCCGTTGCCGAGTCGTTGAATTCCGCGTCGCACGGCGCGGGCCGGCGCATGAGCCGGACCAAAGCGAAACAGACGTTCACGTGGGACGCCACTCAGCGCTTCCTGCGCGAGCGCGGCGTCACCTTGCTGTCGGCCGGACTCGATGAAGTGCCGATGGCGTATAAAGACATCGACCAGGTCATGGCCGCTCAAAGCGATCTCGTCGAACCGCTGGCGCGTTTCGAACCGCGGCTCGTGAAGATGGCGCCGAGTGGAGAACCGCCGGAGGACTGATCTATCGACGCGGGTCCAAAACACCCGCCGGTCAATCGACCCGGAAAATTACCTTCAATCCGCGCTTCGCAACCTCGAACGCCTGGGCAAATTGCTCGAGTGGGTAGGCAGCCGTCACGAGCGGCTTCACATCGACGCGTCCGTCGGCAAGCAGGTCGATCGCGCGCGCGAACGGACCGCATCGCGAACCGACGACGGTGATTTCGTCCACCACGAGCGGCGAGAACGACACGGGCGTTTCGCCGTGAAATGTTGACTTGAGAACGATCGTGCCGCGTGGACGCACCAGCGCGCCTGCCGCAGCAAAGCCGGCGGGCGCCCCGGTCGCATCCACAACGACATCGAACCGACGCGCGAGCGAGCGACGCGCAGTGTCCACCGTAACGCTCTCGAAGCCGAGCGCGGCTGCGGTCGCTCGGCTGGACTCCGTTCGAACGATCGCCGTCACATCGGCACCCTGGGCGCGGAGGACCTGCGCGACGAGCAATCCGAGCCGTCCCGCGCCTACGACTGCCGCAACCGTACCCCGCTCAATCTCAACCTGCTCCACCACGCGGCACGCTGCGGCGGTCGGCTCGACAAACACTGCCGTCACGTCATCCAACGATGCGGGAATCGCGTGCAGGTTCACCGACGGAAGCGACAGGTATTCCGCGAAGGCGCCGTCACGGTCGCGAATGCCAAGAACGGTGCGCACGTCGCAGTGTCCACGCCCTGCCGCGCGACACCCCGCACAGCGTCCGCACCCGACAGTGATCTCGCCCACGACGCGCCGTGCGATCCATGCCGAGTCGCCGGCTCCCGTATCTTCAACGACTCCGACGAACTCGTGGCCGGGCACGCCTGAAAAGCCCGCATAGCCGCGAAGCAACTCGAGATCGGTGCCGCAGATCCCGGCAGCCGTCACGCGGATCACGCATTCATCGCCGGCCGACGGTTTCGGCCGATCTCGTAACGAGAGGGTCCCGTCGGTGCCGAGAACCAGGGCGCGCACGGCGCCAGATTACCGCGGAGGAAGGCAGACCTGCCCCGTGGCCCTGGCCGCAAATGCCACTTGGCGTTGACAGGCCAACGCAAGTAAACTCTCGTCCACTTCGTGACCCTCTTCGGCCCGTGGACGTTGCAAGGGAGGCTGAATGATGACCGTCACCCACTTCACGGCGCAGCAGGCGCCCTGCGGCAAGGTCGTCGAGGCAGACGACTATGAAGATCGCGACGACGAGGCGCTGCTCACGCAGGAAACAGATTACGGGTGTGGGTGCGTGAGCATCCAGCATCAGTACCACGACGGCAGCGTCGCCTGTAAAGTCATCCACCATAACGGCACCGTCCTGAAAGAGGAACTCCTGACGGCGGAATAGCGGCGGATCCGTCTTTCCAGACGGAGGACGCGAGATGCGGCTGTGACCCCGGCATTCGACGTCGTACTCGTCGGCGGTGGAGGTGCCGGGTTGCGCGCCGCCATTGCCCTCGCAGAAGCCTCCCAGCGGCTTCGCATCGCGGTGGTGTCCAAGGTGTACCCGATGCGCAGCCACACCGTCTCGGCGGAAGGGGGCGCCGCCGGCGTCATCAGCCCCGACGACAGTCTCGACGAACACTGCTACGACACCATCTCGGGTGGCGATTGGCTGGGCGATCAGGACGCCATCGAGGCGTTCGTCCGGGAAGCACCACAGGAACTGCTCCGCCTCGAACACTGGGGCTGCCCGTGGAGTCGCGAAGCTGACGGTCGCGTCGCGGTGCGGCCGTTCGGCGGCATGAGAAAGATGCGCACGTGGTTTGCCGCCGACAAGACCGGCTTCCACATGCTTCACACGCTCTTCCAGACCTCCCTCAAATACACGACGGTCGTTCGCTACGATGAATGGTTCGTCACCAAATTTCTCGTCGATGATGGACGCGTCCAGGGAGTGATCGCGCTCGAGTTGGCGACTGGAAGGATCGAGGCGATTACCGCCCGCGCGGTGATCGTGTGCACGGGCGGGTGTGGCAAGGTGTTCCCGTTTACCACGAATGCGGCAATCAAGACAGGCGACGGCATGGCCCTGGCCTATCGCGCGGGCGCGCCGCTCAAGGACATGGAGTTCGTCCAGTACCACCCGACAGGTCTGCCGTTCACCGGCATTCTGATCACCGAGGCTGCGCGATCCGAGGGCGGATACCTCATTAATAAGGATGGGTATCGTTACCTCCAGGACTACGCGCTCGGCACGCCGCAACCCAAGCCGGTGCTGCGGACGATGGAACTCGGCCCGCGCGATCGACTGTCACAGGCGTTCATGAAGGAACTGGACAAGGGACGTACGACGGACACGCCGTACGGTCCTGTCGTGTTCCTCGATCTGCGGCATCTTGGTGAGCAACTGATCAACAGAAGGCTCCCGTTCGTGCGCGAACTGTGCATGAAGTATCAGAACATCGATCCCGTCAAGGAGCTGATACCGGTGCGGCCGGTCGTGCACTACATGATGGGCGGCGTTCACACCGACATCAACGGTGCGACGCCGCTGCCGGGTCTCTACGCGGCCGGGGAAGTCGCGTGTGTCAGCATCAACGGCGCCAACCGTCTCGGGTCCAACTCGCTGCCCGAATTGCTCGTGTTCGGCGCGCGCGCCGGCCGCGCCGCCGCTGATTACGTCGCCGGCGCAAAGGATCCCGGCACGACCGTCGTCGCCCAGCTCCAAGACGAGCAACGCCGCCTGGAAGCCGATCTGTTACAGCAACGCGGCCGCGAACGCATCGCCGACATCCGCCAGGAAATGCAGTTGACGGTGGAAGAGAGCGCCGGCATCTACCGGACGGGCGCGTCGTTGATACGCAGCGCCGCGAAGCTGCGCGAGCTGCAGGAGCGCGCCCGAGATTTCCGGATCGAGGATGACAGCCGCACGTTCAACACGGAGCGGATCGCCGCGCTCGAACTGTCGTTCATGCTCGACGTGGCCGAAGCGATCGTCACTTCCGCGCTGCGGCGGGAGGAATCGCGCGGTGCGCACCAGCGGACGGATTTTCCCTTGCGCGATGACCAGCGCTACCTGGCGCACTCGCTCGTGCAGCGACAACCTGACGGCTCGTGCCGCGTTGACTATCTGCCGGTAACGATCACCCGCTGGCCTCCGGCCGAGCGGGTCTATGGCGAGGCACCCTCCGATGAGCGATCACATTACGTTGCACGTGGCGCGATACCGTCCGGAGAAGGCGTCTGAGACCACGTTCGACGCATTCGAGCTCCCCTGTCCGAAAGAATGGGTGGTGCTGGATGGTCTGAATCACATCAAGGACCGTATGGATGGAACGCTGTCGTACCGCTGGTCGTGCCGGATGGGGATCTGCGGGAGCTGCGGGATGCTGGTGAATGGCGAGCCCAAGCTGGCGTGTGCGACGTTCCTCTCGGATTACGCGCCCGGCCCCGTGCGCGTGGAACCGCTGCGCAACTTCCCCGTCATCCGCGACCTGGTCGTCGAGATGGGCGACTTCATGAGCAAGCTCACGCGCATCAAGCCGTGGATTGTCCGCCAGGTGGAAAAGCCGTTATCGGACGGTGAGTACCGGCAGACGCCCGGCGAACTGGACGAGTACAAACAGTTCAGCATGTGCATCAACTGCATGCTCTGTTACTCAGCCTGCCCGATCTACGGCCTCGATCCGCACTTCATCGGACCGGCGGCCATTGCGCTCGCGCAGCGCTACAACTTGGACAGCCGCGACGAAGGGGCCGCGGAACGGATGCAGATCCTGTCGGAACACGACGGCATCTGGGGCTGCACGTTCGTAGGCGAGTGCACGAAAGTCTGTCCGAAGCACGTCGATCCGGCTGGCGCGATCCAGCGCTACAAACTGCAATCGGCGGTGGAGTGGGTGAAAGCGTTCGTACTCCCGAGGGCTGCGCAATGAGGCACAACGCCGTCTACACGCCGTATCATCCGCGCTGGCATCGCACGCGAGTGTCGACGTATTGGTGGCTCGGACGCTGGTCGTACTTCCTGTTCATCCTGCGGGAGTTGAGCAGCATCTTCGTCGCGTGGGTCGTCATTTATCTACTCGTGCTCGTCGCGGCGGTGAGCAAGAGCGCTGTTCGGTACCAACAGTTCCTGGATTGGTCGCGCAACCCGTTCATGCTGTCTCTCAATATCCTCAGCCTCTTGTTCATCGTCCTCCATGCGGTCACGTGGTTCAATCTGGCGCCGCAGGCAATGGTCGTGCACGTTGGCGGCAGGCGCCTGCCGGGATCGTTGATCGCGATCTCGAACTACGCCGGCCTGGTAGCAGTGTCGATTGTGATTCTGGGCCTTCTTCTGATTCGGTGGTGACCATGTACGCCAGACGACCGATCGAGCCCCTGCTCTGGCTGTTCTTCAGCGCCGGCGGCGTCATGGCGGCGCTCTTCTTTCCGGCGATCCTGTTCCTCTTCGGGATTGCGTTCCCACTGGGCTGGCTTGCCCCGCCCAATTACGATCATTTGCTTGCCGTCGTCAGTCATCCGCTGACGCGACTCGTGCTGCTCGGTGTGTGCTCTCTTTCACTCTTCCACTGGGCGCACCGCTTTCGTTACACGCTGTACGACGGGCTGCAGATCAAGCACTTGAACGAGTCGATTAATGCCATCTGCTACGGCGGCGCGGTACTCGGCACGCTGACGGCCGCCTACCTCCTGTGGAAGGTTCCATAAGGTCAGAAGCAGTACGTCGCGCTTCATCACGCATCTCCATTCCGATGAAACCGCCGGCTATCGCGATCTGATCTTCACGACGTGGCCGCTGAAGGTCCATCGGTCCTGAAGGTGTCGACAAGTCGAGCAGATACGCCGTGCCGTCGACGACGAGCGCCGTGGCGGAACCCGATCGTTCAGGGTCAGGGCGCGGGCGATCGCATCTGCCTGCCTTACCTGCCGCCGGTCGCGCGGATTGTCATGTCAACTTCGCCGCTGCGCTCTTTCACCTGCACAACGGCGTTCCCCTGGTCAAACGTAAAGCGGCACAGGAACGAATTGATGTTCGCAACCTCATCGTAGTCGAACACGAATGTCGATGGAGCCTCCCAACTGCCCTGCAGCGCGACCGGCAGACCGAACCGCCCATCCGGAGACAGGCGAGGAACAGCGTCGAGTCCAAGGGGCCGTCCCTCGACGCGACCGTCGGCGAACTCCAGACGTGCGAAGGCTGTGTCCGTATGGTCAAAGGTGAACGTCACGGCGCGCCAGCCAAGCGGGTTGTCCTCGAGCAGATATCGCTTGCCGGAGATCGCTCGTGAAATCACTGGAAGAGGCGTCGCGGTGTTCGACGCCGGGGGCAGAGCCGCGGCAGCTATCAAAGCATCGAGACGTCGTGCGGCCGCCAGGTTCTCCGCGAGCGCAGCGTCCGACCGAATCGATTTCAGGATGAACGCACCCACGTCGCCCGGCTCGAATGCACCGCCGGTGATCGCCACTACGAGGTTCCTGGTTGGCACCACGCTGATCCGCTGTCCGCCGCGGCCGTTCGCTTCGAACACCAACGGATCGCGCTGTCGATTGACCCACAAGCCGTAGCCGTATTCCCCTTGCAGGACGTGTGCATGCGGCTGGATCGCAGCGGTCATCCACGCGGAGGGCACGATCTGCTGATCCTTCCATCGCCCGCCATGCAGCCACAGGTACCCGATCTTCCCCATGTCATCTGTCCGCAAGTGGAGATCGCCCCAACCGTGCGTGATTCCTCGCGAGTCGGCCGGCCAGGCGACCTCACGGATGCCGAGCCGCTCAAAGAGCCGTTGTCGCGCATACTCGAGCGCGCTGGTGCCGGTGGCCCGCGTGAGAACACCGGACAGGAGGTGCATGCCGCCGCTGCAGTATTCCCCCTTTGTACCTGGCGTCGCGATCATCGGGCGGTCGAGCATGAACTGCACCCAGTCGGAGCTCGCCCGCATCTCGCGCAGCGTTCGCTCGCCGCCGCTGTACGTGCAATCGAGACCCGAACTCATCGTCAGCAGATCTTCGAGCGTGAGCTGTTCCTTGCGATCGTCGCGGTGCTGAACGCGTCGATCGTCGAACACCGACAGCACCGGCTGCTTCACGTCGCGAATCCGGCCGTCGCCGATGACGATCCCGATCAGCGTCGATGTGATGCTCTTCGTGACGGAGGCGACATCGTGCAGCGTATCCTTCTGAAAGGGAAAGAAGCTCGCGTCGAGAACGACATAGCCGTTGCGAACGATCATCAAGCTGTGAATGCGCGTGCGGTGGACCCGGATGTACTCGAGCGCATCCGCCAGCACCACCGAATCCATGCCCTGTGCTTCGGGCGGCGACGATCGCCAACGGTCGCCCGGCCAATACGTATTCTCCTGTGCTGGGTGGCCGGAACGTGCGGCGGCAACGGTGGTCAGACACGCCATCACCAACGCGATAATCCTCTTTGTCACTGATTTCACATCCGCGCGAGCAACGATAAGCTGCTGGGCATGCCAGAGATTGAGCAGAACGGCTTGCCTCGCTCGCGCTCGCGCACCTCTCGTCCAGAGGTGAGCAGGTGAGCTAGGCGGCTCGCGTCGCCAGCCATGTGAGATAGCGCCTGCGCAGAAATTCTGCGTACAGGCGGGCTGGCAGTGCAGGAGGATCCATCTGCATCTGCCGCAAGTGGCAGACGATATGTTGCATGAGGAGCAATTCGAAAAGCGGATGGTCGATTCGGAGGAGCGGATCGAAGCCCGCGACCAGCGCTGCCGTCAGCGCATCGACGACTCCGGCACGGAACCAAGGTTTCGCCTTCAGCAAGTCGACGTGCATGAACATGTGCGAAAGGTCCAGGTACCGCGCTCCGGCCTTTGCCATCGTGAAATCGAGGACGTTCACGTCGCAATCGCGAATGATGACGTTTTCGGGCGTGAAGTCCGCGTGAACAGGCACAGACGCCAGGTCCGAGAGCGGCACTTTCCGGGCGAGATCATCGAAATACCGCAACAGGCGGACGCGGAGGTCGGCGTCGATGACATGCCCCTCTGCCAGCGGCTGCAGCCGCTTGTCGAGGTAGTTGCGGATTTGATCCAGGAAGACGTGCCCGTCCGGGCCGTCGAGCGCTTGGAACGTCTTCAACCATGCGCCGACGGCGCGCATCGTTGTCGACAGAGCCTTCAGCGAATCCTCCGATGGAAAGCCGCGCGCGCGCGCGAGCAGCCGCTGGAGGGAAACCCCATCGACACGCTCAGTGACCATCGCCAACAGTTCCGGATAGCAGGCGATCGGCCGCGCGGTGGAGAGGCCGGCATGCGGCGCGAAGCCTCCGTGCACTTTGGCGGTTACTTCGAATTCGCGAGCGATGTTCCGGCGCGTTGCCTCGAGTTCCTGTACGCCGTCGCTACGCGGTCTCAGGATCTTCACGAACGCGCCGATCGTTCGACCGTCCGCTTCGACGTCCACTTCCAGCACCTGGGAGAACGGCCGGACGAGGAGCCGCCGACGTTCCATCCGCACGCGCGTGCTCGCGAAGTGCTGGGAACTCTCGGCACCGAGGCGCTCCAGAACCGAATCAAAGTTCACCGCTGACTCAGCTGCGCCGTGCATAGTCGGCCACGAGGTTACGCAATCGGTACACCGTGCTCAGCAGCGCAAAATCGCGCGCCGTTGTAACACACGAGGTGGGCGGGGTCACATTTTGGCCAAATGGCTACTCCTGCATACAGCTCTTCTGCCATGCCGCCGCTGGCTGGATTGCATAGCGCGAACATTGTCGGCCTAAGGCCGCCGACTGAGGCACGGCTGACCTCTGGCACTGCTGTTGCTCGAAGTGATTCGTTGCAGAAGTACCTGCGTGCCATGTCTCCACCCGTCCTAACTTGCGCAAAGCGAAAAATGGCCTGCCGGGCGACCGTTGCCGTCGTGAGAATGCGATGAGGCGACACGTAAGACGGGCAATCGAGGCGGCGCGATCTCTCGATCGCCGGCTCACCAGACGGCGTGACCTCCGCCGAATCCTATTCAACGCGCGCACCGCGATGAACTATGCGATGGTGGCGCCCGTCCGCCGCGCGATGGAGACCGATCCTCGCATCGAGTTCTACTTCACCGCGAGCGAGGCCCCAAAACAGGCGGCCGCGATTCTTCGCGAAGCGGGCGCCGACGCCCGCATAGTCAGCCTACGGCGAGCGTCGATTATGCGTTTCGACGCGTATATCGCAGCGGACTTGCTGTGGCTCACACTCCCCCGCGGCGCGCGGCGCGTGCAGATGTTCCACGGGGTCGCCGGTAAGTACGCGCACGACTACGACAGACCTACGACATCGATGCGGCACTGGCACAAGCACTTCTTTGTAAACGAACGGCGGTTGCGGAATTTCATCGCCGCGGGGGCCATTGATGGCGGCGGCGAATCGGCGAGGCTCGTCGGCATGCCGAAAGTGGACTGCCTCGTGGACGGTTCGCTGAGCCGCACTGCCGCTGCGGCAGCGTTGGGCCTCGACCCGAGTCGCCCTACAATTCTGTACGCACCCACCTGGTCCGCTGCATCGTCGATCAATTGCCTCGGCGTGGAGTTCATCGAACGGCTGCTCGCCGGGCCGTGGAACACGCTCGTCAAACTGCACGATCGGCTGCGCGATGAGCGACCGTTTTACTCCGGAGGCCTGGACTGGGGCGCCAGGCTCGACTCGCTGCTTCAAGGGCCACACGCCCGCCTTGCATCCGGCGCTGACATCTGTCCGTATCTCGCGGCGGCAGACGTGATGGTTACCGACCACAGCTCCGCGGGCTTTGAATATCTGCTCCTCGATCGCCCGCTGGTCAGAGTCCATGTTCCGAAGCTGCTGGAGCAGTCGAATACGAATAAGGAGTACGTGGATCTCTTGTGCGCGGCGTCGACGACCGCAACCGACACAGCCACTGTGATCGCCGCGGTCGAAAAGAGCCTTGCCGACCCGAGCCACCTTTCGTCGACACGTGTTTCGGTTGCCAACGACTTGTTTTATCGCCCGGGGACGGCGACCCAGCGCGCTTCAGATGAGCTCTACGCACTGATGGAGCTCGAGCGCCCGGCGGTCGGGACGTCACACGTTGAGAGGACGGCCGCCGCGTGAACCGGGCACCACTACAGCTCGACATCATTCTGCCGACGCACAATCGGCAACACCTCCTCGCGCGGGCACTGGACAGCGTGCTCGCTGCGGAGGTCCCTTCCGGCCTGACCGTACGTGTCGCGGTTGTCGACAACAATTGCACCGACGGTACTCGGGAACTCGTCCGCGCGCGCGCTGCGGATTTCGGTGGCAGACTGATGTACCTTTCCGAATCGCGGCCCGGAAAGCCCTTTGCGCTGAATACCGGCATCGCTGCTACCAGTGGTGACCTGATCGGCCTCATCGACGACGACGAGGAGATCGATCGACGGTGGTTCGAATGCATCGACAGCGCGTTTCGTGATGAGCGGCTGGACTTCATCGGCGGGCGCTGTCTGCCGCGATGGGGCGGTGAGCGCCCCGACTGGCTCGGGAGGCATTATCAAGGCGTGATCGGCTGGGTCGAGAACGGACTCGAGCCGCTCGACTTCGGCCCATCGTTCCCCGGCATTCTCACTGGCGGTAACGCGGTCATCAGACGAACGATGATGCAACAGGTGGGGCCGTACTCCACTGCCCTCAGCCGGACGCCCACGCGTCTGATGGGCGCGGAGGATGAGCATTTGTATTACCGGCTCCTGCGGATTGGAGCGAAGGGACGGTATCTTCCCGAACTCGTCATCTATCATTACGTGCCCGCGGAGCGCATGACGAAGCGATATTTCCGCCGCTGGTGCTTCTGGTGCGGCGTCTCGCGGGGTCTGATCGATCTCGAGTACCCGGCGCCTGTGCCGTACGTTGCCGGCGTGCCGCGGTACATGTTCGGCAAGGGCGCTCGTGACGGTGCACGCTCACTCCAGGCCACAATCACACGCCAGCTGCCGCCGGACGAGCGTTTTGCCGGCGAGTTGAACCTCTGGGACCTCGCTGGGTTCATCTACGGCAAGCACGTCTATCGCACGGTGCACCGTCAGCGTCCCCAGCATCTCATCCATCCTGACGTCCGGTGTCAGCGAGGAGGCGCATGAATCCGCCGACTCGCCAGATGAACGCAATTCCGGACATCTCAGTCGTTCTGCCCACGTACAACCGTTCCGCGAATCTGCGTCGCACGCTTGCGAGCGTGCTCGACCAGCGCGCGACAACACGACGGTATGAGGTGATTGTCGTCGACAACAACTCGACGGACGGCACGAGAACGGAAGTCGAGAACGCGATCACTCGAGGCGCGCCGGTGCGCTACGTGCTGGAGCCGAATCAGGGCGTTTCCTACGCCCGAAATGCGGGCGTCAGGGTCGCATGTGCGCCGCTCATAGCGTTCGTCGACGACGACGTGTGCGTGGACCGAGATTGGATCGAGACGATCTGTCGCGCGTTCGAACAGCATCCGGACCTGGATTGCGTGGGCGGCAAGGTGCTGCCGGCATGGGAAGCACAGCCGCCACCCTGGCTGACGCGCGATCACTGGGCTCCCGTGGCGCTGTTGGACTTCGGCGACACAGCCCGCGGCATCAATGCCGAGAACCGGCTGTGCCTGTTGACCGCCAATTTCGCCTGCCGCCGCGAGATTTTCGAGCGGGTCGGCCTCTTCGGCACCGAACTTCAGCGCGTCCACGACGGGATTGGCTCAATGGAGGATCACGAGTGGCTCCTGCGGTTCTGGGCCGCTGGTCGTCAGGGCATGTACGTTCCGGAACTCACTGCCATCACGGACGTTCCACTGCGTCGGATGACGCGCGGTTACCATCGCCGGTGGCATTCCGGCCACGGTCACTACTTCGCATTGGTGAGAGAGCCGGAGTTCGAGGCGTCAACGAGAGGACGACTATTCGACATCCCCGCGCACGTGTATCGCGCGGCGATCCAGAACGCGGCCTGCTGGCTCGTGCGATTGTGCAGGGGTGACTCGGCAGGCGCGTTCCTCTTTGAAACGCGCCTGCGATTTCTGATGGGCTATTTCCGGACGCGTGTGGCTGATTACATCCGGCCCGTCCGGCGACCTGCTGCCGTGCTGCCCCGTGAATCCGAGGATCCGCAGCGCAACACGCGCGTGGCACCCTCGTAATTCATACCGTCCGATCCGCCGCAATCCGGCAGTGCTGTCTTAACGAACTTCGAACGTCGCGACGAGAGGGTTGTGGTCTGATGGCCGCACTCCAGCGGCGTCGCGCGTGTCGAATACCTGCACCTTCTTCAGCACCAGTGACGTAGCACCGCCCGAATAAAACACATAGTCGATCCGGCTTCTGCGCGTATTTCCGTCCGGGTTGTCGGGGAACGCCACGTCCGTGTTGGCTTTCACCGCGTCCGCCCAGGAGTCGTGATAGTCCTTCGTCATCTCGGAGATCTCCGCGGTGCCCGGCCACGAGTTGAAGTCCCCCATCATGATGCGCTGCTGCGCAAACGCGCCGAACCAAGGCTTGAGCTCTCGGATCTCGGCCATGCGGTAGCTGCTCGTGTATGCATCCAAATGAGTAGACAGGATATTGATCGCGCGTCCATTCACCATCACCATCGCCTCCGCAACCGAGCGGGAGTAGGGCAGGAGATAGCTCGCCGTGGACACGAACGGAAGGCGCGACATCACCGCTTCACCCTCGCCGCCCGCGGCGCCCCACTTCTGGACCCACTTGTAGGACCAGGTCTGGCGGGTTCGCGCCTTCAGCTTATCCGCAATGATCTTTATGTCGTCCGCCGTGGGTGACGCGTAGTGGATGATCTCGTTGAACGAGATGACGTCGGGGTTCATCTTGATGACCCAATCGACAACAAGATCGAGATTCGATTTGCTGTTCGTGGTCCAGCCCTGCTGAATGTTCCACTGCAGGACCCGCAGCGTTGTCGTGGTCGTTGGCGGAGGGGGCGGCGGGGGTGGTTGGATCGTTCCCGCTCCATAATTCACGACCAGCTTCGGCCGAAGCGCCGAGATCGCCTCGTTGGAGTAGTACGCCATCCAAGAGAGGGTGCTCGTGCCATCGATATCCACGAGCATTAGGCGCGTATAACGCGATGAGGTCTGCATCGCTTCGCGCGTAATCGCCGTGACGTCGATGATGACCTTCGAAGCGGCGACGTTCGTGACGGTGACGACGCCATGCTGGTGTCCCAGATCTCCGCCGGGGGTGGCCCAATTCATTGTGTGTTTACGCAAGAGCCACGTAGTCTCAAACTCATCGAACGAGGATGGCACGCAGTAAACCGCGAGGTGACGCAAGGAAGCGTTGCCCGTCTTGACCGTCAGCGTCAGGATTGCGGAGTTGATCTGGCTGCCAGCCGGGATCGTGTTATGGGTGTCGAACTTCAGGAGTGCGCGCCGTACCCGGGTCGGGTCGGTGCTGGATTTCGTCTCTAGATCCCCTATACCGAAGTTTGTTTCGTCGTAGCTGCCTCCTCGAAGCGTCGCATCTGCGGCGCGAACCGTTACGCTTTGCGCTGCCGCTGGAGTCGCGAACGCCACGACCATCGCAGCCACACACAAACCAGCCCATCCGAAGCCGTCGCGCACACGTACCGGCATCTGACCTCCTCAACCTGAACCTTTTTTTGAGGGGAACCTGAGCGTCTCGGCTGGAGCAAGAGCGGTGCCCTGCAGTCAAGTCATGATGGCTACAGAACTTATGTTTGCAGAGCTCACGGATGGGCTCTGGCCGTTTACAAACACAACTCAGCCATTTGAAAGATTTACATCCCTCCTTAACTTAGTGAGGCTCTGAGTTCAGCGTCCCAAACTGTTGAGTTTTCTCCTGTTACAGACTGCCGATGCTGACTATTCGAACGGGGCGATTCGCAGGCGTTGTGTAGTGATGCCACACTCACGTCCGAGGCTGGCTGTGGTGGCGTACCGCGCAGTGCCCTCTGCAGCGCCTCTGTAGAGCTGCTGGCGCGAAGAGACGTTCTTTCGTACATTTGAGAGTCTCTTGCCGTTTTTCGTCCTTCCGGTTCCTCACTTGAGTCATTAGCCCCGCTGTAGAAGCGGCACTGCGCTGGCATAAGTGGGTAAGACTCATTTCCGGCAGGGGTGTCTTAGGGGAAAGGAATCATGCTTCATACGGGTGGTAGAAATCAGCTATTCGTAAGCGCGGTTCTCGCCTGTTTGCTGGCGGCGGTCTGGATGACGTCGACAGCCGCTCAGCAGACCGCAGTGCCGGCGGCGCTAACGACGTGCGCCGATCCCGGCGAATGCCTGTGCGACAGTTCTTACCAGGACTGCCGATCGGCGATCCTTCAGTTGATCAACAACGAACAGACGGGCATCGACGTCTCGTTCTGGTTCATGAACGACTCGCGGTACTCCTCCGCCCTCATCCGACGCTGGCAGAAAGACCATCTGCCGATCCGCATCATCGTGGATACGCAAGCCGATCCGACGTACGCGGGCACCAAGGCGGTCCGCGACACGCTCGTCACTGCGGGCATCCCCATCCGTAACTATCACGGAGGGGCGATCAACCATTGGAAGATGATGTTGTTCGCAGGTCAGGGCAAGGTCGAATTCAGCGCTGCGAATTATGCCGACGGCTCGTACTCCCCGTCACCGCTCACTGCGGCCTATCTGCAGTACGTGGACGAGGCAATCTATTTCACCGACGATCCCAGCATCGTGAACAGCTTCATGAAGCGGTTCGAGGACAACTGGTTGAGCACCACCACTTTCGTGGATTTTGCGAATATCACGGCTCCCCAGACCCGGAAGTATCCGATATATCCCATATCGCCCGACCTGAACTTCGTGCCGGATCAGAATTACGAAAATCGGCTCGTCACACAGGTCAGGACCGAAAACCGAAAGATCGATGCGGCCATGTTCCGCATCACCTCCGCGAAGCTCCCTGACGTGCTGATCCAGCGTTACCAGGCAGGCATCCCGGTCCGCCTAATCACGGAAGAACAGCAATACCGGAATCCCGACAGGATGTGGGATGCGTATAACGTCGATCGGATGTATGCCGCCGGCATTGCGATCAAAATGAAGGACAACACCACCGATCAGGACATGCACCAGAAGTCCATCATCCTGTACACCCGCGGACTCCAGACCAACGCTGCCAACCGTATCCCGATGGTGGTGTTTGGCTCGTCGAACTGGACCACTTCGTCGGCCGCTGAGCAGCAGGAACACAACTACTTCACCACCAAGCCGTGGATGGTGGACTGGTTCGAGAAGCAGTTCGAACGTAAATGGAACAATCAGACGGTGGATGGAACGTATATCGGCAAGGATCTCTACCAGCCGTTCACGCCGCTTCCGCCGGACACACCGGTATATGCGTCGCCGGCGAACGACGCGCTCGGACTCGCCAGCTCAGTCACCTTGAAATGGGAAGGGGGCTGGTGGGCGCACAAGTACGATGTCTATCTCGACACTACGCCCACCTTCAGTGCGCCGATCATCGCCGACTACATGCCCAGTTTTGCGACCTCGGGTGTGATGTCTGCGAAGGAGTCGTACGTAGTGTCGGGCCTGCTTCCAGAGACAACCTACTACTGGAAGATCGTCAGCAAGACCATGGCGAACCTGACCAAGACGGGACCGACGTGGCACTTCACCACCGTCGGGAGCGTCCCTCCACCGCCAGCACCTGGCGGCTTGACGACATCGCTGGTCTCGCGCACTCGCATCGACCTGAAATGGAATGACGTCGCAGGGGAACAAGGATACAAGGTCGAGAGAAAGCTCTCGACCGACATCGTGTGGACGCAAATCGGCACGACGGCGGCCGATGTGGCCACCTATGTCGATACGAACAGCGGGCTCCGGACCGATACGACGTACAACTATCGCGTGCGCGCATTCACGACTGGGGGCAATTCCGCTTACAGCAACACGCTCACGGTCAAGACGCTGGCCATTGTGTTGAGTCAGGGAGATGTCGTGCTCTACGCGGCAGAAGCCTCGGTTCGTGTCGGTGCGTGGAACCCCGTGGCCGATGCCACTGCAGCGGGCGGACAGCGGCTGGAGAACTTCAACGCGGGCGCGTCGACTGTCACGAAGCCTGTGGCCGCTCCCACGATTTACTTTGAGATCACATTCAATGCCGGCGCGGGGCGTCCATATCGCCTCTGGATGCGAGGGAAGGCATACAACGACAGCCAGTACAACGATTCCGTGTACGCGCAGTTCTCCGACTCGGTCGATGCTAACGGCGCGAGCGTCTTCAATATCGGCACGGCCTCGGCAACCCAGGTCAATATCGAGGATTGCTCGGGATGCTTCCTGAAGGCGTGGGGCTGGCAGGACAACGGCCAGGGCGCGGGAGTGATGGGACCGGCTCTCTACTTCGCGACGTCGGGCGTCCACACGTTGCGCGTGCAGACGCGTGAAGATGGCGTGTCCTTCGATCAGATCGTGCTGTCGCCCGACACATTCCTCAACGAGTCACCCGGCGCTCTGAAGAGCGACACGACGATCCTCCCGGAACAGAACAATCCGGTCGGTCCACCGGATACGCAGCCGCCGTCCGTCGCAATCACGCAGCCCATCGACGGCGACATCGTGTCTGGCATGGTGACCGTCACGGCTGACGCGAGTGACGACGTCGGCGTAGCGCGGGTCGAGCTCTGGGTTGATGGCGCGCTCGCGCAAACCGATACCGGCACGCCATACACGTTCTCTTGGGATTCGCGGGCGGTCGCGGATGGCGCACACACGATCGAGGCGCGCGCGTTCGATACCTCGGGCAACCCCGCTTCGTCTGGTGTCTCCAGCGTGACGGTCTCGAACCCGGCCTCGCTCTCGAACGACGTGATTCTGTACGCATCCGAAGCGCCGGTGAAGGTCGGGACGTGGACCGTTGTGGCTGATGCCACCGCAGCAGGAGGAGCGCGGATCTACCAGCCAAACGCCGGCGTCGCGAAAATCGTCACACCATCCGCGAACCCGGCGAACTATTTCGAGCTGACGTTCAATGCGGACGCGGGCATCGGCTATCGGCTGTGGGTGCGCGGCCGCGCCGACGCCGACAACTGGGCCAACGATTCCGTCCACGTGCAGTTCTCCGACTCGGTCACCGAAGCCAACGCCGAAGCCTTCCGCATCGGCAGCACGACATCCACGCGAGTGAATCTCGAAGATTGCAGCGGCTGCGGCCTGTCCGGCTGGGGGTGGCAGGATAACGGGTGGGGCGTCGGTGTGCTTGGACCGGAGATCTTCTTCGCAGCCTCCGGCTCTCACACCATTCGCATCCAGGCGTGCGAGGACGGCTTCTCGATTGATCAGATCGTGCTCTCGCCAGCCAGATTTATCTCGACTGCGCCAGGATCGCTCAAGAACGACAACACGATCCTTCCGCGGTAGGCGTTCAACCAGGACGAGCGTGGGAGGCAGAACCCGCCCGCGCTCGTCGTCATGAGTCTCGAGCCCGTATTGACGAAGCGGCGCCGAAATTGATACCGTCTCGCATCAGCGAGCACCTCAGAAACCGCCCCAGAGGCGGTTTTTGTATTTCTGCGCGGCGCTCGCCGCGACCTGACAAAAACCCGCCAAATGGCGGGTTTCGTCGTTTTGGACTCACGCATGACCGAATCGATTGACGAAGGCATGTTTCTCAGCATCGGCGGCGTCGAACAATGGGTGACGCTGCGCGGCAGGAACATTCACAATCCAGTGCTGTTCATCGTTGGTGGCACGGGAGTGGCGCTAAGCAGAATGGCACTGTTCTTCGCGCCATGGGAGCAGGACTTTACAGTCGCGCAATGGGATCAACCGGGGTCCGGCGCCACTGCGGCAAAGAACCCCGACGACAGAGAGATCCCGATGACACTTGACCGTATTTCGCGTGATGGTATCGAGGTGGTCGAGACGATCACACATCGTCTGCGAGCGAGAAAGGTCATTCTTGTTGCGATGTCTGGAGGGACGATCGTTGGAGTAACAATAGCCCAGCGGCGTCCGGACCTATTGTGGGCTTACGTGGGGACAGGTCAGATCGTCAACTGGTCTCGTCAGGAGCGCCTCAGCTACGCCATGGTGCTCGAGCAGGCGCGACAGCGAAATGATGAAAGCGCCGCAGCCGAACTCGAAGCCATTGGCACTCCTCCGTATCCGGACCCCGCGACAGATGCCGTCAGATCGAAATACGCTGTCGCGCTGACCGACGCTGAGCGGCGTGTCTTTGCCGATCTCGATCCGAGCGTGATGGCCGCGGCCCGGACGCCGCCACACCAGGCACACTACGTCCCTGAGGGACTGGCGCGAGTCGATCAGCGAGCTCAGTCAATGGCGACATACGAGAAGCTGAGAAGCGAAATCGCCGGGTGGGACGCGCGCAGCGTAGGGCTTGTATTCCGGATTCCGATGTTCTTCTTTCAGGGTGACCAGGACGCGTATACCGTCACGTCAGAAGTTCAACGGTACGTCGCCGAGATCCATGCACCGAAAAAAATGCTCGTCTTGATGAACGGCGGCGGGCATTCGTCGATGTTCATGCGCGAGGAGTTCCTGTTGTTGCTCAACACTCATGTCCGCCATTTGGCTGAATGACCGGCACATGACCAGCCTCGCGGCCGGCGATGGGTGGTCGCCGTTTTCAGTCCTCACGCAATACCTGAATCGGTTCAATGCGTGCAGACCGGATCGCCGGCCACAACGATGAAAGCACGGTGGTGACGATCACCAGCAGAAGCACGCCCACGAACGTTGGCAGGTCCAGCGCGGACACGCCGTAGACCATTCCCGAAAGCGCACGTCCGAGTGCGGCGGCAACCGACAGACCCACGACACAGCCGGCCAGCGATACGCGGAGGCCTTGTCGCAGGAAGGACGACAGAATTTCCCGCCGCAGCGCCCGCATCGCGATTCGCACACCGATTTCGCGACGGCGCATCGCGACGAAATAGCTCAACGTTCCGTAGAGGCCGACCGCAGCCAGTAACACGGCCGTCGTCGCGAACGAGGTCAGGAGAGCGGTACGCAATCGGTTCTCCGCAAACGTGTCATCGAGCCGTTCGTCGAGCGGCATGACCTCGTACACGGATCGCCGGGGCTCGACTTCATGAATCTTGCGACGGATTGTTCCGGCCATGGCCATCGGGTCGGCGTGGGTTCGAACCAGGAAGAGCGGAGTCGGCACCGGCGCGCTGTTGCACCAATAAACGATCGGAACCGGCTCCTGATCGAGGCCTTGCTCTCTGGCATCCGCGACAACACCCACAATGCTTGCAGTTCGAATGTCCGGATTAGGCGGTACCTCCTCGATGTGACGACCGACAGGTGTGGACCCTGGGAGATAGAGCGCTGCAAATCTCCGGTTCACGACCGCGGTCGATACACGACTCTTGCTCGCAAGGATGACCTGACAGAAGCGGTATCCGCATCGTTACGTAATAGCCGGCGGAGGGGCCTGCTGCCGCAAATCGCACGGGGTAAGATTCGGATCCGTCGGGGGAACCGCAATGACGAAGACACTCGACTCCGCGGCCGTCGCCGGCGCGATCCTGCTCGGCGCCGCGGCTGGTCCGGCCCGCGTGCCCGTGCTCGCTCAAATCGCGCTGCCGCACAACTATTACTATCGCGAACTCTATCTTCCTCAGCTGACCAGCGGTCCATCATCCGTCGCGTGGTCGTCAGATGGTACGGCGCTCATCTACTCGATGCAGGGAAGCTTGTGGCGGCAGCGCACCGACAGCACTGTGGCGGAGCAGCTGACGGACGTTCGTGGGAGCGATTATCAGCCCGACTGCTCGCCGGATGGCCGCACGGTCGTCTTCGTGCGATACGACGGCCGGTCGATGGAACTGATGCTGCTCGACCTTGCGTCGCGCGCCGTGCGCGCGCTCACGACGGCGGGCGCAGTCAACGTGGAGCCGCGATGGTCGCCTGACGGCAATCGCCTCGCGTTCGTATCGACTGCGGGGACCGGCCATTTCCTGCTCCACGTCGCCGAGATCCGTGACGGACGGATCGCCTCGTCACGGGTGCTGACGTCCGATCGGCGCAGCGCCGTTTCGCGCTACTACTACAGCCCGTTCGATCACGCGATCAACCCGGCATGGACCAGAGATGGGCGCGAGGTCCTCTTCGTTTCGAATCGTGAGATCGCGCACGGCACCGGGGACCTCGTCCGGATGGCGCTCAACGGTGCGGATACGCCGCGACTTGTCCGACACGAAGAGACATCGTGGCGCGCGAGGCCCGACGTCTCACCCGACGGCACGAGGCTCGTTTACAGCAGTTATCTGGGGCGCCAATGGCAACAGTTGTGGCTGCTGCCCGTCGACGGCGGCTACCCGTTTCCGCTCACGTACGGCGACTATGACGACACGAACCCGCGCTGGTCGCCGGATGGTCGCACGATCGCGTTCATCTCCAATCGGTCAGGCAACACGGCGCTGTGGCTGATCGATGCGATCTCGGGCGAGCAGCGCTCCCTTCAGATCAATGCGCGCCAATATCTCCAGCCGCGCCGGGAATTGAATCTCGAGGTGATCGATGAAGCCGGCAGGAGCATCCCGGCTCGTGTCAGCATCACCGACAGCCGTCAACGCACGTACGCGCCGGACGATGCCTGGATTCACGCCGACGACATGCTGGTGCCGGAGCGGCAGGCAATCGAGACGCGCTATTTCCATACTCCCGGTCACAGCCGGATCTCCGTGCCGCTCGATCGGCTCGCCATCACCGTGAGTCACGGCCCCCGGTACGAAGTCGCACACGTCGAAGAAGATCCCCGGCTTGCTGGGTGGACCGGTTCGCGAACGCTGACGCTCAGGCGTCTCTCCACGCCGCGTGACTTACCGGCGTTGTGGAGCGGCGACCTGCACGTGCACATGAACTACGGCGGCCTGTATCGCAACACGCCGATCCATCTGGCCGATCAAGCGCACGCCGAAGATCTGAATTTGATTTACAACCTGATCGTCAACAAGGAGCAGCGGTTTCCCGACATCGCGAGCTTTCGGCCCGATCCGGATCCGGCATCAACCGACGACCTGATCATTCTGCATGGACAGGAATTCCACACCAGCTACTGGGGACATCTCAGCATCCTGAACCTCACGCAGCATCTCCTGCTGCCTGGCTACGCCGCTTACCCGCTCACAGCCGCGGCGAGCCCGTATCCGCACAACGGCGCCGTTGCAGACATGGCCCATCATCAGCACGCGCTCGTGGGCTACGCGCATCCGTTCGATGCGGATGTCGATCCGGAGCAGGACGCATCGCTCACCAACGAGCTGCCTGTTGATGCGGCGCTCGGCAAGATTGATTACTACGAGGCCGTCGGCTTCTCCGACCATAAGTCGACCAACGCAGTCTGGTATCGCCTGCTCGATTGCGGCCTGCAGATCCCTGCCGCTGCTGGCACCGATGCGATGGCCAACTACGCCAGCCTGCGCGGCCCGGTCGGCCTGAATCGGGTGTATGTCCCCGCGACAGGTCCGTTGACTCGCGAGGCGTTCCTGGCAGAACTCGCGCAGGGGCGAGGCGTGGCAACAAACGGAGCGTTGGTGCAGTTGAGGATCGGAGATGCGGGTCCAGGCGACACGGTGCGCATGGCGGAATCGGGGACACTCGCCTATCGTGCGGTCCTGCGGGCGAACTTCCCCGTCGACCATCTCGAGCTGGTTTGGAACGGACGGGTCGCCGCGAATTTGAGCGCGGGACCGGATCGCCGATCCACGGATCTGAGCGGCACCATTGCGATCACAGGCAGCGGCTGGCTGCTCCTGCGCGCCTGGAATGACGGACCGGATGCGGACGTCATGGACATATACCCCTTCGCCACGACGAGTCCCCTCTACGTGCGGGTGCGGAATCAACCGCGGCGCTCTCGCGACGCTGCGACGTACTTCCTTCGGTGGCTGGACCGGATTCAAACGGCCACGGAACGAAATTCAAGTTATCGAACCGCTGCTGAACGCGCGGCGGTGCTGCAGGACATCGGCCGGGCGCGTGCGTTTTATGAACAGTGCGGGCGCGAAGCGGCCGCAACCGACCGGTAAATCCCCGCGCCGGACGGCGCTCATTCTGCACTCGAATGACGCCCGCTCATGCGTGAGTTGTCGACGCAGTGCCGTGGTTCGCGGCCGTTTCGTCCCTGCCGTGTGAGCGCATCGTCCTGCCTCTGATTGCGATCATCGCGCTTGCCGCGCCTGGTCAACATTGGGTCGACCGCGCCACAATGCGGATTGCCGCGCGCGTACGTCGGAATGGCGAACGTCTACGACTGGAAGGTCCGCGATCACGCCTTCGACGACATCGCGGCGCTGCGCGCTGTCGGCAACCGCTGGAACACGCTCCGCGCGTCGCGAGTGCTGAAATGGTGCGAGCGCCAGAGCATCTGAAACGGCTTCGATACGCAACCGCATTTGGAGCGCGTCGGCGAGCGCCGCTACTGTAAGTACTTATCGAACCAATCCACGAGCCGCCGCTCGATGTCGCGCTGGTGCTCGGGTTTGTTGATCGCGTGTCCCTCGTTTTCGTAGATGACGAGCTCGGTCGCGACGTTCAGCGTCTTCAGCGCGTGCCAGAACTCATAGCCTTGCGGTGTGGGCACCTCGGAATCACGATCGCCGTGCAGGACGAGCGTCGGTGTCTTGACCTTCTTGATGAAGGTTATCGGCGACGACTTCGCATAGATTTGCGGATCGTCGTACACCGAGGCGCCGAAGAACGGCAGCATCCATTGATCGATGCGGTTCTGGCCGTAGTAGCTCTGCCAGTTCGCGATTCCGGCGCCGGCGACGGCCGCCTTGAACCGCTCCGTCTGCGTCACCGCCCACATCGTCATATAGCCGCCGTAGCTCCAGCCGATGATGCCGACGCGATTCGTGTCGATCGGCGCTTCATTTGCGGCGGCGTCGATGCCGCCGAGGATGTCCCGCAGATCCCCGTAACCAAAGTCCTTGACGTTCGCCTCCGTGAACTTCGCTCCCGCACCGTAGCTGCCGCGCGGATTCGGCAGCAAGACGAAGTAGCCGCGTGCCGGCAACACGGCCGTCCACCGCTGCGGGAATGTCGCGAAGCTGGCTGCCGATGGACCACCGTGCACGGACACGACCATCGGATACTTCCGCGATGTGTCGAAGTGCTGCGGATAGAGCAGCCAGCCCTGGATGGTGTATTCGTCGCTCTTCCAGTGGATGCTCTTTGCCTCGCCCCACACGGGTTTGATCGCCGTGTTCACCGCCGTCCGCCTGCTCCATGTGCCGGCAGGCCCGGCATAGACCTCGGGCGCCTCGCTGAACGACTGCAGAACGCCAGCGATGATCTCGCCATCCCGGCTGACCGACATAGCCGTCAGGTGGTTCGCGCCGGACCAGACGGTATGAGCGCCGATGTGACTCGTGCCGTCCCCCATTTCGAACGAAACGTCGGCGAGGATGGCCTTGCCATTCTCGAACGCGTGCTCGAGCAGCGTCGTTGGAGACGTCCACGCAATCGATCGCGCCGACATCGTCGTTGCTGGCGTGATGTTCCGGGGAATGCCACCCTGCGCGGGCACCAGGTAGACGTCGCCGCCGTTCGACCCCTCGTCGCTCATGATCCCCTCGATGGTGGCAATCCACTTTCCATCGGGAGACACGCGCGGGACTGCGAGCTGAAGCGGCGGTTTCCAGATCGATTTCGTGGCGCCGGTCACGGCGTCGACGGTGTAGAGCTGCGCCGTCCAGTAATTGTTGGTGCCCGACCCCTCCGTCGCTTCCGCCGCAAACCAGTTCCCGTCGGGCGACCAGTCGTAGTCGTAGACCCACATGTTCGCCGGACTGACTTCCTTGATTGCGCCCGATGCGACATCGGCAATCGCGATCCGCTGTTCATCCGTGTTTTCGCCGACGACGCCGGAATCCGGCTTGTAGGCGACCAGCGCGCCGGCCGCCTGCGCCGATCCGGCGACATAGAGAAAGGCGATCCGCTGACCATCCGCCGCCCAGCACGGATGATCGAGCTGCCCTTTTGCCGCCGTCACCTTCCGCGGCGCCGATGCGAGGTCCGTCACGAACAGTTGCGCCTGGCCGCGCGATCGAGCGTCAGAGAGGAACGCGAGCATCCGGCCGTCGGGCGACCAGGCCAACCCTGCCTCGTGGAAGAGGGATGTCGTCGCAGCGGCGGCCGAAACGCGAATTGGTCTGCCCGATGGCAGTTGCTTTACCCAGATCGCGGTGGGTCCGCCATCGCCTGATGGCGTGAGGTCCTCGACCCACGCGACGCGCCGTCCATCGGGGCTGACGGCGGTTTCGGCGAAGGAGTGTACCTTTTCGATCGTCCCGATGACGGCGTCAATCGCCGGCCGCGGTTGCGCGGCGAGCGTCCCCGGGAGAGCAATCAGCAATGCGGTCAGAACCTGTGGCACCATGCGCGCATTGTACGATGTGGTCGACGTTCGCATGCGCTCATCCGCCATTCCATGCAGCGTCGATGGACCCCGGCGCTCGCTCTTCCGGCGACTAACCGTGCGACTCGGGCGGACAGGGAGCGTTGCTGTAGCCCGACCTGAACGCTTGCACCTCGCCCGTGGACGGCTCGAAGCGATGGCGCCACACGCAGGCCGTGTCGTTGGCCAACAGGTGAATCGACACGGACGGCCCCTCCGAGACGGTCTTCACATAGTGGATGTCGTCCAGCGGCGGCAGCAGCGAGTAGAACTCCCCCTTGTTCATGGCGCGTGTGCGCGACACCTCGAGCACCGCGCGCGTCTCGTCGTGTCCATCGTCCAGGCGGCGGTAAACGGTTTCGTGCTGCCGCCCGCGATACACGCCGACGAGGCCCCATGCGAGGTGATCGTGCACGGGCGTTTCGGCGCCGGCAGGCACCACGAGCGAGAACAGCGTCAACGATCCATCCGTGGCGCGGTAAAGGGCGTATTGCCCGATGCCACTGCCCATCCCGCTCGTAAAATCCGGTGACGCGTACTCGTGCGGCAGCCAGCCTTCAGCCGCCAGCAGCTGCGCAAACGCGGGCTTGAGCGCCTCCACGCGCGCGGGCGCATCGGCAATGGTCAGCGTCAATCGCCTCGTCTCGTCGACGAGCGCGCGAATCTCGGACGTGTCAACGAGGAACCCGAAGGCCTGGTGTCCGTGCGGATGTCCGCTGTCGCACATGGCAGCGGGGAATCAGGCCGTCTTCCCTGCGGGAATGATGTGATTGTGCTGGTCGCACACGGTCTGGAACGTGGGGTTGGAGGCGATCTGCTTATAGAAGCTGCCGACGGCATATCCGCACAGGAGAGAGAACTTCGCGTCCGTGGCGATGCGATTCCAAAGGATTTCCAACCGGATCGCCGCATCGGTCGTCCCACGTTTCCAAAGGACGTCGACCATCTCCCCGTACGCCCGAACCGGGCAATCGCGGCGACCTTTACACGCTCGTTCGATCAGTCCGTTTACCGTCGCCTCGAACCGGACGCGATCTGGCTCGTTGCCGGCCATGAACAGAGCGAGCGTTTGCTCCGCATCCAGCATCTGCAGATCGCCGTCATCTTCGAGTCGGCGCACGTTGACATCGCGGCGTGCGAGCTCGTCCGCGATCAACGTGCGATGCGCAGGAGTTGCGATCACCAGGGCCGGCAGGCGTTCGTTGAGAGCCGGAACGAGAAAATCCGCGACGGTTCGTCCGAGAGAACCCTCATCGATGTAGAACTTAACGGCGTGTGGATAGCCTGATGAATTTCGTCGCGGTGGCTTGCTTGAGTCCATAGCGTCCGACTCTGCGCGCGAATTATACACCCCATCATTATCCGTCCTCATCGAACCGTCTCACACAGATTTGGCCCAATCCGACTCGGCCGTTGAGATTCCTGTCGTTCACGAGGCTGAGACCGGCCGCCGTTACGACCCTAACTGCTTGTAATAGAAGACGGTGTCGCAGAGCGTTCCGTCCGGGTTCAGCGCAAAGCCGGGGACCTCGCCTACGCGCACCCATCCCATCGACACATACAGCCGTTCGGCGTCGTAACCCTTGCATGTGTCGAGCAGAAGCAGCGTGAAACCCGCGGCGCGCGCGGCCTCCTCGAGGGAGTACATCAGCGCGCGGGCAACGCCGCGCCTGCGTGCCCGGCGATGGACGATCAGTTTCGCGACATCCGCCCTGTGTGGTTGATTCGGAGCCCACGACGGCTGCAGTTGGACTGTTCCAATGACGCCTTCGGCGTCGCGGGCGATCAAGATGACGGCGCGCTCCGAGGACGACGACAGGACCGGGCGCCACCATGCCTCCGCCTCGCTTTCCGTCAGGCCGGCGAGAAAGCTGACGCCGGCGCCGCTCTCTACTGCATCGACCAGCAGCTGCGCGAGGCCGCGGACGTCGCTTGCAGAGGCGCCGTTGCCGATGCGTTCGATGGTGATTGGCTGCATCGATCGTGTGGCGACAGATTCACGCGAGTCAAGTACCGACTGGCATGCTCAAATCGTCGGCTCATTGCTCAATCTTGAGCGTCAGGACTTTTGAATCGCCGTCCGCCAGCTTCACTCTCGTAGCGGTGTCTTTCCATTTCTCCAGCTGCTCGGGGTCACTCTCTTCCCCCGTCTCGAGATAATCGAGCGCCACGATGAAATAGTCGTCCGGGGGCAATCCCTTAATCGAGAATCGTCCTTCCTGATTCGGTCTCGTCGAACGTATGAATCGACTCAAAAAGCCCCACTTCCGGTTGTCCGACGAGAACGCCACAACCGCGTACTCGGTGACGGGGCGCGCGCGGGAATCCTGAACCGCACCCGACAGTTCGGTCGCGCGTTCGGTCAGCATGATCTCCAGCCCTGAAACGTTTTGGCCTTCCTTGAACTCCATCCCGATGTCGGTGATATCAGTGCCTTCGTGCGTTACCGATTTCAAGTACCATCCCTGCGGAGGATTGTTCACGCGAAACCGCCGTCGGTCGGACAGTCCCATTGCATCGAATGTCCAATCCTCGCGCATCCGCAC
>Ga0066677_10000080_pt1 | contig 30349 bp, 20 predicted proteins | sample GraSoiAngelo_126_FD_62299 | JGI IMG/M metagenome (GOLD analysis project Ga0066677, IMG submission 62299) | Grasslands soil microbial communities from the Angelo Coastal Reserve, California, USA - 14_0927_09_20cm | ecosystem: Environmental > Terrestrial > Soil > Grasslands | place: USA... | reverse complement strand
CCGGAACTTCAAGGACCTTCCGGTCTGGGGCACGTTCACCCAGATCTGGCCGTCGACGTTCGACGCGGGCACCGCGTACGTCGCGATATCGTTTCACCTGATGGACGATCGACAGCCGTACGTCTACAAGACCACCGACTTCGGCGCGAGCTGGACGAAGATCACCGGCAACATTCCGTCCGGCCACCCGCTCGACTACGTCTTGTCGCTGTCGGGCAATCCAAACCGCAAAGGCATGCTCTTCGCGGGCACCGCGCGCGGGTTTTATTACTCCCTCGATGAGGGCGCGAACTGGACGCGATTGAAGGATGGGTTGCCACCCGCGCCTGTCAGCTGGATCACCGTCGAGCCGCGTTTCCACGACCTCGTCATCTCGACGTACGGACGCGGGCTCTTCATTCTGCCGAACATTGCGCCGTTGGAGCAGAGCGGGCAGTCGCCAGACGCGGTCACGACGACCGAGCTCTACACTCCGGCCCCGGTGTTCCGGCAGGCCCGCACGGTGTTTCAGCAGTACGGACGTCCGCACTTCACGCTCGCGCTGGCGTCCGCGCCAGCCGGACCGATCCGGATGGAGATCCTCGACGCGAACGGAAAGGTGATCCGCACGCAGCAGTTCACCGCCCACGCGGGGTTGAACGGCCTGAACTGGGATCTCGGCTATGAAGGTCCGACGCTCGTCGCGCTTCGAACGACCCCGCCCCAGAATCCGCATATCTGGGAAGAGCCGCGGTTCCAGGGGACGGACGTTCGCCGCATTACGCACTGGGGCATCACGCCGCAGACCGGTGTTCCGCTCGCGGCGCCGGGTAAATACCAGGTTCGTGTCATCGTCGGCGGCACACAGCTCAGCCAGCCGTTCGAGGTGTTGAAGGATCCCGCCGTCGCCGCGTCGATCGACGATCTCCAGGCCTCGACGACCACGCAGGTGCGCATTCGCGACGACATCTCGCAGACCTCCGACATGGTGAACCGAATGGAGATCTGGCGAAAGCAGATCGAGGATCAGCTGAAGGTGAATGCGGGTAAGGCGGTGGTCGCGAAGACGCTGACGGAGTTGAACAAGACGATCCTTGACGTCGAGTTGAAGCTCGTGTCGCGCTCGGAGATGCTGAGCGACGACAAATATTTTCCCGAAGCCTACAAGGTTTACATGAATCTGATTTGGCTGAGCGGCGGCGTCGGCCAGGGGGCGTCCGACGAAGCGGGCAGCATTGATTACCGTCCGACGGAGACCCAGATGCAGGTGCTCGCCGTCATCGAGAAGGATCTCACGGCGGCAAAGGCCGGCTTCGACAAGCTCGTCTCGACCGACCTGCCCGCGTTCAACAAGGCGATGGCGGGAAAGGTGCCGCCGATCGGGGACACGGTGAAGACGACGACGCAGCAGTAGGCCCAGAGCGACCTGGGCTTCGAATTCGACGACAGCCACTTGCCCACGTACGATTCACGCGGAGGGCGCCGAGATTGCAGAGCAGTTACGCTACCAGGAAGACCACGGAAGAACACAGATAAGAGGCAACGACGACGTGCCGCGCGGACAATTGACGATGCGGCCGCTCACGCAACGTTTGCGGTGGCCGGCCTACAGGCCGGCCGCTGGAGGACACGCGAATCCGCAAATACAAGCACTATCAACCGGCGTCTGGCTTGTATTCCCGGATTCGCGTGTTCTCAGCCGCGCGAAGCGCGGCTCCGCAAACGTGGCGAACCGGCGGCCTTCTCCGCGGTCTCTGCATGCTTAGGCAAGAATCCATCTCCGCGCGAGATCGTCCGCGCGGCACGCGGTCACTCTCAGCACACGAGGGCATCGATGCCCACCGATCAAGCCCACTGATAGAATCGGTCGACGGCTGCGATCTCCTGGTTGCGCCGGTCGGCGTCCCATCCCAACTCGTCTCCCGCGATTCGGGCGGCGCTCTCAACCAGGCCGGCGCCGGGATGACCGCCCGCGCCAAGCTCCGTCCGCCGAATGACGATGTCGGCGAGCGTGCACGCCATCTCGTGGCGGATGACGTAAACTACTTCCGCGCCAATCGCCGTCTGCCCGCTGACGAGAGGCATGCGCCAGTCGCTCTGCTCCGCCATGATGCGCACGATCTGTGCGCATCGATCGCCGTAGACCGCTGTGAGTCGACGAATGATCGGCGGCGCGAGTTCGAGCCCCACAGCGCGAGCCGTTTCAATCGCGAGCGCCTCGTGATCCGCGATGCCGGCACCTGAGAGCGGCTCTCGATCGCTCGCTGATGCACGCACGCTGACGCCGAGTCGGCGCGCGGCGGTGTTGACCGCACGCGCGGCCACGCCACGCGCGGTCGTGTATTTCACGCCTATCACGGTCATCGCACCAGGGGCGCCGTGTCCATGGTGATCGAGGATGCGTGGCGCCGACAGCAGATCTGCGCGTCCGCCGCGGCCCCGCTCGGCGGGGACGATGCCGCGATGGACGAGCAGCACCTCGTCGCGCGTGAGCTTCAACGCCGGGAACGCCTCGTTCGCTTCGGCGATGAACGCGTCTACTTCCGCCGGCGAGATCGGCAGGTCGTCGGGATTCTTGAAGCCCGCGGACTGGCTGGTGCCGATGAGCGCGCGGCCGCGCCAGGGAACGAGGGTCAACATGCGACCGTCGCGGGTGGGTGCCGCCAGGGCGATGTCGCTCGCTCGCCTCGAGGTCACAAGATTCATCGCCTTGACGAACAGGCACTCGCGAGAGACGCCGAACCTGCGCATGAGCTCACCGGCGTGCGCGCCGGCGGCGTTGAGAGTGAGGCGGGCGTGAACGTCGATTTCCTCACCGGTCAGACGATCGCGGATGCGCATGCCGGAGATGGCGCCGCTCTCCCGGAGCGGTACAGTGGCTTCCGCATAGTTTGCGAGCCGCGCGCCGCGCGCGTCGGCCGTTTCGGCGAACGCAGTCGCGAGCCGGCTGGTCTCGACGATCTGGTAGTCGTACCACATCGCGCCGCCGGTGAGACCGTCCGCGCGGACGCCGGGAAACAGCTTGAGCGTCGCGGCGCGAGAGGTAAGACGCGGCGGCGGCAGGTGGAGCTCGGGCTCGACGTCGTCGTTGCGATGACGGCCCATCCACCGGTCAATACGGAACGCGACGCGCAGCGCGAGGCGGTTCTTGATGACCGAGCGGTACGTGCCGACGATGAACGGCAGCGGACGAAGAAGACGCGGCGCCATGCGCGCGAGCGCGCGCCGCTCGCGGATCGATTCGCGCGCGCGATCGAGGCGTCCCGACTGCAGCGAGCGCAGCCCTCCGTGCGCGGTCTTCTGATGGTTGAACGATGTGGCGGCGCCGAAATCGCCGGCGTCGACCAGCGCGACGCGGAGCCGGCGTCGCGCGGCTTCGAGTGCGATCGCCAGTCCGTAGATGCCGCCGCCGACCACGAGAATGTCGTAGGTCGTTTCGGTGAACGCTTCCAGCTCGCGCGCGCGCATGCGTCGCGTATCTTATAGTAGAGGGCACGGAGTCCGATTTACTCAGAGGCCACGGAGGCCACAGCGCGGCTGCGCCGCAACCAAACCCGTGGCGCATCCGCGCTAGCGGCGGGACCCGTGGGCCCGCCGATCTAGTAGAACAAACGCATTCTTGTCAGGAAAACACGTTTTCGCGCGTTTGTTCTACAGAGAATTCTTTTTTAAGAAGAACTAAATGGCTCCGTGACCTCCGTGGCCTCTGAGTGACTCCGGTCCGAACCGTGGCCTCTACACGAATGACTGATAACACCGCGGTTCGCGACTATTGGGACCGCCACATCCACGATCTCGAGATCACGCGCCATCCGGTCGGCTCGCCTGGCTTCTTCGCCGATCTCGATCACTATCATTTCGAGAAGCTCCACCATCTTCCGCGGCTGATTGACTTCAATGGCTATCGTGCACAGCGTGTGCTGGAGGTCGGATGTGGCGCCGGCACCGATCTGGTGCGCTTCGCGAAAGGGGGCGCCATCGTCACGGGGGTGGATCTCTCGTCATCGGCCATCGCGCTTGCAAGGCAGAACTTTCAGCAACAGGGACTCGAGGCGGACCTGCGCGAGGCGGACGGCGAGCACCTGCCCTTCGCGAGCGAGTCGTTCGATTTCATCTACGCACACGGAGTCGTGCAGTACACGGCCAACGACCGGGCCCTCGTCGACGAGTGCCGGCGTGTGCTGAAGACAGGCGGCGCCGCCGTGTTCCAGGCCTACAACCGAATCTCCTGGCTGAACGCGCTCTCCAAACTGATGAAGGTCGGCCTCGAGCACGAGGACGCGCCGGTGCTGAAGAAATACAGCGCGGCGGAGTTCCGCGCCGTGCTCTCGGGGTTTCGCGACGTCCGCATCTTCGAGGAGCGGTTTCCCGTGAAGTCGCGGCTGCACGGCGGATGGAAGGGGATGCTGTTCAACACGTTCTTCGTCGGCACGTTCAACGCGCTGCCGCGCGCGTGGGTGCGCCGATTCGGCTGGCACCTGGTGGCCTTCTGCCGCAAATGACGGTGGTCAAGGCGCACGCATACGGCAACGATTTCCTCCTCGTGGAGGAGCAGTCCGCGCCGCCCCTCGCGGATCGCGCCGCACTGACGCGCGCCATGTGCGAGCGTCACCGCGGCATCGGCGCCGATGGCGTCATCTTTTACAGCGACGGGCCGCGCGGCGCGTCGATGCGTCTTCTGAATGCGGATGGCAGCCCGTCGGAGATTTCGGGAAACGGCGTGCGCTGCCTCGCAGCGTGGCTGACGCGCACGCGCGGGCTCCGGCCCGGGAGCTCACTCGAGATCACGACCGACGCCGGCGTGAAGACGCTGGATCTGCTCGCGACCGACGGGCGCCGCCTCACCTTCCGCGCGGCGATGGGTCCGCCGGAGCAGGTGGAACAGCGCATGATCGATGTGCACGGGGAAACCATAGAAGCCGTCACGCTCCGCATCGGCAATCCCCAATGCGTCGTCCTCGGCGAGGTGAACGAGGATCGTCTCTATCGAATCGCCTCGCGACTGGCCGTGCACCGGACGTTTCCTGAAGGCACGAACGTGGAACTGGCCACGGTTGAACGTCCGGATCGCGTGCGCATTCTGATCTGGGAGCGCGGTGTCGGGCCGACCGAAGCGTCGGGCACCGGCGCCTGCGCGGCCGCGGTCGCGGCGATGTCCTTCGGCGGCGCCGCGCGCGACGTGGAGGTGAGCTCTCCCGGGGGCACGCAGCGCGTCGAGTGGCGTTCGTCCGGATTGTTCCTTACAGGTTGGTCGGAAGTGGTCCTGGATGGCCGATGGATTGACATTTAAACATCGAAGAGTCGAAGGAAGACTGAAGGAGTCGAAGGATCCATCAAACAGAAACGCGTCGAAGGTTCTCATAAATAAATAGACAGCCCTTCGATTCCTTCGATTCTGCTTCGAGCCCTTCGATTGTCAAGACTTCCTGCGGCGCGCCGGGCGCTGCGGGATCCCTTCGACCTCGTTCAGCGCCGCCTCCAGCCGCGAACGAACCGGGGCCAGCTTCGACGCGACGTCTGCGTAGTTCCCGCCGTCAATCGCTGTGCGCGCTTCTTGCAAGGCTGTCTGCGTCTCCGTGAGTGTGGCGTGGCTTTTTTGCAGCTCGCGCGCGGGCACGCGCGCGCCTTCCGCGGTCTTGATCCGCGTTTCGAGCTGCTGCGCTCGCGCAGAAATCTGGCTGAACGCGTTTTCGGCGGTGATTCGCGCGCGCGCCTTGCCGTCAGCGGCCTGACGCGCGGCATCCTGCGCGCGCTCCCGCGCGTCAAGCGCGTAGCTGAGCGCCTGGCGGTAGTCGCGCTGATCGACCGCATCATGCGATTTCTGCAACGCGGAAGTGGCGGCGGTGTACTCGTCCACCGCGTACTTGTCGGCGCCCGCCGCGCGTGCGGCGTCGATTGCGCCCTGGGCCTGGTTGATTTCCTTCTGGGGAGGCTCGGAGCAGCCCGCTGCCAGGAGCAGCAGGAGTCCGATCGCCGGAAGGCGACGCATCGTTCGAAGTATAGCAGCAGCAACGAGTAGTGCGGGGCAAGCGAGCGCCGTCCGCCTTCGCGCAAGGCGCTACGGCGAGACGGCCTTCGGCCGGAGTTGACGCGCGCAGCGGCCTGCCGCGCCGACGCTCGACGCGAGCCAGCGAGCGAAGGCGGGAGGTGGGGAATCTGAAGGGGCGCCACCGAGCGGAGTGAATGATGAAGACGGTTCCGGAGCGAGATCGACCGCGCGAGAAGCTCGAGCGCCTCGGGACGGCAGGTCTCGGCGATAACGAGCTGCTCGCTATCGTGCTCGGCCACGGCGCCGCGCGGGCCGGCGCTCTGGAGCTCGCCAACGCGGTGCTCGTGTCGGTCGGCGGACTGCACGGGCTCGCGCGCACCTCGATGGACGAGTTGCGCCGCGTGCCCGGCATCGGCGCGGTCCGTGCCGCACAGCTGATTGCCGCCGTCGAAGCGGGACGCCGCACGCTCGTGCGCCGGGCGAGCGAGCGTCCGCAGATCATCATCGCGAAGGACGCCGCGGAGCTCCTGCTCCCGCAGTTCGGCAGCCGCGCCGTGGAGCAGTTCGGCGTGGTACTGCTCGATACGAAGCATCGCGTGCTGCGCATCACGGTGCTCTCCGTCGGCACGCTCGACGCGAGCATTGTCCATCCCCGCGAGGTGTTTCGCGAGGCGGCGAGCGGCGGCGCCGCCGCGATCGTGCTGTTCCACAATCATCCGTCGGGCGACCCGACGCCGAGCGAGGACGACTTCGCTCTCACGCGCCGTCTCGTGCGGGCAGGCGAGTTGATGGGCATCACCGTTCTCGATCACCTGATCCTCGCCGAGACGCGCTTCTGCAGCCTGACGGAGGAGATGAAGAAGCTGTCATAATCTTCGGAGGTCGGAGGTCGGAGGTCGGTTTCGGTTGCTGGTTCCTCGCATGCTGTATCTGGATTGCTTTTCCGGCGCGTCGGGCGACATGATCCTTGGCGCGTTGCTTGATCTCGGGCTGCCACTTGATGCGCTGAATGGGGCGCTTGGCAGTCTCGCGATCGAATACGGCAACGTCGCCGCCGATCGCGTGCTCCGGGCGGGCGTATCGGCGACGAAGTTCCGTCTCGTCGAGCATGCCGCGTCAGATCCCGCGCAGTCCGATCAACACCAGCATCACCACCTCAAACACATCGTCGCAGCGATCCGGCGTTCCGCGCTATCCAAGGAAGGACAGGATCGTGCGGTGCACCTGTTCGAGCGGCTGGCGGATGCGGAAGCGGCCATCCACCACACGCCGATCGAACGTGTCCACCTTCACGAGGTCGGCGCCCTCGACTCGATCATCGACATCGTAGGCGCAGTGTACGGCTTCGAGTGGTTCCGGATCGACGACGTCATGTCGTCGCCGCTGAACGTGGGTGGCGGTACGGTGCGCTGCGCACACGGCGTGTTTCCCGTGCCGGCGCCCGCAACCGCGCGGTTGCTCGCGGGTGTGCCGGTGTACTCGGATGGTCAGTCCGAGATGGTAACACCGACGGGCGCGCTCCTGGTGACCGGATATGCGAAGCAGTTCGGCCCGCTGCCGGCGATGAGCATCGAGCAGATCGCGTACGGCGCCGGCGAAAGGGATCCGAAGGAGAGACCGAACGTTCTGCGGATTCTGCGCGGCACGCGTGCCGCCGCGACGAGCGAGGGAGCGGAGCGGGGCGAAGGGGCCCCCGCGAGCGACCGAGCCGGGGTGTGGGGCGGAGCCCCACGTGATAGCGAGGGAGCGGAGCGGGGCGAAGGGGCCCCGGCCAGCGACCGAGCCGGGGGGGGCAGAGCCCCACGTGATAGCGAGGGAGCGGAGCGGGGCGAAGGGGCCCCGGCGAGCGACCGAGCCGGCGGGGGCAGAGCCCCACGTGATAGCGAGGGAGCGGAGCGGGGCCAAGGGGCCCCCGCGAGCGACCGAGCCGGGATGGGGGACGGAGCCCCACGTGATAGCGAGAGAGCGGAGCGGGGCGAAGGGGCCCCGGCGAGCGACCGAGCCGGGGTGGGGGGCAGAGCCCCCCGTGATAGCGAGGGAGCGGAGCGGGGCGAAGGGGCCCCGGCCAGCGACCGAGCCGGCGGGGGCAGAGCCCCACGTGATAGCGAGGGAGCGGAGCGGGGCGAAGGGGCCCCCGCGAGCGACCGAGCCGGGGTGTGGGGCAGAGCCCCACGTGATGAAGACGAGCGGATCGTGAAGCTCGAATCGGAGATCGACGACATGAACCCGCAGCTGTTCGGGCCGTTGATGGATGCGCTGCACACCGCCGGTGCGCTCGACGTGTTCTACACGCCAGTACAGATGAAGAAGGGACGGCCGGGCACGCTCGTCACGATCATCGCGTTCCCGGAGCGCCGCCAGGCGCTCACCGAGATCCTCTTCCGCGAATCGACGACGATCGGCGTTCGATATGAAGAGATGTCACGCACGCGGCTCGATCGATCGATTGAGTCCGTCGATACGCCGTATGGCCCGGTCCGATTCAAGATCGCACGCCGCGGCGGAGAAGAACTGAACGCTGCCCCGGAGTTTGACGACTGCGCCCGCCTGGCCGCCGAGCGTGGTGTTTCAATCAAGACCGTGCAGGCTGCAGCGATCAAAGCGCGTTTGGATGGAAGCGCGCGTTAGCGCGTAGAAGACGGTCTCACGCAAAGGCGCAAAGGCGCAGAGCATGCCGAGGAGGCTGCCATCCGGCGCATTCGCCGCGCCCGCCTTCGGCGGGCGTAACGGAGGTCACCCGAGATACGAATACAAGCGGCCTCGTTTTTGTACGCCGCTTGTATTCGTAGTCTCGTGTGACCTCCTGCCGCGCCACGCGCGGCGGCGAATGCGCACGCACGCGCAGCTGCATCTTCAGCGGTCTTCCACGCGCCTGTTGCGCGCCGCTGTCTGGTTTCTATCCATGTGATCCCTTTGATCGCTGGCTGTTCTTGTGGGCTCTGCGCCTTTGCGCCTCTGCGTGAGACCGTACGTGGCAGGTGAACATTGCCCGAGAGCGGCAATCCGATAGAATTAATTAGATGTCCCGGTTCTACCTGACGACGGCTATCGACTATGTGAACAGCCGTCCCCATCTCGGCACCGCGTACGAAAAGATCACGGCGGACGCGATCGCGCGCTACAAGCGGCTGTCGGGCGTAGAGACGCTGTTCGTCATGGGCAACGACGAGCATTCGCAGAACGTCTTCCGTCGCGCGCGCGAGCTCGGGATGAACCCGCTCGAGTACTGCGACCTGATGGAGCGCGAGTTCAGGAACGTCTGGGATCATCTCGAGGTGTCGTACGATGATTTCATCCGGACGACCCAGCCGCGGCACCGGCAGGCGGTGCAGGAACTTGTGCGCCGCATCGCCGCCGCAGGCGATGTCTACGAAGGATTCTATGAGGGTTGGTACTGCATCGGGTGCGAGGCGTTCAAGCAGGACAAGGATCTCGTCGATGGCAAGTGTCCGCTGCACGGACCGGTAGAGTGGATCAAGGAGAAGAATCATTTCTTCCGGCTGTCGGCGTATCGAGACAAGCTCCTGCAACATTTCAGCGCGAACCCGGAGTTTCTCGAGCCGGACGTGCGTCGAAACGAGATCCTGCGGCTGCTCGAAGCCGGCCTCGAAGACATTTCGATCAGCCGGGCCGGGCAGGCGTGGGGCATTCCGCTGCCCGATGATCCGAACAGCGTCGTGTATGTCTGGTTCGACGCGCTGATCAACTACGCGGCGGCCGTTGGTTTCGGGACCGACCAGCCATTGTTCGATCGCTGGTGGCCCGCGAGCCTCCATGTGATCGGCAAGGACATCACGCGCTTTCACACCGTGATCTGGCCCGCGATGCTCATGAGTGCAGGGATCGCACTGCCGCGGCAGGTCTTCGGCCACGGCTTCATGACTGTCGACGGACAGCGCATGAGCAAGACGCTCGGCAACGTCGTCGATCCGTCCGACGCCGCGACACGATTTGGCGTGGACCCGCTCCGCTTGTACCTGATCAAGGAGATCACGTTCGGCGGCGATGGCGATTTTTCGTGGCAGCGGTTCCAGGAGCGCTACAACGTCGACCTCGCGAACAACCTTGGCAATCTCGTGAGCCGGATCGCCGCAATGGCGGAGAAATATCGCGGCGGCCGCATCGCGCCGGCCGGCTCACCCGGCCGGCTTGCAGAGGTCGCCACTACAGCCGTCGGGGACTATCGCCGGCTGATGGACGCGTTCGCGCTCGAGGGTGGCGTTGCTGCCGCGTTCAGAATCATCGACGCCGCGAACGAATACATCGCGGAGACGGAGCCATGGGCGCTGGCGCGCGACGAGCGGAACGCCGATCGGCTCAGCCAGGTGCTGTTCGACGTGGCGGAGGGCGTTCGGGTCGCGGCGATCATGCTTCTGCCGATGATGCCGAAATCATCGGCGGAGATCCTGCGGCGCGTCGGCGATCCGACGGCACACGATCGGCTGCGACTCGATGCGGCGAAATGGAGAAACGAAGGGGAGCGCGTCCTTCAAAAGGGCGATGCGCTGTGGCCTCGCACGGAATCGCCATCCACCACCAAACCCGACCCGGACATCGGGCGGAGCTCCAGTAGGCCCCACCTTCCGCCTTCGCGTGAAGCTTCGGCGGACCGCCGTAGCCTTGGCGGAGGCGGTCGGGTCGGGCATGCCACGAATAAGCAAGATCGGAGCAGGAGCAAAACGTTGGCAGATAGACCAAACGAACCAACAGCATTACCTACGACGGCGGCGGCAGCGGCGCCCCCTGTGCCAGCGGTGCCGGCCGCGAGCGGCGACCAGCGCATCTCGATCGACGACTTCATGAAGATCGATCTGCGCGTCGCGAAGGTGATCGCGGCGGAAAAGGTACCCAACTCACGCAGGCTGATAAAGCTGCACATCGATGTCGGTACCGAGCACCGCACGCTGGTCGCTGGCATCGGCGAGGCCTACGAACCGGAACAACTCGTCGGCCTGACGATAGGAATCGTGTTCAACCTCAAGCCCGCGAAATTGATGGGCATCGAGTCGAACGGGATGATTCTGGCGGCCAGCCCCGAAGGCGGGAAGCCGACGCTCGTGAGCTTCGAGAGTGACGTGCCGCCGGGCTCGCGCATCCGGTGAATGCGAGCGATCACCGCGAGCGGGTCACGACACCGGAGCGGGGACGCGGCCGGAGCGGCGCGAGCCGCGAAGCGTCAGCGTAGCAGAGCACGCCTGGCGGGGTGCAGGGACCCCGCCCGATTCAAGCGAAGCGGGCCCCGCGAGGTGACGTGTAGGGGTCCGCGGGGCGAAGCCCCCGGGTCTAGATGATCGATTCCCACTGTCATCTCGCCGACGAAGCGTTCGAGGCGGATCTCGACGAGACGATCGCACGTGCGACCGACGCGAGTGTGTCGTCGGCGCTCTGCATTCTCTCCGCCGGTGACGAGGCAGAAGGGGCCCGCGCGCGCCGCGTGCGCGATCGGTGGCCGGCCGTTCGTTTCGCGACCGGCGTGCACCCGCACAGCGCCGGGACGTTCGACGGCCGCGCCAGCGAGGCCGCGCGCGTCGCCCAGGCACACGCGGCGGCGTTCGAGGCGTGCGCGATCGGCGAAATCGGCCTCGATTACCACTACGACTTCGCGCCGCGCGCGGTGCAGCGCGACGTGTTCGTCGCGCAGGTGCAACTCGCATTGACGCTGGACCTCCCCATCATCATTCACACGCGCGAAGCGACCGACGATACGTTCGCCGCTCTGCGTGAGGCCGGAGCCGGCGTGCGCGGCGTCTTCCATTGCTTTACCGGCGACGCGGCGATGGCAAGGCGCGCGCTCGACATGCACTTCCACGTGTCGTTCGCCGGTATCGTCACGTTTCCGAAAGCGGCGGACGTGCGCGAGGCGGCGAAGATCGTCCCGACCGATCGGCTGCTGATCGAAACGGACAGTCCGTATCTCGCGCCGGTCCCGCATCGCGGCAAGCGGAACGAACCGGCGTACGTGGCGCGCGTGTTCGAGGCGATCGCCGCGCTCCGCGACGAACCGACCGCATCGATCGAGGCCGCCGTCGCGCGCAATTTCGACGCGCTTTTCCGTCCAAAGTCAGTGCCCGCAAGGGCTTAGCGCGTTGACACTCCAGTCCGGAGTCCGATATGGTGAGCCGACAAGTAACGAGGCTCCGCCTGAAACGAGTGGAGGCGGAGCTTCGTTACTGGATCCGCGGCCGCTGTTGCGGCGGCGGCTAAGCCGTGGTTGCACGGCGAAATTTGACGCGTTCGAACACATTCAGGCCGTGCAAGCACGGCTAGTCATCCCCTTGAGCGACACCACGCAGAATCCTCCCGTGACTGCGGATCTGGCCCAGATATTCGAGCCGATCCGCGACGATCTCGATCTCGTCGAGCAGGAGTTCGTGCGGCACATCCAGTCGCGCGTGGCGCTGATCCCCGAGATGGGACACTACATCCAGAACAGCGGCGGCAAGCGCGTGCGTCCGGCCGTGTTGTTGATGGCCGCGCGCCTGGGCGGCTACACCGGCGATCGCGCTGTCCTCTATGCGTCGGTCGTCGAGTTCATTCACACCGCGACGCTGGTGCACGACGACATCATCGACGGCGCCGATCTCCGGCGCGGGCGTCTTGCCGTCCACTCGCGGTGGGGCAACGACATCACGGTTCTCCTCGGCGACTACCTCTACATCAAGTCGATGGCGATGGCCTTGACGCAGGACTCGCTGGAGATCATCCGGCTCCTGTGCGACGTCACGCTGCGGATGATCGAAGGGGAGCTGTATCAGCTCACGAAGACCGGCGACGTCGATATCACGGAGGACGAGCATTTCGAAATCATCCGGCGCAAGACCGCGTACTTGTTCGGCGGTTGCGCCCAGATTGGCGGGATGCTCGGTGGCGTCACCAAGGAACAGGAACAGGCGCTGCGCGAGTTCGGATTCAATCTCGGCGTGGCGTTCCAGCTCGTCGACGATCTGCTCGACTACACCGCGGACGAGAGCGCGCTCGGCAAGCCCGTCGGCGGCGACCTGCGTGAGGGCAAGGTCACGCTGCCGATCATTCTGCTGCTGCAACGCGGCGGCGGCGAGGCGGACGCCCTGATTCGCACCGTCGTCCAGGAACGGACCGTATCGGGCGAGCAGTGGCGCGACATTACGCGCCTGCTGCGTGAGCATCGTACGCCGCAGCTCGCCTACGCGAAGGCCATGGAATACGCCACTCGGGCGAAGTCCGGGCTCGAGGCGTTTCCGCCGAGCCGCGAGCGCGAAGCGCTGGTCGCACTCGCTGATTACATCCTCGCGCGGGACCGGTAAGCGGCTCATGACTCACGGCTCATGCCTCGTGGGCGCCGGGTCTGAAGACCCGGCCTACAGTGCTGTGCACGTGTAGGGCGGACCTTCAGGTCCGCCGTTCTTGAGCCCGACTCATGAGCCAACCTCTCGAAAGACTTCAAGAACTCCGCCAGCAGATCCGCCACCACGAAGAGCGCTACTACATCCACAACGCACCCGAGATCTCCGACGAGGAGTTCGATCGGCTGCTCCATGAGCTCGAGCAGCTGGAGGCCGAGTATCCCGATCTCGTCACGCCCGACTCGCCAACGCAGCGCGTCGCGGGACGGCCGATCGAGGGATTCGAGACTGTCGAACACGTCGCGCCGATGCTCAGTCTCGACAACGCCTACAACGACGAAGAGCTGCTGGCGTTCGACGAACGCGTGCGCAAAGGAGCGGGACTGGGCGACGCGCCAGTTGCTTACGTCGCCGAGTTGAAGATCGACGGTCTGAGCATCGCGTTGACATACGAGAACGGACGTCTCGTGCGCGGCGCGACGCGAGGCGATGGCACACGCGGCGAGAACGTGACGGCCAATGTGCGCGCGATCAAGACGATTCCGCTTTCCCTTCGTGACTCCCCGGCCGGCACTTTCGAGGTCCGCGGCGAAGTCTACCTGCCGCGCGCGTCGTTCGAGCGCATGAATCGCGAGCGCGACGCGGAAGGGGAGCCGGTGTTCATGAATCCTCGCAATGCCGCCGCGGGGACGATGAGGAATCTCGATCCGGCCATGGTGGCGAAGCGGCGGTTGTCGGCGTTTGTGTACCAGCTTGTCCTTCCGCCTAACCAGCCTCCGCCAAGGCTACGGCGGTCCGCCGAAGCGCTTCGCGCGAAGGCGGAAGGCGGAAGCCACGAAGCCAATCTTGTGAAATCCAATCTTGTGGCGTCGGGGTCCGACTCGAATCTCCTGGCTTCCGGCTTCAGCCGGAAGGAGACACGCCACTCTGACATGCTCGCGCAGCTGGCGAAATGGGGCCTGCCGGTCGAGCGGCACTACTGCAAGTGCTCCGGCATCACCGACGTCCTGGAGTTCTGCCGCAAGTGGGCGGACGCGCGGCGGGACCTCGAGTTCGACACCGACGGGGTCGTCATCAAGGTCGACGACCTCGCGCTGCGGGATCGCCTCGGCACAACCGCCAAATTTCCGCGCTGGGCGACGGCGTTCAAGTTTCCTGCGCAGCAGGCGCACACGAAACTGCTTGCGATCCGCGTCAACGTTGGCCGCACGGGGGCAAACACGCCATACGCGGTGCTCGAGCCGGTGCTGGTGGCAGGCTCGACAATCTCAATGGCGACGCTGCACAACGCGGAAGATATCGAACGCAAGGATATCCGCGAAGGGGACACCGTCGTCATCGAGAAAGCGGGCGATGTGATCCCGCGGGTTGTCGCGCCGGTGCTGAGCCTTCGTCCCGAGGATTCGCGTAAATGGGAGATGCCGACTGAGTGCGCCGCCTGCGGAAGCGATCTCGCGCGCGACGAGGATGAAGTCGTATGGCGGTGCGAGAACACCTCCTGCCCCGCGCGGCTTCGGCGAAGCCTCGAGCACTTCGCCTCGCGCAGCGCGATGAACATCGAAGGGCTCGGCGAATCACTGGTGGACCAGCTGATCGAGCTCGGTCTCGTGCGTGACTTTGGCGACCTGTATGCGCTGACCACAGCCGAGCTCGAGAATCTCGTCGTCACTCCGCGCGAACCGCGCTCGGACCGGGCAGTCCCGCGCAAGCTCGGCAAGGTTGGCCGCAACGTCGTCGAACAGATCGATCGCAGCCGGAAGAACGATCTCTCGCGGCTTGTCTACGCGCTCGGGATCCGCCACATCGGCGAGAAGGCGGCCGCCACGATTGCGCGCCACCTGCGCACGATGGAGGCAATTCTCGATGCGCCCATCGAACGCCTGCAAGCGGTCCCCGACGTCGGTCCTGTGGTGGCCGCTTCCGTGAGGGCGTTCGCCGACGAGACGCACAATCGCGCGCTGATCGCCAAGCTCGCCGCCGCAGGCGTCAACATGGCGAGTCAGCAGCCGCCGCCCGACGTGGCGGCGCTGGGCGCATTCTCGGGCAAGACATTCGTCCTCACGGGCACGCTGCCGACGATGACGAGAGAAGAGGCGACCGCTGAGATCGAGCGACGGGGCGGGAAGGTTTCGGGATCGGTGAGCAGAAAGACGAGCTACGTCGTCGTCGGCGCCGACGCGGGCACGAAACTCGAGAAAGCGCGCGAACTCGGGGTCCAAACGCTGACCGAAGAGGAATTTCGCACGCTTATAATCAAAGCTGCCAGCTGACAGCCGCTTCAAAGCTGTCAGCTGACAGCCGCCAGCCTTGAGCCGAATCTTCAGCTGGAAGCTGGAAGCTGCAGGCTGGTAGCTGGTAGCTGGTAGCTGGAGGCTGGAGGCTGGTAGCTGGAGGCTGGTAGCTGATTCTATGCGCCGTTTCACTGTCCTCACCGTCGCGCTGTCTTCCGCGGTGGCCTTTCTGGTCGGCGTGATCCTCGCCGGCGGCCTGACGCCTGCGCCGACGATCTCGAGCGCGCCCCGGACGCTGACGACACGCGGCGGCCTGCGGCCCGCCCGCGATGCTCCCGGCGCCGTGAATTTCGCTGACGTTGCCGAAAAGATCAATCCCTCGGTCGTGAACATCGATGCCGCGTCGCGCGGCGGCCGTGGAAATCCGCGGCGCCGGCCGGACGAGACGGCCGATCCGCAGCGCGAATTCGAGGTTCCCCGCCAGGGATCGGGCAGCGGGTTCATCATCGATCGCAAGGGCTACATCCTCACCAACTATCACGTCATCGAAGAGGCGGATCGCATTACCGTCACGCTGGCGGACGGGCGCGTGCTCCGCGGTGAGGTCGTCGGATCCGATCCCGCGATCGATGTGGCCCTCGTCAGGGTCTCAGGCGGTGCCGAGCTTCCGGAGGCGCCGCTTGGCAATTCTGACGACCTGCGCGTCGGCGAGTGGGTGTGCGCGATCGGGAACCCCCTCGGCTACGTGCACTCGGTAACGGTCGGCGTCGTGAGCTTCATCGGCCGCAAGCTGTTCGACGCGAGCCTCGACGATTACATCCAGACCGACGCCGCGATCAACTTCGGCAACAGCGGCGGCCCGCTGATCAACGCGCGTGGGGAGGTGATCGGCATCAACTCCGCAATCAGCGCGCGCGCGAGCAACATCGGATTTGCGGTGCCGATCAACCAGGCGGCGGCGATCCTGCCGCAGCTGAAGACCCGCGGCAAGGTGTCGCGCGGGTTTATCGGCGTCCTGCTCACGGACGTCACGCCCGACCTGCAGCGCTCGCTGAAGCTGCCGGTGTCGCGCGGCGCGCTCGTGCAGGATGTCAGCGGCGATTCGCCGGCGGAGCGCGCGGGCGTGCGGCCGTACGACATCATCGTATCCGTCGACGGGCGCGACATCTGGACGAACGAAGAGCTGATTCGCGACATTTCCGGACGGCAGCCCGGAACTGTGGCGCACCTCGATTTCCTGCGCGAAGGCCACCGCCAGACGGCATCCGTCAAGCTGACGGAGCGGCCTCCGCGCGAAACGGGGTTCGACGAAACGAATTCAGGGTTGACGGACCGTCAGCGCGCCCCGCGTTCTCTGCCGAGCGATCCTCCGCTCGGCCTCACCGTGCGCGATCTCGACGCGGCGATCACGAAACGGCTGGGACTGGAGATTCCACCGTCGATCCAGGGTGTCATCGTGATGCGCGTCGACCCGGCGAGCGCGCCGTTCGTGCCTACGATCCGCCGGTTGTTCGTGATCATGGAAATCAACCGCCAGCCGATCCGATCCGCCGACGAGTACCTGAAGATCGTTTCGGCCGCGCGCTCCGGCGACGTGCTGGCCTTCTACGGCTACGATCCGCTGCTCGGCCAGCGCGCATTCGTGACCGCGACGGTGGACGACTCTCGATGAAAGCACGCATTCTGGTCGTCGACGACGAGGCGGAGATCCGCCGGTCGGTGCGGATGATTCTCGAATACGAAGGCTACGACGTCCAGGAAGCTTCCAGCGGTCCGGAAGGGCTCGCAATCATCGAGCGCGAAACGCCGGATCTCGTCTTTCTCGACATCAAAATGTCCGGCATGGACGGCCTCGACGCGCTGCAGCGGATACGCCAGACGAACGAGTCGCTGCCGGTCGTGATCATCTCGGGTCACGGGACGGTGACCACGGCCGTCGAAGCGACGAAGCTCGGGGCATTCGATTTCATCGAAAAGCCGCTCGCGAGCGAGCGCGTGCTCGTCACGATCCGCAACGCGCTGGATCAGACGCGCCTGCAGAACGAGAACCGCACGCTCAAACGCGCGGCGGAAATCCGCCATCAGATGGTGGGGGAGAGCGCTGCGCTGCGCCAGATCTGGGACGCGATCAAGCGCGCGGCGCCGACCAATGCGACGGTGCTGCTCCTCGGCGAGAGCGGCGCGGGCAAAGAGCTCGTCGCGCGGTCGATCCATCGCAACAGCCTGCGCAGCCGCGAGCGGTTCGTGCAGGTCAACTGCGCGGCGATCCCGGAGGAATTGATCGAGTCGGAGCTGTTCGGCCACGAGAAGGGATCGTTCACCGGCGCGACCGAGAAGCAGATCGGAAAGTTCGAGCAGGCAGACCGCGGCACGATCTTCCTCGACGAGGTCGGCGACATGAGCGCGAAGACGCAGGCCAAGGTCCTGCGCGTGCTTCAGGAAGGCGAGGTCGAGCGGCTGGGATCCGCGCGCACGATCAAGGTGGACGTTCGCGTCATTGCAGCGACGAACAAGGATCTCGAAGCGGAGATCGAGAAGGGGAGCTTTCGCGAGGACCTGTACTTTCGCTTGAGCGTGATCCCGATTCGCGTGCCGCCGCTGCGCGATCGGCGTGAGGACATCCCGGCGCTGGTGCGCCATTTCGTCGATCTCTTCAGCCGCGAGAACAACCGACGGCCGCAACGCCTTACGCAGACCGCGCTCGAGTACCTGCAGAAGGCGCGGTGGAAGGGAAACGTGCGGGAGCTCAGGAACACCGTCGAACGGCTGCTGATCATGACGCCCGGCGACACCATCGACGTCGACGACCTGCGCGAGATTGTCCGCATGGACGCCAAGCCATCTGCCGCATCGCCGGAGCCGGCGGACAGGGATCGCCCCGGCACACTGCGCGAGTTCAAGGAGTCGGCCGAGCGCGCGTTTCTCGTGGACAAGCTCCGCGAAAACGCCTGGAACATCTCGAAGACCGCGGAAGTGATCGGCACGCCACGCAGCAATCTCTACAAGAAGCTGGAGCAGTACGCGATCACGCAGGAAAACGACGGGTGATACGGGTGCTCACTTAGACGACAGCCATTTGTCCACGTACGGCCTCACGCGGAGCCCGCGGAGCCCACAGCGCGGCTGCGCCGCAACCAAACCCGTGGCGCATCCGCGCTAGCGGCGGGCCCCGTGGGCCCGCCGATCTAGTAGAACAAACGCATTCTTGTCAGGAAAACACGTTTTCGCGCGTTTGTTCTGCAGAGAAAGAGAAACACACGGACTACGCACGCGGACAACTGAGGAGCTCGATGCGACCCAACGCGCGGAGGCGGGGAGTGAGACAGACCCCCCTAGGAAATGCATTAAAACCGCCGAGAGCCCCGTAAGCCGAATTCTGTTCCGCGCCTTCGCCCATCGAGCTCAGGCGCGGACGACGATCATTCCTCTAGCCCCGTCATCGCTGACGGGATCGAGCAGCCTACCCGGAAGCCTGAGACGGGCCGTCTCATCAGGCGGGCCGCATACGCGGCCGCCTGGCGCCTCCCTATTTGGCCTTGCTCCGTGCGGGGTTTTGCCTGCCACCCGTGTTGCCACGGACGCGGTGCGCTCTTACCGCACCTTTTCACCCTTGCCCGTCGCGCGCCCGTGGCGCGCGACTAGGCCCGCGCCTTTCGGCGCGGGCCGGCGGTATGTTTTCTGTGCCACTGTCCTTCGGGTTGCCCCGACCGGGCGTTACCCGGCGCACTGCCCTGCGGAGTTCGGACTTTCCTCCCTCCACCTTGCGGTGGACGGCGATCGCCTGGCTCTCTCGGCGGAATCTCCATTATCGCACGGTGCGTATCGCGGCCGATCCCTCGAAGTCGCACGCGCGTCATCAGCGTGACTGCATCGGGCGGCTCAGGACCATCGAGACCTCTCTCTACGGTCACTTCATCCGATCTTTAATCGCGCGTATCCGGCGGCGCGTGCCCACAATCGCGGGCAACACGCCGCTGAGCGGCGAGTTCAACAGCAGCGAGCGCAGCGCTTGCTTGCGACGTCGCCGAAGGACGATCTGCTCCAGCAGCGCGGTAACGGCGGGATCTCCGTTGTGCGCGCGCGCGAACTCGAGGTTCTCTTCGACAAACGGGAGGGTGTCGTGCGCGGCGACCTCTTCCCAGTGCGCCATTGACTTGTTTGGAAAAGTGACGGCCTCGTCCAGCACTCCAAGCGATCGCAGCGGGAGCATGGTGCGGACGCACTTCCGGCACTCACAACAGTTGTAGGCGCCTCCGAAGTTCATGACGCACACGCGGAGGTGCTTCAGCACGAGGTCCCGATCCCATTGGAGGATCCGCGCGAGCTTCTCGGGGCGCGCCAGTTCTGCGCCATCGTGCACGATCCGGACGCGCTCGGTCGAGTACCGCTCATCGGTCAGCGGCGTGCTGCCGATTGTGACCGGATCCCGGTATGAATATGTGGAGGCAATGCAGACATGGCTGAATCCTCCGCCAAGGCTCAGCGCGGCTGCCGCGAGACCGCTGCCGCAATACAGATGCAACCAGTCGGCGTCGAAGTAGGCTCGCAGGTTGCTCTCGCCGATGATGCATCCCACGCCCACGGCGTCAGCAATGGTCCGGACCAGCTGCTCGGATGCCTCGACGTCCTTGAGGAAATCGAGCGGCTTTTCCAGGCCGCGCATGAAGATGACATGCGTGAGCGGCGCCGGCAGCGCCTCTCGCCCGCGATACTTGAGGAGCGTGTAGAACGAATCCACACCGCCGGAGAAGAAGGTGGCCGCGCGGTTGGCACCAGGCGCCGGATCGATCGCGCGAGGCTTCGCCAGGATCTCGGAACGCCTGAACTGAGGATGCCACGTGTGAAAGATGTCTCGAACCCGTCCGAGGTGGAAGAGCAATTGCGGCGACAGAGGCGGTGAAATCTGCAGCGCCTCTCCCCGCAGCATCGCCGGGACGAGCATCGCGACCGCAAACGGATCGGGCGACGCCGACACGAACGGTTCGTACTCGATTGGAAACTTGAAATAGAGCTCGAAGGGCTCTGGCGTCTGTTCGCTCTCCACCTCCGCGATCAAACTGACGGCGTCGCCGTTCGCTCGGACCGATACAGTGTTCAGGCGCATGAAACCTTTGCGGATTGCAATCTCATCGGTGGGACTCTGCACATTCTAAGTCGACAGGAGCAGCCGCAAAAGGCCGGGATGCGGAGAGCCATCTGAGCCGCAGGGTTTTTGACGTGTGGCTGCCGTCGGATTACTGTTGCTCTGTGGCGGCGTGCGGCATTGTTTCGATTCTCGTTGTAGCCCTGCTCGGGGTTGCCCCAGGAGCGGCTGCCGAGGCAGCTACGGCGCCGCTGGATACTCGAATCGATACGGTCCGGTTCGCGAATCAGGCGGACGGCAGCGTCGTGTCGGTCAAGCTTCGCGGGCGGCCCCGGCCGCGGATTCTGCGCTCCGTCGAGCGTCTCGTGGCTATCGTGATTGCCGACGTGGATGCGGACGGCGACCTCGACATTCTCGCCGCGACGATCCGCCAGACGCTGGTGCTCTGGCGCAACGCCGGGCGGGGACATTTTGTCCTGACGCGGCTGCCGAAAGCGCGTAACGCGCTTGGCCGGGTCCCGCGTGTCTCGCGCGACAGGCGCGTGAGCGCGCACGACCAGCCCGGCGAAAGCAGCGCCGACAGCGCGATTCCGCGCACCGGACACGGCGGTGACCCGCTCGTTCTGCGATCGTTCGTTCTCTCCGAATCGTTTTCGCCTCTCGCGGAGTACCGCGCCGCCCCGACCGGCCGCGCGCCGCCCACCATCGCCTGACCCGGTACTTCCTCAGCCGCGGACCCTGCGCAGTCGCACGGCTCCGACCTGTTGATCCGTGCGATCCGTGGCTGTGATCCGTGGCCTCAATTGATTTCGTGATCGGTGGAGGGTTGTTCATGCGTGTATTGCTCGTGGATCTGCCCGCGCGCGACGGGTTCGTGTCGAAGGACACCGTTGTCGGCGGATATGGCTCCCGTCTTCTTCCATTTTCGCGCGTGACCCGGATCATCGGCGAACTGAAACGGCGCTTTCTCGATGTCCCCAGCGTGCAGCTTGCGCACATCGCCGCGATTCTCGCGCGATACGGGCACGAGGTGATCTGGTCGCGCGGCGAGATCGCCAACGTGGATGTGGCCATCGTCCTCAGCTCGCTCGTGGATCACCGCCACGAAGCGGCCTGGGCGGATCGCCTTCGACGAGCGACGGGCGCGCACGTCGGCTTCGTCGGCCTTGCGGCGTCCAAGCTGCCGGAGCTCTTCCGGGGGGCCGCGGATTTCGTCGTGATCGGCGAGCCCGAGTCCGCTGTCGAGCGCCTCGCGCGCGGGGAAGTGCTCACGGGCGACTCGGTGAGCGCGCCGGCGCCGGATCTCGACGCGTTGCCGTTTGCGCGATGGGACGCGCTCGAGGAGCGCGGCCGACATCACGTGCCATTTTCCCCGCGACCGTACGGCGGCGGCATTCCGTTGCTGGCGAGCCGCGGATGCCCGGAGTTCTGCACGTATTGTCCGCACCGCATTCTCGCGGGCCATCGTGTGCGTTCGGTCTCGAACATTGTCGACGAGCTCGAGACGATCCGCGATCGGTTCCGCAACCCTTACGTCATCTTCCGTGACCCGCTGTTCACCGCCGATCGCGAGCGCGCCCTGATGCTCGCGGACGAGATTCTCGCGCGTGGCCTCCAGCTGCGTTTCGAGTGCGAAACGCGGCTCGATCGTCTGGATCCCGATCTGCTCGACGCGCTCCATCGCGCAGGGCTGCGCGCCATGAGCTTCGGCGTCGAATCCGTGTCGTCGGAGATTCTGCGGCGCGTGGGCAGGCGGCCGACGCCGGAGCCACACCAGCGCGCGATCCTCGATCACTGCCGCCGCCGGGGGATTGCGACGGCGGCGTTCTACGTCCTGGGATTCCTGCAGGACGACTGGGCGTCGATCGCGGCGACGATCGACTACTCGATCGCGCTCGATTCGTCCGTCGCGCAGTTCAAGCTCTTGACGCCGTACCCGGCGACGCCGTTGTGGAAGCAGCTTGCACCGCGCGTGTACGAGACGGATTGGGAGAAATTCGACGGTTTCACACCAACGTTCGAGCATCCGCATCTCTCGCCGCGCGAGCTGCGCTTCCTGCTCGGCGCAGCGTACACGCGCTTCTACATGCGCCCCTCGCTCGTCGCGCACTGGACACGCGTGACGGCGCGCCCCGTGCGTTCCATGGTCCGCTGGGCGGACGGGCGAATCGCCCGGCGCCACGCACGAAAGGAGCGTGCGAGCATGTCGAGGACGGTCACATGCTGACAGCGATCTGCCGATATGGGCCGCGCGTGGTGCCGGAAACCGACGCCATTGTGCAGCGCTGTCGCGATCGCGGTGAGCTGATCGACGGACCCGACATTGCCGCGTTCGAGCAGGCGTGCGCGGACAGGATTGGCGTGGAAGAGAGCGTCAGCGCGTCGTACGGGCGCATGGCGTTCTACTACATCCTCAACGCGCTCGATTTGCGGGACGGCGGGGAAGTGATCCTGCCGGCGCTCACGTTCTGGGTTGTGCCGGAGATGGTGCGCGTCGCGGGACTCACGCCGGTGTTCGCTGACGTCGATCCTCGCACGTTCAACCTGGACCCCGCGTCGTTCGAACGCGCCATCAGCTCACGCACGGTCGCGGTGGTGCCGACACATTTATACGGCCTGCCGTGCGACATGGACGCGATTGTCGCAATTGCGCGGCGGCATCGGCTTGCGATCGTCGAGGACTGCGCGCACGCGCTCGGAGCGACCTCTCGCGGGAGCCACGCGGGCACGTTTGGCGACGCAGCGTTCTTCAGCTTCCAGACGCTGAAGCCGCTGAACACGTACGGCGGTGGACTCGCCGTCGCGCGCGATCCTCGAGTGCTCCGGAGGATTCGGGCGCAGGCGGAGGCGGAACCGTGGCCATCGATCGAACGTGTTCGCACGCGCCTGAGGCTCGGATGGGTCCAGCGCACGTTCAGCCGCCCATCCGTGTTTACCGTCACGGCCTATCCGGCGCTGCTCGCCGCGGCGTTGTGGAACGGGCGAGCGGACGTGTATCTCTGGGAGAAGATCCGTCCGCTGTCGCCGATGCCCGACAGCTATCGCGAGCGCTACACGAATGTGCAGGCAGCGATCGGTCTGGCGGCGTTGGACAGACTCGTCGAATGGACGCGCGCGACACGCGCGCATGCCGCGATCATGGACGAAGCGTTGCAAGGAATCCCGGGCGTGCAGGTACCGCACGTCCCCGAGGGGGCGGGGCACGTCTACTATCAATATTGTGTGTATGCGCCGGACCGGGATCGCCTGGTCCGACGCGCGCTGTGGCGGGGCATCGACGTCGAAACGCTGCACGTCGACGTATGTTCGACATTGTCGATCTTTGGCACGCAGCCGCCCACGCCGGGAGCCGAGCGCGCCGCCCAGGTCGTCCAGTTGCCGGTTTATGCCTCTCTCGGGAGTCGCCGTGCGCGGCGGATTGCGCGGCGCGTACGGCGGCTTTTGGCAGCAAACGCGGCCTTTCAGGACCCGGTGCAGAAAGCGCGCACGGATATTGCTAAGGTATAGGGCATGGATCATTACCTCGTCACGGGCGGCGCGGGTTTTATCGGCTCGCACCTCACCGAGGAGCTCATTCGGCGCGGGCACCAGGTCCGCGTGGCAGACAACCTGAGTACCGGCAAACGGGCCAATCTGGATCACGTTTCGGGCGTGGAATTTCTCGAAGGGGACCTCGCGGATCTCGACTTCGCCCATCGCGCCGTCCGCGGCTGCGACTACGTGCTGCATCAGGCCGCGATTCCTTCGGTGCCGCGTTCGGTGAAGGATCCCATTGCGTCCAACCGAGCGAACGTGGATGGCACACTCAACGTGCTGATTGCGTCGCGCGACGCCGGCGTGAAGCGGCTGGTGTTTGCCGGATCCTCGTCGGCATACGGCAACACACCGACGCTTCCAAAGCACGAGGACATGCCTTCGAGCCCGTTGTCTCCTTACGCGCTGCAGAAGGTCGTGGGCGAACAGTATCTCCAGATGTTCACGCGTTTGTACGGCCTCGAGACCGTCTCGATCCGGTATTTCAACGTCTTCGGCCCCAGACAGGATCCTTCCTCGCCGTACTCAGGAGTCATCTCAGCGTTTGCGTCCGCGCTGATCGAGAACCGCTCGCCGAGGATTTATGGCGACGGTGAGCAGACGCGGGACTTCACGTACGTCGCGAACGTCGTCGACGGCGTACTGCGCGCGACGGAGGCGCCGCGGGCGAGCGGGGAAGTGATCAACGTGGCAACCGGCGGGCGCATTTCGTTGAACGAGCTGTTCCGGACGATGCGCGACCTCGTGGGTGCGTCGGTCGAGCCGACTTACGAGGAGTCGCGCACCGGTGACGTCCGTGATTCGCAAGCCGACATCACGAAGGCGCGCACCATCCTGAACTACGAGCCGATCGTGTCGTTCGAGGAAGGACTGCGACGCACGGTGGAGTGGTATCGAACTGCCGGGGCGACCGCGTCGGCATAACAATCGCGAGTCCCTGATATGAGGCGCTCTTTCAGGGCAGCTCTAGTGATCGTCGTGCTCGCGGCGTGCGTGGGCTTCGACGCTCACGCCCAGCGCGCCATGCCGCGCTTCTGGTTCTGCCCTGGTCCCGGCACGCTCGATTACGTCCGCCTCTTCGACAGCCCGCAGGCGTGGTCGCACGCGCGGCTGCTCGTCTCCGTCTTCAAGTTCTACCAGCAGCACACGCAGATGCCGCCGGACCCGATCGTCGGGCCGAACACGTACGACGCGCTTGCGCGTGCGGGCGTGTTCCGGCAGCTCAAACAGTGGCACATCGAGACCGGAATTGAAGTCGCATCCGTGAAGGACTTCTACTGCACATCAGACGCGCGCGGGATGAACGAAGCGATTGCGGCGACGCTGGCGTCCGTTCACGCCGTCGAGTCCGCTGGTGGCAGCGTGTCGTATCTCTCGATGGATGATCCGTTCGCCGGCGGTCTCGCGCCTGTCTGCGGCGGCCCGGCACCGGAACCATCCGCCGACCGCATTGCGACCTACACGCGCGGTGTGCGCGCGGCATTGCCATCCGTTCGCATCGGCTGGATCGAGGCTTACCCGCTGTCGAGCGCCGACGCGATTGAATCGATGATGGGACTCCTTGCCGCACGTGGTGCTCTACCCGCGTTTCTCCATATGGACGTCGACATGCCCTTTCTCGTCAGGCGCGGTCGGACAGACGACTTCGTACGCGACATGAAGCGCCTGCGGGATGCGGCGAGCGCCCGCGGAATGCAGTTTGGAATCATCATCTGGGGCAACAATGGGGACGCGGACGCCTTGTACGCGCTCGATGCCGAGCGCATCCTCGAGTCGCTTACTGCAACGTTTCCGACATCCGACAGCATGCCCGACCACATTGTGGTACAGAGCTGGGCGGAATCGAGCACCGGCCTGCGCATTACCCCGACGAACCTTCCGGAAGATCAGCTTTACACGCACACCAACCTGCTCTGGAACGCCTTCCGTCGGTTGCGCGGCCAGACCGCGCCAGCGACAGGTGTTGCGGTTGGCCGGCGGTGAACGCTCGCGCCACTTCAACGAGAGTCCGCGCCTTTGCCCTCACCGTCATCTTTCTTCTGTCGTGGGGTTTGACTACGCACGGAAAATATTCCGCGACGGGAGATGAGCCGCACTATTTGATCGTGACGCAAAGCTTGTGGGCGGATCGCGATCTCGACGTGAGCAACAACTATGCGTCGCACGGCGGCGCCCTCTTTGGCGCGGCGGGACTGGAGCCGGAGTCACACGCACGGGTTGCGAGATCGGGGAAGTTGTGGCCGGTGCACGACATTGGCGTGTCGGTCCTGCTGATTCCGGCCTACGCCGCAGCGACGAGACTCGCGACGGTGCCATCTGACGCGTTTCTGCAACGATTCCGTATGAACAGAGGACTGTTCACTTACTCGATCATTTCCTTTTGTGTGATTCTCGTGGTCGTCTGCGCGGCGGCGATCACCATCGCGTCGCTCGAATACTCCGGACTGTCGGAGAGCAGCGCCGCACTGATCGTCATGGTGTTGTGGCTGGCGCCGCCAGTCCTGTCACATTCGTTTCTCGTCTTCCCCGAACCGTTCGCTCTGCTCGTCACAGCGTGGGCCGTCCTGGAATGGACTGCGCCGCCGCGGCGGTTCGGACTGCGGGAAGATATGTTTGCGCTTGCACTTGGAGCGCTACCGTGGCTCCATCGAAAGTACACGTTCTACGCTGTTGCCATCCTGCTGATCATCTGGTGGCGTCGCTGGCGCCTCGTTGACGAGCGTCGGAGGAAATGGGTCGTCCGAGCGGCCGCGCTCTTTCTGCTGCCGCAACTCGCATCCGTGTTGTGGACCTTGCATTACTGGGGCAACCTCGCGGGTCCGATGGCGCTCGACGGGCTTCCGCTGAATGTCCGTGGCCTGATGGAGGGGATCCCAGGATTGTTGGTGGATCGTGAGAATGGTCTGCTCTGGTGGGCGCCTGTGTATGCGTTGCTCCCCGCCGCATGGTGGCTGCGCCGCTCCTGCGTCGGCTTGTGGCTGCTGCCAGTCGCCGCTCTGATGATTCCGTGTGCCGCGCACCAGTGGTGGGCCGGCTTTTCGCCGGCGGGCCGCTTCATCGTGCCGCTGATCCCAATCTTCTGTCTCGTGGGCGCCGTTCTGTTAAAGAGCAAGACGACCCGTTACGCTGCGATTGCGCTGTTGATTCCTCAGCTGGCGATCACGGCGTACGCTTGGCAGCACCCGCGTATGCTCTGGCCCCAGGGAGACGGCACGAACAGGGTGCTGTCGCGACTGCTGGGAGCCATTGGGCAGACAGACCAGTGGCTTCCGTCGTTTCGCACGGCGCCCGACAGGGCATGGTCTGCTGCGATCGTGTGGCTGCTGATTGTCGCCGCGCTGAATGTGGCCCTCGTCTTTGGTTTTCGTGAACGCTCCGCTTCGTCGCCGACGCCTGGCGTGGGCGCGTAGTGGATCGGCTGCGGACGTGTGCGTGTGCTTTATGATCGCGATGTAACCCGCGCATCGTTGCGGAGGCATGTCATGTCGCGGATGTCCTGCCGAGCTATCGCACTGTTCGTGGTCCTGCTCACGATCCCGATCCGCGCGTATGGGCAGTTTGCGACCTTTCAGCATGGAGCCCGCGGCACAGCGGAAGCGGGAGCGTTGACGGCCCGCGCCGCTGACGCCTCTTCGGTCTTTTACAATCCTGCGGCCCTCATCCAACTGGAGAACGTTCAGATCCAGATTGGCTGTGGCGTCGACCTGCTCCATGCCGACTACGCGCGGGACGACCTGAGAGCCTTTTCAAGCGACTCCAATCTCCCCGCGTCTGCGTTCCTGGCATTCCATCCGGTGGGTGCCGCAATCGCGGTTGGCGTTGGCATCGACTCTCCGGTTGGCTTTCGTCACACTGATGTGACTGACGCCAGCGTCGGACCAGGGTTCGAGTTAGATCCAGACTTCGAAGCACATTTCCGAGAGGTTCACCCGGTCGTCGCCGTTCGGCTGGGCGCGCGCTGGAGCGTCGGCGGCGGAGTCCGGTATCTTCGCGGTTGGCTTCGTGACGACTACGATACCGTGCTCGACAGCGGCCGCAACCCGAACACCTTCTTCGTGCTGGGCGCGCGCTCGGCAAGGGCGGAGACTGATGGGTGGTCGGCAGACGCGGCCATCGCATTTCGCGATCGCGTCTGGGGCTTTGGCGCGGTCGCGTCTCGAGGCGCCGCGCTGAACGGCATCGCACGCATCGATCTCACCGTACGGCACTTCGGGTTGCCAGGCGCGCCCCGCGCCGGCACGAGTGCGGCATACCTGCTCGAAGATGCGCCCCGCGGATTGGGAATAGATGTACCACCGGAATACCGCGCCGGCATCTGGGCTGCCCCTCATCGCCGCATGCGGCTGGAAGGGGACGTTGCATTCATCCAGTGGGCGCAGGCGGGCTGGTACCGTCCGCGTGAGCAACCGCTGTGCGGTGCTCCCTGCAGCACACTCTTGCGGCGCGACTGGCGCAACACCATCTCACCACGGATCGGAATGGATATCGATGTCGCCGAGCATCTCCAGGTGATCGGCGGTGTCGCATTCGATACGTCGCCGCTACGCGCAGGCCCGGGCGGCGCATCCTTGACGCCGGACCAACCCGCCGCGCTCTCGACGTACGCTGGCGGAATCACGTACGACTTCGCGCACGTCTCCCTTGACGCGGGGTATTCATTCCATCGCGCCGGTCGCAGTCAAGACGTCTCGGGCGGCCAATTGTCGTCGAACAGTCACGTGTGGGCGGTGTCGATACGATGGCGGTTGCCCTGGGCAACGTGATCTGGCTGGGGTCAATCGCGAATTGTCTGATCTAAGTCGATTGCATCGTCGATGACGAAACGCTTCCGATTCGCGTCAGTGCTGGCGGTGAGTCTCACGTCCGCGACGTGTGGGGGGCCGCCGACAGGCCCGTCCACCGAACCGCGACCGGACTGATGATCAGCGCCCGGTCGGTTAAGCCGCTGACGCTGCCAGACATTTGCGACCACAAGGTCTTGAGTGGTTCGAACGACGGCATGCAGCACGGCTGTTATACTGCGCGCCATGCTTCGCGTGCGCTTCTTGCTTCCGATCGCTCTTATCGGCGCGCTCTGTTCGTCGCTTGTCGGGTCGCGTGCACAGTCTCCGCAGGCAACTCAGGCCAATACTCCCGGGCTCTTCAGCGAAATGCGATGGCGAACGATCGGCCCGTTCCGCGGCGGGCGGACCAAGGCGGCAACCGGAATCCCCTCACAACCCAACGTGTTCTACATCGCGGCGGTGAACGGCGGCGTCTGGAAGTCGACCGACTACGGCGTCACCTGGAAGCCGATCTTCGACGATCAGCCGACGGGATCGATTGGCGCGATCGCCGTGGCGCCGTCGAATCCCGACGTGATCTACGTTGGCAGCGGCGAAGGTCTGCAGCGTCCGGATCTCTCCACCGGTGACGGCATCTACAAGTCGACCGACGCGGGCAGGACGTGGACGCACCTGGGTCTTCACGACGGACAGCAGATCCCACAGATCATCGTCGATCCGGCGAATCCGGATCGCGTGTTCGTCGCTGTGCTCGGCCATCCCTATGGCCCCAACGACGAGCGTGGCATTTTCCGCTCGATCGACGGCGGCCGGACGTTTCAGAAGATTCTCTATAAAGATGAGAATACCGGCGGCGTCGACCTCGTGTTCGATCCATCGAATGCGAACCACGTGTATGCGGTGATGTGGGAAGCGCGCCAGGCTCCGTGGGAGAACGGCGTCTTCAACGGACCCGGCAGTGGTCTCTTCGAGTCCACCGACGGCGGCAACAACTGGAAGCCGCTGACGAAGGGTCTGCCGAATTTCGAGCAAGGCGGCCTCGGACGCATCGGCATCACGATTGCCCCGAGCGATCCGAAGCGCATGTACGCGACGATCCAGGCGGCAAGCGGCGGCGGCCTCTATCGATCGGACGACGGGGGCCAGAGCTGGAGCAAGTCGACGGAGAACACGCTCATCGTCACACGCGGCGACGACTTCGCCGAGGTCAAAGTCGACCCGAAGAATCCCGACATCGTCTATACCGCCAGCGTCGTCGCATGGAAATCGACGGACGGGGGCAAGTCGTTCCGCGCGCTGCGCGGCGCGCCGGGAGGCGACGACTACCACCGCATCTGGATCAACCCGACCAACAGCGACATCATCCTGATTGCGTCAGATCAGGGAGCAGTCATCACCGTCAACGGCGGCGAGAGCTGGAGCTCCTG
>Ga0066677_10000079_pt1 | contig 30575 bp, 14 predicted proteins | sample GraSoiAngelo_126_FD_62299 | JGI IMG/M metagenome (GOLD analysis project Ga0066677, IMG submission 62299) | Grasslands soil microbial communities from the Angelo Coastal Reserve, California, USA - 14_0927_09_20cm | ecosystem: Environmental > Terrestrial > Soil > Grasslands | place: USA... | reverse complement strand
CGCTGCACGTGCCAACCCGCCATCCATCCACATCCAGCAACCCGTTGTCGACGCGTGCGAATCCGCCGCCGCTCCACGGCAACGCGCGCCATCCGTCAGGCAGCGACGTGCCGGAGAACTCGGCGCCTTCAGCAGGCGAGAGCATCAGCTCGCCGTCGTCGGTCTCCGCCGCGTACGTGAATGTCGGCTGGCCCGCCGCAAAGTCCGCCTGCGCCGTGTCCCGCAGGGTCGGCCCCGGGACCGTGAAACTGGGCGCGAGCTCCGTGGCCGTGTTGCCTGCGCGGTCGGCCGACGAGACCCGATAGAAGTACGTGGTGTTCGGCGTCAGATGACCGAGCGCCATGCGATGTGCGGTCACGAACGCGGGGTCAGACGCCGTCGTGGTGCCTGCTGCCGGGAAGTCGAAAGCCGTCGAGTACTCGATGCGCGATGTCGAGCTCTCGTTCGTGGTCCACGTGATCACGACGTTCGCGCTGTCGATCGTCCGTTCCGCGACGTCGAAGATCAGCGGCGGCGTCGTGTCGTTGTTCGTTGGCGAGAACACGACATCGACCCAGTAGTTCGTGGCATTGAAGCTCTGGGTCGGGAAACCGCTCGCTCCGATTGAGAGGAACACGCCGTTGCCGCCGGCCACTGCGCTCGTGAGCGCATGCAGCGGCGGGGCGTCGGTGCCGGCGCTGGTGAAATAGCCTGGCGTGGCCGCGTAATGGCCAACCGTGGTGTGGTACGACGCGACGTACATCGTGTTCGCCGCAATCGGGACCGGCGAGGGGAAGAGCACCTGCTGCCACCCGGTCGTCGACTCGCTCGCAAAGGTAGCCGTCGCCAGCTTCGTGCCGTTCGATGTCCAGAGGTTCCCGACGTGGGGGCCGCTGTTGCCTGCACTCTTGTAGTAGCGAATGCCGGTGATGAATCCGTCGATGTCGCTCGTGAACTTCACCCCCACCTCGAGCGCCGTCGGATCGTTGAAGTCCGCGATGGGCGGAACCGTCGCGGGATGCCACAGGCTCGTGCACGGGCAGGTGCCCGGTTCGATCGTCACGGTCGCGGCGGCGCCGCCTGACTCGAGGTTGCCGCTGTCGTCAATCGCCCGTGCGCGAACCGTCATCAGACCAGTCGCGCCCGGCGACCAGTCGAAGCTCCACGCGGCCGTCCCTTGCGCAGCCTTCCATGTCACTCCGCCGTCGACCGAGACCTCGACGCCGGCCACCGTTCCACCGCCCTGATCCGTGGCGGTGCCATTGATCACGACGCGTTCGCCGCTCCGGACGCTCGTGCCGACGGCCGGTGAGGTGATCGTGGATATCGGACCGAGCGCATCGGTCGACTTCACGCCACGAACCAGCGGGCGGTTCGGATCGGCGCCGACCTGCGGGTTGGCCGGCTGCGCGTCCATGTCCGCGAGCAGGTTGAATGTCGCCTGCTGCATCGCGTGGTCGGGCGTGTGCGTATCTGCCGCGAGACCACGATCGTGCGCGCCATCGAGACCCCACGACCACTGCACGGTGCCGGCGCCGAAGACGAGCGCGCCACTGGTGTGACGGTAAAGCGTCAGGCTGTGAGTGGCGGTACCCTGGCCCACCTTCGTCCCGAAATCCAGGATCCGTTCGGCAACGGTGCGCGTCGCCAACGACATCCGGACGAGACCCGGGGGACGAACTCCGTTGTCGAGATCCTCATCCCATTCGTAGCCGAGCGATTCGTTTGGAAGAAACACGACACCCGCCGTCAGGTCGGCCACCCGCGTATTGCGCCAGAAGCGCAGCGCGCGCATCGACACGGGTATTTCGATCTGACTGCTGCAGCAGTTGACAGTCCAGATCTGGCCCGTGAGTGCGTTTTCAGGGCGACCGCCATCTCCCGGCGCGCCGAATCGTGTATCGCGCCACGTGCCCGTGGTTATCGGATTCGGGCCCGTGTCGAGCGGATCCAGCGGGTCATTGTTGATGTCGTTCCTCATCGTCTCCTTGTAGCTGACGAGGGTGCGGAACGGCGCCACGGTGCCGTCGATGCTCGGCTCCCAGCGCGTCTTCCAGAACATCTCGTTGCCGCTGAAGAACGCCAGATTCACGCCGGCATTGCGCGCCTGCTCGACGCGGGCGCGCTGGTTGCCCGACCAGTACTCGTCGTGCCCGACCGAGAGAAAGGCCTTCGGCTTGTGAAGACCGCTGAGATCGGCGCCCAGCCGATCGGTGTCGACGCCGGACCAATACTTGACGTCGTATCCGTTCGCTTCGAGCCACCGCACCATCGGGTACTCGGCGTTGAACAGGAAGCTCTGAGGATCGTGGTCGCGCGTATCGATCGGCCGGTTGTAACTCACGCGGACGGCGCGCCCCGGGCAGCTGTACGCCGTTCCTGCGTTTGAGATCGGACCGCCGCAATACAGGCTCCCGCCGCCGTACTGGTTGTATGCCTGCCAGGTCGTGTCGGATGTCTGAAACAGGATGTCCGCCGTACGTGCGTCATCGCGCACGATGAACGGAATGTGGCTCGACGTGCTCGGTGTGACGTCCAGCCGCGTCAGCTTCGCGAGATAGATCCCGGATGTTGCGCCCGCGGAGTTCCACGATGCTGAGACCGTCCAGTTGCCGCAATCGACCAGTCCTGTCGGTGGTCCCGATGGAGACTCCTGCGTGCAGTTCGGCTGAATCTGCGGTGTCGTGAAATCCGGCAGCGTGACGATCTTGCGAGCGCCTGCGCCGCCGTAGTAGCCGAGACGATAGATCGCGATGCGGTAATGCGCCGAGTCCGTGGCGATCTTGAAGCGGACTGTCTGGCCCGTGTTGACGCTGATGTCTGCCGCGAATCCCTGGATGCTCGGATCGCCCGCACCGCCGCCATCGACCTCGTAGTCGGAATCGCCGGTCAGCTGGTTCTCGCAGACGACGGGATTAGGGCCGCAGGCGGGCGCCTGCGCGAATGCGGTAATCAGCCAGACACACCAGACAGACGCCACGATTGCTGCTATCCGATTCGCGACTCGACCCATGACGCGGCACCCTCCACCTTGAAATCGATCCCCGGCGCAGACCTCCGGTATGGCTGACGCACCTGGAGGTCTCGCGCTCCGCCAGGAGACTCAGCGCACGATGCGGCGGTAGACCGCTGCAATCGGCTCAGATCGGTTGTTGTGCCGGCGACTTGAGCAAGTTGCTGGCCGGGGGGCGCGAAAACTGTCAAATGGCAGAATTGTCAATATTTCCCCAGCGAAATTCGTATCTGGAGTGTTGCAGAACTGTCGCGAAAGTCCTCGCGCTGGCAGACATTAGTTCAGCCGCCGGAGGATTGTTGGGGCGGCAGAAAACAAAAAGGACGCTCAGCCGCTACCGGGAAGACTTTTCCCAACTGGCGATTACGAAATAGACAAGCGCGGCGACGCCAAAGCCAACGAACCAGGCATAGTCGTAAAGCGGGCGCAGCAGCGGAATGAGGAGGCCGCCCCATGCGGCCGCGCAGCCCGCGATCGTGGCCACCGCGCCCGGCACGTGCCATCCGCGGGAGTAACGATAGCGGCCGTCAGGCAGGTACAAATCTTCGAGACGAAGATCCGTGCGGCGCACGATCCAGTAGTCCGCGATCAGCACGCCCGCGATCGATCCGAGGCCGCCGGAATATCCGAGCAGCCACGTGAAGATGTAGCCCGATGGATCCGCGAGCAGCTTCCACGGTTGAATCACGATCCCGAGGACGCCCGTGATCAAGCCGCCCGTCTTGAAACTGATGGCGCGCGGGAACGCATTCGCGAAGTCGTTGGCAGGGGAGACGACGTTTGCCGCGATATTCACCGCGAGCGTCGCGACGACCGCGGTGAACATCGACACCGCGATGACGAGTGGATCGCGGAATCGTCCTATCAGTTTCACCGGATCCCAGATCAACTCGCCGTAGATGATCGAGGTGGCGCTCGTGATCATGACGCCCATCGCCGCGAACACGAACATCGTCGTGGGGAGCGCGACCACCTGGCCAACCACCTGCTCGCGCTGGCTGCGCCCGAAGCGCGTGAAGTCGGGCATGTTGAGCGAGAGCGTCGCCCAGAACCCGATCATGGCCGTCAGCGAGGGAACGAACACCTTGAAGAAGTCCGCGGCGTTCGTGAATCGTCCTCGCTGCGCAAAGAGAGGTCCGAAGCCGTGCGCGCGCCAGACGGCCCAGGCGAGGAGCGCGCCGGTCATCACGAGCACGAACGGCGCCGCCCAGTTCTCGACGCGGCGCAGCAGATCCATCCCGCGGTAGATGATGTAGATGTTGAGCGACCAGAACATCAGGAACGACAGCCATTCCGTTCCCGAGTGTCCGCCGAAACCGGCGCCGAGGAGCGTTGCCCATCCGGGCACCACGCTCGTGAAGAAGGTGTTCAACGCCTCGCCGCCGATCCACGCCTGGATGCCGAACCAGCCGCACGCGACGATCGCGCGCATCAACGCCGGGAGGTTCGATCCGATCGTGCCAAATGCGGCGCGCGCGAAGACGGGGAAGGGGATGCCATATTTGGTGCCCGGGTGGGAGTTCAAGAGGATCGGCACGAGCACGATCGTGTTGCCCAGCAACACCGTCACCAAGGCCTGCCACCAGTTCATCCCGGACGCGATCAGTCCCGACGCGAGCATGTACGTCGGGATACAGTGCGCCATGCTGATCCACAGCGCGGCGTAGTTGTAAGTGGTCCACGTACGCCGCGCGATCGGCACCGGCGCGAGGTCCTCGTTGTAAAGGGGACTCGCTTTGATGCGCGAGCGCTCGCGGAGCTCGACCCGCCCGTCGGGGAGTGTGGTCTGGCTCGCAGTGATCATCAGCTCGCGTGAATGGCTTCGGGCTTCAGCTTCGGGCTTCGGGCCTCAGGCTTCAGGCTTCAGGTGAGTCATTAGGCACCCCGGGGTCATTAAGTTAAAGTCCCGATGGGGCTTGACTCGGTCCGCGTTTGATGAAGCGTCCCGCGCCCTTCCTGCCGACGAACTTGCCCCCCTCGACGATCACCGTGCCGTTCGAAATGACGGCGCTTGGCGCGCCCTGCACGACGGTGCCTTCGTAGGGGTTGTAGTCGACCCGCATATGGAGCGTCTTGACGCCGAGCGTCTGCCTGGCATCCGGATCGAAGATGACGATATCGGCGTCGCTGCCGACGGCGATCGTCCCTTTGCGTGGGAACAGGCCGAACATTCTCGCGGGCGTCGTCGAGCAGAGCTCGACGAAGCGGTTGAGACTGATGCGGCCGCCGCGCACGCCGCCGTTGTGCACCAGCGTCAGGCGCGTCTCGATCCCCGGCGCGCCGTTGGGAATTTTGCTGAAATCGTCTTTCCCGAGCTCCTTCTGCTCGCTCATGCAGAACGGGCAGTGATCGGTCGAGATGACCTGCAGGTCGTTCTTTGCGAGCCCTTTCCACAACACGTCCTGGTGCCACTTCTCGCGCAGCGGCGGCGACATCACGTACTTTGCGCCGTTGAAGCCCGGCTCTTCGTAGTTGTCGTATGAGAGAAACAGATACTGCGGGCATGTCTCCGCATAGGCGGGCAGGCCCATGTCGCGTGCGTGCCTGATCTTTTCGAGCGCGTCAGCGGAGGACAGATGCACGATGTAGATCGGCACGCCGGCGATCTCGGCGAGCGCGATCGCGCGGCCGGTCGCTTCTCCCTCCGCGCGTGACGGCCGCGTCAGCGCATGATACTTCGGCGCCTTCTCTCCCTTGCGGAGCGCCTCCTGCACGAGCACGTCGATCACGCCGCCGTTCTCGGCGTGCATGCAGACGAGGCCGCCGTTCTCCCCCGTCCGCCGCAACGCCCTGAAGATCGTCGCATCGTCCACCATGAACACGCCCGGATAGGCCATGAACAGCTTGAAGCTGGTGATCCCCTGACGCACCATCGTGTCCATGTCGGAGAGGCCCGCATCGGGCAGTTCCGTGAGGATCATGTGGAACGAGTAATCGATCACCGCCTTGCCGGACGCCTTGGCCATCCAGTCGTCCAGCGCGTGCCTCATCGTCTTGCCGCGGTACTGGATCGCGAAGTCGACGAGGCTCGTCGTCCCGCCAAACGCTGCGGCAATCGTGCCGGTTTCGAAGTCATCCGACGAACACGTGCCGCCGAAGGGCATGTCAAGGTGCGTGTGCACGTCGATGCCGCCTGGCATCACGTACTTGCCGGACGCATCGATCGTCCGCTCCGCCTGAAAGCGGTGTGACGGCAGGTCCTTCCCGATGGCCGTGATGGTGCCGTTCTCGCAGTAGACATCGGCAACGTAGTCATCGGCCGCGGTGATCACCCGTCCGTTAGTAATCAGAAGGCTCATGATTAAACGCCGAAGCCCGAACGGCGAAGCCGGAAGCCTGAAGCCCGAAGCCTTGCTACAGCGCAGTAATCGTGCCGTACGTCTCGGGACGACGGTCGCGATAGAACTGCCACGTGTTGCGCACTTCCTGGATCAGATCGAGATTCAGGTCGGCGACGATCAGCTCGTCTTTGTCGCGGCTGCCTTCGGCGATGAAGCGGCCACGCGGATCGCAGAAGTAGCTCTGCCCGTAGAACTCACCGATCTTCCACGGCGCTTCGACGCCTACCCGGTTGATCGCGCCAACGAAATATCCGTTGGCAACGGCATGCGCCGGTTGCTCCAGCTTCCACAAATACTCCGAGAGGCCCGCAACCGTCGCGGACGGATTGAGTACTATCTCCGCGCCGTTCAGACCGAGGATGCGCGCCCCTTCGGGGAAATGACGGTCGTAGCAGATGTAGACGCCCACGCGTCCCGCGGCGGTCTCGAAGACGGGATATCCGAGATTGCCGGGACGGAAGTAGAACTTCTCCCAGAATCCCGGCGCGACGTGCGGGATGTGGTGCTTGCGATACTTGCCGAGATACTTCCCATCCGCGTCGATGACGGCCGCGGCGTTGTAATACACCCCCGTCATCTCTTCCTCGTAGATCGGCACCACCATCACCATGCCCTGCCGCCGCGCGACGTCCTGCATCAACTGGATCGTCGGGCCGTCGGGAATCCGTTCGACCATCTCGTACCAGCGCGTGTGCTGCTCGGCGCAGAAGTACGGGCCGTAGAACAGTTCCTGCAGGCAAAGGAGCTGCACTCCTTTGCTCGCCGCCTCCTCGATGAGCGGCATGTGCTTGTCGATCATGCGCCGCTTGACGTCTCCGGCGGAGCCGTCGAGCGGCACATCTGCCTTCACCTGGATCAATCCGCCACGAACGCTTCGCGCCATCAGTGCCTCCGGTGGGGAAGGGTGGCAAGGTAACACGGATTACACGGATTTTCACCGAACTGGGCTACACTCACGGCTTCCACCTCGGGGGGCCCTCATGTCCGCATCCGTCGGCACGGTATTCACCGGCATCCGCTTCGAGAACCCGTTTCTGCTCGCCTCGGCGCCGCCGACCGAGTCGGACACGAACATCCTGCGCGCGTTCGAGGCCGGGTGGGGCGGGGTCGTCACCAAGACGATTGGCATGCACCCTGTAGTGAACGTCAAGGGACCGAAAACGAGATTCCTCCGTTCGTCGCCCGACACCGCGCAGATCTCGATGGAGAAGCGCGCGAACACGGCGCTCCATTCATCGTGGAACTGGGAGCTCATTTCCGACAAGCCGCTCGATTGGTGGCTGCCACGCCTCCGCCGGATCAAGGACGCGTATCCCGACCGCGTGCTCGTGGCCTCGATCATGGCGGGCTCGGAAGATGATCGGGAGCTCGATCACTGGCGCGAGCTGGCGGAGGCGTGCCAGGCCCAGGGCGTGGATGCGTTCGAGCTGAACCTGTCGTGTCCGCACATGGACCGGGAGGACATGGGCTCGAACATCGGCAAGAACTGTGAGCTGATCGACACCGTGGTTCGCGTGGTGAAGGCCGCGGCGCGCGTGCCGGTCTGGGTCAAGCTGACGCCGACGACAACGAACATCGCGAAGGAAGCCGAGGCCGCGTTCGCGGCGGGCGCCGACGCAATCTCCTCTTCGAACACATTCACGTCCCTGCCGCTCGTCGACCCGCAATCGCTCGAATTCGAGGTGCACGTCGAGGGCAAGGTGTCGTACGGCGGTCTCGGCGGCCCCGCGATCCTCCCGCAGTCGCTCGCGAAGATGGCACAGATGACGACCGCGTTTCCCGATCGCAGCTTTTCAGGGATTGGAGGGATCTCGGACTTCACGCACGCGCTCAATTACTTCCTCCTTGGCTGCGGCACGGTGCAGGTCTGCACCGCCGCGATGCTGGATCGCGCGATCGGTCCAACGATCATCAGCGGATTAATCTCGGGGATGCAGGCGTTTCTGGAGCAGCACGCCGGCGACGGCTGGCGCACGCTCGATGATTTCCGCGGCATCCGCCGCGACCGCATCGTCGCGCACTCGGAAATCAAGAGGCCGGACGCGAAGGAGTACTTCGGCGGGCACGACGCGCGGGAAGGTTATGCGCACCCGGCGTCGATCGCGACCGACCTTCCCGGCTAGGATAGTCGGGCCGGGCTATCCCGGTACTTCTGGACCGGGCATTCTCATTTCTCGAAGTTGAAGACGATCGGTTCGCGGTTGCCGAAGCCGATCGTCAGATTGTCCGCGAACCCGTGCCACGGTCCGCCGAACCCGAAGTCCGCGCGAATGTGAATGCCGACGATCGGCGCATCCGGCGGAATATCCGCGAGCGAGGCGGGGGGCGTGTTGGCCTCTGCCGCCTGAATTCTGAGTCGACCCATCAGGTCAGTCGTCTGCCACGCGCCGGTCGGTTGTGGCGTGCATGGCTGTTACTCGCCGGGTCGATGAACCAATCCACGGCGAGTGACGTCAACTCGCTGACCGCGCCGAAGCTGAATCCGTGGAATTCGTGAATATACGCGGACCGCCGGCCCGGCACCCTTCGTGAGCTCGAGCGAGCCGGTACCAGACCTTGGATTCGCAGCCGTCACGACGGCAGAAGCAGTGGGATTCGGCAGGAACGGGAACCACGAGGCATCGTCCGGCAGAACCGTGCGGAGACCGGTGACCGTCAGCGGTACCAGCTCCGAAACCGGGAAGAATCGCGAACTGTCCGACGGCGCGAACTGCGTGGTCAGCGGGTGCGCGTCTGCCGGCAGAACGGCTCCGGATGGCGGCGTGTAGGTGAAGGTCCCGGCTGCCGGGCTTCTCGCGTTCAACTCTGCGAACGACAGCGGTGTCCCCGCCGCGATCGCCGGCGGCGCTGTCCAGTCGATGACAGGCCGATGCCGGGAGGCGGCAGGATTGACAAGCTCGAAGTTGAAGACAATCGGGCGGCCGCCGGTAAACCCGATCGTGACGTTATCGATATACGAGAACGACGGCAGGCCGAAGCTGAAGTTGCCGCGCAGATCGATACCCGAGATCGGCGCGTCCGCAGGAATCTCGGCGAGTGAAGCCGGCGGCGTGTTGAATCCCGGTCCCGCAGACTGAATCGACAGCTGGCCGATGAGAGACGTGGTGGTCCAGACCCCTTTCGGACGGAACGCACAGAGCCCGTTGTTGCACGCATCCCAATGGAGGAAGAACGACCGCGGATCGTTGGCGGGATACACGCGCAGCGCGAGGTCGGGAGGCAGCTGACCATGGCTGGCCGGGTCGATGGCCCAGTCGAACGACAGCGCGTTCAACTGACCGAACGTGCCGAAGGGCGTCGTTGGCGCGTTGACCAGAACCGGGACCTGGCGCTCGGTCACGAGTTCGAGCGACGCATTTCCCGATCGAGGATTGGCGGTCGTGACTTCCGCCGCTGTGCCCGGCGCCGTGAACGGTTGCCAACCGGACTCCGGCTGGCATGCGGAGAACTCGGACGTATTGCCCGACGGATCGGTTGCCGTCGTCGTCACGAACGCGCCCGGCGGCAGCGTCCCGGGCACGAACGTATCGAACGCGGCGTTGCCGGTGAGATCGGTCGTGACAGTCGAACTTCCGAGCGCGAACTCTCCCTCGCCATTCCCTGACGCGTCACAGCTTGCGTTTCCATAAAAGCTCAGCGTGAACGTCGTAGACGGCGTGCTGTTCAATGTGCCAGTGACGCGCGTCGACTCGGAGAACGCGGTCGCCGACGTGATCACGGGAAAGTTCTGCAGGTTGTTCGCGCCCGCATCCGCGTCAGCATCGTCGTTGGGAGTCACGCCGGCGGGACCCAGGTCAATTCCGAGTTCGCCGTTGAAGCTGATGTTGTTGTTCTCCACGCGATTGTCAATCCCGGAGAGGACGCGAACGCCGGCCTGCGCATTGAACTTGATCGTGTTGAACTGCACCCCGGTGCTCGAGGCGCCATCGAGCTCCACGCCATTCGTGCCGTTCGGAAGCGCCACAGCGCCGGTCGGGTCCGTGCCGATCCAGTTGCCGGAGATTGCGTTTGCGATACTGCTGCTAGCGATACGCACTCCGCTCAGCGTGTTCGCCGAGATCACGTTGCCCCGCCCGAGCCCCGAAACGACGTCCACGCCGATGGTGTTCGGAAATTGATTCGGTCCTGGGATGCCCGTGGTACCGGAAATGCTGACGCCGATCCTGTTCGGCACGCGAGCCGATGCCGGGCTGCAGCAGTCCGCGCCTAAGCCGATGATGTTGCCGGTGACGTGATTGGCTAGTGCACCAAAGCCGTCCAGCGCAACGCCGGTTGCGTTGCCGCCAATGATGTTCGCTTCCGACGCGGTGAATCCGCCGATGCGGTTATCGGATGCGAACGAAATCTCTACCCCGCTGAGCCCGTTTCCGATGGCAGTGGTTCCCGCGGCGTTCAGACCGATGTAGTTTCCGGAGACAACGTTCGATGTCGAGCTGTTTTGCACGTCGACGCCGTGGCCACGATTACCGGAAATGAGGTTTCGTGCAGCAGCCGTCGAACCGCCGATCGTGTTGTTCCTCGATCCCTGGAGGCGAATACCTGCGGACCCGTTTCCCAGGGCAGAGTCTCCGGACGCGTCTGTGCCGATTCGGTTTCCTTCGATCCGATTTCCATCCGCGTTCCCCAGGTCCAGACCGACCCCGGCGTTACCTGATATGACGTTCCCAAGTCCGTCCGCGCTGCCTCCTATGACCTGACCTGCTGTCGAGAGACTGATCATCCAAACGCCGACATCGTTGGGCAGCGCGGCCGAGCCGGTCGCGTTGACGCCGATGTAGTTGTTCTGCACGAGCGTGCCGCTGGCATCATTTCGAATCAGAATGCCCGTCCCGTTGCCGGAAATGATGTTGCGCGCCGCGCCCGGCCCCCCTACCATGGTATCGAGCGCGCCGAAGGCGATGTCCAAGCCGATTCCGCCGTTGCCTACGCGGACCATGCCGGTCGGATCGGTGCCGATGAAATTGCCTTGAACGCTGTTGTTGCGGACAGTGCAGCAGATCGTGATGGCGTCTCTGGTGTTGCCGGACACGACGTTTCCGGCGCCGGCGATCGTTCCGCCTATCGTGTTGGACGCTGCCCCGGCGGTGACGAGGATGGCGCCCTGGTTTCCGAGATTCGGGATCGATCCAGTGCCGCTGACGTCGGTTCCGACGAAGTTCCCCTGAATCACATTGCCCGTTGCAGCGGGGCCCGCGATGGTGATGCCGGCATCAAATGGTCCGGAGTTGCCGGAGACAAGGTTTCGCGCGCCGCTGGTCGTTCCGCCGATGGTGTTGTTCGCTGACGACACGCGGATGCCTGTGCCGTTGGGCACTGCCGTAGTGCCCGCCGCGTTCGTCCCGACGCGGTTGCCTGCGACGACGTTCGAAGGCGCGTCCTCGTCGACGAACACGCCGATCCCGGTCTGGTTGCCCGAGATGACGTTGCCGGCGCCTGGCACAGACCCGCCGATCGTGTTCCCCGACGCGCCTCCGTGCAGGTAAACTCCGAACCCGTTCGCGATTGCCGTGTTGCTGGACGGATCGGTGCCGATAAGGTTGCCCTGGATCAGATTCGACTGCGAGTTCTGCGCGATCTCAACGCCGGTCGTGGTATTGCCTGAGATGACATTCCCGACGCCCGGGGATATGCCGCCGACGGTATTGCCGTTTGCAGAATCGACAATCATCACCCCCCACCTATTCGAGATGGCAGCGCTGGCAGCCGCGTCGAGGCCTATGTAGTTGTTCTGGATGGCAGTGCCCGTCGCATTCGCTCGAACCTGAATCCCGATCACGTTCCCCGAGACCACGTTTCGGCCGAGTCCGGGTCCACCAATCGCGGTGTTCACCGCGCCGACGACGGAAATTCCGATGTTTCCGTTAGGAACGCGGATCAGGCCCGTTCGATCTGTGCCAATCAGGTTGCCCTGGATGACGTTCGCGACTGCAGACACACCGTCCACGGTAATTGCGTCGCCACGGTTGCCGGAAACCACGTTGCCGGCGCCGCTGACGTTCCCGCCGACCGTATTGCTCGATGCGTCACTGAGGAAGATGGCGCTCTGGCCGTTCGGGATTGCCGTTGTCCCGTCCGGGCCGATGCCAACATAGTTGCCTCGAACGAGATTGCCCCTTGCGCTTGCCCCCTTGATGAGAATGCCCGATCCCAGATTGCCGGAAATCACGTTGCGCGCGTCGGCCGTGGTACCGCCGACCAGGTTGTCCGCTCCAGAGATCGACACGCCGACAGCATTTTCGAACGCCGTGCCATCCGGCAGCACGCCGATGTAATTACCGTCGATAACGTTGTTGGTCCCCGCCAGCGCGTCAATCCCTGTGGTCCGGAAACCCACAATCGATAGGCCGCGGATGCGGCTGTTGCCTGCCGGTGAAAGCATCAAACCTGTTGGAAGGCTCTGGAGATTTCTCACGACAATCAACGGAATGCCTGCATAGCCCGGCTGTGAGCCGCCGTTGATGAACACAGGGCCGGTGAGCGCCGGAAGCGCCTCGGTCAAATCGATGGTGTGAGGTCCCGCTCCGGGAATGTCGAAGCGAATCTCGTCGCGGACACCGGCGCTCGCGTTCGCGTCGAGGATTGCCTGGCGCAGCGATCCGGCGCCACCATTGGCCGTCGTCGTGACCGTGCGTGTCGGCACGGCCACGCCTGCCAGGTTGAATCGAAAGACCACGCCTGTAGATGCAAAATTCGCGGACCCGACGGTCGTTCCATAGAGAGCGCCGTCGCTGCCCTGAATCACGCCGGCGCCGGGAAAGAGCCCATCGCCCGACCCGCCGAAGAAATGGAGCACGGTGACGTTTCCGCTGCCGTCCATCCGGTACAGCGTGCCGCCGCCCGTTTGTCCGCCGCTGCCCGCCTCTCCGTAGAAATTCCCGTCGCTGCCCTGAATCAGTTCGCTCACCGGTCCAGCCCCTTCGGTGTTTGTGTCAAGACGATGCACGACTGCAAAGCGACCGTCCCTGTCAATCTTGTAGATCGTCCCACCGAACGCCCCAAAGGAACTCCCCGTCGTTCCATAGAAGAAGCCGTCGGTGGCGAGAACGAGCCCTCCCTGTGGACTGCTCCCGTCGACAGATGGGTCGAAGGCATGCAGGACGGTCAGCTCGCCGGAGGTCGTCAACCGGAATACCGTGCCCGCGTTGAAGGCACCACCTGAGATCGTTGTGCCGTACAGATTGCCATCGGGCGCCTGGATGACTCTGAGCGGCAACGCGCCATCCTCGTTGTTGAAGGCGTGAAGGACCGTGAGATTTCCAGCAGTATCCATCCGAAAAACAGTGCCGCCGCTAAAAGCTCCTCCGCTGGTTGTCGAGCCGTAGAAAAATCCGCCGGACCCCTGTATCACGCCGGCCGAGGGATTCGCACCTTCCGTGGAGGAGGCCAGCGGGTGAAGTGTCGTGAGATGCCCGCCGGTATCGAACCTGTAGATCGCCCCAGCACTAATCGGCCCGCCAAGTCGCCCCGTGACGTAGAAGTTGCCATCAGTCGCAAGGGTCAAAGGTCCGGACGGCTCTGCGAGAGGGGGAAACGACGTCAACAGTACGAGATGACCAGAGGAATCGATTCTGAACGCCGTTCCCCCTCCGAAAGCACCGCCTGACCGAGTTGTGCCGTAGAAGAATCCGTCAGTTCCCTGGAGCAGAGGAGCGGTGGAAAGGAATCCGTTCGAGGAGTCCAAGAAAGCACTGCCCAAGTAGTGCAACACCTCGTAGTTCGCGGCGACGTTGACCGTCCACGAGTAACTCGCGGGCGTCGGATCGGTGTTGGCACGATCGGTGGCCTGAACGCGGAAGGTGTGGCTGCCGTTTACGAGACCGAAATACGTTGCCGGACTCGTGCAGGCGGCGAATGCGCCGCCATCCAGACTGCAGGCGAACGTGCTCAGTTCGTTGCTCGACGTGAAAGTAAAACTCGCCGTTCTGCTCAGGCTGTTTGACGGCGGGCCGGATGCGACTGTTGTTTCAGGCGCCGTCCCGCCTGCGGCGGTGATGTTGATGACCGCGCTGTTCGAGGCGGCAGAGTAATTGAGATTTCCGGCGAACGTCCCCACCGCGCTGTAAGTGCCCACATCAGTCGGCGCGGTCGTCGCGGGCCCATACACCGTTGAGCCGATGCCCACGTAGCTGAATGTCAGGGCCGGACTCAGAACGTCGTTGATTCCATTCACGCCGAAGGCGAAACCGGTCGCGGGATGCCGATTGCCATCGAACGCGAAGCTACCTCCGGTGAGGCTGACGGTCGGCGTCAGGAGCCTGACGTCGGCGGGCTGCGTGCCGTCCGGCTGGATGATGCCGCGCACGACGTTCGTCGATTCAGACTCGACGCGCACGACCACTCTCCTCGGCTCGAACAGCGTGCCGCCGTTCGCGAGGATCTCCGCGCGTGGACGAAGCGCAATGGCCCGCAGCGTGACCTTCACCTCGTCTCGCAGGATCGGCGAGTGGCTGTCGTCGTTGCCTGTCGACAGTGCGGCGGCGCGCGCGATCGACACCGCCGCGGTGCCGTTCTGGGTCGAGTCATCGGCGCCGCCCGCCGGTGCCAGCGAAAACGTCGCAATCTGCGGTGTCGAGATCTGCGGCGTCGAGATCTGCGGGTTCGAGAGCGTCGCAATCTGCGGCGACGAAATCTGCGGGACCGGAATGTTGGCGATGACCTGCACCTCGGTCCTGGCCGCGGGCTCGCAGCCCTTCGCGGTCTGCAGGAACGCTGGCACCAGGCTGGTGCGTGTGATCAAGACCTGGAACTGATAGTTGCCGCTTCCGATGAGATTGGTTACTCCCGGCACGTTGAACAACGCCTCGTACGTCGTCCACGTCGTCCCCTGGTTGGTGACGGTATAGGTCACGTCGGTGCCGTTTCCTTCGTCGGGCGGCGCGGTGCTGATCTGCGGGGTCGAGATCTGCGGTGAGGAAATCTGCGGGGTCGAGATCTGCGGACTGGAGATTTGCGGCGTCGAGATCTGCGGGCTCGAGATCTGGGGCGACGAGATCTGCGGGCTCGAGATCTGCGGCGCCGTCACGCGGAACGTCGAGATCTGCGGCGAAGAGATCTGCGGGTTGTGCAGCTCGGAATTATCCGCGGTGATCGTCGGGTCTCCTGCGAATTGCGGCGCCGTGGCCGGAACCGTGGTCAGCGCATCGTTGTTCGGATCCGGGTTGATCACGACGCGGGCGACGTAGCCGTCGGCCTTCAGCACGCCACCGAGCGTCGTCGTTTCCTGCACGAGCATCGACAACGACGCGGTTGGTGCTTGCGGCCGCGGTTGAACCCAAATCGTGCGGTGATGGCTCGAGTGGCCGAAAATCTTCACGTTGCGCACGTCGCTCCCGGCACCGAAATCGAACTGGTCGAAAGATCCGTCAATCCCCCGCGCTTCATCGTCCTGAATCGTCAGCCTGAAGAAGCGATCGTCCGGCGTGCGGTTCTCGACATAGGTGGCAAACGCGCGCTGAATCGTCAGCGGTTTGAACGATTGCGGCGCGCCGGCAATGATGCCGCCGATTTCGGTGAAGTACGGGTTCGAGTTGCGGCTCGACACGAACGTGCAGTCCGGTGGCAATGTGGCCATCGAATCGGTCGGTACGATCGGCATGTACTTCGTCCAGTCGCGGCTGATGTCCACGCGTCCCTCTGCGTTCAAGGGAAAGGCAACGTCGCGGTTGTCGGTCCAGATCGCGAGCGACGGGCTTGCCTCCGACGTCCACGTCCACTCTCCTGCTTTGAACTCGAACGGCCGCGAGGGGCTGAGGTGCGCGTAATCACCAAAGAACGCGGCGAAGCCGCCGCTGTACATCGTGAGGTTCTGACGGTTTGCCATCCGATAGCCCGGCGCGGTTTCCGGCAGCGTCACAGGAGACGAATTCGTCACGACGGGGTACTGCGACACCTGCACGGAAGGGGCAAGCGGCTCGCCCGTGCTCGGATCGATGCGCAGCGCGCGCACGTCCAACACGCGTTCGAGGCCGCTGATGGACTGAGTGACGGCGTCGAGCTCATCGCGGCTCTCGTAGTACATCAGCAGCAGTTGACCGTTCGTGGTGCCGCTCATGGTCAGGACCGGCTGGACCTGCGGGCCTGATGGCCGCGTCAGCATCGAGCCGACCCCCACTTGAAAGAGGTTCTCCCGCCGCGGCGCCGCGTCGATGGCGCGGCGCGGTGTAAAGGTGATGCCGTTGTCCGACATGGAAAACATGATGCGAGGGCTGCCGGTCGCGCTTGGCTGGCCGAACGTCATGGAACCCGGCGTCACATCCGCACGCTCGACCCATGCCGCGAACACCTTCGATCGGCCGTTCACGACGCCCGCGACGATGGTGGGGAACGCGAGTGATCGGGCGGTAGCCGTCCGGAATCTCAGGTCGACGGGATCGTTCTGTCCCGCGGAGAACTGGTCGTATGGCTGAAGCCTGGCGGCTTTCAACTGATCGATGATCTTGTCCACGCCGCGCGCCGGCCAGAAGTGCGAGATCGGCGTGGCCGGCAGGAACGTGCGGCCGCGATCGAATGATCGCGAGATCACCATCAGCGGCCAGTTGTCGAAGAACATGCGCCACGCGAGATAGACGGTGCCGTTCAGCGGATCCACGGTGAGCGCGGCGCCATGATTACGAAGGAATCCCGCGTTCAGCAGCGGGATCGTTTTCTTCCAGGTCGCGCCACCGTCCGACGATCGCGCGACGACGATCCGGCTCTTCACCGTGTCGTTGAACACCGTGTATGCGACATACAACGTCCCGTCCTTATCGACCGCGATCGTCGGTTTGTCGATGAATGGGCCTTCAGCATTCGGCGCGGCGATCGACGCATACGCCGCCGCCGAATCGATCTCGCGCATGAAGTCGTAGTTGAAGCACGTTCCGCCTTCGCGGTTGTTCCGGTCCGTGTAGCTGACGTAATACATCCGGCTGTCGCCGACGCTGCCGCCGGCGAAACGCACGAATCCCAGGACGGCGAGATGCATCCGTCCGCCGGGTCCGGCGACGAGCACGGGGTCGGTTGTCTCCGCATGGCCGCCTTGGAGTTCGGCGCTCTCCGTGAGGCGCTTGAGCGCGGAGTTGTTCGACGCGTCCGAAAAATCCAAGGCGCTGCCGGGGACTGCGCTGCCGATCCACGTGCGGCCGCGATCGCACGATCTGTACACTCCGGTCCACGCGCCGACCGCGGCAGCCGTCCTCGCCGGAACATGCCGCATCGGCCTGCCGACGAGGCGCGCGATCAATCGCGAGAGAAAGTTCTGCGTTCCGCCGAAGAACTGATCCTCAGGAAAATCAACGAACCGATAATCGTTCGCGGCCGCGAGGATGTGATCGGGATTGCGTGTCGACGCCGCGGCAACCGTCTCGTTCTGCCGCTGTTGGTTCAGGTCGGCCTTCACGAGGGCGGCGGGATCGTGCGGATTGGCAACGCCGCCGACCGCGTTCACGTTTGGGCCAGGTTGAAGCGGCGCACTCCGACCTGCGTGCGGCGCCTGTCCATTGAGTCCAGCGGAAAGCAGAATCGCAAAGACAGCCGACCAAGCGACGGCACGCTTCATAACTGCCTCGATTCGGATCTACGAACCCAGGGCTGAATCCGCTGTTTTTTGGTCTGTCGCAGCGCTGCGAAGGGTCTGCAGGGAAGGCGCAGATTATGGAGGAGTCACGTACGTGAGGCAAGTGGATTCGGTATGAAACTGGCGCGGCGCGCTCTAGAAGTGTCGCTGGCGACATCTCTCCGGTGAACGCGTAGCTCCGCGGATCCGCCTGTAGTCTCCACAAAGGAGTACTTCGGGGGCACGAAGGACATACGCGGCGGCAGCCGTCGCCGCTCGCGAACGATTAGGCGAGATTCGCTGGTCTGAGGGCGAGTTTCGGCGCATACTCTCTTTCCCATCGGAGCCTAATCTATGGTCTGCCCGAAGTGCGGCGCCGACTCGTCTCGGTCCGGCCGCTGTGTCGCATGCGACGCGGCGCATTCGGGCGCCGCGAGATGGCCCACAGCGGCAACGATGACCCCTGTTCCTGACAGCAGCCTCGAGACAAGGCCCGGAACGAGTGCGCCACCGCCAGGCGCGGCCGGTGTCGCCAACCATCTGCCGCTTCAGCCAGGCGCACCTTTTGGCACGCGGTATCGCATCCTTCGCGTGCTCGGTTCCGGTGGCATGGGTGTCGTGTACCAGGCATGGGACGATGCGCTCGGCGTCGCCGTTGCGCTCAAAGTGATTCGCCCGGAAGTCCTCGAAGATCCTTACGCGGCACAGGACGTCGAGCGGCGCTTCAAGCGCGAGTTGCTCCTCGCACGACAGGTCACCCACAAGAACGTCGTCCGCATTCACGATCTGGGAGAGATTGACGGCATCAAGTATTTGACGATGCCGTACGTGGAGGGACGAGACCTCGCAAGCGTTCTCCGCGACGGTCCGTTGCCCGCCGCACGGGCTCTCGGGATCGCGAGGCAAATCGCCGCCGGACTGCTGGCCGCGCACGACGCCGGCGTCGTGCACCGCGACCTCAAGCCTGAGAACGTGATGATCGATGCGGATGGCCACGCATTGATCATGGATTTCGGTATTTCGCGATCGATGGGTGGCGGCGCGACGATGACGGCGCACGGAGTCATCGTCGGCACTCTGGAATACATGGCCCCGGAACAGGGGCGCGGCTTATCGGTCGATTGCCGCAGCGACATCTACGCGTTCGGCCTCATTCTGTACGACATGATCGCCGGCCGCCAACGGCTGCAGTCCGAGGAAGGCGGAATCGCCGAGATGATGTCGCGCATGATGCACGCGCCGGCATCGCTGCAGACGATCGTCCCGACGGTGCCTCAATCGCTCGGTGAGCTGGTTGGCACGTGCATCCAGCCGGAGCCCGAGACTCGATTTCAGACGACCGCCGCGCTCGTCGCCGCGCTCGACAGCCTTGACGCTGAAGGGCGCCCGCTCGTGCCCTCCGCTCCGCGCCGGCACGCATGGCGACTGGCGATCGCCGCCGGTGTCACGGTGCTCGTCCTCGCATTCGGTGCGCTTGGCGGCGGATGGTGGTCGCGGACTCACGCACCAGCCGTCGCCACTGCGGCTCGTCCGCCGCTCTCGGTGCTGATTGCCGATTTTCAGAACGGCACGGGGGATTCCGTATTCCAGGGATCGCTCGAGCAGGCGCTTGGGATCGCGATGGAGGGAGCGTCGTTCATCTCGTCCTATGGACGCGATGCCGCGCGGCGCACCTTGGCGGCCGTCTCCGGCAGCCAATCGCTGGACGAGCCAGGCGCGCGGATCGTCGCCACGCGCGAGGGGATCGGCATAATCCTCGCGGGCTCGATTGTCAGCAGCGGGTCCGGCTATAGCGTCTCGGTGAAAGCCATCGATCCGCGCACCGATAAGACGATCGCCACCAGCACGGTTGCCGCCAGCGAAAAGGGGACGGTGCTGCAGGCCATCGGTTCGCTCGCATCGAACATACGAACGAAACTCGGCGACACTGCAGGACATACGTCGAAGGCGGCGGATGCGGAAACGTTCACCGCTGGATCGATCGACGCGATGCGTGCATACGCGCGGGGCCAGGAACTCAACGCGGCCGGCAAGCCGCGCGAGGCATTGACGTCATTCGAGAACGCCGTGAAGCTCGATCCGAATTTTGGGCGCGCTTACGTGAACATGGCGTCGATCTATACGAATTTGAAGGAGGACGATCGGGCCAAGGCGCATTACGACGAGGCACTCAAGCATCTCGATCGCATGACCGCTCGCGAAAAGTACAGGACCCGCGGCCTGTACTACCTGGGTATCCAGCGAGATTACGAGCAGGCGATCGCAAATTTCGAGCGGCTGGTGAACGAGTATCCCGCGGACAACATGGGCCATGCCAATCTCGCGCTGGCGTATGTCTACGTGCGGAACGTCAGGAAAGCGGTGGAGGTCGGAAAGAAAGCGACCGAGATCAATCCCGGGAACGTGCTGCAGCGCACCAACTATGCGACCTATTCGATGTACGCCGGAGATTTTCCGACCGCCGTGCGGCAGGCCGAGCTCGTGCTGAAAGTGAACGGATCGTACGAGTTCGCCCACCTCACGCTCGCGTTGTCGACACTGGCGAACGGCGACGTTGCGGGTGCTCGCGCCGCCTACGCGCACATGGAGCGCGTGAGTCCGCTCGGGCGTTCTCTCGCAAACATGGGAATCGCCGACCTCGAAATGTACCTTGGGCGTCACCGGCAGGCGCTCGAGATGCTCGTGTCCGGCGCGGCCGCCGACGCAAAGGAGCACAGCTGGAGCAACCTCGCGCTCAAAGAGGTTGCGATGGCGGAGGCGCGTCTCGCAATGGGGCAGCTGAAACACGCCTCGAACGCCGCTGAAGCTGCCCTGGGCCACAGCCAGCACGAGGCCGTTCAGTTCCCGGCAGGACGCGCGTTCATCGCCGCAGGGCATCCTGAGCGGGCGCTTGCACTCGCGGTCCGGATGGAGAACGCGCTACAGGTGCAGACGCGCTCGTACGGAGGGTTGCTGAGAGCAGCGGTCGCGCTGCATAACAAGCGCTATCCCGACGCGCTGGACGGCATTAGAGAAGCGCTGAAGATGCACGATTCGTGGGCGGGTCACGTCCTCCTGGCAGAAGCCTTCGCCTCGGCGGGGCAGGCTGCACAGGCCGAGGAGGAGTGGGATCGATGCGTGGCTCGCCGCGGCGAAGCGGCGGACGCGTTCTTTGCCGACAGCTCGAGCCTGCGCTACCTCTCGCCCGTGTATTACAGCCTGGCACGTGCGCAAGAGGCCGTCGGCACCATGGAAGGTGCGCGACGCAACTATCAGGCCTTCCTCAGGCTACGCGAGCACGCCGACCCGCCCGATCCACTCGCGGTCGATGCTCGCCAGCGCATCGGTCAGAGTTAGCGTTCCGTGCTGTTGAGCGTACCAGGATCCGAATCACCTCCGCAGCCGTCCAGCCCACGACCCTCACCGTTGCGCGCCGCTTTGCACCGCCGCGCGCACCTGTTCGCGCGTCCACCCTCTCGCGCGGAGATCGCGCACGCCGGTGTCGCGATCGGACTTGCTCAACTTCTGATGCGGCGACTTCATGATCAGCGGATGATGGAGGAATGCGGGCGGACGCTCGCGTCCGAGCAGGCGCGCGAGCCGGATCTGACGTCCGGTCGATGGCAGCAGATCCACGCCGCGAACGACGAGGTCGATCTCCTGCCGCCAGTCGTCGACCGTCACGGCGAACTGGTAGGTCCAGTTGCCACGCCGGTCGCGCACCAGGAAATCACCGCATTGGCGTAACGGATCCTGTTCCTGCGGTCCGAGCCGCTCGTCTATGAAACGCTCGACACCGGGATCGGTGCGCACCCGCCAGCCATAGCCGTCAACCAGGGGCAGACCACGATTGCGACACCGTCCGGAATACCGGAGCTCGTAAGGGCCCACGCCTCCGCGAAGCGGCTTCGGCGTGGCCTCGTCGTCGCCCGCGTGAGTCGCAGCGCGGGCAGCGGCGGGCGCACCACCAGACCCGATTTCGCTCCTCGTGCAGTCGCACGCGTAAACCAGCCCTTGCGCGCGCAGGATCTCGATCGCCTCGCGATACACGTCATCGCGATCGCTCTGCCGGCCCGCAATGATGTCGGGACGATATCCGAGCCACTCGAGATCCTGGTAGATGCCAGCCTCGTACTCGGGACGGCTGCGGTCGCGATCGTGATCCTCGATGCGAAGCAGCACCCGCGCGCCCGAGCCCCAGACGTACTCCGCATTGAGCACGTGACCGAGATGAAGCCACCCCGTTGGGGCCGGCGCGAACCGGGTGAGCACTCGGGCTCCTGTCCTCCTGTAGGCCCGACCTTTAGGTCGGGCGTGCGGGTAACCAGCAACGAGTTTATTCGGAGACGCCCTATCTGAGGTCGGGCGTGTACCTAACCAGTAACGAGCTGATTCGTGAAACGCCCGACCTAAAGGTCGGGCCTACTGGTTGCGCAGGACGACAGCAGGATCGATCTGCGATGCGCGCCAGGCGGGAAGCCAGCCGGAAACCGCGCCGATGGTCGCGAGCACGAGCGCGGCGCCGACGAGTGTCAATGGATCGCGCGGCGTGAGGCCGAAGAGCAGTGTCGACACGAACGCCGCCGCCCACACCGTGACGAGCACGCCGGCGGCGACGCCCGCCGAGACGAGCCACGCGACGCGACGGAGAACCATGCGCACCACGCTGGCCGGCTGAGCGCCGAGCGCCATGCGGATGCCGATCTCGGTGCGACGGCGACTCACGGCATATGACGTGACGCCATACAGACCAATCGCGGCGAGCAGCAGCGCCAGCGCGCCGAAGAAGCCGGAGAGCCTCGCGACGAGCCGCTCCTGAACGAGCGAGCTGTGGACCTGCTCGGCAAGCGGGCGGAAGGTGATCGATAGTGACGGCGACGTGCGGTTCAACGTCTCGGCGACGCCGCGCGTCAGCAGCGTCGGCGATCCGGTGGCTGCCCGAACGCTGATGTTGATTTCCGGCCGCATCTCTGGCTGCTGGCCGATCGGGACGTAGATCGTGGGTGGCACGGCCTGCCGGAGATTGCGGTAAATCGCGTCCTGCACATAGCCCACGATTTCGCGCGTCACCGCCGGCCTGCGCGGCATCCCCGGCTGGTGGACGCGCTTGCCGATCGGGTTCTGGCCATTGAGGAACTTTCGCGCGAATTGCTCGTTGACGATCACCACGGGCGGTGCACCGGACGCGTCCGCGGTCGTGAAATCCCGGCCCGCGATGAGCCGCGTGCCGTAGGTCTGAAAGAATCCGCCGCTGATGATGTTCACGTGCACGCCGCGCTCGCGTTCCGGCAGCGGCGGACCATCAGGTACCTCGATGCGATACTGCCACGTCGATCCGGAGACTGGCGTCACCGCCGAAACCGCCGCGGCCTCGACGCCGGGCACCGTGGCGGCAGCTTCCCTCAACCGCTCGAACAACGGGACGCGCTCCGCCGGCTCGACTCGCGCCGCGGTCGCATTCACCGCCGCGACGAGGACGCGATCCGGATCGAAGCCGAGCGGCTGGCGCGTGAGCGTGAGAAACGTCCGCACGAACAGTCCCGCCGCGACGATCAGCACGAGCGACAGCGCCACCTGGACGATCACCAGCAGACTGCCGAGACCGAATCGCGCGTCGCCCGCAATTCCGCGGCCTTGTTCCTTGAGCGCCTCGTTCGGCTCGACCTTCGCCGCGCGGACCGAGGGCGCCATGCCGAAGAGCGACGCCGTCGCGATCGTGACGAGCGCCGTGAACCCCAGCACGCGCCAGTCAATCGACAGATCGAGGAACACGATATTCGTCGTTGTCGATAGCTGACGGACCAGCACGCGGCTGCCCCATTGGGCGAACAGCAGCCCAAGCAGCGCCCCGCATCCCGAGAGCAACAGACTCTCCGTCAGCAGCAAGCGCGAGAGTCGCACGCGTGTCGCGCCCAGCGCGCGCCGGACGCTCAGCTCATGACGGCGCGCATTCGCACGCGCCAGCTGCAGGTTCGCTATGTTCGCGCACGCGATGAGCAGTACGAGACCCACGACCACCATAATCGTCGTGAGCGGTCGCTGGTAGCGATAGCGCAAGTACGACGCGCCGCTGGCGGCGGGCACGAGATTGAAGGGTTCCTTGAGATACCCGGGAATGTCCGCCGGCCGCAGCCGTGTCGGGATCGTGGCTTCGCGAATCTGCGGCTGCACACCGCGCAAGGCGTTCGTGGCCGCGTCCAGAGACTGATCGGGCCGGCGCCTGACGATGACGGTCAGCCACCACGCGGATCGCTCGTCGAGCATCGAGTCTCTCCCGCGGATCAAGCCTTCGGCGGCAAGCGGCAGGGCGACCTGATACTTATTGCCGACTTCGGGACCGAAGAACTCCGGCGGTGTGACGCCGACGACCGTGAAGGTCACCCCTTCGACAAGCAGCGGCCTGCCGATCGCATCGGCCGCGCCGCCGAACCGTTGTTGCCAGTAGTCGTAGCTGATCACCGCAACGGGGCCGTCGGCGCCGCCACCTCGGCGATCGTCGTTTTCCGTGAACGTCCGGCCGAGCATCGGCGGCACACCGAACACCTCGAAGAACCGCCCGTTGACGTACAAACCCTGCACGAACTCGGTCTCGCCCGAGCGCGCCGCGTTGAAGCGGTTGCCGCTCCATGCGGCCGCGCCGGCGAACAGCGATCCGTGATCGCGGATCTGTTCCCAGATCGGATTCGTCCAGGAGTCACGATCCTCGTCCGTGCTCACGATCGCCAGCTGCTGGGGATCCCTTACCGGCAGTGATCGCAGCAACAGCGTGTTCAGGATTGAGAAGAGCGCCGTATTCACACCAATGCCGAGCGCGAGCGAGAGGACCGCTACCGCGGTGACGATGGGCGTGGCGCGGAGTGCGCGCACCGCATCGCGGATGTCATTGAGCATTCCCTGTTCTCCTACTGGTTGCGTAGGACGACGGCTGGATCAATCCGCGCGGCCCGTCGCGTGGGGATCCACGCCGCGAGCGCGGCGATGCCCGTGAGCACGATTGCCGCCCCGGCGAACGTGGTGGGATCGCGCGGCTGCAGGCCGAAGAGCAGCGCCGAGACGAACTGCGCCGCCCACACCGCCGCGGCGCACCGCACGATCACGCCGGTGCCGACCAGCAGCGCCACGCGCCGAAGTACGAGGACGATGGCGCCCGCGGGTCCGGCGCCGAGCGCCATGCGAATGCCGATCTCCGCGCGCCGCCGGCTGACCGCATACGACATCACACCATAGAGTCCGATGCCCGCGAGCAGCAACGCAAGCCCGCCGAAGAACCCTGACAGCGCCGCGACGACGCGCTCCTGGCTCGTCACCGCGCGAATGGCCGTTTTCATGGGATGAAAGGTCAACGACAGATCGGAATCAACGCGCATGATTGCGTCAGCGACGCTGCGCGTCAGCCGCGTCGACGCACCGGCCGCCGCCTGCACGGCAATCGTGACCGTCTGTTGATGGCTCGTCTTACGCTGCAGGATCGCCTGATACATCGTCGGCGGCACTCCATCGCGGGGAGACAGGTAGACAGCATCCTTCACCAGACCGATGATGACCATCGGCGCAGAAGGATCGTGCGGCGAGGCGATCTCGCGGATCACTTTCCCGATCGGATGCTGGTTCTTGAAATATTTTCTGGCGAGCGTCTCGTTGACGATGACGACGCGAGGCGACCCGTGTGTGTCGTGCGCCGTGAAATCGCGGCCGGCGAGGAGCGGAATCCCGTAGGTCGCGAACCAATCTGGTGAGACCGCGTTCGACCACACGTCGCGTTCGCTCTCCGGCAGCGACAGTCCCTCTGGGTTCTCGATGAGCGTGTCCCACGAGCTGTTGTCGATTGGCGTGATGACGGATCCGCCGGCGTTACGGACGCCGGGAACCGCGAGCACCGCCTGCCGCGCGCGTTCGAACAACGGCTGGCGCGCCTCCGGCGCGATGTTGCTCCGCTTGGCGTTGACGTCCACGATCAGGATCGGATCCGGATCGAATCTAAGGTTCATGCGTGCGAGCGACACGAACGATCGAACGAACAGGCCGGCACCGACGACCAGGACCAGCGACAGCGCGACCTGCGCCACGACGAGCATGCTCTCTCGCCGATGATGGCCCGCCCCTGTTCCTTGATGGCTATTTCTTCACAGTTTCGGTTCCACTCACGGGAATCCCACACACCGTGCCCGAATAATTGACCACGATGTTGCCGGTGGCGTCCTGCGTCGCCTTGCCGTTGTTCACGGTTCACGGTTCACGGTTCACGGTTCACGGTTCACTGTTCAGGGTGCAAGGTTCCGGTTCGCGGTGCACAGTTCGCCGATCACATTCAAGTTCGCAGGTGAACCAGAGAACCACGAACCAATGAACCATGAACCGTGAACCATGAACCGTGAACCGTGAACCGTGAACCGTGAACCGGCTTGGACTATGATTCACAGTTCATGAGTTTCGAAGGCGTCTATTCCGTTCTCCCGACTCCATTTACTGATTCCGGCGAGCTGGACGGCGAGAGCCTGGCGAAGGTCGTCGACCTCTTCATCGACAAAGGCGTCAACGGACTGACCGCGCTGGGCGTGACGGGCGAAGTGGCGCGCCTCGACGATCGTGAACGGTCCCGCGTGCTCGAGGTGATCGTGAAGCAAGCCGCCGGACGCGTGCCGATCGTGGCGGGCACGACAGCGGAAGGCACGCGCACCTGCATTTCTTACAGCCGCCAGGCGAAGGAGATCGGCGCGTCGGCCGTGATGGTGAGCCCGCCGCGCATGGCCAAGCTCAACTCCGACGCGGTCGTCCGCCACTACAAGGCGCTCGCCGACGCCGTCGACATGCCGATCGTTGTCCAGGACTTTCCGCCAATCTCCGGGTTTGCAATGGAACCGACGCTCCTCGCGCGCGTTGCGAAGGAAATCCCGGCCGCGCGTACGATCAAGCTCGAGGATCCGCCGACGCCCTTCAAGACCGCGCGAATCCTCGAACAGGCGGCCGACACCACCGTCCAGATCTTCGGCGGCCTCGGCGGCGTGTTCCTGCTGGAAGAATTGATCTCCGGCGCAACGGGCGCCATGACCGGATTCGCGTTCCCCGAAATTCTCGTGCGCATCGTCGCGTCGTTCCGCGCCGGCAGGGTAGACGAGGCCGCGGATCTGTTCTATCGGACGGTGCCGCTGATGCGGTTCGAGTTCCAGGAAGGCATCGGGATGGCGATCCGAAAGCGCGTGCTCCATCGGCGCGGCGCGCTGGCGAGTCCCGCGACGCGTCCGCCGGCAGGCAACATGGACACTGCGACAACGCAGGCGCTCGACCGCGTGCTCACGTGGGTGACGTCGCAGAAAGGCTTGGAATGGATCTCGGTCTGAAAGGCAAGATCGCGATGGTGTCGGGGGCGAGCCGCGGCCTCGGGTTTGCTGTGGCCGAGGCGCTCGCACGCGAGGGCGCCGCGGTGTCGATCTCCTCGAGCAACCAGACGTCAATTGATGATGCCGCGAAGCGCCTCCCGGCGGGCGGCGCGCAGGTGATGGGCGCGGTCGTCGATGTGCGCAATGCGGCGCAGATCGCATCATGGGCGCAGCAGACGATCGATCGGTTCGGTGGCGTGGACCTGCTGTTTGCGAATGCGGGCGGCCCGCCCGCGGGCTCGACGCTGTCGTTCGACGATGCGGCATGGCAGAACTCGATCGATCTGTTGTTGTTCAGCACGATCCGCATGATCCGCGCGGTGGTGCCATCGATGCAGAAGCGCGGCGGAGGCTCGATTCTCGTGACCACCTCTTCGTCCGTGAAGGAGCCGATCCCGAACCTTGCTTTGTCGACCGTCATCCGGGCGGGCGTGTCGGCGCTCGCCAAGACGTTGTCGCTCGAACTCGCGACAGACAAGATTCGCGTGAACCAGATCGTTCCAGGGCGGATCGATACCGATCGCGTGCGCCATCTCGACGAGATCAACGCGAAGAAGCAGGGGATCACGCTCGAGCAATCGAAGGCGAGATCGATCGCCGCGATTCCAATGGGACGTTACGGCGAGCCGCCGGAATACGGGCGCGTCGCCGCGTTCCTGCTCTCGGATGCCGCGGGATACATGACGGGCGCAACGGTGCAGGTCGACGGCGGCGCCATCAAGAGCGTGTTGTAGGCCACGGACAATCTCCTACTCAGAGGCCACAGAGGGCACGGAGAAGACTTGTTTGGTAGAAGACTCTTAAGTAAAGGAATTTGCTCCGTGGTCTCCGTGGCCTCTGAGTGAGTCCACGTCCGTGGCCTCGATTCACTCCGTGGCCTGCTGGAGACAGTAACTCATGTCACTGATGCGGAAGGTGCTCCTGGCGGGATCGACGTCGCCCTGGCTGCGCGAGCAGGCGACCAGGCGCGCGTTCGTGCGGAAGTCGGTGTCGCGATTCATGCCGGGCGAGAAGATCGACGATGCGCTCCGGGCGGCCTCCGCGTTGAAGCCGGAGAGGATCACGACGATCCTGACGCGCCTGGGCGAGAATCTGACGAAGCTCGATGAAGCCGAGGAGGTCACCGAACACTACCTCGACGTGCTCGATCGCGTGCAGCGCGCCGGCCTCGACGCGCAGATTTCCGTGAAGCCGACGCAGCTCGGACTCGACCTGGATGCCGCGGTCTGCCAGCGCAATCTCGATCGCATCATCGAGAAGGCGGAGCGTATGCGGAACACACCGGTGTGGATCGACATGGAGAGCTCTCCGTACGTCGATCCCACGTTGAAGCTGTTTCGCGCGAGCCGGGGAAAGTACCGTAGTGTGGGCATCGCGCTGCAGGCATATCTCTATCGAACGGTGAAAGACCTCGAGGATCTGATCCCGCTCGGACCGTCCGTCCGCATCGTCAAGGGGGCGTACCTCGAGCCGACAACCGTCGCGTATCCGCACAAGCCGGACGTTGACGAGAACTACTACAAGCTTTGCACACGGCTGCTCGCGGAAGACGCGCAGAAGAACGGATCGCTGCTGCACATCGCGACGCACGACGTTCGGCTGGCCGATCGGCTCGCGCGGTTCATCGACGATCGCAGGGTGCCGAGCTCCGCGCATGAATTCGCGATGCTTTACGGGATCGGCATCAGCCAGCAGCGGCGGCTCGCATCGAGCGGCCGGCGCGTCCGCGTGCTGATCAGTTACGGTGAATACTGGTTCCCTTGGTACATGCGCCGGCTTGCAGAGCGGCCCGCGAACGTAACGTTCGTGCTGAAGAACATGTTTGCCAGGTAACCGTTCGGAGGAGCGAATGGAACGTCGCGACTTTCTCAAGAAGACCGCCGCCGCCTTCGCCGCATCACGTGTTCCGGGCTCCTTCTATCAAGCCGGGCAGGCGGCCCGAAAACGCGTGGGCCTGATCGGCACCGGCTGGTATGGCAAGACGGATCTGCTCCGCATGATCCAGGTCGCGCCCGTCGAGGTCGTCTCGCTGTGCGACGTCGATAAGCGAATGCTGTCGGAGGCCGCGGCGCTGGTGGCGTCGCGGCAACTCTCGAAGAAGACGCCGCGGACCTATAGCGACTACCGCCAGATGCTCAGCGCGCGCGATCTCGACATCGTCCTGATCGTGCCGCCGGATCACTGGCACGCGCTGCCGATGATCGAGGCGGTCCGTTTGGGCATGGATGTATGGGTCCAGAAGCCGATCAGCGTCGACGTCCCAGAAGGGCAGGCGATGCTCGCGGCGGCGCGCAAGTACAAGCGCGTGGTGCAGGTCGGCATGCAGCGCCGCAGCACGCCGCATCTCGTCACCGCGCGCGACCGCGTGATCCGCGAAGGACGCCTGGGGAAGATCGGGCTCGTGGAAATCTATTGCTACTACCACATGAGAGCGCGCGAAAATCCACCAGATACGCAGCCACCTGAGTACCTCGATTACGAGATGTGGACCGGGCCCGCGCCGATGCGTCCGTACAACGCGCTCGTCCACCCGCGCAGCTGGCGCGCCTTCATGGAGTATGGCAACGGCATCATGGGAGATATGTGCGTGCACATGCTCGACATGGTGCGCTGGATGCTGGATCTCGGCATGCCGACGCGCATCAGTTCGTCCGGCGGCATCCTCGTCGATAAGAACAGCAAAGCCAACATCACGGACACGCAGACCGCGACGTTCGACTTCGACACGCTGAAGGTCGTGTGGACGCACCGCTCGTACGGTGACGCTCCGGATCCGAAGTATCCATGGGGCGCGACCTTCTACGGCGAGAAGGGAACTCTGAAGGCGAGCGTGATGGGCTACGACTTCAATGTCGAAGGAAAAGCCGAACCGGAGATTCACGAGGACGTCGTCTACGAGCTGGACAAGTTTCCGGAGGACCGGACGGAAAAGGATCTCGAACGCCATGTCGCGCCCGCGATTCGGGCACATATGAAGAATTTTCTCGAATGTGTCGAGACGCGGCGCCTGCCCGTCGCCGACATCGAGCAGGGGTACATGTCGACGAGCGCCTGCATTCTTGCCAATCTGTCGATGCGCCTCGGCCGCTCGCTTCAGTGGGATCACGCCAAGGGTGTCGTGGTGGGAGACGAGGAAGCCAATCGCCTTCTGCGCCGACCGTATCGCTCGCCGTGGGTGCACCCGGATGCGATGACGGTGTAGGGCTCATGACTCATGATTCATGGCTCAGGGCGGTTCAGTCCAGGTACATAGGTAACACTTCAGTCCAGGGACATGGGTAACACTTTTCGCCAGCGGCCGGGGCACCTGCATAGCCGGAGGTGCCTCGATGCCCTGGCGCGAGATGTCGCCC
>Ga0066677_10000077_pt1 | contig 30737 bp, 26 predicted proteins | sample GraSoiAngelo_126_FD_62299 | JGI IMG/M metagenome (GOLD analysis project Ga0066677, IMG submission 62299) | Grasslands soil microbial communities from the Angelo Coastal Reserve, California, USA - 14_0927_09_20cm | ecosystem: Environmental > Terrestrial > Soil > Grasslands | place: USA... | reverse complement strand
GTCGACCTGGATCTTGCCGCGCTGCGACAGCGCGGAGCTCGTGATCAACGGCGAGAGCTCACCTGCCTTCGCGTAACTGAGCGCGAACGTCTGCACGCGCGTTTCACCCGCCAGCGCCTGCTGCTGCTGAAGCGCCGCGCGCTCGCGTTGTTCTTCGGTGAGCACCGTAAGCGGCACGATGCGGACGATGGTGCCGTCGACCGTCCACCCGAGCTTGTTGCCGCGGAGAATCGTGTCGAGTGCCTGATCCCACGGCACTTCGTTCAGCACGATATCGACGCGCCCCTGGACCTGAGGATCGATGACCATGTTCAGGCCGCTGATCTCCGCGAAGGTGCGGAGGACCGATCGCAGATCCGCATCCTGAAAGTCCATGCTGATCGGATTGCCGGTGTACTGCCTGCCGCCGCTGCCGGGCACCGGAAGCGATGTCGTCGGCTGCGCCGCCGGCTGGTGTGAGACGGGCGGCGGCGATGGCGACGGCGGCTGCTGCGCGGCCTGGGCTGCCTCCACGAGGCCCTTCTGACCCGCGGCCTGCTGCTTCTTCGCCGGCGCCGGGGCCGCCTTCGGCGCGGCAGCCTTTTGCGCGGCACGGGCAGGGGCGGCTGGCGTCTCGGTGCCGTTCAACGCGGTAATTGGATCCGGCGGCGTGATCGACGCCGCGTTCGCGATGGCCTGCGACATCGGCATCGTGTCGTCGCTGTCCGAGGTGGCCGTCGACGACGCGGATTCTGATGGCGGCGCAACAAGGATCTCGCTGCCCGACCTGCGTCCTTCGAACACGACGGCGAGGTCGCGCCCACCGGCGCCCGCGCGCTCGACGTGGTACGCCGCGTTCGAGGCCATCTCCATCACGACGCGCGTGGCAAGCGGCTCGCGGCTGCTGAGCGCGACGCGCACCTTCTTGACGAAGGCGCCGTCCACGTTCATCTGCTGCGGCGCGTCCGTGCCCAGATTCGGGAAGTCCATGATGAGGCGACGCGGCTGATCGTCCGACTCGGTCAATGACGCCGGGTTCAGCCGTCCATTGCCGGCGAGGGTAATCGTTGTCGCCAGCCGCGTGTGCGACGCACGAACCTTCTCGAGGACGGTCGCGGGTACGAGCGCTGCCGTCGCAGTCGTCGGCGCCGGAGCCACGGCCGCCGCGTCGCGCCGGACCGCCGCGGGCGTGCCGTCGATCGGCACCGGACCCGTTGTCGGCTCGAGTTCCACGCGGATGACGTTGCGCGCGCTGCGCACTCTGTAGTTGGCGGGAGACGTGAGCGCCACGCGCACGCGGGCGAGCGCCTTGCCGTCGATCGCAGTAGCCTGTTCGAGCGAGACCCCGGACACCGGTCCGCTCCGCGAGACCTGGTTGTCCGCGTCCTCGACGGTGACGTTTCGCAGATCGACGAGCACCGTCAACGGGTCGGGTCGGCTCACCGCGTAGGCGACCGGCTCGGTCGCTTCAATCATCACCGCAGCCGCATGGCCGGTCGCCTGGGCGGAGACGCCGACCAGACGCACGGGCGCGGGGGACGCCGTCAACACCAACCCACCGGCCAACGCGGCGAGCGCACTCGCGGCTATGACCCGGTGCACCGGGCGTAGTCGCACCTTCAAAGGCATCATCATCTGGTCTCCGGCCGAATCGTCTTCCTGACCTCGCGCTGCTTCACGAGCGAGAGCGGATCGTTCACGTTCTGTGAAAACACCACCGCGTCCTGCGTAATCGACTTCACCGTGCCATCCATCACCCGGTCGCCGGAGTGCGCGAGATAGGTCTTCGTATCGGACGACTGCAGGATCGCGACGAAGCTGCCCTTCGCCTTCAACACGCCCTTCACGCTGACCTCGCCAATCAACAGGCCGGGCAATCCAGGGGGTCGCGAGGCGCCGCTCGGGCGCGTCTCACCGCCACCCAGCAGCAGGCTCACGAACGGATCGCGCCGCCCACTCGGGTCGTACGTGTACGCGCCCTGCGACGCCTGCCCTGCACCTGACGAAGGGACTGACGCTTCGGCCGCCTGCCCTGGGCTTGTCGAGAGAGCAGGCGCCCCGGACGCTTGCACGCCGGGCTGCGGCGCGGCCTGCGAGCTCGTCGTAGGGGCCTGCGGATGCGGCTCGAGCGCCTCGGAGTTCTTCTTCTGCGCCGCGGAGACCTGCGCCGACGCGTTCTTCGCCGCGGCAATCGCCGCGGGCGCCTGCGCCGCCTGACCGAGCATGAGTAGTGCGATCAACAGAGGCATTACCGTGGCACCCCGGGCCCAGCGCCGCGGCCTCCCTTGACCCCTTCCGCCAGCACGAACGTCGTCGCCGTGCATTCGGCGGTGACCGTGGAGTTCGGTTCGGGACTTCCCTTGGCGCGGATCCCAATGTCGTTGACGTTGATGATCCGAGGAAACTTGCTCACTCGATCGAAGAACTGACCGAGGTTGTGATACGTGCCGTCGACCGCCAGCCGGTACGGCACTTCCGCGTAGAGCGGCAGCTGCTTCTGCGGCGCCGGCGTGAAGCGCAGGATCGTCAGGTTCGACTGCGTCGCCAGTCCCTGCAGCCGACGAAGCGTGTCCGCCACGTCCTTCTGCTCGGGCAGCACGTTGCGAAGGCTCTCGAGGCGGTGCTCCAGGTCCGTCACCTGCGATTCGAACTCCGGAAGGCGACGCGCCGTCGCGACACCCTTGTTGATGTCCAGCCTCAGCGCGTTCAAGTGCGTCTGGCGCAGCGCGATGTCGATCTGCACTTCGCTGACATAGAAGTTCCAGAACCCGAAGACGGCGCCGGCGCAGACGACGAGGAACGCGCCGATCTGGCCATACCACGGAAGCTTTGTGAGCGAGATATCCATGTATCCTGCCTGGCTGTCGGTACGACGCGCCCGCGCTAATGCGCCGGCGGCGCCGGCGGCCGCGGCGCGACGGGCGGCTTCGGCGCCAGATCCTGATTGTTGAAATTCGCGCGAATCGTGAACCGCACCACGTCACCGGTCTGCGAGTTCGGCTGCACCGTGCTGTCCACGATCTCCACCGGACGCTTGAACCAGGTGCTCGCCTCGAGATTCGAGACAAAATCGGACAGCGAGGTGAGCGACGTGGTCTGTCCCTCGATCGTGAACGCGTCCGCCTGCTGCGCCATCGTGATCAGCCACAACCGATCCGGGATGCTCTTGCTCACTTCATCGAGCAGGTGCACCGGCCCCAACTGTCCCTTGCGCAACTGCTCAATCAGCGTCACGCGCTGCTGCAGCTGCGCCTTGCGGGTCTCGAACTTCTGGACCTGCGCGAGGACGGAGCGCAACTGCTGCGTCTCGGTTTCGGCGCGCGCGATGTCCTCGTCGAGCTGCGCAGAGTGCATGCGCAGCGACCAGAACCACCAGCCGATGCCGAGCACCGTCACGAGCAGGATCAGGCTCGCGCCAATCGTGACGCGCTGCCCTGGAGTGATCGCGGTGCGCGCGGCCGGAGTGCTGCGTTTGGTGCCGCGCTCGACGGCGAGGAGATTGATGCGAATCATCGGTCGCCCATCCGACGAAGCGCGAGACCGACAGCGACCGCCGCCGTCGGCGCAACGTCGCCCGACGCGTCCGCCTGGACCTTCTTCCCCTCGAAGCCGATCTTCTTGAACGGATCGAAGGATTCGACGGGCGCTTCGAAGCGCTCCGTGAGCATCTCGGTGAAGGCTTCCGCGCGCGACGCGCCGCCGCTCAGCACGATGCGATCGATGCGATCGGACGCCGCGGTCGCTTTGAAGAAGTCGAACGTCTTCTGGATCTCCAGCATCATGTTCTCGGTGACCGCGCGCAGAACGGGCTTCGCATCGTCGTACGACGTGCCGTCGACCGGCAGGCCGCGCTTGAGCGTGTCGGCGCTTTCGTGTGGAAGGCTCAGCTCGCGCTGCAGCGCTTCCGTGTAGGCGTTGCCGCCGATCGAGATGTCGCGCGTGAAGACCGACTGATCGCCTTGAAGGATGTTGATGTTGGTCGCGCTCGCGCCGGCATTCAGCAGGACGATGACGGACCCCGGCTGGATGCCGTAGTTCGCTTCGTAGGCGTTCTGCAGCGCGAAGGCATCGACGTCGACGACGACCGCCGTGCGTCCTGCCTGCGCGATGACGCCGGTATAGTCCGCGATCTTTTCCTTCTTCGCCGCGACGAGAAGGACGTCCATGGTCTTCCCGCCGGACGCGTCACCCTTGTCGAGGATCTGGTAATCGAGATTGACGTCCTGGATGTCGAAGGGGATGTACTGCTCCGCCTCCCAGTAGATCGACTCGGCGAGCTCCGCCTCGGTCATCACCGGCAGGGTGATCTTCTTCACGATGACGGCATTGCCCGAGAGCGACGCCGCGACCTCTTTCGTCTTGATCCCGCGCGTGTCGAACAGACGGCGGATCGCGTCCGCGACCGCCGCCGCATCGATGATCGCGCCGTCGACAATGCTGTCGGGCGGGATGGGCTCGCTGCCAAAGCCGGTGACTTTGTAAACCTTGCCGGCGGACTTCAGCTCGACCGCTTTGACTGCGCTCGAGCCGATGTCCAAGCCGACCAGAGCCTTCGCTTTGCGAAACACCTTGGTGTCCTATCCTGCGAATCCGCGCAACTGGTTGTCGGAAAGGCGCCTGCTCGCAGCACCATCAGTGCGTGTCCTATTCGACACAACACCCGATCCTTCCCGCTGAATTGCTGTGCTTATCGGCGGGACCTCATCGGCAACTCAGATGCCATAGCGCAGAGCCATGCAAATTCGGCAGAATTGCGCAAATCTGGCATCCGGGGGGCCCGGCGGAACGTCGGGAGTGACAACGAAAGTGTACGTGACCAACGGATATGTAATTCCTTGCGGGGAACCCGCGTTACCACCTCGTCCCGTCGGTTGACAATCTCGCTAATCACCAGTATCCTTTTGGTTTGCCGTCCTTTGATAAGGGCTGACCGGCTGCGCTTGCTCTGCCAAGCTATGGCCGGCGGTCGGGAGGCTTCAGCGGAGGCCGAGAGGATCTCATGGGTTCGTTTGTTCCGACGGCCGGCAGTGTCGAACGCCGGTGGCATGTCATCGATGCCGGGGGGCAGGTCCTCGGGCGTGTCGCGACCGAAGCCGCGCGCCTGCTGCAGGGCAAGCACAAGCCGGTGTACACGCCGCACATTGATACCGGCGATCACGTGGTGATCGTCAACGCCGCCAAGGTCCGGCTGACCGGCCGGAAGGAAGAGCAGAAGGTTTACCGCTATCACAGCGGCTACGAAGGCGGCGTCCGCGAGGAGCGCGCGAAGGACGTCCGTGCCAAGCAGCCGGTCCGCATTGTCGAGGAAGCCGTGCGCGGCATGCTGCCCAAGACGAAGCTGGGCGAAGCGATGTGGCGCAAGCTCAAGGTCTATGCGGGAGGCGAGCACCCGCACGCGGCGCAGAAGCCGCAGCCGAGAAAAGTCAGCAGCAGGAGCGAGGTCGCATAAGTCGTGGCAGCAGCAATCCAGTATTACGGCACCGGCCGCCGGAAAACGTCAACGGCCCGCGTTTTCCTGAGGCCCGGTTCCGGAACCCTGACGATCAACCACAAGCCGATCGAACAGGCCTTCCCCACCGAAGCGCTCCGTACCCAGATCAAACAGCCGCTGCTCGTCACCGAAACGTCCGATAAGTTCGACGTGCTCGCGACGATTGCGGGCGGCGGCATTGCCGGCCAGGCCGGCGCGCTGCGCCTCGGCATCGCGCGCGCGCTCGTTGAGTACAACCTCGAGCTGCGGCCGCGGCTCAAGAAGGAAGGCTTCCTGACGCGCGACGCGCGTATCAAGGAGCGCAAGAAGTACGGGCAGAAGGGGGCGCGCAAGCGTTTCCAGTTCAGCAAACGGTAATGGGAGGGAGCTTGAGTGGTATCGCGTTGAAGGATTTGCTGGAGGCCGGCGTCCACTTCGGCCACCAGACCAAGCGCTGGAACCCGAAGATGAAGAAATACATCTTCGGTGAGCGGAACGGCATCTACATCATCGACCTGGCCAAGACGGCAAAACTGTTCCGCGACGCGGAGGAGTTCGTCCACAATCTGGCGGCCGATGGGCGCACGGTCCTCTTCGTCGGGACGAAGCGGCAGGCGCAGGACGCGATTGCCGAGGAGGCGCAGCGCAGCGGGATGTTCTTCGTGAACCAGCGCTGGCTCGGAGGCCTGTTGACGAACTTTTCGACGATTCAGCGCAGCCTCGCGCGACTCCGCGACCTCGAGGCGATGGAAACCGACGGCCGTTACGAGACGCTCTCGAAGAAGGAAATCGCGCAGCTCGAGAAGGAAAAGCGCAAGCTGCAGAAGAACCTCGAAGGCATTCGCCACATGTCACGGCTGCCCGACGCGCTCTTCGTCGTCGATACCCGCAAGGAGAAGATCGCGGTCGACGAGGCGCGCAAGCTGAAGATTCCGGTGATCGGCGTGGTGGACACCAACTGCGATCCCGACGAAGTCAATTATGTGATCCCCGGCAACGACGACGCGCTGCGCGCGATCCGGCTGTTCGCGTCCAGGATTGCCGACGCGGTGATGTCGGGCCGCGGCGTGCGCGAGTCGGCTCAGGCAGACGACAGCGGCCCCGAGGGTGAAGGCGGCGACGAGCGCAACCGGCGCGCGCGGTCGGCCCGCCCCGCCGCGCGTCCTGAGCAGGCGACCTCTCCGGCGTCGGTGTAAGAGGGCTTCAGGCTCCAGGCTTCAGGCCTCGGGTTTTAGAATTCAGTTTTTGCGACGCCGGCCTGATCGATGGGCCGGCGCTTTCGCGTACGGAGAGTACCGATGGAGACGACAGCGATGGACATCACGGCAGCCATGGTGAAGAAGCTTCGCGACATCACGGGCGCGGGCATGATGGAGTGCAAGGCCGCGTTGACCGAGGCGAAGGGCGACCTCGAGGCCGCCACCACGCTGCTCCGCAAGCGGGGGCTCGCGCAGGCGGCGAAGAAGGCGGGCCGCTCGACCTCGGAAGGCATCATCGGCCATTACATCCACATGGGCGGCAAGATCGGCGTCCTGGTGGAGGTGAACTGCGAATCGGATTTCGTGGCCCGCACCGATGACTTCCAGAATCTGGTGAAGGAAGTCGCGATGCACATCGCCGCCGCGAACCCGACCTACGTCCGCCGCGAGGAGGTCCCGGCCGACGTACTCGAGCGCGAGCGCGACATCTACCGCGCGCAGATGGCGGCCCAGAAGAAGCCTGCGGAGGTCCTCAACAAGATCATCGAGGGCAAGTTGAACAGCTTCTACGAGCAGTTCGTGCTGCTCGACCAGGCATCGATCCGCGATCCCAAAACGACGATCGGCGCGCTCGTCACCGCGGCCGTCGCGAAGCTGGGTGAGAACATTTCCATCTCGCGCTTCGTTCGCATGAAGGTCGGCGAACAGAGCGCGTAGCGATTTCGTGATTTTCTGATCTGGTGATTTGGTGATTCAGCATGCGCGGGCTACCGCCCGCGCGATTTATATGCAGGCGCGGTAGCGCGTGCGATGAGAAATCACCAAATCCCCTGAATCACTGAATCAGCAAATCCACAGCTATACTTGTCGGGATGGACCCGAGTTACCGTCGCATCCTGCTGAAGCTCTCCGGCGAAGCGCTCATGGGGGAACAGGCGTTCGGGATCGATCCCGGCGTCACCACGCAGATCGCGAAGGATATCTCGGAGATCCAGCAGCTCGGCGTCCAGGTCGGCGTCGTCATCGGGGGCGGCAACCTGTTTCGCGGGCTGGCGGCGAGCGCGAAAGGCATGGATCGCGCGACCGCCGACTACATGGGCATGCTCGCGACGGTCATCAACGCGCTGGCGCTGCAGGATGCGCTCGAGCACGTGGGCGTCAACACGCGCGTCGCGACGGCGATCGAAATGCGCGCCGTCGCTGAACCTTTCATCCGCCGCCGTGCGGTGCGTCACCTCGAAAAGGGGCGCGTCGTCGTCTTCGCCGCCGGCACCGGCAACCCCTACTTCACCACAGACACCGCGGCCGCGCTCCGCGCCATGGAGATGAGGGCGGACGTCATCCTCAAGGGCACCAAGGTCGACGGCATCTACACCGCCGACCCGATGATTCACCGCGATGCCACGAAGTACGATTCCATTTCGTATCTGAAGGTCCTCGAGCAGGGGCTGAAGGTCATGGATGCGACCGCGATTTCCCTCTGCATGGATAACCGCCTGCCGATCGTCGTGTTCAACCTGCGCACCGCGGGCAACCTGCGCCGCGTGGTGATGGGCGATGCCGTCGGCACGCTGGTCAAGCCGGAGTGAGTTGACATGGAAGCGACCGATCTGAAAAGCGTGTCCGCGGAAGTCAAGAAGCGCATGGACGGACATATCGAGCACGTGCGACGCGAGCTCGGCGGGGTGCGCACGGGGCGCGCGTCCGTGAACATCCTCGACGCCGTGCACGTGGAAGCGTACGGCTCGATGATGCCGATCAATCAGGTCGCCTCGCTCTCGATCCCGGAGCCGACGATGATCCTGGCGACGCCGTTCGATCCATCGCTGATGGGCGCCGTCGAACGGGCGATCCGCGGTTCGAATCTGGGACTCAACCCGACCAATGACGGCAAGGTCGTGCGGATTCCGCTCCCCGCGCTCACCGAGGAGCGCCGCAAGGAGCTCTCGAAGCTCGTACACAAATATGCGGAGGAAGGACGCAACGGCGTCCGCCAGGTGCGCCGCGAGGCGAACGAGAAGCTGAAGAAACTGCTGAAGGATCACAAGATCTCCGAAGACGACGAGCGGCGCGGCCTCGACGACGTGCAGAAGATCACCGACCAGCACATCGCGCTCATCGACGACATCCAGAAGAAGAAGGACGGCGAGCTGCTCGGCAAATAACTAATGCTCAATGTCCAACGCTCAATGGTGCAACCAGAGAACGGGGTTGGTTGAACATTGAGCATTGATCATCGAGCATTGACACGATGTCGTATTTCACCCACCTCGAATGCAGTGTCCCGTGCGGCGCTGCGCCGTACGATCCTCGCAAAGAACAGCATCTGTGCACGTGCGGCGCTCCGCTGCTCGCGCGGTACGATCTCGCCGCGGCGCGGGCGCCGCTGTCGAAGGTGTGGCAGGACTCGCTCGCCGCGCGCGAGCCGAACATGTGGCGGTACCGAGAGGTGCTCCCGCTCTTCGACGGCGAAGCGCCCATCACGCTCGGCGAGGGCTGGACGCCGCTGATCCGCGCCGAGCGGCTCGCCCGCGATCTGGGACTCACGCGGTTGTTCGTGAAAGATGAGTCGCTCAATCCAACCAACTCGTTCAAGGCGCGGGGCCTCTCCGCCGCCGTGACGCGCGCGATGTATCTCGGCGCGCGAACGCTTTCCGTGCCGTCCGCCGGCAACGCGGCGAACGCGACGGCCGCCTATGCGGCGGCAGCCGGCATCAACGCCCGCGCGTTCATGCCGAAGGACGTGAAGGTGCCGTTCATCCGCGAATGCGAGCTGTATGGCGCCGAGGTCACGCTGGTCGACGGCCTGATCACGGATGCCGGCCGCATTGCGGCGGAAATAGGCAAGCCGCTCGGCTGGTACGACGTGTCGACGCTCAAGGAGCCGTACCGCATCGAGGGCAAGAAGACGATGGCGTTCGAGATCGGCGAACAGCTCGCGTGGCAGTTCCCCGACTGGATCATCTATCCCACCGGCGGCGGTACCGGCATGGTCGGCATGTGGAAGGCGTTCGAGGAAATGGAAGCGCTCGGCTGGAAGGCGCCGGGCCGACGCCCGAAGATGGTATCGGTCCAGGCCGAACACTGCGCGCCCATCGTCCGCGCCTTCGAGCAGGGCGCCGACACGTCCGAGATGTTCCCCAACGCCCGCACGATCGCGGACGGCTTGCGCGTGCCCAAGGCGATCGGCGACTTCCTCGTGCTGCGCGCGATCCGCGAAAGCGGCGGCACGGCCCTCGCCGTCACCGATGCGGACATGGTCCGTGCAATGCGGGACCTCGGACGCAAGGAAGGGATCAGCGCGGCGCCCGAAGGCGGCGCCGCGCTCGTCGCGCTGGAGATGCTCGTGAAACGTGGCGACGTGAAGCCCACCGACAGCGTCGTGATCTTCAATACGGGCGGTGCGTTGAAATATTTGGACGTATTGGCTTAGGCTCATGTCTTGAAGCCCGAAGCCGGAAGCCCGAAGCCGGAAGGTTCAATCTCCCAGCGAGATCCCCATCGCGCGCGCCGCGCGTACGACGTCGAAGTGCGGCGGCACGTTGCGCGTGCGGCCGACGATCTTCTCGAGCGGCACCGAGACGATGTCAGGCGGATGGAACGCGACCATGTGGCCGAACGTGCCTTCGAGTAGGAGCTCCACCGCGCGAGCGCCAAACCGCGTCGCGAGAATGCGATCGAAGCTGGTGGGCGCCCCGCCGCGCTGCAGGTGGCCCAAGAGGACGCTGCGGGATTCCTTGCCTGTCAGCGTTTCGAGTTGCGCGGCGACGACCGCGCCGATGCCTCCAAGACGCTCCGCCGCGTCGGCGCGCGCAGCTTTCGCGATCGTGACAGTGCCGCCGACGGGTTTCGCTCCTTCCGCCACGACAACGATGCTGAATCGCGCACCCAGTCCGTCACGATGACGAATGCCGTCCGCGACCTTCTCCACGTCGTAAGGGATCTCCGGTATCAGGATGACGTCGGCGCCTCCGGCGATGCCCGAATAGAGCGCGATCCATCCAGCGTATCGCCCCATCACCTCGACGACCATGATGCGGTGGTGCGCCTCCGCCGTCGTGTGCAGCCGATCGATCGCCTCGGTCGCGAAGCTCACAGCGGTGTCGAAGCCGAACGTGTTCGTCGTCTCGACGATGTCGTTGTCGATCGTCTTGGGAACGCCGACGAGCGGGATGCCGCGCTTGTGGAATTCGTGCGCGATGCTGAGCGTGCCGTCGCCGCCAATGACCACGAGCGCGTCGAGCTTCAGCTCGCGATACATCTCCACGCAGCGCGCGGCGTAATCACGCGTTCCGCCGGTTGCGCCGACAGGATAGGCAAACGGATTGCCGCGGTTGGTCGTCCCGAGGATCGTGCCGCCGATGCGAAGGATGCCGGTGACGTCCTTCGGCGTGAGCCGCCGCCACCGGTTGGGCTCGATCAATCCGTCGAAGCTGTCCTCGAGGCCGATGACCTCGCAGCGGCAATTGACGGCGGCCTTCACGACTGCGCGGATGACGGCGTTCAGTCCCGGCGCATCGCCGCCTCCGGTCAGCACACCGATGCGCTGGATCCCGGAGCGGTTTTCGGGCGCAGGCATGAAGTCCGAGTATAACCAACCGTGCTATACTTGGGATTCGTGCCGAGCACGACTTCTCTGTGGTGCGACACCGGCGCGAACATCCTCAGAGTGGGCGGCTAGCTCAGTTGGGAGAGCGCCGCGTTCGCAACGCGGAGGTCGGGAGTTCGAGCCTCCTGCCGTCCACCAGTCGTCGCTCGCCTTTCAGGCGAGCTTCGGCTCGGCAAGCCAGCGAGCTATAAAATCAGCGCGAAGGCTGCCGCGCCGTAGCCGCGCAGCGGCGAAGGCGGGCCACTTCTCACCATTACAGCTTCCGCTGCCTCTTTCTGTTGTACGGAGTCTTGTGGACAGTTTGTGGACAAGTTGAACGTGTCCAGCGCAGCGATGCGACGTTCAAGGGTGGGATGCGTGTACCGGTCGAGCATGCGTGTGGACGAGTGACCGGAGATCGACATCACCGTGTCAGCAAAGATCAGGAATGACGGCTGAAAATCGGCTGCGTCGAATTGATGATCAATTTGCGCTCTCAGCGCGATGCTCGGCGCGTCGACCCTGTGTCCAGTGATCGCTGAGGTTAGGTTCCCAGTGACACGTTTCGGAAGTGGATGTCTGTTAGGTGTGACGCCGCACGTGTCCGGAGTACCTGACGATTTCGAAATAGCCATGGGCATCCCGAGCAGTCCGGATGCGCCATAGCCTTGCACAGGTGAAAGCCAACCCAGAAAGATCGCTGTAAGGCCAATCGAGATTGCAGCAGCTTCGTGCTTGTTCATGAGCCGCTCCGAGTTGGTCTAGGAGGATACCACTCACTTGCCTGGCCATGCGGGCACGCGAGATCTTGCCTGAGCCAAGAAGGATCGCAACGACGATCAGCTTTACGGCAGGACGGCGAACAACGCTTCGCGGACATCGGGTCGATAAAGGACTTCGACGCAGTGAATCCTGTCCTCTACAAGATCGACAATGATCATTCCTTCTCGAGATTCCACGACCATGTTGGAGTGTCCCGCGCCGCAGAGGCCCGCGGGCCTTTTCGCGGTGTAGAAGGTCGCGCAGAAGTCATCTCCGCAGCGACATCGGTCCACAAGCGGCAAAGTCACAAGTTGAGAGGCCAGGTCGTCGCGGTGTAGCGCTCGATTCTGGCGATGGCCTCGAGAATGTCCTCGACCCGGAGCCGCCATTCTCTAGGCGGCAACCACTGCCTCGCCGAGGATCCTGTTTCGGAGTTGCGGCTTGAGGGCGGCGGGGGTCACGAGCTCGACTCGCCGGCCCAGGCGCTCACCAAGCTCGCGCTGCAATCGCACGAAGTGGAACAGGCCGATGGGCCGGCCGAACTCGACGAGCAGATCGACGTCACTGTCCTCTCGGCCTTCATCCCTGGCAAACGAACCGAACAGCGACAGGCGGGAAACGCCGAAATTATCCAGCAACTCACGACTCTCGCGCAGTGCCTTGAGGATCTCCTCGCGTCGGAGCGATGGGTTCGTCGTCATCCCGCGCCTCTCACAGGGATCATTTTAGCAAGCACGGCCGAGATCAGGTGTGCAGGCCTAGCGAATTCGACCTCGCCCGACGCATCGAGCAGCGAGAGCCTTTGATTCGTTTCGGATCGGGTCTCATATGTGGCTTCGCGTTGCGACGCTCGCCGCGATCAAGAGCGCGAACTCACTCTGAGACGCGCCGAGGCGGCCCGAATGGCCCACACATCCGCCGACGTGAACACCATGGTCCGGCCTGATTTCAATGTGCCGCGGCGAATCCAGCTGGCCCTGACATCGCGTTCACGGCTACCGCCGCATGCGCACCACCAAGGCTTTCTCAGCCCCAGACGGCACCGTTAAGTGCCCCTCTGGCAGATCCACGTCCGAGCGCCACGCTTTGAACCCAGGAGCAGTCACCTCAAGTCTACGGACGTGGGCCGGCCACGCCAGTACGAACTGGCCCGCTTCATCGACATTCGTAGACAGGAAATTTGCCGGGTTATCCTCCCTCGCGATGCGGATCCTGGCAGTTGGTACTCTCTTTCCGCTCGCGGCGTCAATCACCGTGCCACGCAGCACGCCCAACCTCATACCCAGCTTCACGACAACGTTGTCCGTTGTAGCGCCCGGTTGAACCAGCACTACCGGAATACTCTCAAGGTTGACTCCGTACATGCCAGAACCGGTATCCGGATAACCCTCCTCCATCTTTGAGGTCATGATACGGACAGATCCCGCCTGCACACCGACCAGCTCGAATCTCCCGCGGACGTCGGTCACGCTGAACGGAGTTGGGCCCGTCTGCATGGGATACACACGCACGCCCGCAACCGGCCGTCCATCCGTATTGACGACGATGCCCTCTACCGCGCCGGCTGCGCTCGCCGGCTGACGTTGACCGTTGGGCCACTCAGCCCCAGCCCATAGGATCAGGACGGGCAACAGGCTATAGAGAGGGACAGTTCTCATGGCCTCTGCTCCGTTACGGAAGAATCTCGGTTCCTGCGGCAAATCCCGTCGCCGACCCGCCTGACGAACGCTACGCAGCAGATCGCGAAACGGTACGCGTTTCATTGAAAGCCTTTCGAACATCGACAATACGCAATGGCGCGATGCAGGCGCAAGTGTTCGGCCATCCGCGTGGCTGATCAACGAGTTGACCGCGTCCCCGCAAACAACACAAGTGTTGATATTGCAACACAAGTGTTGTATCTTCCGTTTTGGTGACCAGCAGGCAGTTCAAACGATGGCTTGCGAAACAAGGGTGCACGTTCGAGTCCGGCAAGGGCGGACACCTCATCGTTCGGCGCGGCGATCGCATGAGCGTGCTGCCGATGCACGGCAGCGCAAAGGAGCTGGGCACAGGGCTCGTGACCAAGATTAAGAAGGACCTCGGTCTGTAGTGGATGCTGCAGACCGTGCGACGACAGTTGCGGCTGCAGAGAGGTGAAGACGATGGTTCGATATCCGGTGACACTGACTTCCGACGATAACGGCACCGTCCTTGTGACGTTTCCAGATTTTCCAGAGGCGCACACGTTCGGCGACCACAACACGGAAGCGCTCGCGCGCGCTGTCGATGCGCTGGAGACCATCATTGACGCGTATATCCGCGATCGACGGGACATTCCCGAACCGTCCGCGATCGCCGCCGACAGCGTCCGGTTACCGTCACTCATCGCGACGAAGGTGCAGCTCTATAAGCGGATGCGTCACCAGCACGTCACCAAGAGCGAATTGGCGCGGCGGCTCCACGTCCACATGCCGCAGATTGATCGACTGCTCGACGTCAAGCACGGTTCAAGACTGGAACAACTCGAAGCCGCGGCCCATGCACTTGGTGGGAACCTGGAGGTCGCATTCGTTGTGCCCGATGAGTTCCCGATACAGGCCGCTGCCGCTAATGTGCGGCGGGCGACAGGCCGTTATAGAACCTCCGGACGGCCACGGCGAGCTGCAGGAATGCCGGTGCACGCCAGGGTACTCGTCGCGCGGACGAAGAGCACGCGCCTTTCGAGCAAGAAGCGATAACCACTGAGGAGGCTGGCCGCAACGTTGACGGGCAGCCACGGCTGCGGGATCGCAGATCAACGACTTACGGGAATTTCTTTGTGGACAGATTGTGGACAACCGCTGCGCACGACTATGCAGAAACCCGCGTAAGCACGCACCCTTGTGCATCCAACCTAATCACCGGGATCGCGGCGCTTACGACGTTGCCGCTTAACCAGATAGGGCCGCTCCCACGGTTCGTTCGCAACGCGGAGGTCGGGAGTTCGAGCCTCCTGCCGTCCACCAATCTTCGCTCTCCTGTCTACACGCGAAGTTTGTCCGCCGTAGCGCGTCAACATAAGTTCTGTCGCGCGGAGGCGGACTTGCTCTCTCGCAGCGAGCTACGGTTTGGCAAGCCGTCTTCGCCGGCGGGCCTTTTCGTGGTACCCGCGGGCTAGCCATGATGACCCGTTTGATCCATGTAGATTTCGCGGAGCGGTCGAATGGAGCGAAAGGCGCGCGAGGTGGAGGATAGCCCTAAGGAGCCGACGGGCTGCCGTTTGACGACATCTACATCGTGATGTGCATTACCCTCATGCCGCGACGATATTGCATCGCGGACGCCGGAACGAGCCTTTCGACGATCATTGACGAAGGTCGAAGCGGGAGAGCGCGTCGAGTTGACGCGCCGCGACAAGCCTATCCCAGTCGTCGTGTCCTTGCGGGAGTTCGAGCGTCTGCGCGGCGACCGGCTTCGATTTGGCGACGCCTACAATAATTCCTCTACAAGTATTCGGTGGCATAGATCGGGCTCGACGAGGACTTCGCCATCAACCTGCGGGACAGGAGCCCCGGGCCTAAGCTCTCTGTGACGCTGCAGTCTCCGCACCAATCTCCAAGACGCCTAATCCTCACATCGTCAAGCGACTCGAACAGTAGCGGCGAAGGCGGGCCTCAGTTCGTCCGAGCTACAGCTGTCCTCGACAAACAATCTCGATCAGAATCTGTCATGCGCAGTGTCGGGACTGTGCAGCCACTCGAGCGCCTCGTCCTCGTCGCCGAAGACATCCACGTCGATGCCGCGCGGCTCGGCGCGTACTGAGATCATGCGCGCCATCCCATATTGCGCCGGCAATCTGGTCACGAATGCCAGCCGGCGGCGGCCCAGAAAGCTGCCGAACTCCGTGCCGAAATCGCACGCCTCATCCAGTGTGGGTGTGTACTGAACATCGCGGACGTCCATCAGCACACCCTCAACGGGGTAAGTGCCGACGCGACTCTTGATTGCGGCAACGGCTGCGTGCGCTTCGTCGGCGTCGCATGCGCCATACAGCCGGGCACGAATCAGCCGATCTTCTTCGAGCACCTCGACGGCGAAGGGCATGGGAGTACCCCGCTGAGCCTTTCGCAGGGTATCATCTCGTTCTCTTTCAAATATGGTTCCGCATGCCGAAACGGTCCGGATGCGGACTCAGCCGACTGCCTCATGAACCGCGTTCTTGGCCTTTGACCGGGATCTCGGATTTCGGACCTCGAACCTCGGACCTCAAACCTCGGACCTCGAACCTCGGACCTCGGACCTCGGACCTCGGACAATCTACTCCTCGGGCGCCGTCCCTGATCCCGTCACCGCCTCCTCCACTTTGCCGCGTCGCCGCAACATCGTGTGGACCAGTCCGCGGAGCGCCTGCGCGGCGACCGCATGCGCCGACGAGAGCCGTTGAAGATCGTCGAGGTCGGTGTCGGAGATCTCCGACTGAAGGTCGAGTGCCTCGACGCGCTCGCTCATGCCGGCGAGCGCCTCCGCCGAGCGGCGCACACCGCGCATGGACGCTCTCAGCGCTGCGATCTCATTCGAATCGGCCATGGCGCGTTCACTTTAGCGCAATTACAGGTTCGAAATCGGTGCGTACCATTTTGTGATTCTCACACTCTCGGGAGTCTCGGGTTCCAGCGTAAACAGATGCATCCATGGGCGATCCCGCACACTCGCCCGAGGGGCCGGCATGGTGCGCTGGTTGCAAAGTCGTTGGGGATTCCTTCAATGTCCGGGCCTACCTCCAACTCCGCTTCGTCGCTCTCGTCCTCCGGTTTCGAGGACGGTCTTGGGCGGCGTGTGCTCGCGTTCGATTGCGAGACGGGCGAGATGTTGGAGTGTCTCGTCCTGCGGCCGGAGCTCGCCGCGTTCGAGAGGGCCCTGATCGCTCGTATCGACACCGTGGCGAAGCTCGATGACGAACGCTTCGCGCATCCCCGCGATCTCGAGCAGGACGAGGAAGGCCGGCTGACCGTCGTCTCCGAATTCGTTCCCGGCCGGCGACTCTCCGACGCACTCGACGCCGCTCGCGATGCCGGCATCGTCCCCGGCCTGGACGCGGCACTCGGGTTCCTGCTCGAAATACTGCCCGCGCTCGGCAATCTCCATGGAATGGCCAGGTTCGCGCACGGCTCGGTATCGCCGGCGCGTGTCGTGTTCACTCCTGCCGGACAGATCGTCCTGCTCGATCCAATCTACGGCGCGGTCCTGGAGCGGCTGGCGTTCACGCGGCAGCGGCTATGGAACGAGTTCGGCGTCGCAGTCGCTCCCTCCGCGGGACCTGCGCGGTTCGATGTCGCGGCTGATCTGACGCAGGCAGGCATCACGGCGGCCGCGTTGATTGTCGGCCGTCCCCTGGGCCCAGCCGACTATCCGAACGGGATTCAGGCGCTGCGCGCCGAAATCCTCGAAGTCGCGCAAATCCGGGGCACGACCGTCTTCGCGAACGGCTTCGAGAAATTCTTCGATCGCGTGCTCCCGCTCGCCGGACGCAAGGCGTTTCCCTCGGCCGACGATGCAGTGCTGGACCTACGTCAGCTGGTGCGACGCGAAATAGGAATCGACGCGTGCCGCGCGGCGCTTCTCGAATTCCTGCAACAGGTCGAGTCGGCGGAAGCCGAGCGCACGGCCGCCGAAGAAGTGCTGGCCGCACAGCACGCAAGCGACCGCCACGAACACGCACGTGTCGATGGGGAGCGCGAGGAACGCGCGAGACACGAGACGGAACGCCGCGAGCGCGAGCGCAGAGACGCGGAGGCGCGCGAGCGTGCGCGGCTCGAAGCCGAGCGCCACGAGAAGGAGAAGCACGAAGCGGAGCGACGCGAACGCGAACGGCTCGAGGCGGAACGCCGGGAGCGCGAGCGGCAGGCGAAGCTGGAGGCGGAGCGCAAAGAGAAGGAGCTCCGTGAAAAGGAAAAGCTCGAAGCCGAGCGGCGCGAACGCGAGCGGCTGGAGGCCGAGAAGCGCGAACGGGAACGAGTCGAGGCCGAGCGCCGCGAACGCGCACGGTTAGAGGCGGAACGGCTCGAAAAGGAGCGGATCGAACGCGAACGCGTCGAACGCGAGCGACTCGAGGCCGAGCAGCGCGAACGCGAGCGGTTGGAAGCGGAACGGCTGGAAAAGGAGCGGCTCGAACGCGAGCGCATCGAGCGCGGGCGGCTCGAAGCGGAGATGCGCGAGCGCGCGCGGCTCGAAGCGGAACGTCGCGACAAGGAGCGCCTCGAACGCGAGCGCATCGAGCGCGAGCGGCTCGAAGCGGAACAGCGTGAGCGCGCCCGCCTCGAAGGTGAGCGGCGGGAAAAGGAACGCCAGGAAGCGGAGCGGCGCGAAGCGGAACGCCGGGAACGCGAACGCCGCGAGAAGGAGCGACTTGAAGCCGAACGCCTGGAGCGCGAGCGGCAGGCGAAGCTCGAAGCGCAGCGCAAGGAAAAAGAGCGCCTCGAAGCCGACCGCCGCGAGAAGGAGCGCGTCGAAAAGGAACGGCAGGAGCGCGAGCGCCAGGCACGCCTCGAAGCCGAGCGCAAAGAGAAAGAACGGCTCGAAGCGGATCGGCGCGAGCGCGAGCGGCAGGCAAAGCTGGAGGCCGAGCGCAAAGAGAAAGAGCGGCTCGAAACAGATCGCCGCGACAAGGAGCGCCGCGAAAAAGAGCGGCTCGAAAGAGAGCGGCTCGAACGCGAGCGCGCCGAAGCAGAACGCCGCGAGAAGGAACGCGCGGCCGCAGAGCGGCGCGAGCAGGAGCTCGCCGCTCAGGCGGACGCGGAAGAAGGCGCCGAGTCCGCGGGTCAGGCCAACAAGCGGCGCAAGCGCGACAAGTCCGCCCGATCGAAGAAGGACCGCCTCCGATCGGCGGCACCCGGGTCGAGCGGCACGACTCCGACACCGGCGCACACACCCGCGGGTGCCGGATCGAAGAGCTCCTGGCTTGTTCCACCGGATCGCGCGGCCGCATTCGAGCCGCCGGTGCCAGTGCTCCCGCAGGCGCCTGTGCACGTCGCAGCGCCACAGACGTACCCCGTCTACATGCCGCCCGCCACGCAACCGCCGATTGCGGCCGCGATGCCTCCGCCTGTCGTCGTGCCGCCAGTAATACCGCCGTCCGTCACAATGCCGACGCAGATCGGATTCGCGCCTCCGAAGCCCGTCGCGCAGCCGCAGAGCGCGCCCATCGGACTGGCGCAGCCAACGCCGATCCGCCTGAAGCACGACACGACGAGCCACGCGAATCCCGCGAGCTTCGCGCCGCGACGCGATCGCGACGTCGCGTTCACGCCGGATTTCAGCGCCAACCCGACCGACACCAGCCGTGGCGGGATCCCCTGGAAGATCGCCGGCGCCGCCGGTGTCGTGCTCCTCATCGGCGTTGCCGCGGCGCACTCGTTGCTGCCATCGGGCAAAGTCGAGCCGACCAGGTCCAAGCCGACGCCGTCAACAGCGTCCGCGGCGATCTCCACACCGGCCCCGTCGAGCACCGCCGGTCAAATCGTCGTTGCCACGCAGCCTCCCGGCGCGCGCGTGCTGCTTGACGGCAAGGCTGTCGGAGAATCCCCGGTGACGCTGCAGACCGTCACGCCAGGACGGCATACCGTGACGCTCATCACCGAAAGCGGCAGCGTGAAGAAGACGGTACGCGTCGAGGCCGGTCGCAGCCTCTCGCTCGATATCCCGATCTTCTCCGGCTTCGCAGCGATTTCGGCGCCGATCGTCGTTGAGGTCGCCGAAGGCGGCCGGCTCCTCGGGACGAGCGAGAATCAGATCATGCTGCCGCCGGGCCGGCACCAGCTGCGATTCACCAACAACGCGCTGAACTACCAGGGAACACAGACGGTCGAGATCGAGCCCGGCGAGGTTTACAAGGTCAGCCTGGAGCCTCGGGGTTCCGCGAATATCAATGCCCAGCCGTGGGCCGAGGTCTGGATCGATGGCGTCCGCGTCGGCGAAACGCCTATCGCCAACGTCTCCATCGCGCTGGGGGTCCGCGAGATCGTCTTCCGCAATCCACAGTTCGGGGAACGCAAGCTGGTGACGACGATCACGGGCGGTCCACCCGCCGCGCTTTCGGTCGACTTCACCAAGCAGTAACGCCCCCGGTCCGGCTCGCAGTACGGATTTGGTGTCGGCGGAATTACCAGCTCTCCTTCGGCGACGCGCATTCCGTGCGTCGGGCGTCACGGCCCGCACCGCGCATCCCGCACCCCGCATCCCGCACCCCGCACCCCGCACCCCGCATCCCCGCACCACGCACCCATTGCTCTGATTGATTCAATCGCACAGTTCCGTAATTTCGCACACGATTACGGCGCGTGCCCAAACTCCTGCGGCCACCGCAGTTGCGAGGCGCAGTTGGTGTTTTTGAAGCTTTTCCATACTTCTGGTCGATGTGACACAGTGGCACTCGAATTGCCACTGCGGCGCCCGTGGGACTCCTTTAGTGAGGGTGCTTTATGTGGGCTTGGATCAGCTGCTACGTAACCGGACATGACTACTGCGTGAGTTGCGACCACGGGAGGATGTTCCTCAAGTGTGTCGTGTGTGGCCGTCGCTCCGAAGGGTGGGTCGTCCACCACTCGCACGGTCACGCGCACGCGTCAGTCAGCGCGCAGCGGGGGTAAGCCGTCGGTTGACACCGCGCGCCGCCTGAGGACAATAGCCTCGTGGTGGTGCCGCGTATGTCAAAGGACGAGTTGCGACGACGGCTCGACGCCGCCGGCCCGTCCGCCCCTCTGATCGTTGACGTCCGCCTCAAGTATCCTTTCGAGCACAGCACTGTGATGCTGCCTGGCGCCATCCGCATGGCGCCGAACGCGCTCGATTCCTCCCGCCTGCCGCTCGACCGCGATATCCTGCTCTACGATTCCGATCCGGAAGAACTGGTGAGCTCGAATGTAGCGCGCGAGCTCCAGAAGACCGGCCACCGAGTCGCCGTCCTCGCCGGCGGGATCGCCGAATGGATCGGCGCGAAGTATCCGACCGATTCCAAGCCGGCGCCGCAACCTGCCGCGATTGGCGGCTCGTTGAAGGGGTGACGCCGCTCCCGTTTCTTCTGCGCGGGCTGCGCGAGCTCGGCGCGCTTTCCCTTTCACTCGAACAGACACTCGTCCGCGACGGCATCCTCACGCTGACGGACTTCGAACTTGCCGTTGGCGAGCGACGCGCGTCCGTCGGCGCACAGGGGTTGCGCGCCGCCGTTTCGATGCTCGCCGCGGACCGCGCACCGCTCACGCTCGGCCGCGCGTCGGATATCGCCGATGCGTTTTCCGCAGCTCTCACGGCCGGATGCCCCGAGCTGATCGACGTCGATGTATCGGGCGAGGTTCGCCGGTTCGAACAGCTGCCCCGGGAACTGCTCCTCGTCGGACGCAGCCGACATCCCCCGGGCGCTGTTGCGTCGATCGCGAGCCTTCCCGGCGTTACGGGCGTGCTGCATCGAACAGGCCGACGCGTGATCGTGGTGTTCCAGGGGCACGAGATCGACGTGCGCGTCGCGACACCGGACGAATACGGCACTGTGCTCTTCACGACGACAGGCCCCGCGGCGCACGTCGTGGAGATTCATCGGCGGCGCGGGCCGCGCATGAGCGCCTCGGAAGACGAGCTCTACTCGCAGGCAGGTCTCACTTATCTTCCGCCCGAAGTGCGCAGCGCTCCCGATGCCATCGAGGCAGCAGTGCGCGGACGCGTCCCGACATTCGTGACACGCGCGGATATTCGCGGCGACCTGCACATGCACACGACATTCAGCGACGGCCAGAACTCAGTGCGCGAGATGGTCGATTCGTGCGCCGCGCTCGGTTACGAGTACATGGCGATCAGCGATCACTCGGAACACGCCGCCGCGTCGCGGACGCTGACGCTCGATCTCCTGGAGCGTCAACGTGAAGAAATCGCCCGCCTGCGCGATGAGTATCCGCGGCTCGCCATCCTGCACGGCATCGAAGCAGACATCCTTCCCGACGGCAGCCTCGATTGCCCCGACGAGATCCTCGCGTCGCTCGACGTCGTGCTCGCGTCGCTGCACGAGCGCTGCGGTCACGATGGCAAGCGGCTTACTGCGCGCTGCCTGCAGGCGCTCAGGCATCCGCTCGTCACGATCATCACGCACCCGGCGAATCAGCTCGTCGGGCGGCGCGCCGGGTACGACATGGACTACGCCGCCATCTACGAGGCGGCGGCAGCGACCGGCACCGCTCTCGAAATCGACGGCGCCCCGGGACACCTCGATCTGGACGGCGGGCATGCACGCGAGGCGGTGACAAACGGCGTCACGGTCGCGATCGACAGCGACTGCCACCGCGCGCGGTCGCTCGAGCGGCAGATGCAGCTCGGCATCGGCACGGCCCGTCGCGGATGGGTGGAACCCCGCCACGTGCTGAACACCCGCCCGCTGCGAGAGATCCGCGCATTCGTTGCGCAAAAGCGTGCATAGGGCCCATCCACGGTCGTCCACGGTGCTACACTCGGATGAGGCTTTTCAGCCCTTGTTGAACAAGGCCAATGTCAACGGCGAATGCTCAATGCCAGATGTCGACATCGATTGAAATTCGGCATCGGGGCGTTTGACGTTTGGCATTGAGGCTGCCGTTTCAGCAGCCTGTGCCCGGGTCACCCGATGGTCCCATACCGAATGATTCCCATTGTGGCCGTGCTGATCTCAGGCGCCGCCGCCGCGCAGACTGCCTCGCGGCCGCCGGCTCTCGAAACCGCGCGCGCCCTGCAAGACAAGTACGATCGCGTTCGCGACTTCACCGCGGACTTCACGCACACATACCAGGGTGGCGTGCTGAAGAAAACGCTGCGCGAGACAGGTACCGTCGATGTGAAGAAACCCGGACGCATGCGATGGGAGTACTCCGTGCCGGAGAAGAAGCTGTTCGTCTCCGACGGAAGGAAGATGTATTCGTATGTGCCGGCGGACAAACAGGTGATCGTGAGCTCCGTGCCTGCCGACGACCAGGCGACGACCGGCGTGCTGTTCCTCGCGGGCAAGGGCAATGTCACGCGCGACTTCACCGTCACCTACGCTCCAGGCGCCAGCGAGGATACGTGGGCGCTCCGGCTCGATCCGAAGCTGCGGCAGCGCGACTACGACTGGCTCATTCTCGTGGTGGATCGTCGCTCGCTGCAGATTCGCGAGTTGAGCGCCGCCGATCAACAAGGGGGCACGTCAACCTTCCGGTTCACCAACTTCCGCGAGAACACGGGACTCGCGGACACGCGCTTCACGTTCAAGATTCCGCGGGGTGTCGATGTCATCGATGCTGATTCGCCGGGCCGCTGATCTTCGCGCCGGCGCCGTGGCGCTGGTGCTCGCCGGCTCATTTGGATGTGCGTCGAGCGCGGGGTTGCGGTCCGCGCATCGCGCCGAGCAGGCGCTGGATTACGACCGCGCCGTCGTCGAATACACGAAGGTCGTACGCGCCGATCCCGCCAACCGCGAGGCTCGCACGGCACTCGATCGCGTGAAACAACGCGCCGCGCAGGACCACGCTTACAAGGGGCGCCGGCTCGCCGGGCTCGATCGTTTCGAAGAGGCGGTTATCGAGTACCAGCTCGCCTCGGAGCTGAATCCGACGGATCCGCAAATCGATGCTGCGCTGCGCGACGCGCGCCAGCGGCTCCGGACGAAAATCCGCGTGAACCGCGGCGGACGCACCGAGCTCGAGAGTCTGATCGAGCGCACGCGCGACGTGGCGCCGCCTGGCCTCGACCTTCCCGCCACGGCAAAGCTGCCCACGTCGCTCGTCTTCGGCAATGGCGCGACGGCGCGGGCGGTGTTCATGGCCATCGCGCGCTTCGCGAACCTGAGTCTCGTGTTCGATCCGGCGTTCCGTGATCAGCCGCTCAGCATCGACCTGCGCAACGCGACGCTCGAGGATGCGCTCGCCGCCGTCACCGCCAGCACGCGGTCCTTCTACCGCGTCAGCGCACCGCAGACGATCACGATCGTGCCCGACACGCCGGCAAAGCGCCGCGAGTACGAGGAATCGGTCGTTCGCACGTTTTACCTGAGCAACGCGGACGTCAAGGAAGTGATCGATCTCCTGCGGGTCGTGATCGACATCCGGCAGGTCTCGGCAATTACGGCAACGAATGCGATCTCGATTAAAGATACGCCGGAGCGCATCGTCGCTGCCGCGAAACTGATCAACGCCATCGACAAGGCGCGCCCCGAAGTGGTTATCGATGTCGAGCTGCTCGAGGTCGATCGCACGCGGTTGCTCGAGTACGGACTGCAGATCGCGTCACCAGGACAGCCCGGCATCTCCGGCTCGGCGGACGTGAACCGCCAGAATTACACGCTCGAGAACCTGCGGAACCTCACGGCCGCCGACATCTTCATGTCCGGCATTCCTGGCATCTATTACCGCCTGCTGAAAAACGACACCGCGACGCGCACGCTCGCGAACCCCCAACTCCGGACCGCGGAAGGACTCGCGGCCTCCGCGAAGTTCGGGGAACGGGTGCCGGTACCGGTCACGACATTCGCCCCTATTGCTGCGGGAGGCATCAACACGCAGCCGATTACCTCCTTCGTGTACGAGAACATTGGCGTGAACATCGACATCACGCCGCGCACGCATCACGACGACGAGGTGACGCTCGCGCTGCGGGTTTCGCTCTCGAGCATCTCGGGTACGGGCTTCGCGAACCTGCCGACCTTCGGCAACCGCGAGATCGCCACGACAATCCGGTTGAGGGACGGTGAGACGAACATGCTGGCGGGCTTGATTCGCGACGACGAGCGATCGGTCATGGCCGGCATTCCCGGCTTGAGCGACATCCCTCTCGTTGGCCGGCTGTTCGCCAATAATCACAAGGAAACGCAGCAGACCGACATCATCCTCACGCTGACGCCGCACATCGTCCGCGTGCTGGACCTGACGGAAACAGATCTGCGCCCGTTCCGCCTCGGACGGGACGTCGGGGTCACGGTGCCGGCCATTCCGGGGACGCTTGCGACCCCACGCGATCGGGAGGAGGCGCCCGAGGTGCCGTCCGAGCTGACGGCTCCAGGCGCTGCACCGGCGGTTCCGATGACGACCCCGGCAGCCGCACCCGCGGCCGTACCGCCTGCGCCCGTGTTCCCGCAGCCACTGCAGGGTCCCATGCCGGGCATTCCTATTCCGCTCACGCCTCCTCCGCCACCCAAAAAGGGCGGCGGTGGCACGGGACAGGTCTAGCGGGTAGCGAAAAACCGCTGTCAATGCCGGACTGATGATGACCGCTCCGCACGGACGATCTCACGCAGAGATGAATTCTTGTCTTGAGGCGCAGAGACCGCGGAGAAGCCGCGTCTGAGCACGCCCGCCGTGCCGCGCTTCGCGCGGTTGAGTGCTGCTGCGCGGCGCTTCTTTAATTGTCCGCGCGACGCTATGAGTGTTCGGCCGTCCGTGTTCCGTCTTTTCCATAGCTGCTCTGCGCCCTCGGCGATCTCTGCGTGAATCGTACGTGGACAAGGCTGTCGCCCAATGCGAGGTCCGGAGCGTCAACACCGGCTTACGGCTGCATGGTTGAGAACGCCGCGCGTCGCGTCGGCATTCACGCTTTCACCCCTCGCGTTCGACCTGCGCGCCCAGGACGCGCAGGCGCTCGACGAGCGATCCGTAACCTCGCTCAACGGTTTCGAGCGGCGCGACGCTACTTTCCCCCTCGGCCGCGAGCGCGGCCGCGATCAACGCCATTCCCGATCGCAGATCGCGGCTGTCCAGAGATCGTCCCTTCAACTTCGTCGAGCCGCTGACGATGATCCGGTGTGGATCGCAGAGGAAAAGATCCGCGCGCATCGCGCTCATCTGCTCCAGCGCAAACAGGCGGAGCTCGTACAGCCAGTCGTGCACCAGCGTGCGGCCGTCTGCCTGCGTGGCGAGTACGGTCACGAGGCTGACCATATCGCTCGGAAAGCCGGGCCAGAGTCCCGTTGTAATTCGTCGCGCCGCATGCAGGCTCGATGGCGCCACCCTGAACCGATCGTCATCGTAGTCGCAGCCGAGTCCCATGCGCTTCAGCGGCGCGGCAATCACTTCCAGATCGGCGCTCCGCGCTCCCGTTACTTCAATTTCGCCGTTCGTGATTGCGGCGACCACGCCCCAACTGCCCGCCTCGATATAGTCTCCATTCAGCGTATGCCGCGCGCCGGTGAATCGCGCCGCGGGATCCACGCGGATCGTCGACGTCCCCTTGCCTTCGACGCCCACGCCCATCTTCTGCAGAAACTCGCAGAGCTCGACGACGTGCGGCTCGGTTGCGGCATGACGGATCTCGGAGCTGCCGCGCGCCGCGGCGGCGGCGAGCAGTGCCGTCTCCGTGCCTGTCACGGATGCCTCATCGAGATACATCGACGCGCCGATGAGGCCGGCGGTGTCCAGCGCATACCCGGGTTCGTCGAGCGCCCGCGCTCCCATCGCGAAGAGCGCACCGAGATGCGTGGAGATCGTGCGGCGCGTCGGGAAATCTCCGCCGGGCTGCGCAAGCCTGGCTGCCCCGCGACGGGCCAGCAGCGGCCCCAGGAGCAGCACCGAACCGCGAAGCTTTCCAACCCTGACGGGATCGGGACGATCGCTGCGGATTTCGCTGCACTGAATGCGCAAGCTGGACGTGCCGCGCCCTTCGATGCGCGCGCCGAGGCCTTCGATCAACTCGAGCAGCACGTCCACGTCACGAATGCGGGGGACGTTGGAGAGCTCGCATGGCTGATCCGTCAGCATGCACGCGGCAATCAGCGGCAGCGCGGAGTTCTTGTTGCCCTCCACCGCCAGCTTCCCGGAGAGCCGGCGTCCGCCTTCAATTCTCAGTGTGGCCATCAGCAGTCCAGAAAGCGGATGTCAATCCTAAATGCTAAATGCCAGCGCTCCGTGGATTCTTGGCGTTCGGCATGTGACATTGGGCATTCGGGCTGTGTCTTCACCTGCTAGAACCCGAGATACACGATCTCGTCTCGAAGCGCGACGCCGAATGCATCCCGCACCGCGCGGCGGCAGCGCTCGATGAGATGCCGGATCTCGGCCGCGCTCGCGTCTCCCTCGTTGATAATGAAATTGCCGTGCGTGGGCGACACGCGCGCATGCCCTTCCCTGCTCCCCTTCAACCCGGCGCGGTCAACGAGCGCGCCGGCGGACCATGGGATCCCATCCGGCACGCGGTCCTGCGCCGGGTCAGGATTCTGGAAGATGCAGCCGGCGCTCGCGGACTCGAGCGGCTGCGTCCGCTTGCGATATGCGAGCGACTCGCGTGCCACCGCCCGCAGTGCTGCGCTCTCTCCGCGTCCCACGCGGAAATCGGCCGCGATCGCGATCTCGTGCGTGCGTTGCAGGCGGCTGCGGTCATAGCCGAATTCCATATCGGCCATGTCGATCTGACGGAGCTCGCCATCGCGCGTCGCAATCTCCACGCTCTCGATCAGCTCACCGATCATCCGCCCCTTGAAATGCGCATTGCCGTGGATGGCGCCGCCCACCGTGCCGGGCGTCCCGGCCCACGCTTCGACTCCGGCGAAGCCGCGGTTGATCGTCCATCGGACGAAACCGTTGATCGTCACTCCTGCGTCCACACGGAGGCGGTCGTCCGGCACGCGTCTGACGTCGCCGCCGTGCACCCTGATCACCACACCACGGATTCCCGCGTCGGCGATCAACACGTTGGACCCGCCTCCGAGCACGGTGACGTCGACGTTCGCGTCGCGTGCGGCGGCAACGACAAACCTGATCTCCGCGGCGGTTCGCGCATGGACGAGCCAGTCGGCGGGACCACCCACCCTGAATGTCGTGTAAGACGCAAGCGGCGCATCGCGGAACGCGCGCCCTGCCTCGATGGCACTGCGAAAGCGGGCGGCGAGGTCCGTCATGTGCGGGCTCCCGCAAGCGATGCATGACGCGCCCGCAGCGCGCCGATGGCGTCCCCGTGCGTGCAGGCGGAAAACTCAATCCAGTCGCCGGGCGCCAGCTGCCCGGCCAGCGGCAGGTCGGCGGTGATCACGTTCGCGATCGTCGCGTAACCTCCCGTCGTCTGACGATCGGCCATCAGCAGGATCGGCTGCCCGGACGAGGGGACCTGCATCGCGCCGATGGGCATGGCTTCGGACAAAATGTCGGCGCCGCGGACGTGTGCAAGCACGGGCCCTTCGAGGCGATAGCCCATCCGATCGGACTGCGGTGTAACGATGAAGCGTGCGCTCGTCAACGCGCGCCATGCCTCGTCGGTGAATCGCTCGCGATGTGCAGCGGGAACGACCCGCACGCGCGCGCCCCCACGCGGCATCTCGAGCGGGATGCCGGCATCGCCGATGGATTCCTGGTCGGCTGATCCGATCGGCAGGCGATCACCGGCGCGCAGCGCGCGCCCGTCGAACGGGCCCATGCGGCTGACGAGATGCGTGGCGCGACTGCCAAACGTCAGCGGCACGTCGAACCCTCCGCGCACCGCAAGCGACGCACGCGCACCGGCCCGGCGCGCGCCAATGCGAACGCGCGATCCGCCGCGCGCGGTGAACGGCTGGTGCGCAGGCACGACGCCGCCGCCGATGGTCACTTCGAAATCCGCGCCGGCCATCGCGCAGACCACCTGTCCCTCCACGATCAGCTCAGGGCCGATCAGCGTCACTTCGAGCGCGGCGGCATTTGGCGCGTTTCCAACGAGCCGGTTGGCAAGGGCGTGCGAGTACCAGTCCATCGGCCCCGCAACCGGTACGCCGACGCCTTGATAGCCCCACCGCCCGCAGTCCTGCACCGTCGTCAGCATGCCCGCGCGCGCGACCAGCAGTGCGTCGGTCACGCGTCACCCCATTCAGACGTTGCGCGGTACTCGGATTCGTTGATGCGCCTGAAGCGGACGCGATCGCCCGCTCTGAACATGAAAGGCTCCGATCGATCGGGTGCATAGGGCCGCAGCGGTGTGCGACCTATCAGGTTCCATCCACCGGGTGTCTCCGCGGGATAGATTCCAGTCTGGCCTGCGGCAATCGCGACGGACCCGCGTGGAACCTTCAGACGCGGCGACGATCGTCGCGGCGCCGCAATGCGCGGATCCACGGGCGCCATATACGCGAAACCGGGAACGAACCCGACAACGAACACGCGGTACTCCACAGCGAGATGACGCTCGATCACCTCCGCGACGTCGCACCGCGCGTAAGCGGCGACGTCAGCCAGGTCCATACCGAACACGCCGTCGTAGCAGACGGGGACCTCGACTGAAGCGCCCCGCGCACATGTGTCTTCCGTGGGTTCGCCGAGAATGGAGCGAAGTCTACTCTCGATCGTGCCGGCGCCATCGGCCATCGGATCGACATACACCATCACCGATCGATAGCCAACCACCACGTCGCGAACGAACGGAAGCCTGGCCCGCGTGACGCGCGACGCGATGTCGATGGCCCTCGCATTCACCACCGGGTCGATGCGCTCCGGCAGTTCCACGAGCCACGCAGCATCACCGGCCGGCACGACGCGCGCGTCCATTCAGCGGCGCGGACGCGCCTCGAGCGCCGTCAGCAGCTTCTGGTGGATATCGTCGAAACCGCCGTTCGACATGGCGACCACGAGGTCGCCGGGACTTGCTTCACGCGCTATCGTGGACACGATATCGTCGACCTGGGGAATGAACCGGGCGTCTTGACCGCTCGCGCGCAGATCGGCAATGAGCTGATCGATCGAGAGACGCTGATCCTCTGGAAGACTGGAGCGGAACACGGCGGGGAGCAGCACGCGATCGGCCGCGCTGAACGCGCGCGCAAAGTCCGACTGGAACACCTTGCGGCACGAGGTCGCCGACCGGGGCTCGAAGATCGCCCAGATGCGATGGTCCGGATACGCGGAGCGGACACCCGCGAGCGTTTCCGCGATCGCCGTTGGATGGTGCGCGAAGTCGTCGTACACCGACACGCCCCGCGCGGTGCCGCGGAGCTGCATGCGCCGGCGGACGCCTTTGAACCGCCGGAAGGCCTCCGCCATGGTGTCCGGGCTGAGACCGACTGCCGCGCCCACCGCGATCGCCCCGAGCGCGTTCCTCACGTTGAATGCGCCGAGCAGCGGGATCTCAAACGTTCCCGCCGGCTGTCCGCCCCGCCAGACGCCGAACCTCGTGAACCCCGACTCGATCTGCACGTCGTGCGCCTGCCAGTCGGCGCCGTCGGACAGACCAAACGATTCCACGCGACAGCGCGCAACGGACCGTAACGCGCTGGCCTCCCGATCGTCCGCCCCGACGAGCAGCAGCCCGCGCCTGGGAATCAGGTTGACGAGCCGCCTGAAGGCGACGCGGATCGACTCCAGGTCCGCATAGATGTCCGCGTGATCGAACTCGATGTTGCTCACGACCGCGATGTCCGGCAGATACTTCAGGAACTTCGCCGTCTTGTCGAAGAAGGCGCTGTCGTACTCGTCTCCCTCGATCACGAACTCGCGCCCGCCGCCGATGCGGTAGCTGCCCGCGAAATTCTCGGCAATGCCGCCGATAAAAACGCTTGGATCGGCGCCGCCGTGTGTCAGCACCCATCCGGTCAGCGAGGTTGTCGTGGTCTTGCCGTGCGTACCGGCAACGACAACGGAGCGGGCGCCCCACAGAAAGTGATCGCGGACTGCCTCGGGCAGCGAGCAGTACCGAATCTTGCGATCGAGCACCTCCTCGAGTTCAGGATTGCCGCGCGATATGGCGTTGCCGACGATGACGAGATCGAGGTCGGCGGTGATGTGCTCGGGTGTGTAGCCCTGCAGCGTGGCGATCTGTTGTTCCGCGAGGAAGTCGCTCATCG
>Ga0066677_10000076_pt1 | contig 30985 bp, 25 predicted proteins | sample GraSoiAngelo_126_FD_62299 | JGI IMG/M metagenome (GOLD analysis project Ga0066677, IMG submission 62299) | Grasslands soil microbial communities from the Angelo Coastal Reserve, California, USA - 14_0927_09_20cm | ecosystem: Environmental > Terrestrial > Soil > Grasslands | place: USA... | reverse complement strand
ATACGCACGACTGGGACTCCACGGAGACGGCCGTGTTGATCGACGACGAGGTGAATGGGCAGAAACGGAAACTGCTCGCGCAGGCGGCGCGCAATGGTCAGTACTTTCTGCTCGATCGGGTCGCCGGCACATCGCTGGTATCAGCGGAATTCGTCAAGACGAACTGGGCGAAAGGGTACGACGGCCAGGGCCAGCCAATCCCCGATCCGGCGAAGATGCCGCAGGTCGACGGCACGCTCGTCACGCCGAACGTAGGTGGTGCGTCGAACTGGCAGTCGCCGAGTTTCAGCCCGCTCACCGGACTGTTCTATGTGAGCGCGGTGCGTGGCTACAGCATCTATTATTTGTACGACACCAGCGACAATCCAATGGGCTGGGGCGGCGGAGAGCGCGGCGGCTGGTCGGAGTCGATGATCCAGGCCATTGAGTACAAGACCGGAAAAATCCGTTGGACCCATAAGTGGGAAGACAACGTGCGATCGGGGCTGGTGAGCACGGCCGGTAACGTGCTTTTTTCGGGCGGTCCGTCCGACGATCTCGTCGCGCTCGACGCCACGACTGGCCAGGCGCTATGGCACGCGTTTCTAAATGGTTCTGTCACCAACGGACCCATCACCTACGAGCTCGACGGCCGCCAGTACGTCGTCGCTGCCGCTGACGACACCCTCTGGAGCTTCGTTCTGAATCCGGCGCCCGCGAATGCACCGCGTTTGAAATGAACGTGGTCGGTCCGGCGGCTCGGCGTCGGCGTCATGAGCGCTGAGGTGCGCGTGATCGTCGTCACGGGAACGATGGGTTCCGGCAAGACGACCGTCATGGCCGAAGCGGCGGACATTCTGACGGCGCGTGGCGTCATGCATGCCGCAATCGACCTGGATGCTTTAGGCATTGCGCATGTCCCCGACAACGCATTGATAGATATCGCGTACCGCAACCTCGCGTCGGTCTGGACGAACTATGCCGCGCTGGGCATCACAAGGCTCCTGCTGGCAGGGGCAATCGAGAGCCTCGCCGAACTCAATCGCATCCGTGACGTGATACCTGGGTCAGCGATCGTCGTGAGCCGACTGAAGGCGGCGCTGGAGACGATGGAACAGCGCGTCTCGGTGCGTGAGCCGGGAATTCTGCACGACACGCTCGTCGCTCGTGTGGCGGAGCTCGAAAAGAGCCTTGACCGTGTTCGGCTGGAAGACTTCACGCTCGTCAACGACGATCGCTCGGTCACCGACGTGGCGACCGAGCTCCTCACGCGCGCGGGTTGGATCTGATGTCGACACGATCATACATGGGCGCTACGTTTCGGCCATGGTCAACAGCGGGCTGGAAGGGGCTGTCGCCGCAACGACGCGTCTCAGTGACGTCAACGGCGAAAAGGGTGAGCTGATCATTGCCGGCTGTTGCTCCCCGCAATGGTCGCGTTGCTTCGAGAGTGCGCGCATCGCGGCATTGACGATGGATGCGCTCCGCATCGCCGCCGGAGCGATGTCGATGACGTCGGACGCCGCGAGCGCGATTGTGGCGCGGTTTCCAACCATCGTCGCGACGTTCCGGCGCTTGCGCCACGGAGCCGAGCCGCTCGCGCCGCGCTTCGACCTGGGCCATGCCGCGAATTTTCTCTATCGCGTGCTAGCACCTGCGGCGGACCGTCACTCGAGCGCCGCGCGCGCCCGCTCCACGTTATCCGACACGACTGCCAATTCGACGAGATTGTCCACGACGCCAGTGACGTAGATCGCGCGTACGTTGACGCCTGCTTCGCTCAGCTTTCCGCTCAGGCTCGCCAACTCGCCGGCCCTGTTCTCCAGCAACACCGTGACGACTTCGCTCTCTTCGAATGGAATGCCGTTCTTCTCGAGCGCCGCTCGCGCCGGCTCCGCATCGTCGGGCAGGATGTGGACCGAGGCCTGCCCGTCGATCGCGAGAGCGGCAACGGACTTCAGGTTGACACCGTAGCGCGAGAGCATATTGGCGACGCGCGCCAGCTCGCCGGGACGGTGGGTCAGGCGGACCGCGAAATCCTTCATGGACGCCTCCCTGAACGAGAACGAGAGGCGCAGTGTATCAGAGGAAATGTTGCCGCAAAGTAAGCAATAAATCGCAGCAAAGGCCGCGCCGCATGGCATGAGCCGGGAGTAGGATGGCGGTGCACTGGAGGTCGCTATGGCTGCACAGCGTGACAACGAAGACGGAGTGTCAACCACAGATGCGCCGACGCATACAGCCATGACCCGTCGTGACGCACTGAAGCTCGCGGCAGCCGTACTCCTGCCGCAGGGTGCTCTGCGCCAGGCGCGCGTCAAGAAGATCATCATCGCCGGCGCGGGCATCGCCGGATTGAGTTGCGCGTGGGAGCTGGTTCGTCGCGGACACGACGTGACGGTCGTCGAAGCAGCCGCGCGGACGGGAGGACACGTGTTCACCTTCCGCGATGACCTCGACGACGGGCTGTATGCCGATGGCGGCGCCGAGCACTTCACCCAGCCTGGATACGACCGTTATCGGGAGTACGTGCGCGAGTTCAGCCTGCCACACGTTTACTACCCGCGCCGCGAGCACATCGTCCGATGGATCGGCGGTCGAAGCTACACGCCCGAGATGCTGACGGATCGCAAGGTGCTCGGCACACTCGGCTTGAACAGCCGCGAGATCGAGTACCTGACGAAACATGCGTTCCCCGAGCTGGCGTCGCTTTATTTTGCCGCGTATGTCGACAGCTTTGCAGACGAGTACCGCCCTTTCGATGCGGGACTGAATGCACTCGACAAGATCAGCGCGACGGACCTATTCAAAAAGGACGGCGCGTCGGCTGCCGCGCTCACCTTCATCGGCGGGAATGGATCGGCGCTGCAGGCCGTCTGGCATGCGGCGATCCTGAAGCGACGGGGTGTCCCGCTGTTTCCACCAAAGGTGTATCGACTCCTGGGCGGCAATCAGAAGTTGACCGACGCATTCGCGGAGCGTTTGGGAGACCGCATCCATCTCCGGTGCCCCGTCAGCGCGATTGAGCACGGCGACACGGGTGTCCGAGTGACGTGTCGCGACGGCACACAATCGACCCGGCTGGAAGGAGACTATCTCGTGTGTGCCATGTCCGCGAGGATGCTCCGGCTGCTGCCGGTCACGCCAGCATGGCCTGACGCGAAGACGTACGCCATCGCTAACGTGCCGTACTATCACGACACTCGCGTGATCTTCCAGACCCGCAGCCGATTCTGGGAGCGCGACGGCATGAGTCCGAACATGGAATTCGGCGAGAGTCCGCTCTACCACGTGTGGCGCACATGCGAGGACGTGCAGACGAGCCGCGGGATGCTCGTCGGAACGGCATCAGGCGCGGGCACAGCAGATCGAGCGCTCGCCACGTTCAGAAAGTTCTACCCGGGCCGCTCCGAGGACATCGAAAAGGCGCATGTCGTCGTATGGGCTCTCGATCCCTGGGCATCGGCGTGCGAACGAACGTCGTACCCGCCAGGTGAGCTGGCGAAGTTCTGGCCGATCCTCATCGAACCCCACGGCCGGATTCATTTTGCAGGAGCTTACGCGGACAATCTGAATTGGGGCATGGAGGCGGCTACGCGGTCGGCCAATCGCGTCGCTGAGGCGATTCACGAGGCCTGATCATAGCTAATCGTCTTCTCGAAACAGTGCTGCGTCTTCACGCGGCGAAACCCGTCGCGCTCATAGAACGCGTGCGCGCGTTCTCGCGCAATCCGCGATCGCACGCGGATCGTCGCGCAACCGCAGGACCGCGCCCACTGCTCTGCGGCGATCACGAGAGCGTGGCCGATGCCGCGGCCGCGGTGGCCTTCTGCGACCACCAACCCGAGGATCTCGGCAAACGCGTCACTCTCCAGGTAGCCATGTACGCCCACGTGCAGCCACGCGATGACGACACCGCCGTCCTCCGCGACGAAGACGATCTCGTCAGGATGCCCAGTAATTCGCCCGAAGCGGCGACCGATCTGCTCGCCTGTCGCCGGATAGCCAAGCTCGCCGGTCAGGACGGCAACGCGATCGGCGTCGCTTCGCGCCATGGAACGGATGATCACCGCGCGAGGGTATCACCGCAGGGCTCGTGAACGGCCCAAGTCCAACGGCCGCGCTGAGGCAAGATGAATGTCCTTGATCTTACGCGCGGGCCCTCTCGATAATTCCAGTACATGGGTGCGCTGCTCGTCAGCGGGTTGCTCGTCTTGACGGCGGTTCTCGGCCTTGCTCAGCAAGCCGAGCAATCGGCCGCCGCAGGCGCACGGCCGCCCGCTGCGCCTCAACATCCGCCGATATTGACCACGGCCTCCGAGAGCGGATTCGAAACGATCGTCAAGCCGTTTCTGGCGAAGAATTGCGTGACCTGTCATGGCAAGGAGAAGCACAAACGAGAGCTGAATTTCGAGTCCTTCACATCGGTGGCAACGTTAGTCGACGATCGCGATCGCTGGGACGAGGTCGTGCTGAAGCTGCGTCACCGGGAGATGCCACCCGACGATGAGCCGCAGCCGCCGGAGCATCAGCGGCAGGCGGTGGCCGGATGGCTGGCGCGTGAACTCGCGCGGATCGATCGACTGACCCCGCCGGATCCCGGACACGTCACTGCGCGACGGTTGAACCGCGCGGAATACAACAACACGATCCGCGATCTGCTGGGAGTCGACGAGCGTCCAGCCGACGACTTCCCGCAGGATGACTCGGGCTACGGCTTCGACAACATCGGCGACGTGCTGTCGCTCTCGCCGGCGCTCATGGAGAAATACATGTCGGCGGCCGACAGGATCGCGCGCCTTGCGATCTTTGGGTCGCCAGTGCTCCCGCCGACGCTGACCAAGCTCAGATCCGACGGCCGGCGGACCGGCGATGCGCGAACGTTTCCTGCAGAGTACGATCGCACCGGCCTGAGCGTCTCGAACGCGTTTCACGCCGTGCATCGTGTTCCGGTCGAAGGGGAATACGTTGTCCGCGTGGTTCTCGGCGGCGTGCGTCCGGCTGGCTCCGAACCAATCACGGTGACGTTGTGGATGGACGATCGAGAGATGGCGTCGCTGGTCCACGATCCAGAGCGCGCCGCGAGGTTCGATGAGGATCGCCAGGATTTCGGCGGGCAGTCGGCGGAGTTCCGCGTGAGACTGCCGTCGGGGGAACACCGGTTGGCCGTCGCGATTCCGCGCATTTACGAAGGACTGCCGGCGCGCTATGGCGGTCCGAGTCCATCCAGGCGTCAGGAGCCGCCGCGGAAGCAGTTCACGCCACCAGCGGACGCCTCGCCCGAACGCATCGCGCAGCTGCGAAAGCGGTTCGACGAAACTGAGGCGGAGCTGCAGAAGATTCCGCTGAACGGCGTGCGCGTGAGCTCGGTCGAGATCGGCGGGCCGTATGCGCAGGCGACGGGACGGTCCCGCCAGAGCACGGAAAAAATCTACACCTGCGGGCATCGCAACGGTGAACACCAGCGCTGGTGCGTCTCGCGCATCATGACCGACCTCGCACGGCGCGCCTTTCGTCGGCCGATTGCCGCGAGTGAGATCGAAAAGTACGTCGCGCTCGTGCACCAGGCGCAGCAGGACGAACAGTCTTTCGACGAGGGCCTGGCGGTCGGGATTCAAGCGCTCCTCGTCTCGCCGGACTTTCTCTATCGTATCGAGCGCAATCGCCAGGCTGCGCAATCGCTGTACGTGCAGAAGATCACGCAGCACGAGCTGGCGACGCGGCTGTCGTACTTTCTCTGGGCGAGCATGCCGGACGAGACCCTTCGCCGCGCCGCAGATGCTGGAACGTTGCGGGAGCCGCGCGTTCTGACGGCGCAGGTCCGTCGCATGCTGCGCGATCCGAAGGCCAGAGCGCTCGCGGAGCAGTTTGGCGGCCAGTGGCTTCAGTTCCGCGCGCTCGAATCGATCACGCGCAACCGCGAACGCTTTCCGGACTTCGAGGATTATCTGCGGCTTTCGATGCGCAAGGAAACGGAGCTGTTCATCGCGCACGTCATCCGCGAGGACCGCAGCATCCTGGACTTCATCGACGCCAAGTACTCGTTCGTCAATGAGCGCCTGGCGCGGCATTACGGGATCGCGGGCGTCTCCGGACCAGAATTCCGCCGCGTCGATTTGACCGGCACGCCGCGCGGAGGCGTGCTCACACAGGCGAGCGTGCTGACCGTGTCTTCCTACGCCACTCGAACATCGCCGGTGCTGCGTGGAAAATGGATCCTGGAGAACCTGCTCAACGCGCCGCCTCCGGTGCCGCCGCCAGACGTGCCCAATCTCGATGAAGCGGCTGTCGGCACCTCGGCGTCGCTGCGCGAACAGCTCGAGGCGCATCGGAAAGATCCGACCTGCGCGTCGTGCCATCGAAAGATGGATCCGCTTGGATTCGGCCTGGAGAACTTCGATGCCGTCGGCGCGTGGCGAACCACGGACGGGAAGTTCCCGATCGACGCAACGGGTTATCTCCCGGACGGCGATGAATTCGATGGGCCGGAGGGGCTACGAGGCGTTCTCAGGCATCAGCCGAACGCGTTCGCGCGCTGCCTCACCTCGAAGCTGCTCACATATGCGCTCGGCCGCGGCCTCGAGCGCTACGATTCGCGCACGGTGAAGCAGATCGCGAGCCGGTTGCCCGCGCGCAACTACAGGTTCTCGGCTCTCGTGCTGGAGATCGTCAACAGCCTGCCCTTCCAGTCACGCAGGCCTTCGCGCGTCGCCAACAGCACCGAACTACGAGGAACTCCATGATCGCCACGCGCCGACATCTGCCACGTCGCACGTTTCTGAGAGGCATCGGAGCGGCTATCGCGCTGCCAGCGCTCGATGCGATGACGCCCGCCTTCGCGGCAGTCCGCTTCGGCGGAGCAGGGTCCGCCCGGGCGCGCGCGGGCAGGCAGCCGCTTCGCCTTGCCTTCACGTACGTTCCGAATGGCGTGACGATGGCAGACTGGACGCCGACGGGCGACGGCTCTGGCTTCGAGTTCTCGCGGATCCTCAAGCCGCTCGAACCATTTCGCGAAGAGACGCTGGTCCTGTCCGGTCTCGCGCATAAGAACGGCGCGGCGCTGGGCGATGGCCCTGGCGATCATGCACGTGCGGCTGCTTCGTACCTGACGGGCGTGCACCCGCGGAAAACCGCCGGCGCCGATATTCAGAACGGCATTTCCGTCGATCAGATCGCGGCGCAACAGCTGGCGGGCCAGACGCGCTTTCCGTCCCTCGAACTCGGATGCGACGACTCGCGGACGATCGGCAACTGCGACTCCGGCTACTCGTGCGCGTACACCAATAGCCTCGCCTGGCGCGGGCCCGCGACGCCCATGCCTCCGGAAACGAACCCGCGCCTCGTATTCGAACGGCTGTTTGGCGATATCGACACGAGCGTCCCGCAGGAAACGCGAACGCGGCGTCTCGTTCACCGCAGGAGCATCCTCGACCTCGTCAGCGCGCGCACGACCGAGCTCATGGCCGATCTCGGCCCGTCCGATCGGCGGAAGCTCGATGAATACCTTTCGTCGATTCGCGAGATCGAGCAGCGCATCGAGAGGGCCGAGCGGGACCTCAGTGGCCTCACGCCGACGATCGACAAGCCGACGGGGATTCCGGTTCAGTACGCCGACTACGTGAACCTGATGTTCGATCTGCAGATCGTCGCGTTTCAGACAGACTCGACCCGCGTGGTCACGATGATGATGGGGCGCGAAGGCAGCCTGCGGACGTATCCGGAAATCGGCGTTCCCGATCCACATCACCCCTTGACGCACCATCGCGGGAATCCTGAATGGATCGAGAAGGTCACCAAGGTGAACTCGATGCACATGGAGTTGTTCGCCGCCTTCGTCAAGAAGCTGAAAGATACGCCCGACGGCGACGGCACGCTCCTCGATCACTCGGTGCTCGTCTATGGCAGCGGCCTGAGCGACGGAAACCGGCACACGCATGACGACCTGCCCGTCCTGATCGTCGGCGGCGGCGGCGACTTGCGTCTCGGCCGGCACGTCGTCTATCCGAAGGACACTCCCATGACCAATCTCTACCTGACGCTGCTCGATCGCATGGGCGTGCACGCGGAACAGATCGGCGACAGTACCGGTGAGGTCGAACACCTCACCGGCGTCTGACAAACAAGCTGACAGCGTCCAGCCTTCTTCCAGCTGGAAGCTGGTAGCTGGCGTCAGCGCGAACGTCAGCGCTCGGGTTGAAACGATGCGAGAAGCTGCTCGAACTTCTTCTGGTTCGCGGCAACGGTGTTCGCGGGTCCAATGAACTTGACGAAGATGGTGCCGCGCGGTCCTTCCACGATCGCACCAAGCAGCCGGTAGCCGGACGCGATCGTCTGTTCGCGGGACATCGGTCCCCCCATTCCTGAGTACTCGCCGGCCACATCGATCGTGGTGATCGCCAAGCCATGCGACGTACGTCTTGCGACCTGCGCGGCGGCGGGTTTACCTGCGCGATCTCGAAACTGGCCCTTCCACCGATCGATGTTGGCATCGACGGTGCCGCCCTGGCCCGGACCAAAAAAATACACGGCACACTCGGCGCTGGTCTGATCCGCCGTCGCAGGCGCAACGACGTACGTGGCGGCACGCATGGGTCTCGCGCCTTCGGTCTTCCAGCCTGCGGGCGCTGTCCAACGCACGCCCGCGGCAGATTCGGCGAACACACTGACGGTGAACACGAACGGCAACACGAAAAGCCACTGCATGCGCATCGCCCAAGTATACCGAACGCGCGGTCATGAAAGGCGAACTTTTTCGCCGGACGCGTCGGCCGGAACATGACGAAAGTACCTGTCAGTGAACTTCGGCGCCGCGCGGGCGCGGACGACTGGACTCGCTGACGCACCACTCTCGATCGGCGCATCGGTGATTCTGATCTGCACCTCTTTGATCTGCACCACGCACGACGGTGCACGTGCGATCCGAATCTCAATCACGATCATCGAGCGCACACATCACGATGAACCATCGATCGCATCGCCATCTTCAGCGCACGCGTGATCGACCATTCCGCACGACCGATGCATCGGGCAACATATTGGCTACATAGCTGATAGGTTGACCGGCGAGGCTGCGGCGAATGCAATTTCTCGATGGAAGGCAATCCTTCGTTCCGAATCCTCTGTTTATCGCGGGAAATCGTCATGCGTGATTCTCCACAGTGTAGAAATTTCTACACTTAGTGTATGGAGACGCGACGCGCGTCACGGATCGCGCGCGTGTTAGCGTGAAATGAACTCACGCAATCATTGACACTAATGAACCGGCAAGTACGAAAGTACTCACAGAGAGTTTGTCGCAATCAACTCTCGCCAGAAATATTTTGCCGCCGCAGATCGCTCTTCAGTACGTAAGCCCTGTTCTCTAGATGGATACCGGTGCGCGAAGACAGGATCCGACGGCGCGGGTCCGCGGATGACAAATGACTCCTTACTATGTCGTGCTCGTTCGAGTCGCTTTCGCTTTCGTGCGCGTCATTCCAGGATCGTTATCGCGTTCTTCACGCGTGCGGTTCACGATCGTCGCTGGAGGCACTCGTCGATCGGAATTGCGCTCCATAATCAAAGAGGGAGTGCGGTTATTTCATGCCGCGCAGCATTTGTGGCATCTCAGTTGCTGACGAGACGGCGAGCCTCTCCGCTCGCTCTCTAAGGAGACATTAATGCGTATCAACGGGTTTGCACGGGTAACGTTTGCCCTGATGGGGTGTGTGGCTGCTCTTCCGCTCTCAGCACGGGCGCAGGACGCGTTACGGATTACGGGCGGCGACGTGACGGTCGTGTGTCCTATGACCATAGGTGGCAGTTTTGAAGCGAAGACAACGGCGCTCAGTGGCAGCGTGACGCCGGCGAGCGGCGGCACGATGAAGGGCGCGCTCATCGTCGATCTCATCAATCTCGACACCGGCATCAGCCTGCGCAATCGGCACCTGCGCAACAACTATCTCGAAGTGCAGAAGGGACCGGAGTTCGCAGCGGCGAAGCTGGAGAACATCAGAGTGGAAAAGCTGTCGGGCAAGACCACGTTCAAGGGCACGATGACGCTGCACGGCCAGCACCACGACGTCAGCGGCACCGCGGACGTACAGCAGGACGGCAAGGCGTATCGTGTCCAGGCCACGTTTCCGCTACAGATCTCTGCGTTCCAGATTCCAGAGCCGACATATCTGGGTGTCGGCGTGAAAGACGAAATCACGGTTCAAGTAAACCTGGTTGCAGCGCCGGCGGCGGCGACGGCGACCAGCGCGCCTGCGTCAGGCAGCAGGTAGAAAACCAAATCACACGTACATAGACAGTTAGACAAAGTCCGAGGCGTTTCGACCGCCACTGCTCGGGGGGCTCGCGTCAGCGGGAAGGCTGATCGCGATCCGTCCACGGGCAGCGCTATACGCGTTCGAAACGCCGCGGCACGCCGGCGCGCGATCGAGAGCTCCCAGCTCGAGGCGCCGGCGCAAGCGTTGAGCAAATCCTTCTCAAGTAAATTCGTTTCGTGAGCGGTCCAGAAGACCGCTCCTAATACACGTCTGGACCAATCGCCGATGAGGATGAGTGCCGGCTCTTCCAATTCGTTTGCGCTTGGCTTGGCTGCGTGTGTCTCGATCGCGCTCATTACGGCGGTCGTCCGCGCATCAGGCCTGCCGCAGGCTGCGCCCGCTCGCGCGGTCGCCCCCGCTCCACATGCGGTGGCGCCGGCGAAAGCGGCGGCCGGCACCTGCCTGCAATGCCATGCATCGATCACCAAGCACACGGTTGTCCATCCCAAGTCGACTGACTGCGCGACCTGTCACGTGCCGACAGAACGTGACGCTCACATGTTCACGGTGAAGCAGTGCACCGCATGCCATCAGATGGTGAAGCCGGCCGACAAGTTCGTGCACGGACCCGTCGCGGCCGGCGAGTGCCTCACGTGTCACGACCCGCATGGCACCGACGAGCCCCAGCTGGTGCGCGTCTTCGGCTCGGAGCTCTGCGAGAAGTGCCACGTCGACATGAAGGCGAGGCTTGCGGAGCAGCGGTTCGCGCACGCGCCCGCCAAAGAAGACTGCGCCACGTGCCACAACCCGCACGCGTCGCCCACGAAATACCAGATTCGCAACGACGGCGCCGAGCAGTGCCTGGCGTGTCACAAGACCCTGAGAAAGGAACTGGTGACCGCGCGCGTGCAGCACGAGGCCATGTCGGTGGATCGCCAGTGCCTCAACTGCCATGACCCGCACGCCAGCGATCTCGGCAAGCAGTTGAAGGGCACCTCGATGAAGTTGTGCCTCTCCTGCCACGACCGCGAGGTGGACGCGCCGAGCGGCAACGTGCAGAACATCAAGTCGTGGCTCGAGACCCACAACGATCTCCACGGACCCATCCGTCAGCAGGACTGCGTCGGCTGCCATCTGCCGCACGATTCGGAGCATTTCCGCCTGCTGAAGAAGGACTACCCGGAAAAGTTCTACAGTCCGTTCGATCCGAAGAATTACGAGCTGTGCTTCATGTGCCATGAGCCCGACATGGCCAAGGTGGAGCGCTCGACGACGGTGACCGGTTTCCGCGACGGCGACCGCAACCTGCACTTCCTGCACGTGAATCGTGTGGAAAAGGGGCGCACCTGTCGCGCGTGCCACGAGGCGCACTCGAGCAGCATCCCGAAGCACCTGCGTGAAAGTGTGCCATTTGGCGAGTGGCAGCTGCCCGTTGGATTTCAACAGACCGCCGACGGCGGCCGCTGCACGCCGGGCTGTCATCTGCCGGCGAAGTACAGCCGGAAACCGACGGGCCCGGTTGGAACGGCGGGGAGGTGAGATCCATGCGCCTCGCGATCTCCAGCTTCGCCGCCGCGCTCCTGCTTGTCGGGGCCTCCACCGCCGCCGGTCAGCGTCCGGCGATCGGCGCGGCGGCGCCCCTTCCTGTGGTGCGCGACCTGGCGGGCAGCGAGCGATCGCTCAAGCAGCTGGCGGGCCACCGCGGCCTGGTCGTGCTCTTCTGGGCCGGGTGGAGCGAGCGATCGATCGAGGAGCTGCGGCGGCTCGACGACGTCGCGCCAGAGATGGCGGCGCACGGTGTCGCGGTCGCCGCGGTGAGCGTCGAACGCTTCGACCTCGACGAAGCAGAGAAGACTCGGCTGCACGATCGCGTGCAGCGGCTCAACCTGCGCGTGCCGGTGTTCGTCGACCGCGGTCTCGAGCTGTTTCACGCCTACGGCGTCGTCACGATTCCCTCGACCGCCGTCGTCGATGCCAACGGACGGCTTTCGTATTTTCTGTTCGGCTACTCGCACGAGCAGCGTGAGGAACTGTTCGATGCGATCGACGCCATTGCCGGCATTGCGCGAAAGCCAGCACCGGCTGCGGCCTTGAAAGCCGCCCCCGCGGCGCTCCGCCGCGTGCAGCTCGGACGGCTGCAGCTCTCGCAGGGGCACGAGGCTCCGGCGCGAAGCAGCTTCGAGGAAGCGGTCAAGGCCGACGCGACGTTTCCGGATCCGCTCGTAGAGCTCGCCGCGCTGGCGCTCGACTCGAATGATTTTCGCGGGGCGCGCGAGCTGCTGGATCGCGCCACGGCCCTGGATGCCGCCCACGTGGGCGTTCAGCGCGAGCGCGCGCGGCTCGCCGCGCTCACGGGCCAGATCGTCCCGGCGCAGGCCGCGCTCGAAGAGCTGATCGCGAAGGGCGGCGATTCGACTACGGCGGCGTATCTCGGCTACCTGCTGCATGCCGCGGGCGACGATCGGCGCGCCATGACGGCCTTCGATCGCGCGAAAGAAATCAGCGGCGTCGACCCGCGATCGTACGGAGCCATGGACCCGTCTCCGGCCGGCGCGGCTGCAAAGGCCATGACCGCATATCGCCGGGAGGTCGCTCCGGGGAGGCGGTAATGCCCCGGACCGTACGACTCATGCTCTTCGCTCTCACTCTGGCGGCTCAATCGTTGCCCGGCGCGCACGGATCGCGCCTCGCCGCCCGCTCGTCGGCGGCGGCAGAGCATCCGCCGGTCACCGGCGGCGATGGAGCGGCGTGCACCACCTGTCATGACGAGGTCACGAAGCGTCGTGTGATGCACGGCCCGGTTGCCGCAGGCCGGTGCAGCACGTGCCACGTTGTCGGCACCGTCGCCGGGCGTCGGCGCGTGGGATTGAAAGCCGGCGCATCGAGCCGCGACACCGCCACGTTGTGCATCACGTGCCACGAGGAGATCGGCGATCGACTGAAGCAGCCGCACCGGCACGCGCCGGTGGCGGCCGGCAATTGTACGGCGTGTCACGATCCGCATGGCTCGCCATTTCGGTTTCAGCTGGCGGCCGACGGCAACCGCGCCTGCACGAGCTGTCACGACGACATCGCGCAGGCGCTTGCGCAGGCCCACGTGCACTCGCCGGCCGCCGCGTCGTGCCAGATCTGCCACGACCCGCACGCCGCCGAGCATCCGTCGCAGCTCCGCGCCGCCAGCAACACGGTCTGTCTCGCCTGTCACGTCGACGCGCCGGTGGATGCCGCAGTCATCGATCAGGGCCTCTTCGGCAGGCATCCGCCGGCGGACCTCGACCGCCTCGCGAGGACCGGGCCGAGAATTCTTCTCGATCCGTCGCTACTGTCGGGCCATCCGACGATCGGGCATCCCGTGGGCGGGCGGCCGGATCCTAACGAACAAGGACGAACACTTCGATGCGCGAGTTGCCACAACCCACATGGCTCGATGGGAGCGAAGCTGTTTCGCTTCGGTGCGACGGGCGTCAGCTCGCTGTGCGTCCGGTGCCACACGTTTTGAGGAAGGGTCGAGACGATATGAATGCGCGCAACGTCCCATCCATGGCGCTCATGGCGGGACTGATTCTGGCCTCGTCCCACGTGGGCGTCGGGGCATCCGACAAGAAGAAGGCATCCGCGGCCGCCGCACCGACATTGGTGTGGCCGCTCCCTCCGGATCCGCCCCGCATCCGGTTCGTGACGGCCTACTACGGCATCAACGACTTCAAGAAGAAGAACGGCCGTTGGAAATCGATGCTGCTCGGTCCCGACCAGGAGCAGCACGTCGATCGCCTCATGAAGCCGTACGGCGTGGCCGCCGCGCGGGACGGCCGGGTGTTCGTCACCGACACGGCGGCACGTCGTGTGTTCGTCTTCGATCCCAAGGCACGATCGGTCGGGTTCATCGGCGAGAACGGCGCCGGCAAGATTTCGAAGCCGGTGGGCGTCGCCGTCGACGATAGCGGCACCGCGTTTGTCGCCGACGCGACGCTGAAGCGCGTCTTCGGCTACGCGCCCGACGGGCAGCTGGCGATTGCGATCGGCCACGAGGGCGAGCTGCAGAATCCGTCCGGCCTCGCCATCGATCGCCAACGGCGGCAGCTGTATGTCGCGGACGCGAAGAAACACCAGGTGCTCTGCTACTCCGCCGCCGACGGCCGCTTCATCCGCGCCATCGGCAAACGCGGCGTGGAACACGGCGAGTTCAACTTCCCGACGAACCTGACGGTCGATCGGGAGGGGCGGCTGTACGTCGCCGACACGCTCAACTTTCGCATCCAGGTGTTCGACGCCGCCGGCACGTTCGTGAAGAGCATCGGCAGCCAGGGGGACGGACCCGGACACCTGAACCGCGCCAAGGGCGTCGGCGTGGACAGCGAGGGGCACATCTATGTCGCCGACACGTCGTTCAACAACTTCCAGATCTTCGACGCCGACGGCCAGATCCTGCTGTTCGTGGGCGCAACCGGCACCGGGCCCGGAGAGTTTCTGCTGCCCGCCGGCCTCTTCGTGGACGACGAGGATCGCATCTACATCGCCGATCAGGGGAATGCGCGTGTGCAGGTGTTCCAGCGCGTGAGCGCGGATGTGCGGCCGAAGTAATGGCGAGAGCCGCGGCTCGCATGATCGGGGGCCGCGGTCCGCCGCCAGCACGTGGGGAGACACTCGCCGCGCGATCCGCGCCGCGGATCGAGCAGGCGAGGAGAGTGGTACCAGTTCATCAACTAAGGGAGAGCAACTTATGAGAAGGGCATTATTCGGCGCCGCACTGATCGTGCTCGGCGGGGCCGGCAGCGCGGCGGCGCAGAGCACCGTGGCATTCGGTCCGCACGACCTCAGTGCGGGGTCCGCCATTCGCAACACCGACGCGAGCATCAACGGGCAGACGTGTGTCTTCTGCCACACGCCACACGAGGGCAGTCCGACCGTCCCGCTGTGGAACCGCAGTACCGCCACGAGCACGTATCAGGTGTATGCGAGCTCGACGATGGACGCGGCCGCTCCGACGTCGGCGCAAATCCAGAGCGGCGTGACGGGCGCGTGTATGAGCTGCCACGACGGCAGCATAGCGGTTGACGTGCTGGCTAACCTCTCCGGCGTGGCGCACGCCGCAAGCGTCGCGTTCACACGGCAGGCGACGGCGAAGGCGACCTACGGAGCGAGCGGCACCGGCACCAGCAACGTGCTCAACGGTGGCGCGCCGTTCCTCGGCACCGATCTGCGCAACGACCATCCGATCACCATCATCTACGAGACCGCCCGCGCTGCGACGCCGACTGAGTTCGTCACGCAGGCGATCTCGGGCACGAAGATCACCGTTGGCACGACCGAGCCGCTGCCGCTGTACGGCGCGTCGACCGCCACGGCCACCGTGGAGTGCGCGAGCTGCCACAATCCGCACAACAACGCCCGCGGCTTCTTCCTCCGGAAATCCAATGCCGGCAGCGCGATGTGCCTCACGTGCCACATCAAATGACGGTGCGGACTTCGGGCAGCACAGCGAGGGAGGGGGAGGAGCGCAAGGCTCCTCCCCGAACCCGTCGTGTCGTGGGTCTTCACATCGGCGTGCTGCTGCTCTTCGTCAGCGTGCCGCTGGCGGAGCAGCTCGCGCCCGTCCCGTCGCACCGGCCGAGCGCGCCGATGCCGGCGCACCAGTCGAGCCGGCCGCCTTCGACGGAGCCGGCGGTGGTCGCGCGCGTCAACGGTGCATCGATCGGCGCCGGCGATCTCGAGGCTGCGCTGAATACGGTGATCCCGCTCAGCTCGTATCACCAGAACGTCAAGCCCGAGAAGCTGCAGGACCTGCGCAAGCAGGCGCTCGACGGATTGATCGACGAGGAACTGCGGTACCAGGACGCGGTCCGACTGGACGTCCGCGTGCCGCCCATGGAAGTCGAGCAGGCGCTCGACCGTGCGCGAAAGGCCTATCGCGATCCCGAGGCATTCGAGCGCGCGCGACGCGCCTCGGGCGCGACGCTGGCGCAGCTGCGCGCGAGCATCTTGCGCGCGCTCATGATCCAGAAGGCATACGGCGAGGTCGTGACCTCCCGCTGCCTGATCACGGAGGCAGATGCGGCGGCTTACTACCGCGAGAACACCGGCCGTTTCGTGGTGCCGGAGCAGGTGCGCGTTTCTCTCATCACCATCGGCGTCGATCCGTCGGCGCGACGGCCGGCCTGGGACCGTGCGCGGCAGAAGGCGGACAGCGTCGCACGGCGGATAGCGGCCGGGGCGTCGTTCGACGCGCTCGCACGCGAATTCTCAACCGATGCCAGCAAGCTCAAAGGCGGCGATCTGGGCTTCGTCCACCGAGGGCAGCTGATTGAGGAATTCGAGCGCGCGCTGAAGGGTCTCGGGCCGGGCAAGGTGACGCCGGTGATTCAGACGATTTACGGCTTTCATCTGCTGCGGCTCATCGAGGTCCGTCCGGCCGCGCAGAAGTCGCTCGCGGACATGAGAGCGACGATCGTGCGAGACCTCACCCAGACGCGCTGCAGCCAGGCGAGCGCCGACTGGTCGAAGCGGCTGCGCGCCGCGGCGCGGGTCGAGATCGTCGAGAGCCGCGTGGCCGGCGGAAAGTTTGCGGGTTGAGCGAAGTGCTGTTGCTTCGCGCGTCCGTGCCTTGCGTGCTGCTGCTCATGCCGGCGGCCGCCGCCGCGCAGAGTGTGGACGGCACCGTCGATTGGGGCTACGGCCGCTCGACCTACGAGACCGGCGATCAGCAGACGACCAATGCGTCTTTCACGCAGGCGTACACGCTTGGTTACCGATCGATCCTGTGGGATCCCCGCTTTCTTACCTACGCGGGCGAGCTGACGTTCAACCGGAACGCGCTGACGTTCGGTCCCGACGCCAGCAGTTCGCAGCAGACCGGCTTCAAAGGCACGGCGAACCTCTTCGCCACGCGGCCGTTTCGCGGATCGATCAGCGGGTCGCGGGGCTTCGGCGGCGAGTCGGCCAACTATCCGGAGTCGAGCACCGTCCGCGGCGGTCTCACGTTGCCGGCCGGCTCGGCGCCGGAGCTGAAGACCGCGAAATCCGAGTTCGGCATGAACTGGCAGCTCGCGTCGAAATCGCTGCCGCGCGTCGAGCTGAGTTACCAGGACTCATCGGCGAAGGTCGCCGCCGGCTCGCTCTCCGCGCTCCAGCGTCAGAGCTCCATGCAGGCGCTGGTGGCGCGTGAGAGCCCTCGCCTGAGCAACACCCTGCGCTATCAGCGGAACGGGTTCGACACCGGCCTCTCGCAGGCATTCCGCCAGCAATACCGCGAACTGGGGTACGAGCTCGTGGCAAAGGCCACCGACCGGACGTGGGGCACGGCACGCGCTGGCCGGCGGACGACCTTCTCGCGGTTTGACGTGCCCGACCAGTTCACCGACATCGGTGTCGACGGATACCGCCCGCCGCCTGGCGGCGAAGTCACACTCGATTACGGCATGGCCACGCTCGCCCACCAGGCAGCGGCCGGCCTCTCAGCCGACATGAGCGTCGGCTTCGATCGCGAGCGTTCCGCGGCCGGCGGCACGAGCGCGCTGCTCGCGACGGCAGGGACGCGGTACCACCCGTTTGGCGGCCTCGTGCTGCACGGCAGCGGAACCTATGGCGAGCGCGGTCAGGAGTTCGCCGACACACGAGTGCTCGTGCTGACGCGCGGCGCCCGGGGGGGCGCCGAGTACTCGTTGACGTCCCGTTTCATCCGTGCGACGGCGGGCTACGACGCGGGCCGCGGCTGGAACCGGAGCGATCGAGGCGTGGAGGGGGAGTCGCGCACGTGGCACGGTCGCCTAGACGCGTCCACAGAGATTCTTCATTTCGTCCAGCTGAGCGTCGGGCACGAGCGCGGGCGATCGCGCGACGAACTGCTGACGTTCGGCAACCAGTGGCAGGAGCGCACGCACGCGAGCGCCCGAAGCACGCTGACCCGTCGCATCACCGTCGATGCCAGCTATGAAGTCGCGTCGATCGATCGCGGTATCGCGCCGCTGTTGTTCCAGACCCGCTACACGCAGGCGACGGCGTCGACCGCGTTCGAACTCGCACGCGAGCGGCGTCTGGCATTGACGGCCGGCCGATTCCAGAACCGTGCATCCGCCGCGGACGACGCGAACGAGTATGTCGGCCTTGTCTTCGACGGCGCGCTGATCGGTCCGCTCCATATCTCCGTGACGGCGCGGCGCGAGCACACGACGTCCACGGTCGTGCGTCTCGATCAGGACGGCTACTACACGAGCGGCGTGATCGACTACCGCGTGCGTCTGTTCACCTTCAGCCTCGAGCACCGATATACGAACCTCTCGCTCAGCACCGCCGGTCGAATCGACCCGCTGACGTTCACCGGCAACCAGATTCTGTTCCGCGTTGGCAGAAGGTTCGGGTTCACGCCGTGACGCTCCGCTCCGTGCATCTCCGGCTGTTGGCTGCTGCTCTCGCAGCGTTGGCAATCGCGGCGGGCGCCGCGGCGCCGCGCGCCGAGAGCACGGCGGAGGATCGCGCCGCGCCGCAGTCCGGCAAGCGTCGCGCGGTGCGACGTGTGGAGCGCGTCTGGCCCGAGCCGCCGGCGCAGGGGCGTGTCCGCTTCCTCACCTCGCTTGCGCCGCAGACCTCCGTCAAGCGCTCGTTCCTCCGCAAAGTGTGGCGTGCCGTTTCCGGCGGCGGTGACGCGCCGGTGATGACGCAGCCCTACGGCATCGCGATGGGACCGCTGGGGCGTCTGTACGTGGCGGACACGGCAGGTCACGCGGTCCACGTCTATGACGTGCGCGAGGGGGGCTACTCGAAGATCAACGTCGAGGGGGAATCGCTGATCGGCGTGGCCGCGCTCGGCGGCCGCCTCTTTGTCACTGATTCCGTTGGCGGCCGGGTGATCTGCCTCAACAGCGCCGGACGGAGGCAGTGGGCGACAGGCGCTGAGGCCGGACTACAGCGGCCGACCGGCATTGTCGCGGCGGACGATCGGCTGCATGTCGTCGACACGGTGGGACACCGCATTGTCACCCTCAGTCCCGAGGGACGCGTGCTCGGCTCTTTCGGCTCGCGCGGCGCCGAGCCCGGGCAGTTCAATTACCCGACGAACATCGCACGCGACCGGGAAGGGCAGCTGTACGTCGCCGACAGCATGAACTTCCGGATCCAGATCTTCACGCCGCAGGGACGCTACATCTCCTCGTTCGGACAGCTTGGCGACGGATCGGGCGACTTCAATCGGCCCAAGGGCATCGCCGTCGACAGCGACGGCCACGTCTATGTCGTCGAGGGACTGCAGGACGTGGTGCAGATCTTCGATCGCGAGGGGCGCTTCCTCCTCAGTTTCGCGGAGCCGGGACACGGCGACGGCGAACTGTGGCTCGCGACCGGTATTGCCATCGTCGACGACCGCATCTATGTCGCCGACTCCTCGAATGGCCGCGTACAGGTGTTCGAGTACCTGAAGGAGGAGCGATGAGGCACGCGCCAGCGCGGCTCGTGCCGCCTGCGCTGCTCTTCCTGGTCATGGCCGTCATCTTTCAGATAACGACGAAGGCGCAGGCGCCGGTGTCGTCACCCGCGAACAAGCACAACCTGTCGGTGAGCGGGCCAGGTCCCGTGCGCGCGACGGGCACCACCGAGATCTGTATCTTCTGTCACGCGCCGCACAACGCGAGTCCCGCGCCGCCGCTCTGGAACCAGGCGCAGTCGGGCGTGACCTACACGCCATACAGCAGCACGACGATGGCCGCATCGCCGGGCGCGCCGACGGGATCGGCGAAGCTGTGTCTGAGCTGTCACGACGGGACCGTGGCGGTGGGCGCAACGCTGTCGCGAGGCTCGATCGCCATGACGGGACTGAACGCGGCCGCACAGCTGGTCGGCGGCACCGCGCTCGGTGCGAACCTCTCGGACGATCATCCGATCTCCTTCGTGCCCGTGACCGGGCCACAGATCGTCAATCCGGCGGCGGGGGACCCGGTGAAGCTCGACGCTCATGGCGAGCTGCAGTGCCGCAGCTGCCACGACCCCCATCAGCAGGACCTCGATTCGGTCACGCAGAAGTTCCTGGTCAAGTCGAATGCGCAGTCGGCACTGTGCCTCACGTGCCATCAGAAGACGTTCTGGTCAACGACGCCGAGCTCGCATCGGACCTCGACGCGACCGTTCACGGCGCTGCAGGGAGCGCACACCGGGTACACGACCGTGGAGAGCAACGGATGCGAGAGCTGCCACAAGCCGCACACGGCGCCGGGCGCGAGCCGGATGCTGAAGGATGTCGAGGAGAAGACGTGCGCCGCGTGCCACGGGCTGAGCGGTGTCGCATCGACGAACATCAGCGCTGAATTCAACAAGATCTACCGGCATCCGGTCTACAGCGTCACACCATCGGTGCACGACGCCTCAGAGTCGCCGTCATCGGTCCGATTCAAGTTGCCGGAGGTCAGCGCGACCAGCCCGCGTCACGCAGAGTGTGCCGACTGTCACAACCCGCACGCGAGCGATGCTGAGGCGGCGACCGCGCCGAAAGGGTCCGGTCGGCTGGCGGGGGTATGGGGCATCGACAGCAATGGCCTGCGGGTGGACCCGAACGGCGCGCCGCCTTCGGTGCGCGAATACGAAATCTGCTTCAAATGTCACGGCGACTCAGCGAACAAGCCGCAGCAGGCCGGCCCGTATCCGCCGTACACGAATCGTCAGGCGCCGCAGTTCAACAAGCGCCTGCAGTTCGATCCGGCCAACCCGTCGTATCACCCGATCGCCGCCGCCGGCCGCAGTACGTTCGTACCCAGCCTGATCGCGCCGTGGACCACGAACAGCATCATCTATTGCACGGACTGCCACGACAACGACAGCGGGCCGAAGGCGCCGACGCCAGGAAGCGGTCCGGCCGGGCCGCACGGGTCCAATTACAAGCACCTGCTGGTGGCGCGCTACGACATGGACCTCGGCACCAACGTCGAGTCACCGGCCGCTTACGCGCTCTGCTACAAGTGCCACAGTCGGACGAGCATCATCTCCGACGTCTCATTCAAGCGGCACAACAGGCACCTGACGAACGCCGCCGCGCCGTGCTCGGTGTGCCACGACCCGCACGGCGTCAGCGCCACGCAGGGCAACACGACCAACAACAGCAGCCTGATCAACTTCGACACGCGAGTCGTGTCGCCAAACGCGAGCGGGCTGCTTCGGTTCGAGGCGACCGGCCCCGGGAGCGGCCGCTGCTACCTGAGTTGTCATGGCATCGAACACAACCCACTCGCCTACTGACGTTCGTCGGCACGAAGACGATCAGATCGATCGTCGCGCGACAATCTTGTCCGCGACGTTACCCGTGAAGTGTGTTCACCGGCGCGACGTTAGGCACGAGGTGTCTTCACAGGGTCCGCATGATTCGTGCGACAGCATCACGCGACGCGGCGATTTTTGTTCTTTCGGATCGATTGTCGTGATCGGATCGCGAGCTTGCCACGCCTGTCGTTGTCGGGCGCGCGTTGCGACGCGTTCGCTTTACCGGCGCAAGTGACAGAGCGCGAATCAGTTTGGCCGGTATCGCCCGAGGGGTCGCATGACGCAGATGAACTGGCATATCAGTTGCGATGGCTCGTGAGAGTGGTGCGCGAAGGCTGATCGCCTGAAGTTTCACAGTCACATCGAGGGGAGCGGTAGATGTTTGAGACGCGAGCGTGCCGCTCGGGTCCGCCCTTCGAACCCGGCGCGGGGATCCGCGCGTCAGCGCAGTCGCAGGCTGAAAGGCACGGTGCCCGATGACCGTCCGACCGTATCACTGGTACATCCTCGGCGGGATCACCTTCGTCGGGTGGACCCTCCTCGTATTTTTTGGACTCGAGACAGTGGTGTTCCTGACTCAGACGCGTTGAGTCGATAGGGCTTTTTGTGCGCGCCTCGCTCGAACGGACAGTTGACGCAGCGGTTTCACAGTCACGTCTGACGCGGTTGTGCGCTGATCTCGGAAAAACGCGCGGCACGTCCAGCGCGCGACGTCGCATCGTGGGCGATCACTGGACGCGGCCCAACAAGGAGGGTCCCAATGAAGCGTGTCGGATTAGCCGTATTGTGGTTCGCGGCGATCAGCTTGACGGCGTGTGAGAGCAGGACGCCAACCGCGCCGAGCGGGAGCAGTAATGATTCGAAACCTGGCAGCGCAGTTTCAACGCCTGCGAGCGGAGTAAACGACGAATCGGACGAATCGTCTAGTGGAATTCGTGCGCAGCTGACAGCGAGTCCTACGACGATCCAAAAGGGAGAGTACTCGACGCTGACGTGGACCACGAGTGAAGCAGAAAACGTGTACCTCAACGGCGTCGCTGTGGACAGAAACGGATCGAAGAACGTCTATCCTACTGCCACCACGACTCACACCTTGGTCGCCGTCCACGACTACAACCGTGCAACGTCGAGCGCGACGGTGACAGTGTCAGGCAGTACAACCGACGATTCGATTAGCGCGCGCCTCACGGCAAGTCCAACGACGATACAGGCCGGCCAATATTCGACGCTGACCTGGACCACCGCCGGGGCCGACAATGTGTACCTGAATGGTGTCTCCGTATCCAGCAGCGGATCGAAGAACGTGTATCCCACGGCGACTACGACTTACGCGCTGGTCGCCGTCCATGAAGACCACCGTGCGACGTCGAGCGCCACGGTCACGGTGTCGGGCACGACACCCGCTCCCGCCCCAATGCCGACGGCGACGTTCACGGCGACGCCATCGTCGATCCAGAGTGGCCAGTCCTCCACGCTGGTCTGGAACACGACCGATGCCACCTCGGTCACCTTGAATGGAAATGCGGTCTCGCTCGACGGAACGCAGACACTCTCGCCGGCGGCGACGACGTCGTATACGCTGGTGGCCACCAGCGCCGCCGGATCCACGACGAAGACGGCAACGGTGACGGTGAGCGCCGCTCCGCCGACGGTGCCGATGCCGACGGCGTCGCTTGCCGCGAACCCGACGACCATCACCGCCGGTCAGTCGTCCACGCTGACGTGGAACACAACAAATGCCGCGTCGGTCACGATGAACGGGAGTGCCGTCGCGGCCAGCGGAACGCAGTCGTACTCTCCGGCCGGCACGACCACCTACACGCTCGTGGCGACCAACTCCACCGGTTCCGTCACCAGGACGGCAACCGTCACGGTGAATGCAGTCCAGCCCCCGCCGGTGCCGATGCCGACGGCTTCGCTGACGGCGTCCCCCTCGAGCATTCTGAGCGGCAGCTCGTCAACGCTGTCGTGGAACACGACCGATGCGGCGACGGTCACGCTCAACGGCTCGACAGTCCCCGTGACGGGAATGCAGTCCGTATCGCCAGCGGCGACGATGACCTACACGCTGATCGCGAGGAACGCCACGGGATCGGTGACGAAGACCGCGACGGTGACGGTCACGGCGCCGGCACCGGCGATCACGTACCTGACGAACGCCAGCGGGGGTTCGTCAATCAAGACGATCATGGACGGCAACTGCATCATGTGCCATGGCGGATCGCAGCCGACAGCCGGACGTGATTTCTCGACCTACCAGGGTGTCATGTCGGTCGTCACGCCGGGCGATCCGAACTCCAGGCTCATCCAGATGACGAAGCCCGGCGCACCGATGCACGGCTACCTCCAGCCGGATTCGGTGGGCAGAGCGCAAATCATCTATGACTGGATCGTCCTTTACGGGGCGAAGCAGTAATAGCGTCGGATCCGAGTCGCGATCGTGAAACGCCCTCGGCAATTTGTGCCGAGGGCGTCTTCCATGTCGACATCGAGGCCGCAACGTCCGGCCGCCCGCCACACCTACTTCTTCTCGGCGATTTTTGCGCGCAGCGTCTCCTCTTGACGCCGCAGCTCGGGAGTGAGCTCAGCGCCGAAGTCCTCCGCTTCGAATATCTGCCGAATCTCGATCTCGGTTCCTCCGTCGAACGGCGCACGCTTGACCCAGTCGACAGCCTCGTCCATCGATTTCGCCTGGAACAGCCAGAACCCGGCGATGAGCTCCTTCGTTTCGGCGAACGGCCCGTCCAGCACCGTCCGCTGGCTCCCGGAAAACCTGACGCGCTTGCCTCTCGACGTCGGGTGCAGCCCCTCCCCCGCAAGCATCACGCCCGCTTTCGCGAGCTCCTCGTTGTATTTGCCCATGCCCTCGAGGATCTTCCGGTCGGGCATCACGCCCGCTTCCGAATCCTTGTTCGCCTTGACAATGACCATGAATCGCATGTCTATCTCCTGTTGGAATCAGCGCTTCACTCGGTCGTCGAATGACGTGCGGCAGAATCGACACGTTCACACTCAGCACAAAAGGTCGTGATGATGTCTTACCGAACGCGAATGGCGCTGGTGCTCGTCTCGCTGCTGGCCGCGTGGACCCCCGCGTCAGCACAACAGGCGCGCATGAAAGTCGTACTGGACACCGACATCGGGACGGACATCGATGATGCGTGGGCGCTCGGCTACGCGTTGAAGAGCCCGTCGTTCGAGCTGCTCGGCGTCACCGTTACCGACGCCGATACGCCACAGCGCGCCAGGCTCGCATGCAAGCTGCTCTACCGGCTCGGCCGCACAGACGTGCCCGTCGCCGTCGGACGGAAGACGGCCGCCGTTCCTCCCGATCGGGTTGATTACCAGTTCACGTGGGCCGAGGACTTTCAGGCCTACAAACCAGTGGAGACGCCTGCAGTCGAATTCCTGGCGGATATCATCCACCGGAATCCCGGACAGATCACGCTCATCGCCGTCGGCCCGCTTCAGAACATCGGGGACCTCGTCCGGCTGCATCCTGACGTCGTTCCTCTGGTCAAACGCGTCGTGCTCATGAGCGGTTCCGTTGGACAGAACGCGTGGAGTTCGTCGGCAATGCCGGAGTGGAACGTCAGGCTGGCCATTCCGGAGGCGCAGGCGGTGTACTCGGCCGCCTGGCCGGTGACGACCGTGCCGCTCGATTCGACGACCTACGTGCGGCTCGAGGATCAGGAGCGCGAGACGCTGCGCAAGTCCGGAACGCCGCTCGTCATCGCGCTGGAAGCGCTGCTGCGTCTCTGGACGGCGGGTCCATCGAGCCGCATGACGCTGCACGATCAGATGGCGCTCGCCGAAGCGCAGCACCCGGGACGGTTTTTCGGACGCTGCGATCCGCTGCCAATCCGCGTCGACGATGACGGGTTTACACGCGTGGACAAGGCGGCCGGCCGGGCCGTGGCCGTGTGCCTCGAGCCGAAACGCAACGAGTTCATGACGCATTATCTCGCGCAGCTGGCAGCGCAATAGCGCGCGGCTCCGCGGTCACGTGCCCGAATATGTCGGCCTGCGAGCCGAGTCGTCGCGACCGCACTTCATGGGCGCAACTCCCGCACCGGACGTACTTCAACGCTCCCCTCGCGTGCGGGGGGAATCTTCGCGGCGACCTGAATCGCTTCGTTCAAATCTCTCGCGTCGATGAGGTAGAAGCCTGCCAACTGCTCTTTCGTCTCGGCGAAAGGGCCGTCGGTGACGGATACCTTGCCGTTCCGTATTCGCACGGTCGTGGCGGTCTCAACGGGCTCCAGCGCCTCGGCAGCCACGAGAACGCCGCTCTCCCTGAGGCCGGCGCCGCATGCGGCGCACTCGCGATCCGGTACCGCGTGCAGCTTCTGTTGCTCGAGATAGACGAGACACAAGTACTTCATACCGCTCCGGGGTGTTGGTTCGAAAGGTTTCGTCATCGCTCCGGCCTACAGGTAGTCGGCCGAGCGCGCCTCAGATCGACAGGACGTGGGGCTGGTGGTCGGAATCGTTCCTTGTCACTCAATCGGTTGAAGGCGCGGCAAGCGGCACGATCCACGGCGCGGGCCAGAGACTGCGAGGCTGTTCCGCGAGGTTCACGTCGGGATCGATGAGCCACTGCTCGGGTCGTCCATTGAGAGAAAGCCACGCTCTCACTCGAATCTCGACCGGGCCCATCTTGCGAGTCAGATCCTCCGCCGCCCAATGGCAGAACTGCAGGATCATATCCGGCCGCGACTTCATGACGTCAATCTGCGAGCGCGTCAGGTACGCTCGAGGATCCACCGGAAACGAGACCCCCGTCGCCGGCTGTCTCGCAATAAACTCGACCTCGCCGGTTTTCTCGCGCAGCATCATGCGCCATGAGAATCGGTGTCCTTCCTCGGTCCAGTTCACGTCACCCGGATAGAGAAAATGCCTGAGCGGCACAGTGATCTGCACGATCAGGTAGACGGCAACCAACGCCGTCGTGAGCCGGCTGGGCGACCACCATTGCACACGCGCGCTGGGTTGTTCCGTCGCCGGTGCTGTTGAACGCCGAACTCGCCGCCAGAGCCGCCGCGGCCACTCGGGATGGAAAAACAAACACGTCGCGGCGATCATCAGCGGCGGGAAGATTCCGATCTCGAAGAGATGCCAATTGATCGCGTGGAAGATCACGGCGAGGCTGAATCCCACTGGTCTGGTTCGGTGCGATAAGAGGAGAGGGACTATGAACAGGTCGAACAGAACCGCGCCGAACGCAAAGACCGTCACGATCGGTTCATACACCAAGAGCGATCCGAGGACCGGAAAATCGCTCGCGGCCGCCAGCCAGCCGCGCAGCGGATTGCCGGCGAGCCAGTCCACGTTGAGTTTTGCGACACCGGCGTAGAAATACGGTATCCCGATCTGCGCTCGGAGCAGGTTCACGGTCCATGCCGGGACGACGTCCGACCGAATCTCCGAACGACGCCAGGCATCAACGGAAAACGACCGGTGGGCGGGCACGAACACCAGCAGGAAGCTCAGTAGGCAGATCAGGTAGAAGTGATTCAGGTAGCGCGCCTGATCGAGCAGGAAGACGTGCGTGAACCCGACGAAGAACAGGGCGGCAGACGCCCGGTACCAGATTCCTGCCGCGACGAACAGCGCCAGGATTCCGAGCGCCGCGAAGTGGACATGCATGCCTGGCCCGGCCCACGGCCGCACCCAGTCGAACCCAAAATACGTGAAATGAAATGTGGGGACGATGAAGTTGCGGCCTATCCAGCCGTGGTAAAAGTAGCGAATCACCTCTACAAACATCAAGAGGCCGAAGGCGATCCGGAACGCCACGAGGGACGCGGCATCGACCGGTTCGAACCACCGCGATGTGCGTGTGCGCTCCGCAAGTGCTGACGGTAATGAACGTAACAATCGAGTACGCCTCCTGTCGATCATGTGGAGAGTTCGCCGAGACGCCGCTCGAGAAATCGCCGCTCCGGCTCCTGACGCGTGAGCTCGAGCGCGCGCTCGTACGACGCGCGTGCGTCCGCGGTCCGACCGAGCCGGCGGCAGAGATCCGCGCGCGCCGCGTGCGCGAGACGATAGTCCAGCAGGTCCCCGCGCGCGAGAATCCCGTCGATGACGTCCAGGCCGGCCGCGGGTCCGTCGCGCATCGCCAGCGCCACGGCCCTGTTCAGCTCAATCACGGGAGACGGCGCCGCGCGCAATAATGCGTCATAGAGGCCGACGATCTCCTCCCAGTCGGTTGCCTTCGCGCTGGACGCCTCGGCGTGGACGGCGGCAATTGCCGCCTGAATCGCGTATGGTCCCGCGCGCCGTCCCGCGAGCGCCTGCTCGACCAGCCGTATGCCTTCCGCGATCTGATCGCGGTTCCACCGCGATCGATCCTGCTCGTCGAGCAGGATCAACTCACCGGAGGCCGACATCCGCGCCGCGCGCCGGGACTCGTGCAGCAGCATCAGCGCGAGCAGTCCAACCGCCTCTGGTTCGGGCAGCAGCTTGACGAGCAGCCGTCCGAGGCGAATCGCCTCCGCCGACAGATCGTGCCGCGTGACGGATGCGCCCGACGAGGCGGCGTAGCCCTCGTTGAAGACGAGATAGATGACGCGCAGCACCGCGTCGAGCCGTTCGGGCAGCTCCGCCTGCGTGGGCACCTGATACGGAATCCGTGCATCCCGGATCTTGGACTTCGCGCGCACGATACGCTGCGCCAGCGTGGGCGCAGGCGTCAAAAACGCGCGGCCGATCTCTTCGGTGGTGAGCCCGCACACCTCGCGCAGCGTGAGCGCGACCTGCGCATCGGGCGATAATGCCGGGTGGCAGCACGTGAAGATCAGGCGGAGCCGGTCGTCCTCGACGCTCTCTTCATCGGCCCACGCGCCGGCATCGATGACGGCGACGTCAGCTTTGCTGCCGACATCGTCGAGCGCGTCGAACCGCGCCCGACGGCGCATCCCGTCAATCGCCTTGAAGCGTCCGGTCGACACGAGCCACGCGCGAGGATTGGCCGGGACGCCTTCGCCCGGCCACTGCTCCAGCGCCGCCCTGAAGGCATCGTGCAGCGCTTCTTCCGCGACGTCGAAATCGCCGAGCAGCCGGATCAGCGTGGCGAGCACGCGGCGGGAGTCGGAGAGATAGACGGCATTCACCGTCTCGAGCACGGGATCGATTGCGACCACCGCCACCGATCACACCATCTTCACCCCGAACAGCGCAAGATCGACAGGGTTCCGTGATCCCGAGATGTCGATCCGGCGCCTTGCCGTTCGACCAGCCAGCAGCACCGGTCGGTTCGCGGCCTCCTCGGCAATGGCCTTGTCGCCGGATGGAGGAAGTGGTCATGATTATCGGCCGCTGACTCCACGAACCGTCTGCAAACGCATAATAGGATGGATATGAGGCTCATCACCGACATTCGATTCGCGCTGCGATCCCTCGGCAGGGTCAAGGGTCTCGCCTTTACCGTGATTGCCACGCTCGCGCTCGGGATTGGCGCCAACGCGGCCATCTTCACCGTCGTCCGCGGCGTGCTCCTGCGGCCGCTCGCAAACCGCGATGAGGATCGGCTCATCTACATCCGCCAGAGCGCGCGGGGGATCGGCGCCGAGAATGCCAATTTCTCGGTGCCGGAGATTCAGGACCTGCGCTCGGGCATCAGGACGCTGACGGCGTTTGGCGACTTCTCGACCATCGAGTTCACCATGGTCGGCCTGGGAGAGCCACGCGTGGTCCGCGCCGGCGTCGTGGGCGGCTCGTACTTCGACGTCATGGGCCTTCGCCCCATTCTGGGCCGCCTGCTCGACCCGACCGACGATGGGCCGAACGCAGCCGGCGCGGCGGTGCTGACGTATCGATTCTGGTCCACGTCGCTCGGCAGCGACCGCTCCGTCATCGGCAAGGCCGTGAGACTTGGCGATCGCCCCGCGACCATCGTCGGCGTGCTCGAGCCGTCGGTCCCTTATCCGTCCGAGACGGAGATCATCGCAAACGTCGTGACGAGTCCCCATCATCTGTCGGCGACGATGGTGACTGGCCGTGTGCATCGAATGACGGAGCTGTTCGGCCGCCTCGCTCCCGGAGCGGATCTCGACGCCGCGCGCGCCGAGCTGCGCGTTGTGCACGGTGCGATGGTCAAGGCACACCCCGAGTCCTATCCGCAGAACGCAGACTTTCGAATCGATGCGTTCGGGCTGCGGGATCAGATCACCTCGTCGGCGCGGACGGTCCTGCTGGTGCTTCTCGCGGCCTCGGTGCTGGTCTTCATCATCGCGTGCTCGAACGTGGCGAACCTGATCCTTGCGCGCTCGGTGCGCCGCGAGGGTGAGCTCGCGATTCGGGCGGCGCTCGGTGCGAGTACACGCGCGCTTCGACGAACGCTCCTCGCTGAGAGCCTGCTGCTCTGCGGCGCGGGCGCGTTGCTGGGCGTCGTGATCGCGCGGCCGATGGTCGCAATTCTTGCCCGGTACGCCGCACGCTTTTCAGTACGGGCGCTGGACCTCACCGTCGACGCCAGCCCCTTGTGGGTCGGCGCGGGCCTCGCCGTGGCCGCGGCGGTTCTCCTCGCCTTCGTGCCACGCCTGCCATCGACGGACGCCGCGAACGGCTTCGGGCTGTCGAGCGGAAACGTGAGGATTACGTCGGGCACGAACCGCCGCCTCCGCCTGTTCGCGGTGACGCAGATCGCGGCGTCGTTCGTGCTCCTTGCCGGTGCCGGAATGTTGCTGACGACGCTGATGGCGCTGCAGGCGACGCGCACCGGCTTTGACATGAGCCACGTGCTCGCCTTGAACGTGCCCGTCGTGTCGTACCAGCGCGCGCCGAATGAGCTCGCCGTGTTCTACAAGGAAGCGATGCACCGCATCACGCAACTACCCGGCGTGGAGCGCGTCGCCGTCGGCACCGTGGTGCCGTGGCGTGACGCCGGCGCCTTCGGTCCCGGCTTTCAGTTCTCTGTCGAGGGTTACCGCCGCGAGAACGGCGAAGAAGATCCGCGCGCGCGGTTTCGCACGATTTCGCCAGGGTTCTTCGCGTCGCTGGGCGTCCCGATCATCGCCGGCCGCGACTTCACGGACATCGATCGGAGCGGCGCTGAACGCGTCGTCATCGTGAGCCAGAGCCTGGCGCAGCGGATGTTCCCGAATCAGGATGCGCTGAACCGCAACTTCATGTGGACCGATCCCGTCATGAAGTTCATCGACGTGAGTACCGGCCCGCGGCGCATCGTCGGCATTGCGGCTGACATCGACGACGAGAACGTCGTGCCTGGACCGGCGCTCAGCGTCTATCATCCCTTCGAGCAGGAGATCGGCGGCGGCCGCCTCTTCGTCCACGCGCGCGGCAACCCGTACGCGCTGGTGCCATCGATCACACGCATCATTCGCGAGCTGTCCGCGGAGCAGCCCGTCGAGCGCGCCGCAACGCTGGAAGACGTGCGCGCCGAGGTCCTCGCGCCCGATCGGTTGAACGCGCTCGTATTCGGCGGATTCGCCGGTGTGGCGCTCACGATCGCGGTTGTCGGCGTTGCCGGCGTGCTGGCGTTCTCGGTGAGCGCG
>Ga0066677_10000074_pt1 | contig 31292 bp, 18 predicted proteins | sample GraSoiAngelo_126_FD_62299 | JGI IMG/M metagenome (GOLD analysis project Ga0066677, IMG submission 62299) | Grasslands soil microbial communities from the Angelo Coastal Reserve, California, USA - 14_0927_09_20cm | ecosystem: Environmental > Terrestrial > Soil > Grasslands | place: USA... | reverse complement strand
CTTGAGGATATCGTTGCCGGGGCCGCCGAAGAGGATGTCGTCTCCATCGCCGCCGACCAGCTCGTCGTCGCCTTCACCGCCGGTCAGCCGATCGTTGCCGCCGTTGCCATACATGGTGTCGTCACCGACGTCACCCTGGAAGCGGTCGTCGCCGGGGCCGCCATTGAACATGACGTTCTTGCCTTTGTGCAGCGGGTCGAAGAACAGCTTCGTTCCGTCGGCCAACGTGATTAGCGATGTGTTGTCGGCGAGCGGGATCGTCGCGGTGCCCGTGAGGGTGGCCGCGTCGAAGTTGAAATCGGCCGTCTCGAAGATTTTGGCCATCGAGGCACCGAGGTCCGTGTTGCGGCGGCACAGCTCGGCAAACGAGTTGCCTTCGAGCTGGAACCTGAAGTTCAGGCCGTCGGTGCGCTGGAGGTAGTAGAACCGGTCGCCGTTCTGCAGGTCTTCCAGCTGGTGCTCGAAGATGTAGTTGAACGTCGATCCGAGCAGACCGCCGAACACCGCCTGTTTCTCGGCGAGACCGCCGACCCAGAAGTCCACGGTGTTGAGGCCGCTGGTCGCCGCGGGTGCGAACATGAACGGTCCGTTGGCCAACACCAACGCCTGCGCCGCGGCGCGTTTTGCCGTCACGGTCGTCGCACTCGTAATCGTCGGGTCCGTGCCGTAGGCCGCAACGAAGTTCGCCAGGGATTCGACGTGTCTCAGCTGCAATCCCAACTCGAACCAGTTCGCGTACGGAGTCAGGGACGCGTCCTTCGTCTGTTGGAAGAGCTGCCGGCGCACCTCGTTGAGCGGCGGGATCCCTTCGCTGCGCCCTCGCGCGATGTTGATCGCCGGCAGGTCCAGCGGGAGACCGAGGAGCGAGTTCCGCACCGAGGAGGTCACGAATTCATCCAGCTCGTTGCCGACCTGCAGGACCAGGCCGCGAATGATCGCGCCCGCGGCTTTGTCAGCGGTCAGGGGCCCGGCCGTCCCGCCGTCGTTGAACGCCGGAGGGTTGAGGAACGCGTTGAGCAGCCTGAGGTCGTTGTTCGACCCGTCGGCATTGATCCGGGCCACCCGTTCGGGCAGCATTGAGTGCCCGAGGCGATAGACCGTATGCGCGAACTCGGCGGAGATCGCCGGGTTGATCGACGTGATGCCGCCGAGGAACGGATTGATCAACGGCTGCATCTTGCGGGCGAACTCCTCGAACACGAGGTGCTGGTATTGCATTTCGGTGCCGAACCGCGCCGCCTGGAACAGACGCTCGCCGTAATCCCAGCCGGACGGCCCGTCCACTGCGTGCCACGCGGCGATTTCCGCCGGCGTCAGCAGCGCGTTGATCTGCTGATCGATGTAGTGCACCAGCCGGTTGTGCTCGGCGTGGAAAATCTGGTGAACCATCGTCAGCGCGATGTTCTCGTTGCCGCGGCCGTCTCCGGTGACGAAGTGACGGGCGAGCAGTTCGTCGTCATACGTTCCCGGCGGCTGCGTGCACGTGCGGAAGTCGCAGATTGTGGTGTCGGCGTCGGGCACCAGACCCGGGCTCGGCACCGCGTTGTGCGCGATGTCGTTGAGGAACGCGTGGCCGGTCCTGAAGGCCTTCGCCGGGATGAGCACGCCGGCGCCGCCGTTTGCGGCGGGATTGCCCTCGACCAGAACGCCATTGGGCAGCACGAGCTGCGGGAACCCGTTCGGACCTGGTTTGAAATGGCCGTACGGATCCGTCAGCAGCAGCGGGCAGTCGAAGATATCCTGGTCGACCAGCTGGATGCCGAGTTTGGTGGCTGCCTGCGCCTTGACCTCGCCCCAGTTTCCGATATCGCAGATGTTGTCGCCGGGGATTCCCGTCGCGCGCGGCGCGCAGAATCCGCCGTCGAGCACTTTGCCCGTCTGAACCGGCTTGCCCTGCGCGTTCATCGCGTACTCGCGCAGGAACACCTGGTGCGACGGATGCGACGTGTAGGTCTGGTTCTGATCGACCCACGGCGTCGTGGTGTTGGTCCCGTCTTGAATGTCGTCAGCCGTCCCGAGAATGCCGTCCGGACCGGGCTGATTCGTGGCGCGCGCCATGACCATGAAGTTGGTCGAGCCGCCCGGAACGAACAGAGGGTCGTCAGGCTGCAGCGGGATGATCACCGTGCCGCCGCCCTTCGTCACGAGATCGAGCCCGTGATCGAAGAACTGGCCGAAGAAGGTGAACATCAGGTTGAACGGCGCTGAGAGACCGAAATTCGGCGTGATGTTCGGAATGAACAGCGCGCCGGAATCCGGATCGGGAGGTGCAGCCGGCGAGCACACGAACCCACCCGAGCCGCACGGGTTCGCCGCTGCTGCGGCGGCCGCCGGGTTCGCCGCGGATTGATCGACGATCAGGTTGCTGATCAGGCGCGGCTGCGAGTCGGCGACGAATCCGGCCTTCTGCGTATACGACGTCGGCTGACCCGCTGCCTGCGGACCGGCGCCGTCAGGATCGAACGGCAAGGGCTCCGCATCGCGGAACACGGGGGTCGTCTTCCGCGGGAAGACCAGGTCCGCGGCGCCGAACATGTGCTGGTCGGGAATCTGCACCAGGTTGTTGTACGACCCGTCGACTGTTCGCAAGCCCATCGGGAGCTGTGGATTGCCGTTGGGCGCGGCCTGCGAGTTGACCTGGTTTGGCCCGGGCCCGAGAAGCGCTCCGCCGGCCGCATTGGCCTGCGAGACCTGGATCTGTTTGAAGATGAACCGCAGGTCGTCGTCGTTGATAAAGAAGCCGTTGCCGACCGGGGCCACCTGCGTTTGCGCGTGAACGGTCGTCGTGAACATGGGACGACCGACCGGCGACGCGACCATGGCGATCAACGCAAGGATCGCCAGCGGCTTCGAACGCGCGCCACGCCGGCATGTGAACGGTTGCTGCACTCTCATGATGTCCTCCCCGCAATGTGTCGCACTGCTGCATAGGCACACGTGGAACTGCACTGACCACTGGTGGTCATCGAACGGCCTTCCTTTCGTTGTTGAACGCGGACGAAACTCGTACCGATCCGCCTTCGCCGCATAGCGGCTACGGCGGACAAGCTCCGCCTTCGCCGCAGAAGCGGCTACAGCGGGCAAACAGGTGGAGCCCGAGAGACCGACGCGAGCGCTCGCACCCGGGGCAACGACGCCGCCGACGCGGCGCGCCGCACGAATCGATGAAGCGTTGCCTGGGCAGGCCGGCCGCGCCGAAGCGCGCGTGCTCTCCCGCGCGGAATCGGGACGGAGCTCAGGCCTGAGGGTTACGAGGGAATGTGAATGAGACTATTGAGGTGGAGCGCGGAGGGACTGAACGTCGGAGGCAAACGAGACCGGGTGATGTACTTCTACTCGGGACAGCAGAGATGATGTGTGAACGACACACGATGCGTCTGTGGAGGCCGTGACCAGAGCAGCCACGCCGTCGCCGTCATCCGTATCGGTTTCGTCGTCGCCATCATCGTCGTCGTCGTCGGTTGCATCGAAAGACGAGTCGAGAGGACCCGTTCCCACCCGGTGCGTGACGCCCGCATCATCGGACGAGGGTGGACCGCGAAGCCAGAAAGCGTTGGACCGAAGTGGCGACCACGGCTTCGCATCCGCGAAAATCAGGTCGTCGAACAGGTCAATGTCAGCGGGGTCATGCGTGGATGCTGCGGCCGATGCTTTCGCGGCATCGCCTCGGTCGTCGGGTGAATTCTGAGCCTCCCCAGTCGGCGTCCTCGATACCGAGTGAAGCGTGGTGGGAGCGCTGACGCCCTCGCACGCGGTGTCGCCGGCGAGCGGGCGAGCGGGTTGCGGAGATGCTCCGTGAAGCAGCATGAACAGGCCGCTGCACATCAGGAGCGTCGATACGAACGGTACGTAGCGCCACTGGGGCTGCGTTGTCGTCACCTGTTATCCCGCCAGAACGGATTGGCGGCCCTTGAAGAATGCCTGTGAGGCTAGATGATTGCTTTTCGGATGGGAATGGCCATTTAGTGGGGGGTGCGGCGCCAGGCCATTTCTCATTTGGTCGAACACCGCGGTTGGCAGCGTCGGTTTTGCCCCATCGTCTACTTTTCGCCATGATGTAGCCTTAGCGCCAGCCGGTCGAAGGGTGGGGTGATGGTATCCGTGCCGCTGTTGCAGGAGATGCGGGCCGGCTGGCGGCGGTTGCGGCAGGACAGGGGCTTCACCGTCGCGGTGGTGCTCACGCTTGCCTCGGGCATCGCGGGCACGACGATCATGTTCGCGCTTGTCGAGGGAGTGCTCCTGCGCCGCCCGCCTTTCCCCAACCCCGAGGCGCTGCTGATCGCCTGGAAGCAGTTACCGTCCGCAGGCCTCGCGCACTTGCCTTTCCGCGTACACGAGATCGATGTGCTCCGTCGCGAGAGCAGGCTCCTCGAAGCCGTCGCGGGCGTTGGCTACAACGGCGCCGGCGCATCTGTCGCGGTAGAAAACGGATCCGCCACTTACATCAGCACCGCATCGGTCAGCGGTGACTTCTTCCGCGTGATCGGCGTCGAGCCTCTTCTGGGCCAGTCGCTCAATCGTTCAGACGATGTGAATGGCGCGGAGAACGTGCTCGTGATTACGCACGATCTCTGGCAGCGTCGCTATGGCGGCGCGCGCGACGTGATCGGACGCAGGATAAACGTGGACGGCCGGTCGTTCACGATTGTCGGCGTGATGCCGCCGGATCTGAATTACCCGCGCGGGGTCGAGGCATGGGCGACGTTGGCCGCTTCGGCGTCTACGCTGACGAATGCGGCGTTTCGCGAAGGCGTGTTGCGTGATGTCGACGTGATTGCCAGACTGCGTCCCGGCGCAACGATGGAGCAAGCGGCGAGCGAGCTGCAGGCGCTGACATCGAGGCTGGAGACGCTCGCGCCGCCGGATGCGCCGCGAGGTCAGACAGTCGTCGTTCGCTCTTACGAAGATGTCGTCGTAGGCGACGCGCGCGCGGCGATCCTCATTCTGTTCAGTGCCGTGGGTCTCGTGCTGTTGATCGCGAGCGCAAACGTCGCGAACCTGTTGCTCCTGCGCGGCGAGACCAGGCGTCCGGAGCTCGCCGTGCGCGCGGCCCTCGGCGCCAGTCGAAGCAGGCTGGCGCGCGAGCTGCTCGCCGAAAGCCTGGTGCTTGCGCTCATCGCCGGTGCGATCGGACTGGGGATCTCCTGGTGGATGCTGCGGTCGGTAGTAACGGTCGTGCCCGACGGATTGCCGCGCGTCGACTCCGTCCGGATCGATGCAGGTGTGATGCTGTTCGCTGTAGTGGTGGCCCTCGTCACCGCCGCCCTCGCCGGCGTCGCGCCAGCGTTGTCTTCCGCGCGCGCCGACGTGGCGTCCGAGCTGCGGAGTGGCGGATCGCGCGGCAGCGGTCGCACGATGCGGCGCAGCCGCCGTGCGCTCGTCGTCGCGCAGGTGGCCCTTGCCGTCACGGTCGTGGCGGCAGCGGGGCTTTTGGTGCGCACTCTCCTGCGGCTGCAGACCTTGAACATGGGGCTCGCGGCGGACCGTCTCGTGTTCGTCGACCTCGACCTTCCCCAGTCGAAGTACGCTGATGGTGCGCGCCACCTCCGGTTCCTCGACGAGGTCGTCGCCCAGCTCGAGGCCGCGCCGGCCGTAGCGGGGGCCACGCCCGTCCACACGGCGCCCTTTTCGGGCACCGGCGGCTGGGACTTACCGGTGTTCATCGCGGAAGGGCAGACCGCGGAGCGCGCTGCGGCCAACCCGTCGCTGAATCTTGAATCCGTTCATCCGAACTACTTCGAGACACTCGAGGTGAGGCTCGTCCGCGGCCGCAGGTTTACACACGCGGACCGACACGGGGCACCGGACGTGGCGATCGTGAGCGACGACGTCGCGACGCGCACCTGGCCTGGCGAGAATCCGATCGGCAAGCGGATCAAATTTGGTGGCGTGGGTTCCACGGATCCGTGGCGAACCGTCGTGGGTGTTGTGAGGCCGACCCGATATCGCGAACTGGCCGAGGCGCGGCCGACGTTGTACCTGCCCGCAGAGCAGTTCATCGTCGCGGCACACATGCTCGTGCTGCGGAGCGCCTCGCCGCTGACACAGGTGGCCGCGCTGGTGCGCGAGCGCGTGCGCGCGGTCGATCCGGACGTTCAGGTCATGCGGATCGCGCCATTCGCGAAGCTGCTCGACAAGCCGCTCGCGCGTCCGCGGTTCAACGCATTCCTGATTGGCGCATTCGGCGTGGCCGCGCTGATGCTCGCATCGCTGGGCCTGTACGCGGTGATGAGCGCATACGTGCGCCAGCGCTGCAAAGAGATCGCGATCCGTGTCGCGCTCGGCGCGACGGCGTCGAACGTACGCCGCCTCGTGCTCGGGGAAGGACTGCGGCTCGCGGTCGCCGGCGTCACGCTCGGGCTCGCGAGCGCGCTGATCGTGGCGGGCTCGCTTCGTGGCCTGTTGTTCGAGGTCCAGCCGTTGGATCCGGCAACGATGATCGCGTCGGTACTGCTGCTGGTCGGCATCTCGATGCTGGCGTCATACGTTCCTGCGCGGCGAGCCACGCGCCTGGATCCCATCGCCACGCTACGGACGAATTGAGCGCGTCCATGCTGCACGACTGTCGACAGGCGCTTCGGAATCTTTCGCGGACGCCGTGGCTTGCCGCCGTTATCGTGGTGAGTCTTGCGGTGGGGACGGGTGCGAACGCCGCGGTGTACAGCGCAGTCGATGCTCTGCTCTTTCGCGCGCCGGCGGGTGTCACCGGCCCGGCCGCCCTGGTCGACATCTATACCAGTCAGACCAACGGCGCGACCTACGGCTCCTCCTCCTACGCGGACATTCTCTCGTTGACGGCATCTGCTCCACTCGATGCCGCCGCGGCAATCGACGAGCGCGCCGAAACGGTGCTGCGTGCCGGCGGCGCGACAATCAACGCGCGCATCGCTGCCGTGTCGGAGAATTTCTGGGACGTGTTGCGCGTTCACCCGCATCTTGGTCAATGGCCCGGTGAACATCAGCCACAAGGCGTGATTCTCGGTTTCGACGTCTGGCAGGCATTCGGCGGCCAGCCGGACATTCTCGGCCGGGTTCTCAGCGTCGGAGGACGCGCCTACTCTATCGTCGCAATCGCGCCGCCAGGGTTCCCTGGAATTCATCTCGATCGTGTGTTCGGTGCCTGGATTCCGCTGAACGATGATGTCAGACACAGCGGCCGCGGCATCCGGCGCCTCAAAGTTATCGGTCGTCTCGCGCCTGACATGAGTCTCGAGGACCTTCAGGCCAGCCTCAACCGAACATCTCAGACGCTCGCCGACAATTATCCGGACACAAACAGAGGCACCATTCGATCCGCTGAGGAACCGCGCCGATTTACCGCGGTGCGGTACTCGCGCCTGGGCCCCGACGTCAGGTCGCAGGCGGAACTGCTCGCGGCGGTTCTGCTTGGCGCGACCTGTCTGCTGCTCCTCAGCGCGTGCGTCAATGCGGGATCGCTGCTGCTGTCACGCGGGATCGCGCGGCGCCCCGAGTTGACGATCAGGATGGCGCTCGGCGCCGATCGCGCCAGGCTGATGCGTCAGCTGCTCGTTGAAAGCCTGATCCTCGCGGTGTCCGGCGCCGCCGCGGGCCTACTGGTCGCGACGTGGACCGCCGGCGCCATTCCTGCGCTCTTTGCGCCGGAGCACGCGAGGCTTCTCGACACGCGTGTCCAGCCGCTCGTGATGCTGATCACGATGACTGTCGGTGTCGCAGCGGGCCTGCTGTGCGGCCTGGCACCGGCGATTCAGTCGACGCGTTCGCTGTCGCCTGATGTGCTTCGCGGCGATCCGGCGCGCGTTGGGGATCGGCACGGTGGCGCGCGGCTGCGGATGGCGCTCGTCGCCGCGCAGCTCGCGCTCTCGACGATTTTCCTGATCGAGTCGGCGCTGCTCACGAAGGTGGTCAACAGCGCCTTGAGTACGGCTCGGCCGCAGGCGCTGGATCCCTTCGTCATCGCATCCATAGTCAGCTACCACCCTGCGTATCGCGACGCCGCGACCCTGCGCCTTCAACGCGCGCCGTCGGTCGCGGGTGTGGGGTGGGCGGCCTCGCCGCCCCTCACACGATCGGCGCGGCGCGAATTCCGCATCGAGCGCGGTGCGACCAGCGAATGGGCCGAATTCGACGTCAACTTCGCGACGCGCGAGTATTTCGAGGTGATGTCCATTCCGCTGATCGACGGCCGGTTGTTTACCCATGATGACGACGTGAGCGGCGCAGACGTGGCAATCGTCAACGACGCACTCGTGCAGAGATATTTTCCTGGCGCCGCCGTCCATCACGACCTCACCGATGCGCTCGGCCACACCGTCGAAATCGTCGGCGTCGTCCGTACGCAAAGCTATCGTGCGTTCGAAGGGTCGCCACAACCGATGATCTATTACCCGATGTCGCGATCGACGGCACTGGGATTCGTCGCCGCGATCCGGGCGCACAGCGGCGCCGTCGGGTTTGAACAAGAGGTGCTCGACGCGCTCCGTTTGGCCGGCAAGGTCAGACAGCTCGACGTGTCGACGTTCGACGAGCACATCTCGCGGGGCCTCGCCGCCGATCGGCTGATTGCGACGCTCGTTGCGACGTGCGGGTTGATCGCGTTGGGCCTCGCCGTAATTGGCGTGTACGGCGTCATGGCCGACACGGTGCGTCGACGTACGCGCGAGATAGGGCTGCGCATGGCACTTGGAGCCGGTCCATGGCACATCATCCGCACATTCGTCGGCGCAACGCTGACGCCCGCCTTCGCCGGCGTCGCAACCGGCTTGCTCGGCGCGGGCATGCTGGTCCGGATCGCACGATCGCTCGTGTACGGGCTTCCGTGGATCGACGCTCGCCTGATCGCGACGGTTGTTGCCGGACTATCCCTTGTCATCGTCGCGGCGCTTGTCCCGCCGGCACGCCGCGCGTTACGCGTAAGCCCTCTGCTGGCATTCCGGGACCAGGCGTAGCCTGGCCGACAGCCGATTGGCAACTGCAGCCTGCAGAGTGCCGATTCACGGATGGCGAGTGGCGATTGGCGCTCGCCTATGGCGAACACTAGCCCAAGACCGTGCACCCCTCGGCCCGCGCGGCAGCCCGAGAAGCGCGACGCTGACCGTCGCCTCGGGCGCCGCTGGCGATGAGGCTTTGCGCGACGGTCCGCTCGATGAAAGCCCAATGAAAGCCCGTTGAAAGCCCGTTAAAAGAATCAGGAGCTCGGGCCCCTGTCTGCCCATGGCCTGGCGGCGACGCGAACAAGTGACGAACCGGTTCGGAGTTCCGGTCGGTCCGGAGCCCGAACCGGATGTCGCCGATGGCGTTCCTTCTGGAGAAGTCTCCCATCTGAATGACTTCGGTCGAGTCGACAAAGAATCTCAGCGCTCGCTATATTTCACGCCGCGCTCGCTCACCCCTTCTGATCGGTGCGTTGTGCGTGACGTCGACCCTTCGCGGTTCACTCCCGGATTTTGCGCTGCTCGTTCATGTTCTCACACGTGACCGCTCTCAAATCCGCCGACCGACGTCTCGGGAAATGCGGCAACCGGGCCGCTGAACAAACACGCTTCACAAGGATTCATTCGATGACGCAAAGGAACGGAAGGACCACCATCCGGCAGGGGCTGGCCACGCTGTTGTGTCTGGCCTCTCTGTTTGTCGGCGTGGCCGGAACTCGGGCCGACGCCCAGACCAATGCCTTTGTCGCGAATACGGCCACGAACGACGTGGACGTAATCGACACCAACGGCAAAACGGTGACCCCCCTGAGGGTTGGCACGGCGCCGGCGCAAGTGGCGATCTCGCAGGATGGCACGCGTGCCTACGTGACCAACAGTGGTTCCAACTCAGTCTGGCAGATCGACGCGACGAGTCCCGATCCCGCCAGTGTCGCCGTCACGGGCATGTTTTCCGTCGGCGATCATCCGACCAGCATCGTCGTCACTTCCGGAGGAGATCCGGTCAGAGATCTGCTCTATGTATTGACGGCTACCGGCGTCGAATTGGTCGACACTGGTTCCGGTACTCGCACGCCGCTGAACGTCGGCGGCAGTGACGGACAGCTCGCCATCACGCCCGACGGACATTATCTCATCGTCGCGTCGGGAACTGTTTCCGTGATCGAGACGACAGGCAATACGGTGGTCACGTCGTTTCTGCCGGAGGAGGCCCCAACAGCGGGCATCTCGAACGTTGCGGTTGGCGTGGCGATCTCGCCGAGTCAGCCGCGCGCGTACGTGTCGGTGGTCAGCTATGTCTCTGATTCGTTTGGGTTCCGGGTGACCGGCGGCGTCGCTGTCGTCGACACCACCAACATCCGCCCGGCCACCAAGCCGATGGTGAAATCGATCCCGCTCTATTCGCTGCCGGGCTCAATCGCGTTCACCCCGGATGGAGGTCGCGCCTATGTCGGGATAACGTCCTATTGGGCCGATACCCTCTACGGCGCCGGTTTCCTTCCAGGACGGTGGGTCGCGGCGATCGAGACAGCGACGGTCGATGATCCGACGAACTCGGCGCAGGTGAACTGGATCGATCTTGGCCAGGACGGCCCAGCATGGAGCCAGCAGCGCACTCCGGCTGGACTGGCAGTCACGCCGGATAGAACGGCGGTGCTCGTATCGATCCCGAATAACGGCACCGTCCGCCTGATCGACCCGACGACAAACGCGCTGGAAGTTCAGTTGATAACGGTTGCAGGGCAGCCGAACGGAGTGGCCATTCTCCCCAATCGCGCGGTCAGTCCGACACCGTATCCGATCCACGCGACAGATGACATCGCGCCGGGCGCGGTGCCAGCCCAGCATGCCGGAATCGCGATCGCGAACGTGCTCGCGAACGACACCATCGGAGGCGCGCAAGCGGCGATCGGGAACGTGTCGCTGTCGGTCGCGCTGCCAACGAGCCCGAGTCTGACGCTGGATGCCGCCGGGGCGGTCTGGATCGCAGCCGACGCGGCGCTTGGCAGCCACACCCTCACGTATCAGATTTGCGAACCCGGAACCACGCACTGTGCTACGGCGGCCGCAACGGTGTCCGTGAGAGAGCGTTATCCAATCACCGCCGCCGACGATGGCGCGACGTCGCTTCCAGGGGCCATAGCCATTGCGAATATCGTCGCGAACGACACGCTCGGCCCCGACGCTGCATCGCTCGCAACGGTGACACCGGTCGTCCTCTCCAAAGACGACGCTCTCACCTTCAACTCTGCTGATGGCTCAGTTGCTGTGGCTCCAGGCGCGACAAAGGGTGCGCACTTACTTAGTTATAAGATTTGCGAAAACGCGGATCTAAACAATTGCTCCCCGACGAACGGAACCGTTACGGTGAACGTCACATGGCGCGACATCCAGGCGAACAGCGATAGCGGGTCCATGTCGAGGGGCGGCGGGACCGCGATCGCAAACGTGCTGGCCAACGATGTCTTCGATGGCGCGACCGCAACGCTGGCGCGCGTGACGATAGTGACTGCCTCTTCGACAAACGGTGTCACGCTCGATGCAGCCACGGGGTCGGTGTCTGTGGCGCCCAGCGCGGCGGCCGGACCGCAGACGCTGTCCTATCACATTTGCGAAAAGGCGAATCCCGCCAATTGCACGGGTGACGTCTCCGTAACCGTCACTGTCACCTCGTACATTGTGAACGCTGTGGCCGACAGCGCGAGAGCGTCTTCGAAAACTGGAGGAATGGCGGTGGTGAACGTCCTGGCGAACGACACGCTAGGCGGCGCTCCTGCCACGGTCGCGAACGTGAAGCTGTCGCTCGTCTCACTGTCGCCGTCGAACAGCCAGATCCGGCTCAACGCCAATGGATCGGTCGACGTACTCGGAAAGTCGAGTGGCGGCACGTACTCGCTGCGATACCAGATCTGCGAGCTTGCAGATCTGAAGAATTGCGCGCAGACCACCCTGTCCCTCAACCTGAGCGGCAAATAGTCCTCGTCCGTTCGGATGGCGATCGCGTCGGCGATCGCCATCCGCCGCGTTTCCTGCTCCTCCGACTTCCTGCGCGATGCGTCTACTACTTTCGGGTGATATATCGCCGCAGGCGACTGCCTACCCTTTATCGAGTATGGGGCGTTGCCAGTCTCCAAGGGTCCTGCCGATCTCCGCTCAGGTGTGACGGCACACCGTACGAGCGGGAACTGAGCGTCACGCCCACACTCCTCTGTCGCCTCGTTGTTGCCATACCGCCGAGCCGGGTCCGTGCTTCCCTTGCGGACCCGCGCGTCTTCCTTGTTCTCGCGAGCGGCCTGCTGCAGCCCTTTGCCGGTACCTTGCGGCGACTTCTCGCGAGCGGCCTGCTGCAGCCCTTGGCCGGTACCGTGCGGCGACTTCTCGCGAGCGGCCTCCTGCAACGCTTGGCCGGTATAGGACTAGACTGATGCATCCGCAGCCGTTGCATGCTCACTCTTGTGCTTGTCTGGACCCGTCAAAGCCGCGCCCGCCTGGGCGCAGCGATTTCCATTCGAACGCTCGTTCAGCATGACCAAGCATGGTTAAGTGACATCAGGAAGGGATTCCGATGGCGATGACATTGGTGCAGGACTTCCGCTATGCCGCGCGCCTGCTGCGCCAACAGCTCCGTTACACCGTGCTCACCATCCTGACGATGGCGCTTGGCATCGGCGCCACGTCCGTCCTGTTCAGCGTGACCTACGGCGTGCTGATAAAACCGTTGCCTTGGCCGCACGCCGACCGCCTCGTCGTTTTGACGGAAACGCGGGGTGGCAATGCGCCGCGGTTCGGCGCGTTCAGCAACACGGCGTATCTCGCGTGGCGTGAGCACGCGATGACGATTGACCGCATCGCCGCGTGGTCGTCGCGTCTGGTCACCATCTCGGATGCTGGTGAGCCTGAACGCATTCGAATCGCCGAAGCAACCGCCAGCCTGTTTCCGGTGCTCAGCGCGCGTCCGCTGATCGGGACATTCTTCGAGGAGAAGGACGAAACCTCGCTTGTGATCGTGCTCTCCGAAGGCTTGTGGCGGCAGCGCTTCGGCGCTGATCCAGGCCTGATTGGCCGACTCGTGCATCTTGACGGCAAGCCTTATACGATCGTCGCCGTTCTGCCCGATGCCGCCGCGTATCCGGACCGTCAGATACGGGCGATCGTTCCGTACTCAGTTCAGCCATCGACCGGGAACTCTCTCACGTTATTCAGCGCGATTGCGACCCTCCGCGTCGGTGTCACCGCGGCGCAGGCGGCTGCCGAGGGCACGGCGCGCGGCCGATTTGCCGCGGATACCGGCATGACCACCGCGGCCATCTTCGGCAGCAACGGTCCGATCGAGATCGCGGCACAACCGCTGCGCGATGCCATTACGGCCGACGTTCAGCGCCCGCTGATCATGTTACTGGCGGCAGTGGGCCTGCTGCTCGTGACCGCCACGGGGAACGTCGCCGGCCTGCAGCTGGCGCGGACGACCACGCGAAGCCGGGAGATGGCGATTCGCGCGGCGCTGGGCGCCGGCAGCGCGCGGGTCACACGTCAGCTCCTCATCGAGAGTCTGGTCATCGGCATCATCGGCGGTGTGGCTGGTCTCGCGCTCACGTGGCTGCTCCATCGATCGATGCCGTCGCTGTTGCCCGCCGACTTTCCGCGCGTCAACGACCTCGGCATCGACGCGGCGGTTGTCACGTTCACGCTCGCGCTGTCGATTGGCACGAGCACCGTCCTCGGTTTATTACCGGCTTTACGCATCCGTCAGCTCAACCTTGTCGAAGCGCTGGCGGAGGACGGCACCGCGCCTGTCGGCGCCGGCGTGCGCTCGCGGACTGCTCGCGCAAGAACGCTCATCATGGCCGCGCAGGTCGCGATTGCCTGCATGCTGCTCCTTGGCGCGTCGCTCCTCGGGCGCAGCTTTGTCGCACTGGTCAACGCGGATCGCGGGTTCGACGCGACGGCGGTTCTGTCGGCGCGATTGTCGATGCCGGTGACGATGTATCCGGCGCCGGAACGCCGGTTTGCACTGGTCGATCAGATTCTTCATCGCCTCGCGGCGGTGCACGGTGTAACCGAAGCGGCGTTTACGTCTGAAATTCCGCTGACGGCCGGAGGATCCACCACCGCGTTCGACTTGCGATCGCACGACGCGGCCGGAGGCATCGTGAAGGTGCAGGCGTCGCCGCGGATCGTCAGTCCGCGGTATTTCTCCGCGCTTGGGATGCACGTGCGCGCGGGACGTGCGTTCTCCGACGAGGATACGGAGACGTCGGAGCCGGTCGTTGTCGTCAACCAGTCATTTGCGCGTCGCTATCTCGGTGGTGCGCCACTGGGCTCGAAGGTGCCTCTGGCGGGTTACCCGCCTCCCGACGGTGCGCAGATTGAATCGACGGTCATCGGAATCGTAGAGGACGTGCGCTACGTGAACGCCGCAAACATTTCGCAGCCAGAGCTGTACTACTCACACCGTCAGATGGGCCGTCGACTACCCGTGCAGACGGTTACGTTGCTGGCCCGCACGCCGAATGATTTTGGCGCGGCAGCAGCTGCGCTCCGATCTGTGGTGCGCGAGTCCGATTCAGGACTGGTCGCAGATGCGGTCATGCCACTGGAGCAGCGCCTCCTGGCGACCCTGACGCGGCCGCGGCTTTACGCGGTGGTGCTCTGCGCCTTTGCAGGTTCCGCGCTGCTCATCGCTGTTGTCGGCCTTTTCGGCATGCTGTCTTACGCGGTCTCGCAGCGATCGCGTGAGCTCGCGATACGTGCTGCGCTGGGGGCCAGTCGCGCGGATCTCCTTCGGTTGGTACTCCGCCAGGGACTCACGGTGATCTGTGCAGGGCTGATCGCGGGCATGGTCGCATCAACCTGGTTGATGCGCCTGCTATCGAACCAGCTTTACGGCGTCACGGCGCACGACACACTCACGTTTACGCTGGTGCCGCTGCTGCTGGTGCTCTGCGGAGCGCTCGCGTGTCTGGTACCGGCACGCCGGGCAGCGCGTCTTGATCCCTTGCGAGTACTTCGCGGCAGCTAGTGGCCTGTCCATGTCATTTGTGAATTGGATTTCGGAGCGCGGCGCTCGGATGGCAAGGCGCGACGACCGAGAATACCGGGAGTATTTGAGGGAGGAGCAACGCCGCCAGCCGGGATGCCCCGCCCGAAAGGCAGTTTACAAATGACATGGACCGGGCACTAGCCCGCTCCGGCCGCCGCTATTGGGATTTGTTGCCGCCGAAGTACGGACGCGCAAGGTGCCGGGCCGCGTCGAGTTCGATGCCGAGCCTGTCGACGAGCTCGCGCTGCCGTACGGCGTCTCCGTTGGTGGCGCCCAGTTGCTCGGCAAGCCGCTGCATTCGCGACAGCCGCTGCAGCAGCGCGCGAACATCAACGCGCGCGAGCTGGTGCACGAGGTCCTGCACGTCGATCGACAGGCTCGAAGACACGAGCTGCCCGTCCTGAATCTCCAGCAGCTCGCGCAACTGCAAGCGGGCTTTGGCGCCGGTCGGCTGAAACCGCCACCCCCCCAACGCGAGCGGGCCAGTGTGCGTGCCGGTCGCGGTCAGGTCAACTTCGTACATCGCGTGGTCGCGCGGCACGACGCGATCAACCGTCAAGCGCGCATCCGGGAAGCCCTGCAGCCATTCGCCGGCAAATGCAGCATAGCCGTCCGGTCCGCGCTGCCGTGGCGCGCCGGGCATCTGCATCAGAACGGCATCGTGATGAAACAAGGCCGCGGCATCCGCCACGCGACGCTCGTTGAAGCACGCGTAATAGGTGCTCAGGATGGCCATCGGATCGGTGCGCTTGATCGTATCGGGTCGCATGGTTGGTTCACAGCGGCTGTTGGTGGTGATGTGTCATGTCTCCTGTGCAAGTTCCGTGTCATCGCATTCGTCGGTGCGCGTCCAGAGATGTGCGAACGCCGGGGTCGCGGGGTGAGCAGAATTGAGACGAGCTTTCAGAATTGTCAGCGCTCCTCGGTCCCGCCCGGTGTTGACTTCTGCTCCGCTCGCCCTGCACTCTGTGGCCATGTGCGCAAGCGACATTAATCTGTGGGACTCGGCCGCACATGCGCTCGAGTACCTGGCTCGCGCTGACTCGATCCCGCATCGCACTGAAGGCGAAGCCGAAGGACCTGGAGACACAACTCGCGTGGCTCAGAGCGATTGGCTTTGCGGATGTCGACTGCCACTGGAAGTGGCGTGAACTCGCGCTGTTTGCGGGCACCAGGCCAGCGGCGATGCCGACAGCACGGAGCATCAACTCAGAGGCGACAAGGATCACGGAGAAAAACCTGCTGTTATGAGGCTCCGTAGCGTCCCTGCCCTCTGAGTAGATTCCCTGCGTGGCGTCTGAGTAACTTACGTTCGCTCCGCTCTCGTCGACGCGTAAACCGCCCGGATATGGTCGATGGGCTTAGTTTGCGCTGGACCGGCGGCTCCGCTAAGCTGGACATGCACGATGACCGCGCTTCGACGGCACTTGCGGCTCTGGGCGGCTGCCTGGATCGTCTTCCAGGCGACGTCCCTCTCGGCGCGGGTACCGCTTGACGCGTGCGCCGCTCATCTCTCGGCAACAACCGATCAGCAACGGAGCTGTCATACGAAAGCCACGCCGGCGCCGTGCCCGATGCGCGGCGCCGACGGCCGCCCGTGTCCGATGCATCGTGGAACTGTTCACGATCACGATCAAAATTCCCGCGACGTCTGTTCGATGCGCGGCATGTGCGATCCCCCGGTGGCGGCACTCTTTGCGCTGCTGTCGAATCACGGCGTTCTCACTCACTCGTCAGGGACGTTGCCGGATCTGTCACACGGCTGCGTCTGGCCAGGCGCGGACGAGAATCCAGCCAGCCGCCTCGCTCCTCCCGACTCTCCGCCTCCCCGCGCATAAACGCTCACCTGGTTGGTCGCTCGAAGGCACAGCTGTGCCCCGAGCTGTCTGGTGTCGTTCCGCGCGGAGGTGTCTTGTGCGATGTCTGAGAGTCTTCGCTCTCGCGAGCTTCATATTCGCGTACGCGCATCCAGTCGTTGCGCAGCAATCCGTTGATTACGCGAGCGTCAGCGGACGTGTGACGGACCCGTCCGGCGCGATTGTGCCAGACGCCCACGTGACGGCGCGTCACACGCAAACGAACACGACGGCGACGTCCGTGACCGATCGGGACGGTCGCTTCCGATTTCCCTACCTGAGAATCGGACCCTATCAGATCACAATAAGCCGGCAGGGCTTCAACGACGTGACGCGGCTCCTGACGCTGACGGTGGGGTCTGCGTTCGAGCTCCCGGTAACGCTCACCGTCGGCACGGTGGACACGAGCGTCACGGTGACGGGTGACGCGAGCGTGCTGGAAGCAGCGCGCAGCCAAATCGCCCCGACGGTGTCGGAGACTGAAATCAGGACGCTGCCGCTGAACGGCCGCAACGTCCTCGAGCTGGCGCTGCTGGTCCCCGGCGTGTCGCCGACGAACGTGGGCAGCCCGCAGTTGTTTCCTGAGACATCGGCTGTTCCGGGCGTCGGCCTCTCGATCGGGAGCCAGCGCAATCTCTCGAACAACTTCATCGTCGACGGCCTCTCCGCCAATGACGATGCCGCGGCGCTGAGCGGCATCAGCTACGGCGTGGATGCGGTCGAGCAGCTTCAGGTCGTGAGCTCGGGCGGTCAGGCTGAACTGGGACGCGCGCTGAGCGGCTACGTCAACGTCGTGACCAAGAGCGGCACGAACGTCCTGCATGGGACGGTGTACGACTACGTCCGCGATGATCGCTTCAACGCGGCCAACGCACTCTCTGGCACGAAGCTGCCCATGAGCCAATCACAGTATGGAGGGAGTCTCGGAGGCCCCATCGTGTCGGATCGGACGTTCTATTTCACGAACGTGGAGCAGCGGAGGCTAGATCAGACAGGACTCGTCGCCATCTCGCCCGCGAACGTCGACGCGATAAATGCTCGACTCGCCTCGGTGGGCTATCAAGGACCATTCCTGACAACGGGCATTTATTCGAATCCGCTTGATTCCACGAACGTCCTCGTCAAGGTGGATCATGAGGCGAGCGGCCGAGATCAGTTCAGCCTTCGGTACAGCCTGTATGATGTGAGCTCCGGCAATTCACGCGGCGCCGGCGGACTGAACGCGCCGAGCGCATCCGCGGACCTGGACAATTTCGACCAGACCCTCGCGGCGAGCAACACCTTCACGTTCTCTACGCGAACCGTTCTGGAAACGCGCGCGCAGTTCGCGGACAGCGATCTGAAAGCCGCACCGAGCGATCCGATCGGTCCCGCCGTGAGCATCGCGGGCGTCAGCTCTTTCGGAACGCTCTCCGGGAGCCCGACGCGCCGCATCAACCGGATGTATCAGGTGGTCAACAATCTCTCGCATCAGGCCGGCGCACACGCCGTCAGGCTTGGCGCCGACTTCCTGTATAACGACGATCGAATCACTTTTCCGCGAGCGATCCGCGGCACCTACACCTTCTCGTCGCTGGCGAATTTCCTCGCCGGCGCCTACAACAACGCAGGATTCACGCAGACATTTGGCGCGACCGACGTGTCGCAGACCAACCCGAACATCGGCGTCTACGTTCAGGATGAATGGAAACTGAATCCCGGCGTCACTCTGAACGTCGGTGTCCGCTACGATCTGCAGTTGCTCGAGACAATCAACACGGATACCAACAATGTCTCGCCGCGAGTCGGGATCGTCTGGTCGCCATTCGACTCGCGCCACACCATCGTCCGCGGCAGCGCCGGCCTGTTCTACGACCGTATTCCACTCCGTGCATTGGCGAACGCGTTATTGTCCGCGGGAAACACGACTGACCTGAGCAATCTGCGTCAAATCAGCGTCAGTCTGTCCCCGACGCAGGCTGGCGCACCGGCGTTCCCCAATATCCTCAGTGCCGTCGCTCCGTCCGTCACGTTGCCAAGCCTCACCACGATGGATCGGGACCTGCAGAATGCGTACTCGCGTCAGGCCAGCGTCGAGGTCGAGCATCAAATTGGCAATCGCGCCACCGTCAGTGTGGGATACCAGTATCTGCGCGGTCTTGGTTTGCTCATGTCCGTGAATCAGAACGTGCCGACCTGCCTCGCCTCCGGCACGAACAACGGATGCCGGCCTGACCCGAACTATGCCAACAACAGCCAGTACTCGTCAGTGGGAGAATCCAATTATCACGGGGCGCACGTCTCGTTCATGCAGCGGCCCGCGCGCTGGGGCGAATACCGGATCTCGTACACGTTGTCGAAATCGATGAACAACGTTGGCGAGTTCTTCTTCAGCTCACCGGTTGATCCGTTCGATCTCTCGAAAGACTGGGGACGCTCGGACGACGACAAGCGGCACCGACTCGTGGTACATGGCGCCGTTCACTCATCGAATGGGCCTGCGACGACAGCATGGGAAGAGATCAGCCACGGTTTTCAGTTGAGCGGGATGCTCCAGGCGTATTCGGCGCCTCCCTTCAACATCACATCGGGCGTGACGACGATCCCGGGCACCGCGGGCAGGCCGATCGTCGACGGCGAGTTCATCGAGCGGAACGCCGGCGTCGGCAGTGGCTTCTTCACGCTGAGCGCGCGATTGCGCCGGTTGTTTCGTTTCTCAGGCCGCATGGAGCTGGAAGCGCTCGTCGAAGGATTCAACATCACGAACCATGTCAATGTCGTCACGCGGAACACCAACTTCGGGTCCGGAGCTTACCCGTCCAATCCGCTGCCGACATTCGGTCAGATCAACGCCGTCGGCGAACCACGATCGCTTCAATTCGGTGCGCGCATGAGATTCTGAGTGCCGAACACGCGCAGGTCTGCTCGACCGTCGGGGGAGACCTGCCGTGTGCGGATAGCGCACAGTCGGTGGCCGGTCGCCGCTCGCCAGAGTACGGTTTGTCGGTCGTCTCCTATCGGTTGCCGCTCCTGAATCCAGAGTTTCCGACAACCGTCCTTCAACCGTCATCCACCACACCTTCTCCAAAGAGACGCACGCGCGTGCGAAGCACAATCACCAGATTACCCAATCAAGAAATCACCAAATCTGCAGGGCTGTCTTCTTCTTCAGCAGCCTGCGAGTACCCGGCCGGAACGAAGTGTGCACTGCGCGCGCGACGTTACGAACCGTCGGGCGGAGCGCGCCTAAATATCGGTGTGCAATCCGCCGACACAATAACCATCGAGACCCGAAACTGACGGAATCGTGCAACCGATGACCAATCCGTACGCACCACCCCAGGCCGCCGTCCACGACATCATTGACCCACACGCGCAGTTCGTTCTCGCGGATCGCGGCACGAGGTTCGGCGCCGCGATGCTCGATGGCATCATTTTCATGGTGATGGTCTACGTGCCATTCGTGGCGTTCACCATGGTCGGCGGGAACATGCGGACCACGAATGACGAAGCCACTCGCACTGCCATCCTCGCGGTGGGCGGGTTGCTGACGGTCGTCGGCCTCGTCGTCTGGTGCTGGTTGACGTTCAGTAACATGAGGCGTGGACAATCGATTGCCAAGAAGTTTCTCGGCATCAGGGTCGTTCGCAGCGACGGCACGCCGGTTTCATTCGGACGATTTTTCTGGCTGCGCAACGTCGTGAATTCCCTGATCGGCATCGTCCCGCTCTACGGGATCGTCGACGTGCTCTTCATTCTTGGCGACTCGCGGCGGTGTCTGCACGACAAGATCGCGGACACGATGGTTGTCAAGGCCTGAGAGTGATCCTGGGCCCGAGTGACGTCCTCGACACCGTCGTCGCCGCGGAGACGCCCGAAGGCATCCTGCTCGAACTGCGTCCTGCCGGCCTGACCGCCCGCTTCTACGCCTTCGGTCTCGACTGGACGATCCGGCTCATGATCATCTATGCGGCAGCCATGGTGACGACGGTCATTGGAGGGATCGGCGTCGCGTTCTGGCTCGTTCTGGTCTTCGGGCTTGAGTGGCTCTATCCGATCGCGTTCGAGCTGTCGCCGTCGGGCGCCACGCCCGGAAAGCGCGTCTTCGGCCTTCGGGTGGTCATGGACAACGGGTTGCCGGTTACCGCGGCTGCCTCTGTTGCGCGGAACCTGCTGCGCGTGGCCGATTTCCTTCCTTTCGGATACGGGTTCGCGATCGTGAGCATGCTGCTGCGGCGCGACTGCAAGCGCCTCGGAGACATCGCGGCGGCGACGATCGTACTGCATCAGCCTCGCGCAACGTCGCGGATGCCGCTCCACACAGTGGTCCCTGTTTCTCCGGCCAGGCCGCTGGCGCCAGAGGATCAGGCCGCGATCATTGCGCTGGCGGCGCGCGCGCCCGGGCTCACGGCCGGAAGGCTCGACGAGCTGGCTGCGCTTGCGGCCGCCGCGTCCGGAGATGTGGGACGGTCGGGACCGGCGGTGACGCGCCGCGTGCTCGGCGTCGCCGAGTGGCTGCTGGGACGACGATGACGCCGCTCGGTTTCGAACAGATGTACCAGAAGGAGTGGGCTGAACTGGAAGGCCTGCTCGATCACGTGCTCGGCCGCAAGACCGGAGATTCGGCACATCGAGTCGAAATGTCCGGCGCGCGTCTCGCGGCGCTGTACCGCCGTGCGTGCGAGCACCTTGCGTTGGCGCGCGGCCGTTCCTACCCGAGCTACATCATCGACCGGCTCGAGCGAATGACGGCGGATGCCCATCAACTGATCTATCACCGCCGCGAATTCGGCGTCGCGCGTGTGAGACACATGATGGCAGTCGAGTTCCCGTCCGCGGTCAGGGCGCAGTGGCGATACGTGGCCGTTGCGGCAGCGGCCTTCCTGCTGCCGACAGTCCTGATTGCATTTCTCGTCTATTGGCGTCCTGAACTGATTCTGTCGGTCGTCAATTCCGAGACCGCCGCGTCCTTCGAGGACATGTATTCACCCGTTGTCGATTCGATCGGCCGGACGCGCGCCGCAACCACCGACTGGATCATGTTTGGCTTCTACATCCGCAACAACGTGAGTGTCGCGTTCCAGTGCTTCGCGGGCGGACTCTTTGCCGGCGTGGGGACCTTGTTCTTTCTGGCCTACAACGGCGCATTCTCCGGCGCCCTCGCCGGGTACCTGACCGAACGCGGCCTGTCGCCCACGTTCTATCAGTTCGTCGCGACACACTCGGCCTTCGAGTTGACAGCGATCGTTCTGTCCGGAGCGGCGGGGTTGCGCATCGGACACGCAATGCTCGCGCCGGGCCGCTTGACACGGCTGCAATCGCTCGTCGACGCAACGCGCGAGTCGGCGATCCTGTTGTACGGTCTCACGGCGATGCTGGTCATTGCCGCCGCGATCGAGGCGTTCTGGTCATCTGCGACATGGCTTCCGCCGGCCGCGAAGTACGTCGTGGCCGCGGCGTGCTGGATTGCCGTGCCCGGTTATTTCGCCTTCCAGGGGCGCCGACGTGCGGGTTGACGCGCTTGCGGTGCGGCTGCGGCCGCGGACCCCAATGGAAGCCGCTGATCTCGGCGTGCGTCTCTGCCAGAGCGCCGCGGCCTCCGTCTATCTCTGTTACGCCATCGTCGCTTTGCCGGTCATGGCGCTTGCGTTTGCTTCGTTCGAGCTCGCCGGCTGGTTGCCCGCCGTGCTGCTGTGGTGCGCGAAGCCGTGGCTCGATCGCACGATTCTCTTCGTCCTGTCGCGTGCCGCGTTCGGCAAGCGAACCTCACCGGCGGATGTATGGCGCGAGCAGCGGCGTGTGTGGTGGAAGCAGTTGCTGTTCACGTGGACCATCCGGCGTCTCTCGCTTTGGCGCTCACTCACTCTGCCCGTTTATCAGCTCGAGGAGCTTTCCATCTGGAAGGCGGGCGAGCGTGTACGTCAGATCCGGCACCGGCATGCCGCATCGGCGATGATGATGACATCCGCCTTCAGCGTGTCCGAGACGGCTCTTACCATTGCGCTGGTCTCGCTCGTGTTCTGGCTCGCGCCGTCCGGGCGGACACCGGACCTGAGCGGGTTGCTGTCCGGCGAGGTGCCAAAGGTTCTCGCACTCTCAATTCCAATCGCTTACGCGACGGCGCTGTTGTTTCTGGAGCCGTTCTACGTCGCGGCAGGCTTCGCGATGTACCTGAACCGGCGTGCCGAGCTCGAGGCATGGGATATCGAGCAGGAGTTTCGACGTGCGTTCGCACACTGAGGGGCGGCGGCGTGTCACGATCGCTGCGGCACTCGTCATAGCGGCGCTGTCGCTTGCAGCAGCGCCCGTCCCACACGAATCTGCGCGGTCGAAGGCCGCCACGCCGGGCCAATCTGAAATCGAGCGTGCGCTCGACAGGGTCCAGGCCGACCCGAACCTCGCAACCGAACGAACTATCAAGACGCTGCGCTGGAAGGACGGGGGCGAGACGAAGCCGTCGCGGCTGCCGGCATGGCTCACATGGTTGATCGGCCTGTTTCGGTGGCTCGAGCAGTCGGCCCGCATTCTCATTTGGGCCGGGGCAATCGTGTCGGCGGGATTCCTGTTCGTCTACATCGTCCGCATGCTGCGCGCGCCAGGCCATCTCGGCCGGCGAGAGGAATCGTTTGTCGGACCCACTCACGTGCGAGATCTCGACATCCGGCCCGAGACCCTGCCGGTGAACATCGGCGCAGCCGCACGCGCGCTGTGGGATCGCGGTCAGCACCGCGCGTCATTGGCGCTGCTCTACCGCGGCATGCTCTCCCGGCTCGTCCACGTTCACGGTGTGCCCATTCGTGATTCGAGCACCGAAGGCGACTGCCTTGCGCTGACGGCGAACCGCCTTCCGCAAGGCACATGCGACTATCTGTCGCGCCTCGTCCGTGTGTGGCAGCGGTTCGGATACGGCCACGAAAGCGTGCAGGCTGCGACCGTGTACGGGCTGTGCGGCGACTTCGCATCCGTGCTCGATCGTGCGTCGGACTCCGGTTCAATCCCCACTCCGGGCGCGGCATGAGGCGCGGAAGCATCATCGCGCTGCTCGTCGCCGTCCCCCTGGCGCTGCTCATCGCCTGGGTCGCAAGCCACACTGATTGGGTGGACACGAAGGTGCCGATGCCGCCGAAGGGCGAAGCGCTGATAAATCCTTTTTATGCCGCGCAGCGATTTGCGGAAGCGCTCGCCGCGCGCACCGCGTGGGATCGCTTACTCGCTGTGCCGTCAACCGACTCGGTGATCGTTCTTTCCGACTGGCACTGGACCTTGAGCAGAACAAGGCGCGAAGCGCTCGAGCGGTGGGTTGAATCCGGCGGCCGCCTGGTGCTCGAAGGCACGTTGACGGGCGGCAAGGACGAGTTCGAACACTGGTCGCAGATTGTCTGCAGGGTCCGCACAATGACCGAGGCGCAACTGTCCCAGGAAGTGTGGCGCAAAGACGCGTGTGCCAGCTTTCAGGAGGAACACGACGGAATCGCCGCCTCCGGCGCGGACAGGATGGATTACTCGGTGTGTGATTTCGACAGCCTGTCTTCACTCACGAGCAACAAAAGGGCTGAATGGGCTCTGCGCAACGCGACCGGCGTCCAGGCGATGCGCGTTCACGTGGGTCGCGGCAGCATAACCGTTATCAACGCGACGCCCTTCCGTCAGCGGCACCTGTTCGACGGCGATCACGGTCGGCTGTTCGTCGCCGCCACCGGACTGCGACGGGGTGATGACGTGCACTTCCTCTCGGAAGCCGATCAGCCGTCATTGCTCGCGCTGGTCTGGGCGCACGGGGCGCCCGTAGTGGCGCTCGTGCTAACGCTCGTCGCGTTGGCGTTGTGGCGCGGCGGCGTCCGGTTCGGACCGCTGGCGCCGGCGCCGCACGCCGCACGCCGCTCGCTGGCCGAGCAGATCCGCGGCACGGGGCAGTTCGCACTGCGCCACGGCGACGGCCGATCGCTCCACGCGGCGTGCCTGCGTGCGCTCGAGGAGGCCGCGCAGCGCCGGGTCAAGAGCTACACGCGTCTCGAACCGAATCAACGCATCTCGACTCTCGCGCATCTCACCGGCTTCGATCGGCAGGCGCTCGCCGCCGCGATTGGCCACACGGATTCCCCTGGTAGACACGATTTGCGCCGCTCGCTCGCGTTGCTCGAAGCGGCGCGGCGCGAAACCCTAATCGAGCATAGAAGGTCATCGCATGGAACACGTTGAAACAGACGCCGTCGACCAGGCAGCCGAGATGTGTCAGGATCTGCGCGCCTCAATCCAACAGGCGATGGTGGGACAGTCGGCGGTCATCGAGCAGGTGCTGATCGCGCTCGCCGCGTCGGGCCACGTCCTCATCGAAGGCGCGCCGGGGCTCGGGAAGACACTCCTGGTGCGTGCGCTCGCGCAAGCCCTCTCGCTCGCGCATGCCCGCGTGCAGTTCACTCCCGACATGATGCCGTCGGACATCACGGGGCACGCGGTGCTCGATCCCTCGACTCGTGAGCTGCGGATCGTCCGCGGACCGGTGTTTACGCACATCCTGCTGGCGGACGAGATCAATCGCGCTCCCGCGAAGACGCAGAGCGCACTCCTCGAAGTGATGCAGGAATACCAGGTGACGATCGAGGGGCAGACGCTGCCGTTACCCAAGCCGTTCATGGTGCTCGCGACCGAGAACCCCATCGAAACCGAGGGAACCTATCCCCTGCCCGAGGCGCAGCTCGACAGATTCCTGTTCAAGATCGAGATCGGCTACCCATCGATCGCGGAGGAAGTCGCCGTCGTCGTGCGTGTCACTACGGATCAAGCGGGCGACGAGCTGCCGCTTGCCGACGTGAAGCCTTGCCTGAACGGCATCGCCGTGTCGAACCTCCAGCGGCTGGCGTCCCGAGTTCGAGTGGACGAGCAGGTCATTGATTACGCCGTGCGCATGGTGCGGGCGACACGCGATTATGCGGGCGTGGCAATCGGCAGCGGCTCGCGTGGCGCGCTGGCGCTCGTCCGCGGCGCTCGCGGCGTAGCGCTTCTTGACGGGCGTGGCTACGTGACGCCTGACGATATCAAGCGCATCGCGCTGCCCGCGCTGCGCCACCGCATCGCGTTGGCGCCGGACGCGCTGCTCGAGGGGCGCACCACCAACGACGTGTTGAGCACGATCATCAACATAGTCGCCGCGCCGCGCATGTAGAAGACTGCTGGAAGCCCGACTACGTTTTAGAGATCGATGTCACTCCGCGCCATTCCTGGCCGCACCGCCATCATCGCGCTCGCCGTGATTTCGGCGGCCGTACTCCTCGCATTGTTGATGGGGATGGCTGTGCGCGCGGCCAGTTGGCTGGCAATGGCCGCCGTCGCTGCGCTTCTCCTGGCCGCAATCTGCGATTATGCCTCGTCGCTTCGGGCCTGGCGGGGAGCGTCAGTCAAGATGACGCGTCACCTCCCGGCGGCGTTCGCGATCGGCGTGAAACGGCCAGTGCATCTGACGCTCGAAACGGAAGGAACAGCGGCGTGGCGCTGCGAGCTTTACGACCATGCCGATGCGACCCTCGTCGCCGAGCAGATGCCGATGCAGCTGACCCTCGTGGGAGGCACGCGCCTCGACGCGACGTACACGGTGATCCCGACCGCCAGGGGCAAGGTGACGTTCGCGCCCGCGCATGTGCGTGTCCGTTCGCGGTGGGGATTCTGCGAACTCCTCGAGCGACTCGGCACCGACGATGCTCGGCGGGTCTACCCTGACTTCGCGCAGGTCGCGCGATACGCGTGGCTGGCGGGCGACCGCCGCCTTCAGGAAATCGGCGTGAAGACGTATCAGCTCCGCGGCAACGGTACGGACTTCAAGCAGCTGTCCGAGTACCGCGCAGGAGATGCGGTGCGCCACATCGACTGGCGAGCCACGCTTCGGCTCGGCAAACCCATTGTCCGCGAGTTCCAGGACGAGCGCGACCAGTGCGTCATGCTGCTGGTCGACTGCGGACGACGGATGCGGGCAGACGATCGCCACGCGGCGATCGGCGCCACGCATTTCGACCAGGTGCTGAACGCCGTGATGCTGCTGTCGTACGTGGCACTCAAACAGGGTGATGCCGTTGGCGCAATGACGTTCGGCACGCCAGCCGGCCAGGAACGCTCGTTCGCGCCTCGCAAAGGCGCGCACGCGCTGAACGCCTTGATGGGACAGCTGTACGACGTTCAGCCGACGCTCACGCACTCCGACTACGTGGCTGCAGCCGAGATGCTTCTGCGCCGGCAGCACAAACGCGCGCTCATCATCGTCATCACCAATTTCCGTGATGAGGACAGCACGGAGCTGCGCCACGCACTCCGCCTGCTGCGCCCGCGGCATCTCGTGCTGCTCGCGAGCCTGCGGGAGCGGATCGTGGGCGAGCTGCTGACGCAATCCCTCGTCAGCGGTGAGGCCGCCCTTGACGTGGCAAGCGCCCACCTTTACGAGCAGTCGCGCCGCGACGCCTTCAACCGCCTCGCGACCCGCGAAGCTTTGATGGTTGACGCCGAGCCCGAGCGCCTTGGCGTGCAGTTGGTCAATCGATATCACGCCATCAAGCGTGCAGGGCTGATTTGATGCCTCAGTGAACTGGGTCGGAGCACTCAGAGTCCAAACGCGGCTGCGTACCTGACCCGCCGCTAAATGCCGTCGAGCCCACCAGCGCGCAATTCGAGTGCTATGAACGTCTCGGAATGAAACGCACTTTGCTGATGCGCTCGAGACTGGCGCGGTCCTTGCCTTTGCCCGCCTAACCTAACGCAGCAAAGCGCCGTGCCGATACCTTTACGGGCGCAGGCGCTCGATTTCGCCCGCGCGGCCGCGATCCGCGATTACACATTCGACATCCCGAGTACGGATTATGAAACGTCCAAACGCCACGGTCGCACTCTCGGCGGCTTTCGTCGCGCTTGTGGGCTCCGTTCAGAGACCGTCGTCCTTGCAGGCGCAGGAGACTCGGACAACCTTCCGCACCGCGGTCGCGCTGGTCCCGATTAGTGCGGTGGTGCGCGATTCCCGCAATCGGATCGTGCGCAATCTGGCGCAGGCCGATTTCCACGTGCTCGAAAACAGCCAGCCTCGCCGGATCCTCGACTTCAGGGCGACAGACGATGCGTCGATCAGTCTCGCCGTGCTGCTCGACACCAGCGGCAGCATGCGCGGCCGCAATTGGTCCAGAGGAAAGGAAGTCGTCGAGGAGTTGTTGAAGTGGGTGAATCGACCCTCGGACGAAATTGCGCTGTTCACCTTCGACAAGGGTCTCCGTCAGGAGACGGCGTTCACCAACGATGCCGACGGGATTCGCCAGGCTCTGGACAACGTCGACGCCTGGGGACTCACTTCGTTGTATGACGCTATCGCCGAAACGGCGAAGCGGCTCGCCGGGCGGCGCGGTCAACGGCGCGCGGTGATCGTGATTACCGATGGCGCCGACACGAGCAGCAGACTCTCACCGCCCGAAGTCTCCGGCCTGGCCAGCGCGATCGACGTTCCCGTCTACGCGGTTGCCGTCGAGCCTTCGCAGGATCCGCGCGCGACTGTCGCCGATCGGGACGGCGCGCTCACGCATCTCGCGTATTGGACGGGAGGAGGTGTGAGCCATGTGGCCGCCGCGGACACGACAAGACGAATTGCGGCGCTGATGGCGGAACTGCGGCAGCAGTATTTCCTCGCGATTGAGGCGGACCCCACGTCCGGCTGGCACCGCATCGACGTCACCACCCGGCGCCGCGGCCTGACGGTGCGAGCGCGGAGCGGCTACTTTGCGACGCCTTCCGGTCGATCCGATTCAGGAGAGTAACCAGCCTACTCGGCCCGCAGCGCCTCGACAGGGTTGATCGACGCCGCGCGCCTGGCCGGAATCACGCTGGCGACGAGCGCGAGCGCGACGAAAATCATCGCGCCGCCCGCGAACGACGCGGGATCCAGCGGCCGAACGTCGTAGAGCATCCCTTCGAGAACACGAGAGACGAGGGCCGCTGCCGTCAGCCCGAGCGCAGTGCCTGTAACGGCCAGCGCCATCCCCTGCCCCACGATTGAGCGGAGCACGTGTGCGCGGACGGCGCCCAGCGCGACACGAATGCCGATTTCTCGTTTCCGCTGACTCACGTTGTAGGCGGTGACGCCGTAAACGCCGAGCGCCGCCAGCAACAGTCCAATCGTGCCCACGGTCGCTGCGAGCCACGCGGCAAAACGCTGAGGGAACAGCGCAAACGCCGTCATGTCCGTGAGGGGGGCAGCCTGGAGAACCGGCACGTTCGGGTCCATCGTCCGAATGAGCGCGCGCACCTGCGGCAAGACGCTCGGCCCGCGTGTCCGCATCAGGATCCACATCGTGCTCTCGTAGCGTTGCGCGGCCGGGACATAGAAGAATGGTGTCGCGCCTTCGCCGATGGTGCGGTACTTTGCATCACGGACGACGCCGATGATGTTCACGGGATGGCGGCTCATGCCCAGCATGAGCCGTTTGCCAACCGCACTCTGCCCCGGCCACGCCCGCCTGGCAAGCGTCTCGTTGACAATTGCCACGGCAGGCGTCCCGCGATCGGACGCACTGAAGTTCCGACCGGCCAGCAGCGGCAGGCCCAGCGTGCGGAAATAACCGGGGGTCACGATGTTCTGGCTCGCATCGATCGCGCGCTCGTTGCCATATTCCTCGGGCAGCCACAATCGACCGCCCTCCCGCTCCCCTGTCAGCGGCACGACGCGGGCGGAGGCCACGGCGGCAATCCCGGGCAGACTCTCGAGGCGCGACATCAGCGCATCGACAAACGTGCGGCCTCGTTCCCGGTCGTATCCGCCAAGCTGCAGGTTGAGACCCATCACCTCGATGCCGTGCACCGCAAAGCCAGGATCGATCCTGCCGGCGTGTAGGACCGATCGTCCGAGCAGCAGCGCGCCGACGACGAGGAGCACGGAAAGCGCGACCTGCGCAATCACCACCGCGGAGCGGCCGCGAAGCCGTCGCGTGCCGGCGCTGGTATCGTGGACAATGGTCGAGGCGAGATCGATGCGAGTCGCGGCTCGCGCCGGCGCGAGGCCGCAGGCCAAGCCGGTGATCGTCGCGACCACGATTGAAAACGCCGTCACTCGCCAATCGATACGGAGAGCGAAGACGATGTCGACCCGCAGCAGCGGAAGCAGCCGTTCGATGAGACGAATGGCGGCCCAGGCGCCGGCAAGTCCGCCGACGGCGCCGATCGCTGACACGACGAGGCTTTCGATCACCAGCAGCCGGACGATGCGTGCCCGTGCCGCGCCGAGCGCCAGCCGGATACTTATTTCTCGCGTGCGCGTCAGACCGCGGGCGAGCAGCATGCCCGCCACGTTGAAGCACGCAATCAGCAGGATGAGGCCGACCAGCGCGAAGAGCAATCCCACGAAGCGACTCACGATCGATCGCCCCACGACAGGCATCGCGCCGGAGGGTTCGACGCCGAGACCATGGCGGCGATTGTCCTCCGGGTACTCGCGCGCGAGATCTGCGGCGACACGCGCCATCTCGCCACGAGCCTGAGCTATCGTGACGCCCTCTTTCAGGCGTCCGATTCCCATCAGCCACAGCCTGCCCCGCTCGGCCACACGGCGAAGGTCATCACCATCCGGGTACGCGGTGATCGGTATCCATAAGCTCTCGAAATGGATCATGTATCCGGCGAATCCGGCCGCGGTGACCCCAACGATCGTGAACGGACGCCCGTTCAGGCGGATCGTGCGTCCGATAACGTCACGGTCTCCGTCGAACTGCGTCCGCCAGAGATGATCGCTGATCACTACGACAGTACTCGGGCTTGCAAGCCTCTCCTCTTCCGGCAGAAAGCCGCGGCCGAGCGCGATCGGCACGCCGAGCACGGCGAAGTAATTCGCAGAAACGTGCGACCCGGAAACGCGTAGAGCGTTGTCCCCCATTCCGAGACCGAACGTGGCATCGTGATAGGCTGCCAGGCCCTCAAATACGGTCTGGCGCGTACAGTAGTCCAGATAGTTCGCATACGAGAACGTGTCGAAGCCGTCACCGGTGTAGGGGGCACTGTCACCGCTATCGATTCGGCCGACTTCCACCAGGCGGTGCGCGTTGGCGACGCCGGGACGATTTCGAAAAAGATACGCATCGGCAAGGCTGAAGACCACGGCGTTGCCGGCGATCCCGAGGCCGAGCGACAGCACTGCGGTCAACGTGAACATGGGGCTCCGCCGCAGCACACGCACCGCGTAGCGAACATCCTGCAGCAGCGAATCCACGGGCGCCCCTGCCCGTCGGTCGCGCACCTGCTGCTTCACACTTTCGACGCCGCCCAACTCGAGCGCCGCCGCGCGCCGCGCCGCATCCCGAGACATGCCGCCCTGGATCTTCTCGTCGACGAGCAATTCGAAGGTCACGCGCACCTCATCGTCGAGGTCCCGTTCAACCCGATCGCTGTGAAACAGGTTGCGCCAAAGGCTGGCGACGCGAGATCGCACAGGCACACCCGGCCTCCTTCACATTCTTGACGGTTACGCTTCCAGCGCGCGAGCGATCGCGAGCG
>Ga0066677_10000070_pt1 | contig 32090 bp, 22 predicted proteins | sample GraSoiAngelo_126_FD_62299 | JGI IMG/M metagenome (GOLD analysis project Ga0066677, IMG submission 62299) | Grasslands soil microbial communities from the Angelo Coastal Reserve, California, USA - 14_0927_09_20cm | ecosystem: Environmental > Terrestrial > Soil > Grasslands | place: USA... | reverse complement strand
CATTGATCGACGGCTTGATCGCCTTCCCGCTCGCGTCTCGCGGCGCAAACTGGTCCACGCTGGAGAACCGGCTGTTCTGATTGAACCAGAATGCGGATCCTCTCAGCCTGTTCGTACCGCTCTTGGTCGTCGTCGTGATGTCGGTCGCCTGCATGAACTCGGCGTTGTTGCCCGCGGAGGTGACCTTGAACTCGCCGATCGATTCGACGGACGGGAGCAGGTCGCGCTGGGGGCCGCCGCCGCGCGTGTTCTGGACCGACACGCCGTCGACCGAAAACGACGTCATGTATGGCAGGTTGCCGGCCAGTGAGATGCCGCCGCTGGAATCCTGCTGAACGCCGGGTGCCAGCGTCGCCACCACGAGCGGGCTGGTGCTGGTCGTGGCGCGGAAGTTCAGCGCCAGCTTGTTGATGTCGTCGCCCGATTTCGAGTTGTCGATCGTGGCGCGCTCCGTCTCGATGACCGGGTTGTTAGCGACGACCTCCACCTGCTCCTTCGTGCCCGCGACGGCCAACTGGAAGTCGAGCCGGACTGTCTGTCGGGCGAGGAGTTCCGTGCGCCGCGTCTGCTCGCTGAATCCGGCAAGGGCCGTCGTGATTTGGTACTCACCGGCGTCCAGGTTCGGAAGAACATAGCTCCCCACCTTGTCGGTCACAACGCTTCGCGTGCTCTCGGTGCGCATGTTCGTCATTGTGATCGTGACGCCAGGCAGAACAGCGCCGGAGCTATCGGTGATCGTTCCGGTGAGCGTGGCAAAGGTCGACTGGGCGAGTGCAGGACCGGCTGCGAGCATCAATAGCCAGGAAAGCAGCCAAAGACAGGGGGGTCCAACACGAAAGCTGCGCATGGCAATCACCCCTTGAAAGCAGGTTGTCGCGTCGAGGCGCGCTGAGAGGCCCCGATACTACACGATTCATCTCCTGTTGTGGCTTCCGCCTTCCGCCTTCGCGCGACGCGCGTCGGCGAGACGTCGACGGAGCTCGAAGAACGAAGTCGCCGCAGATGCGGTCAGGCGGTCCATCCGCCAAATCGATGCCGAAAGGCACGAGGTGGGTCATAGCGCGGCGCGGGGATCTATAATTTCGCCTCTCTTGCAGTTGCAGCCTGGTGTCCGCATCGGCTCATTCGAGATCCTCGCCCGCCTCGGCGCCGGCGGCATGGGCGAGGTCTTTCGCGCTCGGGACACGAAGCTCGGTCGCGATGTCGCATTGAAAGTTCTGCCGGAGCTCTTCGCCGCCGACCTCGAACGGCTGGCGCGCTTCCAGCGCGAAGCGCAGGTGCTCGCCTCGCTGAATCACCCTCACATCGCGGCAATTTATGGGCTCGAGCACATCGAAGAGTGTCAATTTCTCGTGCTCGAGCTCGTCGAAGGCGAAACGCTCGCCGATCGACTCGGCGCTTCGGGAGCGCCGGCGCGCGGGCTTCCGGTTGCCGAGGCGCTGCCGATCGCGCGGCAGATTGCCGGCGCGCTGCAAGCCGCGCACGAAAAGGGCATCGTCCATCGAGATTTGAAGCCGTCGAACATCGCGCTGACGCGCGACGGCGAGATCAAAATCCTTGATTTCGGACTGGCCAGGCTGGAGGCGGACGGTTCGGACGCCGCGGCGCAAGCCAGCTCGGATCCAAACGCCGCGACGATACCGCCGCTCGCCGGACTCACGAAGTCACCGACGAGAACGCCGGCGGCGATGACCGCGGCCGGGATGATCCTCGGCACGGCGCCCTACATGAGCCCCGAGCAGGCGAAAGGACGCACGGCGGACAAGCGGACCGACGTGTGGGCGTTCGGCTGCGTGCTCTACGAGATGCTCGCGGGCAGACGGGCCTTCGAAGGCGAAGACATCTCCGACACGCTTGCGAATGTTCTGAAGGCCGAGCCGGATTGGAATGCACTTCCGGCCGACGTGCCGGCTCCAGTCCGCGCGCTCCTCCGGCGATGCCTCGAGAAGGATCGCAGGAAACGCGTGGCGGATCTCTCGGTCGCGTGCTTTGTGCTCGACGATCCGGGACTGGTGGCACCGACGGCGGATCAGATCCCGGTATCGAGCGCCGCCGCGCCGCGGCAGTGGTGGGGTAGTGCCGCTGCCGCGATCGTGGGTCTCGCCATCGGGACTGGTGTGACCGGCGTGGCGTTCTGGTACACCACACGTCAGCCACCGGCGCCGTTGTCTCGACTGAGCATCAGCACTTCAGGCACGACTGCGTTCGTGACGGCCGGTTACGATCGCGAGCTCGCAATCTCGCCGGATGGTCGTCGCATGGCCTACGTCGGCGCCAACGGAACCATCTACGTACGGTCGCTCGATCAGCTCGAGCCGACGCCGGTCACTGGCCTGGGACAGCCGAGAGGTCTCTTCTTCTCTCCCGACGGGCAGTGGATCGGGTTCTTCGATGCGGCGAGCGCGTTGAGGAAGGTCGCCGTCACCGGCGGAACACCCATCACGTTGTGCCGCATCGGCGCACCACCGCGCGGCGCGTCATGGGGACGGGACGACACGATCATCTTCGCGACGAACGATTCTGCTTCAGGTCTTTTGCGAGTGCCGATGAGCGGCGGCGACCCGACGGCCCTCACCACGCCAGACCACCAGAACGGCGAGGCGGATCATCAGTGGCCGGAGTTTCTGCCGGACGGCAAGGCCGTGCTGTTCACGATCGTGCCGAGCAACGCCTCGATCGAGAACGCACGCGTCGCAGTGCTCGATCTCCAGCGCGGCACGCAGAAGGTTCTCGTCGATCACGGGAGCGACGCGCATTACGTCGAGAGCGGGCACCTCGTTTACGCGCAAGCCGGGGCCGTTCGCGCCGTTGCGTTCGACGCGCGCCACCTTGCCGTGAAGAGTGCGCCAATCGTGGTGCTGCCGCAGGTGCTCGTGAGCCGGTTCGGCGCGGGTCAGTTCGACGTCTCGCGCGAAGGCACCCTGGTGTACTCGCCACGCGGACCGAGACCCACGCGGACGCTTGTCTGGGTCGACCGTCAGGGCCGCGAACAGGCCATCCCGCTGGCACCGCGCGCGTATCAGTATCCGCGCTTGTCGCCCGACGAAAAGCGGCTCGCGCTCGAGATTGACGGCGACATCTGGGTCTGGGACGTCGATCGCGACACGCTGACGCGATTGACGTTCGACCCGGCGCTGGACCAGTTTCCGGTCTGGACGCCGGATGGTCGTCGGATCGTGTTCGGCTCGGATCGGACACGTAACGGACAGGCGAATATTTTCGCGCAGGCTGCCGATGGTTCGGGCACGGTCGAACGGCTGACCGAGAGTCCGAATCAGCAATTTCCGATGTCGATTACACCGGACGCGACGCGCCTCGTGTTCCGCGAGAGTGCGCCGAGTCTCGATCTGATGATGCTCTCGTTGAGCGATCCGTCGCATCGACCGCAGCCGCTGCTGCACACGGACGTCGCGGAACAGAACGGCGAGGTCTCTCCCGATGGCCGATGGCTCGCGTACCAGTCGAATGGATCCGGGCGTTTCGAAATCTACGTCAGGCCATTTCCCAACGTCGACGCCGGCCAGTGGCAGATCTCGACCGATGGAGGCATCCAGGCGGCCTGGTCAAAAAAGGGTCAGGAGCTCTTTTACCTTGCGCCGGGCGGCTCCGTGATGGCGGTTCGAGTCGACGCCAGTGGCAGTTGGAAGTCCGGCAATCCGGCGAAGCTGTTCGACGATCGTTACTATCACGGCGCCGGCGCGGGTGTCGGCCGCACCTACGACATCTCCGCAGACGGGCGATTTCTGATGATCAAACAAGGTGTAGATTCACCCGACTCCGCCGCGTTGATCATCGTTCAGAATTGGTTCGCCGAGCTCACACGCGTCGTGCGCCCGCAGTGAAGGCAACGGAGGAGGACGAAGACAACGGATCTTAAAAACGAAGCAACGAACAGAACGGAGTAAACGAAGCAATTCTAATCACAAGACCAAGTGGCTTCGTTTTGTTCGTTACCTTCGTTGCTTCGTGTGTAGATCCGTTTCCTCCGTCTCTCGCCAATAACACCGCGCAACATCCAGCGCGGCCCTCTCTTCTACTTCCTTCTTCCGTCTTCAGCCTTCCGTCTTTCTACTTGACGATCAGCTCCCCCTTCATGCCGACCATGTAGTGGCCGGGGAAGGAACAGAGATATGTGTAAGTGCCGGGTTTTGCCGGCGCGCTGAACGTGACATCGATGGATTCACCCGGACCGACGAGACCCTTCGCCGCAATGACTTTGTCCTGCATGTCCGACGGGATGAAATCCGTCGCGCGCGCGTTCATCGCGGCAGTCACGAATTCTTCCGGCTTCACGCCCGCCTTCAACAGGACGAAGTTGTGCGCCATCACGATCTTCGGCGCCGTCCCGATCGACTTCAACACGACGTGCAGCCGCTCTCCCGGACGCGCCCGGATCGATGCGAGATCGTATTTCATGGTGTCGCCGCCAGTGAGTTCGATCGTGCGCACGGCCTTGGACGTCCGCGCGGCGCCGGTCGGTGCGAGGGCCGCCTTCGATTTCGCCTGAGCGGCGCCGGCCGCGACTGGAACCACTGCGAGCAGACACACCAGCGAGAATACCTTCATCGGATTTGCTCCTTGTAAGAAGACGATTGCGTTGACTATGAAAGCCCCGCGTCGACGTGCGGTCCAGCGAGTTGCGACGCAAAGCCCTGCCGCTCAACCAGCCTGCGTCAAGAACACCACCGTCTCTAATGCAAGGAAGACGATCAGAGTCCATGCGATGAAGGTGAGCGCGCCAAGAATGTACCAGTGGTAGGGTTTGACGATCATCGTGCACCGTGCCTTTCAGCATGCGGCCGCGTTTGCCGCGCGGAGCCCCCGCGCCGGGTTTCGAGCGGTTGAAACCCGAGCGGCACGCTCGTGTCTCCGGCACCTTCCGCTCCCCTCGATGTCACTGTGAAACTCCAAGCGAGAGGCCGTTTCGTACAGTCTCCTGCGGACCCACACACACCCGCTGACACGCGCGCGGTATACGTCTCCCCGGGCGTCAGGAATACGCGATCGGGAAAGAGGCCCCACGTGCCGTCACCAATTTGATCGACGGATGCGGCGACAGGTGCGCCAGTGGAATCGGTCAACGAGAACGTCTCGTTGTTCAATCTCGAGACGGGCTCAGAGAACGTCACCTTGGGTACGACATCCTGAAAAACACCGAGGGCATCGCGTGCTGGATACGTGCCCACAATGGCTGTCTCGATTCCATCTTGTGATACCCCGTCGACTCTGATGATCCAGTTCCGGACTTCCATCGGGACGGGTGGCGCGCCTTCGACCACGGCCGGTTCGCGGCGGGGATGCCGGCCGTCGCAGCGGCCACCGAGGACGCATGGCTCGAGCATGAAGTTCATGTTCGTGTCGGCGAGATTACCGAGGAACTTCTTCGCGACAATCGCTTCGAGCGACTGGTAATAGACAGTCGCGGACACGGCGATGGGGCCGCGCGTTCCAGGCGGAATCACGACGGAGTACCGATTCAGCGTGATCGTGGCGCCGGCATTCGGGAGCGGACGCAGGCGTGTATCGCGCAGGAAGGCGTCGTCGTAGAGATCGCCGTTGCCGTTCAGATCGCGGAAGATCGGGAGTCCGAGTGGATTGCTCCGATCGATCACGACGCCTCGGCCGTCGATCGGGAGGCCTTGCGCATTGGTCGCCAGGTTGCGGGCGGTGGCGTACACCAACTCCAGCGTGGGACAGTTGTCGCCGAGCGTCGCCACCGCTTTGAACTGGTAGGCAAACGGATCCGGCGAGCCAGCGGGGATCTTCCATCCGCAGCCAGGAAATGACGGGTCCGTCATGTCGATCGTCGTGAATCGGCCCACACCCATGGACGTGCGACTCCAGAACGAATCGTGAATCGGGAGCTCGCGGCCCGTCGCCAGATCGAAGGCGGACATCGCGAGCCAGGCCACGCGTCCCTCAGGAAAGCCTGTCGGAAAGTTGTGTCCGCTCCCCGAATTCGTGACCGACACCATGATCGGCGCGTTGGCGCCGGCGGACGCTTTCGTCGGGCCGGAGAGTTCGAGCGCGAGCACGTTGCGCAGCCGATCCCAGGCGAGGCGCGCCTGCTGGCTTGGCGCGCCGTGGCCATCTGCGTTCTTCCAGTACGCATTGTGATAGATGCTCTTCTCATCCGCCGACGAGAAGCTGAAGGTCGACAGCTCGGGATAGGACTCGACGCCGCCGGCCGCGTCCATGTCCGTACCGAGCACATGTGTCATGTAGGCGTTACCGCCGACGAAGTGATGGCTGAAGTACGTGCGAACGGGACCTCCGGTTACCACGGGGCCGCTCAGCGGTGGGATCGGTGAGCCGGATTTGTACAACGTCTGCGCGGTGCCCGGCTGCCCGTAGTCCTGCTCCATGTGGCAGGTCTGGCAATCGCGTTTGAAGGCCGGGTCGAAACTACGGTTCCCAGGCCGATCGGCGTAGCGACTGCTCGCCCACTCGGCATAGGTTCGCTCGATCGGAAATCCGCCAACCCACTTACCCACCCTGTTCTTGATCGTGAGGGGATTGGTCACATCGTGACACGTGCTGCAGAACTCCGCTCGGGTCGAAAACACTTGTCGATATGCATCGTGCTTTGGTGAGTCGATTGGTTCAACGGCCGCGGGCTTCTTGAAGACCGAACTCAAATAACCATCGGGCTCGGCCAACCGGCGAGGCGACGAGAGCGGACCCAGACGCTCGGGAAACCTGATGGCATGAGGCGACAGCCGATACGCACCGCCGCCGATGCCGTAGCCGAGGTTCCTGGCTGCGCCATCGGGCACATCGAGAATGTCCTGCTGAACGGGCGGCACGAGCCTGGCGCGCGACGCGGTTCCCATAGCCGGCGCATAACCTGTTGCCGCCGCTGTTCCGGCTTGATTATGGTAGGGCGTGTTTCGGGTCTCAGCCAGGCTGTGACACACCATGCACACGACGCCCGATTTTCCCGAATCGGTATTGCGCCATTGCGATTCGACCGTGGCAAAAGCGAAACCGGTGCCGTTGTCCGACGTCGGATTGAAGTTGACGTCGAGCGCCCCGTGCTCGAGGCCGGACGGCCCATCGATCTTCACATTCTGCAAAGGCACGTTATCGATGTAGTTGGTCGGCATATGGCATCGCGAGCAGAGGCCGTCGACGAGCGAGCCAGAGCGGGCCAGCGTGTGATGGCCGATGCCGAGATCGAACCGTGTAACGCACTCGTCGCCTGACGCAAACGGATTGGGCCGCGCCTTCTGCGTTCCGTCAGGCGGGGTCGGCGTGTCGCAGTTGCCACGCGTGGAAATCTCCCGGGCCGAGAGCAAAAACGCCGCGCGCCACGCGGGATCTCGCCAGGCGTTTGCCATCATCGAACCGTTCCATTCGTCGAAAATCTTCTGGTGACAGTTGCGGCACTGGCCTGGGTGATTCGCCTCCTGCCAGTACTCCTCGAAGGGCGGACCGCTGAACGCCGCCTCCGCCGTCACATATGGCGCGGCCTCGGGGATGCGGTTCGGCAGTTCATCGCCGGGCGGCGCATAGGGATACACCAGCGCGACGACCGCCAGCACAGTGGCGAACGCCAACCCAATCGTGAGCCCCAGTCGAAGGGTGCCGTTTCTCGACGTCTCAGACACGTCCTATATCTCCCCATCGCCGATCGGCGGCCGCATGCGCGCCGACCAGCCGCGGCGCGCATATCCGACGGGACGCCGGACCAACATGACGGGCGCCATATCGAGAAGCGCCACGAGGACCGCGCCAGCCAGTCCGGTCAGCGGCGTGACGGCGAGGATGGCGAATGCACAAAACACGTGCAGCTTCACCACGAACGGCATGTGGGCCACCAGCACAACGGAAGGTCTGAGCCCCACCAGCGAGTGCAGATACGGCGTGAGCGTCACGCCGGACCAGGACGAGGCCCACCGGTAGCGCACCGCGAGAGCGACGCCGGAAATCAGCTCGAGGAGGATCAGCGTGGCCGCGATCACATCGCCTGGTGACAGCGCATGGCGGCGTTCCGCCCACCAATGACGCCGCACCGCCGTCGCGAGAAGAGAGACAAGAGCGACGCTGCCGGCGATCACGCCGACGGACTCGAGAACAATCAGGCGAAGCGGTTGCCGGTTCCAGAGCAGGAGGGCGCCAGGAAACGCAACCGCGAGCACGTGTCCCAGAAACACGACGCCGATCGAATACCGACACCACGCCGTCAGACCCTCTGCCGGTTCGTTCGAGCGTGTGGTTGTCTCCCTGGGTTCAAGGCCCCGCCAGTGTTGTAAATAACGGACCGTCGCCATCAGGACACACGCAAACGCGGCAAGCCAGGGCGCAATAGCGAAAAGAAGTTGATCGCGCATGACGGATGCTCAATGCCGCGCTTCGTTTTGCGCAGACTCGGGCGGACGCTGACCAGGGTCAGCCTGTCGTAGAAAGGCCTTGAGGGCGAAGACTTCCTCGTCGCTCAGGGATGTTCGAGCGGACACCTCGGGAAGGCGCGGGAAACATCCTCGCGAGAGCAGAGACGCCAGCCTTCTATCCTGGAATTTCGAGAACGCGCGCGTGAGGTCGGGACCGAGACTTCCACCGATTCCGATGTCGCCAGCGCTGTGGCAGGAAATACAAGGCGCCCCGCCGGACGCCAGGCCTCGCTGTCCGACGAACAGCGCACGTCCCAGTTCGGCCTCGGCGGCGGTTGCCGTCTCCGCGCGTCGATTCCTCTGCGCTTCTGCCATGGGTCCGCCTGCCGCGAAATAACTAATCAGCGAGTCGAGTTCCCCAGCAGCGAAACTCTGATCGGGCATCGGGAACTGCTTGTACTTTTTGAACAGAGCGTTTGCCGCCGGGTCTCCAGTCCGGATCAGAGTTTGAGACGATGTGATCCACCTGGTGAGCCACTCGCGGCTGTGGCGGCCGGTGACGCCTTTGAGGTCGGGACCGATCAGATCCCCGCTCCCGAACGTGTGGCAGACGCGGCACCGACGGTTGAACAACGCGCCAGGGCCGTGCTCCCCATCCGCACCCGCGACGGCGCCGCAGATCAGCGCGACGCACAAGACGAGCGTCTGTAACTTCATCGACGTTTCCCGCGCAAATTTGCAGAAACAGCGTGTCTTGCCGACGCTGTGTACAGCGTGTCGACCGATACGGTCGAGGCAACCCTAGCAGGCAGTGCCGCTCGATGAAATGGCTCGTTGGTGGTGGCCGAATCGGAACACGGTCGTCGTCGCAGCCGTCGCTCGCGGAGCAAGAGCCTCTCGCGATCACGACGGCTGGTTTCGGAGGTTTGTCAGGGGGCTCGAGTACAGTATTCAACCCCTCAACATCCGGTGAGCTTGACGGAGCTAACTCGATATGACCGCGAGATACTCTGTGGGCCTCGCGATCGATGTCGTCTGGTCGCTCGTCACGACGCGGCGCGCCGCCTGGTTGATCCCATGTCGGCGCCTCGCGCTGAGCGGCCAAAATCATCGTTCGATCGGTTATCACCCTGGAGGTGAATCCGAAGAGACACGCGGTAATCCAGGCGCGTGGCGTCTAAATCGGCCACCATAGGGAAAGGCGCGACGCCCAACCTGGCCGCTCGCGAAACCCTGCGGCTCACGATCACCGACGCGGCGCCGGAAGCGCCGTATCACGAGCCCTTGTACGAAACGCGCACGGCGATCCAATCGAGCGAGAAATCGCGCGCCGTCGAGTTCGCGGCGTCGGTCACCCGCACCCGGAAGTTTGCGTTGGAGAGTTCCGCCGGCATCCACGTGCGTCCCCAGGTGTTCGTTGCGGCGCCCAGGACGCGCGTGGTCATTGTCGTCGTCAGCGTCGGCGTGGCCTGCGCCGCTGTCCAATGGACGCCGCCGTCCCAGGAGAGCTCGGCACACATGCGAGGCGAGCCGGAGGTATCGTCAACTCGAGAGTCGAGGCGAACCTCGATGCCCTGGATGGTGGCCCCGGCAGGCAGCGTGATTCCGTAGTTGAAGAACCGATGTTTGTCGCGCGCAGTGCTGGTGCACGACGTGCTCGACGCGGTTCCGCTGTCAATATCCACCGCGCTCGCCGCGTCGTCTGCCTGGGCGTTCGTGGCGTTGCTCTCGAACCCGTTGCCGTCTCCTCCCGCGTCCGCCGCGTTTGCGGTCGGACTGCGGAGTCCGGTGTTGCTGGCGCCAGCAAGTACCGTGATGGTCGCCGTCTGGCTCATGCCATAGGTACCGGTTATGGTGACCGGCGTGTCGGCGGTTACGGGTGACGTGGTGATGGTGAAGCCCTGGAACCCCTGCCCCGCGGGCACGGTGACACTGGCAGGCACCTGCGCGGCGGCAGCATTACTGCTCGACAGCGTCACGTTCGCGCCGCCCGCGGGCGCGTTCCCGTTCAGGAAGAGCGTCGCGGAGATGTCGTTCCCGCCGGTCGCGCCACTGACGCTCGGCGTCACCGAGTTGAGCACGACAGGGGCGTTCGGATCCGCCAGGAGGGTGATCCACGCCGTCTTCGTCACGGATCCTGACCGCGCGCTGATCTGGACCGAGGTCATACTGATCACCGACTTCGTCGCGATCGTGAAGCTGTTCGTACTGTTTCCGGCTGCGACTTGAACGCTCGCAGGTACCTGCACCGTGGACGGATCGTCGCTGGACAGGAAGACCGTGGTGCCTCCCGGCGGCGCGGGCGTCACGAGTCCCACTGTCCCTTTCGGAGAGGTGCCCCCGATAACCGACGTCGGATCGACGCCCACCGCATAGAGATCAGGCACGGCCGGTTGCTCCGGATCAATCCGCAGCACGGCCGCGTGCATTCCAGCCTCGTTTCCATATGACGCCTGGATCAGCACCCAGTAGGACGCGTTGACCTGAGGAGCCGTGATCGTGAAGCTGGCACTCGTGCTCCCGGTCGGCACAATGACGCCGCCGGCCGGCGTCACCACCTGGCCTTCCATACTGCCGCTCACCCACACCGACGCGCCGCCCTGAGGCGCTGGAGCGGTCAACGTGATCGTCCCGGTGGTCGTACGCCCGCCGAGGACACTTGGTGTCTGCACCGTCACCGTCGACAGACTGGCAGCCGGAGCGGGAGAACCGGCGGGCAACAGCGTGAGCCAGGTCTCGGGCGCGCGATAGTCGTCGTTGGCCGTACCTGTGTTGATCGTGATCAAGACCGACCTCGTGACTGCGGCCGTCGTGATAGCAAAGCTCGCGGCTGTCGCACCCTCTGGGACCACGACCTTTGCGGGCGGCCGGACCAGCGATGTGTCGTTGCTGACGAGCGTGACCTCGACGCCGCCGGCCGGGGCCCCGCGCTGCAGCGTGACCGTTCCCGTCACGGCGGTGCCTCCGACGACGGCGTTGTTGTCCAGCGAGAGGCTGAACAGGATCGGAAATAATCCGAGCGAGCTCTGCTGCCAGCTTCCGCCATACGCGGCGCGGAGTGTGCCGATCGTCGCACCATGCACCGGAATCGTCGTGATCGGTGACACCGTCGCGTCGGTTGCGCCCTCGGGAATGACGACGCTCTGCGGCACTTCCGCATGCGGCATGTCGCTCGCGAGTCGTATCACTGCCCCGCCCGGTGGTGCGGGAGAGTTCAGGCTGACTCGCGCCTGGGTCGAATGGCCGCCGGAAACGCTACTCGGTTCTGCAAGCATCCAGAACAGATTCAGACCGGGCGGCGTGGGCGGCGGGGCGACGACACGAAAACTCGTACCGGCTGACCAGGGCCCGTAAACGAATCCGTGCTGAGCGCGCACGCGCCAGTAGTACGTACCCGGCGCGAGATCCGACACCAGCGTGTAGTCCGAGCGGCTGATGTTCTGGACCATCAGCACCCCAAACGTTCCGGCGAAGTTGGGATCGTCGTCTACATCGATGTCGTATCCCGGTATCTGAGGATTGGCAGTGTCCGACCAGTCGAACGTGAACGGGAGCGACACCGTGGCTCCGCCAGCCGGAGACAGCGGCTTTGGTGCTGGAGGAACGGGTGCCGCGTTCGTGATCTTGACGTTCAGCGTCGCAGAGGGCAGACCGCGAATGTTGTCGAACGAGACCGCGCGGACACGGTAATAGATGTTCGGGATCTCATTGCCCCAGCCGGCGCCAAACGCGGTTCCGAATTCCATCGGACTCGTGCTGAGTGTGAACGGATACGAGAAGCTGGGTTCGTCATCGGCTTCGAGCACGTAGTATTGCGCGCCTGCCACCGCGGTCCACGTGATCTTGAAGGTCTCGTAGGCGTGGAATTGCGATCCGCTCGCGGGGCCGGTGATGCTCGGCGTTCCAGGCGCGGGACCGGGCCCGGTGATCGTGAAGCTCCGGACTGCGGACCACGCCGAGTCGATCGAGCCCGTCGCTCCCCCGACCATCTGCGTGGCTTTCACTCGCCAGAAGTACGTGCCATTCGGCAGGCCGCTCACACGATCCTGTGTTGGCACCGGGTCGCCGTTGCGCGTATCGGTAAAGCCTGACGCGCTCACGACGGTGAACCCGGACGTGGTCCCCACTTGCCAGGTGTAGTTCCCGATCGGTCCATCCGGATCGACAACCGCTGACCATCGGAGGCCTACAGGTTGGATGAGCGACGCGCCGTTGGCTGGCTCAACGAGCGCGGGAGCAGGCGGTGCTGTCTGACCGGCTGCTTCGATGGCTGATGTGACGAAGGCAAGAAGACATGCGGCGACAATCGACCTGGGCTTCATGACAAAGAACCCCGAAGTAATTGATCAGCCGCAGGGTGCTATTCAGCCGTTCGCCGCGAGGGCGACAAATGCTAGCCAGTGTTGTGCCGATACTCCAGCACCGGCAATCCGGGGATCGGCTGCGCGAATCCTTTCTGTTGTCGTAATTCGGAGTTCGAAACTTGGTAATACGGCGATGAGTCACACGTGGTGTATATGCCCTATTCCGCTCGCAACGTGATCGACGGATCAACGCCGGCTGCCCGCCACGCGGGAAACCAGCACGCGAGAGTCGACACGGCCAGCAGAAGCGTGACGACACTCGCGTAAGTTACAGGGTCGAGCCGAGAAATGCCGAACAGCAGCGTGGCGAGCACACGAGTCGCGGCGATCGCTCCACTCAGGCCGATGAGGACACCAACTCCGGTCAGCGCCAATCCCTGGCGCAGCACGAGCGCGAGGATCTCGCGCTGCGATGCGCCGAGGGCCGATCGAACCCCGATCTCGCGCGTTCGTTCCGCGACGCTGCCGGAGAGAACGCCGTAGATACCGATCGCGGCGAGCGAGAGTGCCACGAGCGCAAAGGCTTCGAACAGCGTCAGCGCGAATCGCCGCTCCACCGCAGATTTTTCGACCAATTGCTGCACCGTTGCCACGCGAAGCACCGGCTGATTCCTGTCGACCGACCAGATCGCCTGTCTCACCTCAGGCGCCAGCGTCGACCCGTCGCGCGGCGAACGAATTACGAGCGACATCACCTTGTCCGCCCAGTGCCACTGCGTGGGCGTCACGTAAATCGCGTCCTGCTGTGTCAGCGCGATTGATGCCTGCTTCACGTCGCCCACGACGCCTACGATGGTGTACCACTGGCCGTCGTCGGGACCGAAGTGAAACCGCTGGCCAATCGCGTCTTCATCGCGAAATCTGCGGTTCGCGAACGACTCGTTGATCAGCGCCACCCGTGGCGCGCCGGCGCGGTCGTGCGGGTCGAGCAGCCGGCCGCGGCGGAGCGGAATACGCATCACGTCGAAGTAATCGGGCGTCACCGTGTAGCGGAGCGCTGCACCGTCGTCCTTGCGATCACGATCCCCCTCGAAGTGCACACCGTAGACATCGATGTCGCCGCTCAACGGCAAGAGCGTCGTGAATGCCGCTGCGGTAACGCCCGGAACACGGCGGACCGCCTCCAGGGCCTCATCGAAAAATTGGTATCTGGCTGTGTCGGTGTCGAATTGGCGGCCGGATTCCTGGACCTCCATCGTGAGGAGTTGCGCCGCGTCGAATCCCACCTCGACGGCGAAGATTCGCTCGAGACTGCGCAGCAGAAGGCCCGCGCTCACGAGAAGCACGAGCGCCAGCGCGACTTCGGCGACAACGAGCGCGCTGCGGATCGACCTGTGATCGCTCGATGAACGATGCGAGCTCTGCTGGAGACCGACGCGCAAATCCGCGCGCGACGCATGGAGTGCCGGGATCACGCCGACCAACACGCCGATCACCGTGGTCACACCGAGGGCGAACGCGAACACGACTCCGTCGAGGCGGATCGCGCCAAGCCGGGGCAAGTCCGCTGGACTCAGCATCACAAGACCGCGTACGCCAATCTGCGCCAGGACCATTCCCAGCGCCCCGCCGAAGATGGCAAGCAGCAGACTCTCGGTCAGGAGCTGCCGGATCATTCGCCCTCGTCCTGCGCCGAGCGCCGCGCGCATCGCGAACTCGCCACGCCGCCGGGCACCGCGGGCAAGCAGCAGATTGGTGACGTTCACGCAGGCGATGGCGAGCACCAGGAGTACGGCACCAAGCACGGCGAGCAGAGCCGGCTTCACGGCGTACGTGATCTCGTCCTGCAGCAATCTCACAATCAGACCAGACTCCAACGATGCCCACGGCACCCGAGGAAATTCAGGAAGGCGCGTGCTCGCGATTTGATCCAGCTCGCGCATCGCGGCAGCGCGCGCGACGTCGGGTCGGAGCCGCCCCACCATTCGCAGGTGGTGACCCCATTCCCGGCTGTCGGGTGTGAACGAGACGGCGTACTGCAACGGCGCCCAGAGTTCGGCCGAAGGAGTCAGGACGTTCTCGAACGTCGCCGGCATCACACCGACGACGGTATAGGTGTGGTCGTCGAGCGTGATTTGCCGACCCACGATCGAAAAGTCGCCGCCGAAGCGGCGGCGCAACAGGCGCTCGCTGAGCATCACCACGTTCGGACCGCCCGCCTGATCCTCGGATTCCTGGAAGGCGCGTCCTGGCATCGGCACGACACCGAGCGCTCGGAAATAGTCCGCACTCACCCGCTGTCCTTCCAATCGTTCCGGTTCAGCGGAGCCGGTGAGGGTCGGCTGCCAGGGCTTCATGACGGCGAGCGCGTCGAACGAGCGGCTCCGCGCCGCGAGCTCGCGATAGGTGCCGAAGGTCACGTCCAGACGCGAGTCGTTCGCGCCGACGTCCGAGATCATGACGATGCGGCCGGGGTGTGGATAGGGCAGCGGCTCGAACAGGACAGGATTGACTGCGCTGAAGATCGCGACGGTCGCGCCGATTCCCAGGGCCAGCGTCAGAATACTGACCGCCGCAAAGCCTGGACTGCTCCGCAGTCGACGACCCGCATAACGCAGATCGGTGAGCGACGTCCCGATCGCGTTCTCCCAGCCGTACGCGCGCACTTGCTCGCGTACGAGTGTCGCGCTGCCGATTTCACGCTGCGCCGCTCGCCGCGCATCCTCGGGCGAAAGGCCCTCCGCGAGCATCGCCGCGGTCGCTTGTTCGAGGTAGTCCCGTACCTCGTCGTCGACATCCTGGTCTGCTGCGGTTCGATTCGTGAGAACGCGCAGGCCACGCGTGAGCTGCCGCCAGATAGCCATCCCGCCCCTTGCTCTCAGGACGATGATCCTGAACCATCGGTCGACCGGACGATATTGCTACTCCATATGATTGTCAAGATGTGACAATCATATGCTGTAACGTGGAGTGGCGCAGGCTCGCGTATTGTCAGCCGCGTCGCGCTCACCCGCGCGGATTCCTCGTCGCGCGATCGCCGCCGACAGTGACCTTGCCCTTGACGATCGCGCCGTCGACGAGGACGAGTCGTGGCGCGCTGATATCACCTACCACCGAGCCCGTCGCCTGCAGGTCGACCCTGTCGGTGGCCGTGACGTTCCCGATCACCGCGCCGCTGATTAAGATCGATCTGGCGACGAGATTCGCCTTGACGGCGGCGCTGGCGCCGAGGATCAGCCCGTGGCTGCCGACCTCGATCGTGCCGTCGACCTTGCCGTCGATCCTGAGATCCTGGGCGCTCGTGATTCTGCCCTCGACGACCACGCCTTGTCCGATCCACGCGGTGACGCGACGCTCATCAACGGCCGGTTTCGTCGCGGGCGAAGAATTGCTCTGCTCTCGCTCGCGCAACGTGTCTGCAGTCGACATTCAGTTCTCCTTGGCCAATGGTTTCAGGCATGCACCTGATCGCAGGGTAATCATTATAGAATTTCACGGGATTTGACGCGCTCGAGGTGCGCCTCCGAGGCACGAAGCAGCCCGCATGATCGACGACTTCAGCCGGGATGTGCGCTGTGCGGTGCGGACGCTCCGCCGCGCGCCGCTCTTTACGGCAACCGCAGTCGTATCCCTCGCGCTCGGCATTGGCGCCAACACGCTGGTCTTCAGCGTGGTGAATGCGCTGGTGCTCAAGCCACTGCCCGCTCTCCGCGCGAATCGTACGTGACGCGTGAAGCGCCTCGAACAGATCTCACTGCCTCAAGACATCGCTCAGTTGCGCGATCGAGCGGCGGGGCAGGTGCGCGCCGGCAGACCATCCATCACGGCGATTTCGGCAGGCTTGTGAGCTTGGTGGCGGCGACAGCGGCGATCGCGTAGGCCGCGCGCGCGTTCGGATGCACGTCGCCGGACACGCGCCAGGCCGGATCAATTTCAACCAGCACGTAAGGCAGCCCCGGTTCGTCGAGGATCCGGCGCCGCAGCGGTTGTTCGACCGCAGCTTCGGCGCCGAACTGCGGCACCACAATGACCGCCGTGGCCCGGCGCGCCGCGGCGAGCGCGACCATCGCACGAAGGACTTCGCGTGTTATCCAGCCAGCGCTGGTTGGCGACGACGGCGATGCCCAGGAGTACGGTACCAATCGATGCGACCGTGCTCTCGGTGATCAGGGGCGCGGCGGATGTTCGGAATAGCGGCCTTGATACGGCGTCGGAATCACAGAATGTTCAGCGTCCAGACGGATATGCTAATCTGCTGCTCCCCGAGGGTCGATATGTCGCCTCTAGCCCGAGTTGCGCCACTGGATCGGATCCTGCTCCCGGTTCACCGGTGGGTCTGGAACGATTTCGATCGGCGAGTACGCAAATTGCTCGCATTTGCCGAAGTCGAGTCCGACGGTGGACGTGACATTCTGCGTGCGGCTGAGGTGACACCGGACGCGTTGCTGCGTCGACTCTATCTCGAGCACGCCATCGACGAACTGCATCACGGCGATCTGTTCCGTCAGCGCGGCGCCGCCCTCCTTCGCACGCGTTCCACTCGATTGAGGACGCTGTTCAACGGCACCCCGCTTCCCGGCGGCCATGGTCTCGACGATCTCTCGATCCAGGATGAGCCGGATCATCGTCTCCTCGCCTTTCTGCACGTGGCGGAGAAAGCGGCCGCAGGCCGCTTCACCATCTACCGTGATCTCGTGGATGATGATCCGCAGACGCGCGCCATCTTCGAAGAGATCCTTCGCGATGAAGTCTTTCATATGAACTACACGTACACGCAGCTCGCGCGCGTGATGCCCCGATCGTACCGGTGGCAGGTGTGGCGCGCGCGGGCGAGCCGGCTGTGGAAACGATATCTGCGTGTCGCGGCCGGGATCGCGAGCGTCGTGGGGAACGCCGTCCTCACGATCATGTATTTCATCCTGCTGCCGCCGTTTGCGTGGATGGCCAGACGCGCGGAACGGCGGGAGCCGGTCGGGTGGACGCCGATCTCGCGCACGCGAGACGATTCGCCGACGGGACAATACTGAATGAAGGTTCTCGGCATCTCGGCGCACTACCATGATTCGGCCGCCGCGCTCCTGGTCGACGGCGTGCCGGTCTGCGCGGTGCAGGAAGAGCGTCTGTCGCGGCACAAGAACGACGCCGCGTTTCCGGCGGCAGCCATCGAGTGGTGCCTCAACCACGCCGCGCTCGAGCCGGCCGATCTCGACGCGGTGGTCTTCTACGAGCGCAGCATGCTGAAGTTCGAGAGGATTCTGACCTGCGCGCTCCGGGCGTTCCCGCGTTCGTGGCGATCGTTTCCGAACGCGATGAAGAATTCGCTCGGCGAAAAGGTCTGGGCACGCGGCATCATCTCGTCGCATCTCGGCGTTCCGCGCGACAAGATCCTTTTCACGCAGCACCACGAATCGCACGCTGCTGCCGCGTTCCTCACGGCGCCCACGCGGCGCGCCGCAATCCTGACCGCCGACGGCGTCGGCGAATGGGCGACGCTGACGGTCGGTCACGGCGAGCGGCGGCGCGACGGCCGTACGGACATCACACTGCTCCGCGAAATCAGGTTCCCGCATTCGCTCGGCATGCTGTATTCGACCTTCACCGCGTATCTCGGCTTCGCGGTCAACGAGGACGAGTACAAGGTCATGGGCCTGGCCGCCTACGGGCGGCCGACACTGACCGGCCAGGTCGGCAAGTTGATTCGTCGTACTCCGGATGGCGCCTTCGCGCTCGTCCCGGAGTACTTCGAGTACCAGACGACCGCGAGTCGATCGTACTCCTCGCGGTTCGTCGAGCTGTTCGGGCCACCGCGTAACCCCTACGACCCGATCGATCTCGAGACCGCGGACGGTCGACGCTTCGCGGATTGCGCCGCCAGCGTCCAGCGGGTACTCGAAGACACGCTGGTCGACATCGCGCGCGCGCTTCATCAGGAGACCGGCTTGTCGGATTTGTGTTTTGGCGGCGGCGTGGCGCTCAACGGCGTCGCCAACGCACGGATACTTGCCGAATCCGGCTTCGAGCGCCTGTTCGTTCCTCCGGCTCCCGGCGACGCCGGTTGCGCAGTGGGCGCGGCGCTCTACGCCGACCGCATTTATCTCGGCAACCCGGACCGCGACGTGCCCGATCATCCCTTCTGGGGACCCGAGGTAGACGCGAAGGAGCTGGCGCGGGCGGCGCGCGAGGACGATCAGGATGTCATTGAGCTCGAAGACGCCGCGATGATCGAACGGGTTGCCGACGAGCTCGCGGCCGACCGCGTGATCGGCTGGATGGACGGCGCAACGGAGTTCGGGCCGCGCGCCCTCGGACATCGCAGTATCCTGGCCGCGCCGCATTCACACGAGATGCGGGACCGGCTCAATCGCGACATCAAATACCGTGAAGAGTTTCGGCCATTCGCTCCGGTGGTGCCGATCGAGGCGGCCGACACCTATTTCGAGCTGCCCCCGGGCGGCGCGCGGCTCGCGCGCTTCATGTCCGGTGTGTTCCCGGTCAGACCTGAGTGGAGGGCGCGGCTCGCCGCGATCACCCACATCGACGGCTCGGCACGATTGCAGGCGCTCGAGCGCGAAATGGCCCCGCGGCTGCACGCGCTGCTCGAGGCGTACGGACGTCGGAGCGGGATTCCGGTGCTGCTCAACACGTCGTTCAATCTCTCCGGCGAACCCATCGTCACGCGTGCGCTCGAAGGCTACTCGACGTTCCGGCGGTGCGGAATCGATGTGCTCGTCGCGGGCCCGACGCTGGTGTCGAAGCGCGCGACGGTACGGGCGCGACCGCTGAAGGAGGATGTGGCATGGTGGTCAGGAAGCCTGGCGGGATCCGGCGGCGTCTGATCATGCTGGGAACGGCGGGCGGCTCGATCGCGGATCTCATCCGCGGCACCTGGCGGAGCGAGTCGGGCAACCGCTGGCTCCTGCCCCTGGCCGTATTTCTCTGCGTATTCGGCCTCGTGCTGATCCTCGCGACGACCGTCGAGGCGCTCGCTCCGTTCATCTACGCGATCTTCTGAGTGTTGTGGACGACTTCCGCGAGCTGCTCGCGTGCCCGGCATGCGCAGGGACGCTCGCGGCGGACTGGTCGTGCTGCGGGTGCGGCGCTCGCTACGACGTACTCGACGGGATTGCTGCCCTGAGACTTCCCTGCGATGACCGCACCGATGCGGTGCGCCGTTTCTACGAACGGGCCCCCTTCCCCGGCTATCCACCTCACGACAGTCTGCACGCGCTTCGCGCGCGGGCTGAACGGAGTCCGTTTCCACGGTTGATCGATCGGGCGATTCCCGGCGACGCGCGGATTGTCGATGTCGGATGCGGGACGGGCCAGATGTGTCTGTTCCTCGCGCGCGCCGACCGCGTGATCGTCGGCGCCGACATGACGCGGGAGTCGCTGCGGCTCGCCGCCGCCGCCGCTCAGCGTTTCCGAGTTGATCGCGTGCAGTTCGTCGAGACCGATCTGCAGCGCCCGGGACTCAAGCGAGGTGCGTTCGACGTGGTGTACTCGTCGGGCGTGCTGCACCATACACCGGACCCGCGCGCCTCGTTCGCACGCCTCGCGCAACTCGCAAGGCCGGGCGGAACGATCGTGCTCGGCGTCTACAATGCGTTCGCGCGTCTGCCGGCCAGGCTTCGACGTGTCGCAGCGCGCCTCTCCGGTGACCGGCTCGTCGCGTTCGATGCGGTGCTGCGAGAGCGACAATATGAGCCGGCGCGGCGCGACGCGTGGCTGCGCGATCAATATCAGCATCCCGAAGAGCACAGTCACACGCTCTCGGAGGTGCAAGGCTGGTTTGCGGAGAATGGCGTCGAGTACCTCCGGGCGTACCCCAGCGCCTTGCTCGACGGAGAGCCGGAGGATCTATTCGCGCGCGCGCCCGACAATTGGCTGCTCGAGGGATGGTTGGCCCAGCTCGAATGGATCTGGACGCTCGGGCGCGAGGGCGGCCTGTTCTTTACTATCGGGCGTCGCGCGAGCTGCGCGAGACCGTAGCTCAAGTGTCGCGACAATTCCCGCCGCGTCGAGCGCGTGGCTGAGGTTTCGGCATTCGCTTTCCGCTTCGCGCCTGGGCCGTCCTGAGCCTTGACGTGGTAATCGCCGCGTAGATCGTGGCACAGGGAACGTTCCGCCTGTCGGGCAGTCAGACCGCGCCGGTTCCCGAACCCGCGCCGCTGATCTCAGTCGCGATCGCCCTGACCATTCTGCGGCTGCGGAAGCGCGCCACACGGCTCGCACGGTGCACACCTATTTGATCGTCTTGTACTTCTCAAACAACTGCTTCTGCCGCGTATCGCTCGAGACCTCCCGGCCCGCGATAAATACGTGTTCGGCGCGCGTCGTCAGTTCGAATGGATCGCCGGACCAGACGACGACGTCTGCATCTTTACCTGCTTCAAGAGATCCAATCCGTTCCGCCACGCCCCAGACGCGCGCGGGTTCGAGCGTCACGGCGCGGAGCGCCGCGTCGCGATCGAGACCGTTCGCGATGGCGTTGCCCGCTTCCTGCCGAAGGTTGCGCGCGTTATGCGTGTCGAACGACGACAGAACGAGCGTCGCGCCCGCTTTCGAGAGGCGCGCGGCGTTCTCGAGCGTCGCGCCGAGCGCGTCAAAGCTGGGGATGTTGGTCAGCGGCTTGATCACGACCGGCACCTTGCGCGCGGCGAGCTGATCGGCCACACGCCATCCTTCGATCGCGCCCATCAGGATCAGCTTCAGGTGGAACTCGTCTGCGAGCCGCATCGCCGCGAGCAGATCGCTGGCGCGGTTTGCATTGATGGCGAGCGGCAGCTCGCCGCGGACGACGGGGCCCAGCGCTTCGAGATCGAGGCGGCCGCGCGCATAGGTACGGCGTTGCGCGTTGGCCCACGCTACGCCATGCCGCTCGAAATCGATCGCATCCTGCAGCGCCTCGCGAAGGCGAAGCATCGCCGACGCCCTCGACCCTCCTTCGGATGCGGCACCCGCCTCCCCGAGGTTCGCAAACATCGCGACAGGAGCTTTTACGACGCTCGCCGGCACCTGCGCACCGCTGAGATCGAACATGGCGCCCTGACCGAGCAGCACGTGGCCCGATCCCGATGGCGTCACGACGGCGCGCGTGATGCCTTCGACGCGCGTCACGGGAATCACGGTCGATTCCCCGTTGAAGCCGTCGACCACGTCGAATGCGGCACTGAGCTCCTTGTCGGTCGTCGACTGATCGTCGGTGCCCTCCGCGCCGGACTGAATCTCAACGATCCCGATCTGCGTTGCTGACTCGATCCAGCCTGGCGTGACGATCTTCCCTTCGGCCTCGACGACGCGTGCGCCGGAGGGTACGGGAATGCCGGCGCCCACCGCGGCGATCTTCGTCCCGCGAATCACCACCGTCCCGCGCTCGATCGCCTGGCCCGAAACAGGGAACACGCGCGCGTTCGTGATGGCGATCGTCACTTCGGGGGCGGCCGGAACTGCCGGGGCGCGCCTTGGCGTTTCACGCGGCGCAGGCCGCGTCGCCTGACCGGCGAGCGACGCAGTCACACCGAGCGACAGCACGAGAGCCAGCCCGATCTTCAACGCGCACCTCCCTGCGGCATGAGGCCGGTGATGAAGTCGCGGCGCGGCTGTTTCTCCGGATCGCTGCGGTCGTACATCAGAGCGCCATCGATGAACACCTGCTCGGCGCGGCTGTAGACGCTGAACGGATCGCCGGACCAGATCACGACGTCCGCGTTCTTGCCAGGCTCCAGCGAGCCGGTGACCTTATCGATCCCGAGCGCCTTCGCTGGATTCAGCGTCAGCCACTTCACGGCATCTGCTCGCTCGATAGAGAACCCCGCCTCCCATCCCGCCCGCAGCGCCTTCGCCGCTTCCTGGTTCAGCCGCTGCTCGCCGTTCGGATCATCGGAATGGACGATGGCGCAGCCCTTTGCCTGGTCGACGAGCGCGATGTTCTCGCGGATGCCGTCGTACGCCTCCAGCTTGAACCCCCACCAATCAGCCCACATGCTCGCGCAGATGTTGTTGTCCGCGAGCAGGTCACGAATTTTGTACGCCTCGACGGCGTGGTGAAATGACGTGATCTTGTAGCCGAACTCTTTCGCGATGTTGATCATCGTCGCCATCTCGTCGGCGCGGTAGCAATGGTTGTGCACGAGGATCTCGCCGTCCAGCACGCCGGCGAGCGTTTCGAGCTGCAGGTTCCGCGCGGGACGCTTTTCCGGATCGGAACCCGACGCCTTCCAGCGGCGCAGGCTGTCGCGATATTCCGCTGCGGCCTGCCACGCACGGCGATAACCGGCGACATTGCCCATTCGCGTTTGCGGTGCGGTGTTCCGCGAGCCGTATACCCGCTTGGGATTCTCGCCGCACGCCATCTTCAGTCCGTAGGGCGCACCGGGGAATTTCATGCCTTCCGCCGTGCGGGATGGGACGTTCTTCACGGTGACGCCGCGTCCGCCGAACAGGTTCGCCGAACCGGGCAGGATCTGCATCGCGGTGACGCCGCCGGCCAGGGCGAGATCGAACTGCGGATCCTGCGGCCAAAGCGAGTGCTCCGCGGACACTTCCGCGGTGTTCGGGCTGGTCATCTCGTTGCCGTCCTGAAGCGACTCGATGCCCGGAGCCGCGTACACGCCCAGATGCGAATGCGTGTCGATGATCCCCGGCGTCACCCATTTTCCGGTCGCGTCGATGACCGCGGCGTCCGGCGGGGCACTTACGGCCTGACCAACGGCCGCGATCTTGCCGTCCTGCAGCAGGATCGACCCGCGCTCGATCGCGGGCCCTGCGGCGGTCAGGATCGTCGCGTTGCGAATCACGGTCGGGCGCGACGGAAACGGTTTATAGGTTGATGCGTACGCATTCGGCGCGAACGGCGCCGCACCGGTCTGCTGCGGCGCCGGCTGCGGCGGCGTCGCGGGACGAGGCGGCGTTTCCGGCGGCGTCGGCGTGCGCTCGCCGGGCGTCGCAGGATTCGGGGCTCCGGGACGCGGGGGTGGCTGGGACGGCGGCGTTTGCTGAGCGCCGACCGTCGTGATCGTGAGACACGCCAGTAGTGCGGCCACGGTTGCCGCCTGCAAGTATCGCTGCATGTATGCGCTCCCTGCGGAGATCCTTTCAGAACCCCGCCGGCTCGTCCACCTGCGGATGATGATGGGACATGCGGCGTCACGATCCTGCGATAGTCTTTGTGCGCATCGGCCGACGCAACCGGTGTGAAGAGTCATCGATGAGACACCGTACCCCTGCTCTCGGTCCCGTTGATCGCCGTCGCCGTCTGGACGCTGCATCCCGCGCAAGTGCCACTCGGTCCGTGGAAGAAGCAGCGGCCGCGTGCGGATGATCCCCGCCACGAGCGATCCAGGAGCTATACGTGATCGTCCACAAGCCCGACTTCGACATCTGGTTCGTCACCGGCAGCCAACACCTCTATGGGGCCGACACGCTCGAGCAAGTGGCGCGCGACAGTCGCGCGATGGTCGATGGCCTCAACGCCGCCGGAACCGTGCCGTACCCAATCGTGTGGAAACCCACCGTGACGAGCGCGGAGGAAATCTCCGCAGTGCTCGAAGCGGCCACCGCCGACGCGCGCTCGGCCGGCGTGATCACCTGGATGCACACTTTCTCGCCGGCGAAGATGTGGATCCGTGGTCTCTCGGTCTTGAAGAAGCCGCTGCTGCAGTTCCATACGCAGTACAACCGCGACATCCCGTGGGCATCGATCGACATGGACTTCATGAACCTCAATCAGAGCGCTCATGGAGATCGCGAGTACGCGCACATCACGGCGCGGCTCGGCCTGAAACGCGGGATCGTTGCCGGGCACTGGCAGGACCCCGAGACCGTCCGACGCGTCGGTGTGTGGGCGCGCGCGGCTGCCGCGGTGACTGAAGGGCGGAGCGCGCGCTTCGTGCGGTTCGGCGACAACATGCGCGACGTGGCCGTCACCGATGGAGACAAGGTGGCCGCGCAGATCCGATTCGGCTGGAGCGTCAACTCCTACGGCGTCGGCGAACTCGTCCAGCGCGTCGCGCGCGTCACGTCGGCCGATGTCGATGCGCTCATCGACACCTACAAGCGGGCCTATACGATCGACGCCGCGCTGCTGTCTGATGGCAAGCAGGTCGAGCGCTTGAAAGTGCAGGCGCGCCTCGAGCTCGCGATCCGCGCATTCCTCGAGGAAGGACGCTACCGGGGCTTCACCACCAACTTCGAGGATCTGTATGGCCTCGATCAACTGCCCGGCCTCTGCGCCCAGCGCCTCATGGCCGACGGATACGGCTTCGGGGCCGAGGGGGATTGGAAGACCGCCGCGCTCGTGCGGGCGATGAAGCTCATGGCCGATGGTCTGCCCGGCGGGACGAGCTTCATGGAGGACTACACCTATCACCTCGAGCGAGAGAAGTCGGCCGTGCTCGGCTCGCACATGCTGGAGATCTGCCCGTCGATCGCGGGCGGGCGCCCGCGTATCGAGATCCACCCGCTCGGCATCGGCGGCAAGGACGATCCCGCGCGCCTCGTGTTCCAGGCGGCGCCCGGCGAAGCTGTGAACGCGTCGCTCGTCGAGTTCGGCGATCGATTCCGTCTGGTCGTGAACGAGGTGAAAGCCATCGGCGCGCCGCACTCGATGCCGAAGCTCCCGGTGGCGCAGGCCGTCTGGATCCCGTATCCCGATTTCACGACGGGCGTCGAGGGATGGCTGTGGTCCGGCGGGGCGCACCACACCGGGTACTCCACGCAGATTTGCACCGAGCACCTGCAGGTGTACGCCGACCTGCTCGGCCTGGAGTTCGTCCGCATTGGCAAGGGAACGTCGCTCGAGCAGGTGCGGACGCAATTGGCGCTCCAGGAACTCCTCGCCCTCAGGGCCTCTGCTTTCGGCTCGTGACACAGCTTGAGGACACCTCCGCACCGCGAAGCGATCAGCCGCTTCACTGGAAGGCAATCACCGACGCACTTGAATACCGGAATTGCTCGGATCAAGCTCGGGCACTGTCTGTTGCAGCAACAGCGATATGCCGACGCGGAGCGCGGGACGCTCGCCGGTATGCCATCGTGTCGAAGCAGACAGCACCGACCGTGAGTTGGCTGCAAACGGCCCGAGAGGATCTGGTCTCGATCTACGATGCGACGCACGAGCAGAACAGAGCCGAGATGATGCGTACGGAGGCGGCACAAGTCGAGCGGGAGGACAGCGCCGCGCCGTCGGCGCAACCCCGCCATCTGCAGTTTGGCGTCGCGGCACGATCAGGCCCGAGCGCCGATTCGGCGCGCACCCGGACTGCTTGACGCGCACCGCTCTCGATGCTAATTTCTTGGCAGCGTGGCGAACAATTGGCACCTCCCGACCTCAGCCGCCGCGAACGACAGATCCTGGATGCGCTCTACCGGGCGCGACGCGCTACGGCCGCCGAAATTCGCGAGGCCATGCCACAGGCGCCGAGCTACTCCGCCGTTCGGACCCTCCTGCGGATCCTCGAGGACAAGGGCCACGTGCGGCATGAAGACGATGGAACGCGATATGTCTACGTGCCCACCATCGAGCGAGATCGTGCGAAGCGTTCAGCGCTCCGCCACGTGCTGAATACATTTTTCGAGGGATCCGCCACCCAGGCGATTCTCGCGCTGCTGCATGAAGACTCGAAACGGTTGTCCGCCGAGGACTGGAATCGTCTAACCGAGATGATCGAGCGCGCGCGCAAGAAAGGAGCCTGACATGACGGCCGAGCTGCTGCCGTTTCTGACCGGCTGTGCGATACGGGCGAGCATCCGGCCCTTGTCGTCTCAACCATCAACGGCAACATCCAACTGCGGCGGCGATGAGCTCCGAATAATAGAACCCTGAACGCGACTTGCGAGCGCGAGGAATTCCATGGATCAACTTCTTCAGGACGTCCGCGTGGCCGCGCGGTCGCTCATACGCACTCCGGGCTTCACGGCAGTCGCGCTGGTCACGCTTGCACTCGGGCTTGGCGCGAACATCGCTGTCTTCAGCGTTGTCAATGGCGTTCTGCTCCGCCCGCTCCCCTACGCCGCGCCGGACAGACTCGTTCGCCTGTACCAGGCGAATCCAAAGCAGGGACTTCGACAGTCCCGTTTCTCGCTCGCGGATTTCGAGGACTGGCGGGCAGGGACGCCCATATTCAGCAGCATGGCGGCGTATGACCGCGTGCCGCAGATCCTCACCGGCCAAGGGGATCCGCTCGAAGTGCAGCTGGCTTACGTTACCGGAGGTTTCTTCGATGTCTTCGGAAGTCCCGCCCAGCTCGGACGTGTGCTGGCGGAAACGGATTACCGCCACAGGAGCCGTCATGCGGTCATCAGCGATCGACTCTGGCGCACAGAGTTCGCCGCCGGACCGTCGCTGATCGGCCGATCCATCATGCTTCGGGGTGAAGCATTCACCGTTGTCGGAGTCATGGCGCCCAGCTTCCGGTACCCGACGGCCGATACCGACGTGTGGGCGCCAGAGTCAGTGCTGAATGCCGACGCGCTTGGGCCGCACGTGCGAGACAACCGCATTTTTGAAGGCGTGGCTCGATTGACAAGCGGCGTGAGCCCCGAACGGGCGCAGGCGGATCTCAGTGCAGTGAGCGCGCGCCTGGCCGCCGAGCACTCGCGCACGAACGACCAATGGAGCGCGGCAACGGTGACGCCGTTGAGGACCGCGATCGTCGGAGACGTCGACCATGCGCTCGTCGTGGTGTCGATCGTTGTCGGTGTGATTCTCCTCATCGGCTGCGTCAATCTGGCCAACCTGCTGCTGGCGCGCGGCGCCTCGCGGGCGAACGAGATCGCCATCCGCACAGCGCTCGGGGCCAGGCGCCTGCGCATCGTCCGGCAGCTCGTGACCGAACACCTCGTGCTCGCGCTGGTTGGCGGTGTACTGGGCCTTGCGCTCGCGGTCGCGAGTCTGACGATCGTGCTGGCGCTCGGTGCCGACACGCTGCCGCGTTTAGAGGACGTGCACATTGATGGCCGTGTCATCGGCGCTTCGTTCCTTCTCTCTTGTCTCACGGGATTGGTGTTCAGTGTACTCCCCACGATGCGGGCCACATCCGTGGAGCCGCAGCGCAGCCTGAAGAGTGGACGGGGCACCGTCGGAGGCGGCCGCCGCTTGCGGAACGCGCTCGTCGTGGCGGAGATCGCCCTGGCGTTGGTGCTGCTGGTCGGCGCCGTTCTAATGGCGCGAAGCTTCCTGCATCTCGGTCACGTCGATCCCGGCTTCAATCCGGGACAGGTCCTCACCGTGACCATGCAGATGAACGTTGAGGCTGCGCCGGCTTCCGGCGTCGCCGCGCAACTGGTGCAGCGGCAGCGCGACGTCATCACGAGGATTGCGGCCTTGCCCGGGGTCGTCGCGGTCGGCCTGACGCATTCGCTGCCGCTGCGCGACGAGCGAAACGTCTTCGAGTACACGCGAACCGGCGGAACGTCGCAGGATCGCTCGCGGCTGCGAGCCGACACCCGCTACGTCACTGCAGGGTACATCCGGGCCATGCGGATTCCGCTCTTGCGCGGCGAGCTATTCGCTGATCCGTGGCCGCCTGCGGGCAGGACCGCGGCAAGCCTTGCGCAACAAGGAATCCAGCGGCCCATGCTCGTCAGCGAGAGCGCCGCGCGTCGCTTCTGGCCAGGCGAGAACCCGATCGGTCAGGTCGTGGACGCCGGATGGACGAAAGCGGTCGTGATCGGCATTGTGGGAGATGCGCGGCAACTCGGCCTCGCCGAGGAGCCGATGCCAGCTGTTTACCTTCCACAGATGCCGCGACTCCTCGTCACATTCGTCGTGAGAGCCTCCGGCGACGCTGCCGCATTGGCCGGTCCGATCCGTCGGGTCATTCGGGATTCGGCTCCCGGCCAACCAATCCGCGCCATCGCGCCCCTGAGCAGTGTGTTGTCGGATTCGATTGCGCAGGATCGCTTCTTCACCGTTCTTTTCGTCATATTCGGTGCGCTGGCAGTCGCGTTGGCCGCGGTGGGCGTCTATGGGGTGCTCGCGTACACGGTACGACAGCGCACCGCCGAGATCGGCATACGGGTGGCGCTCGGAGCTCGCGCGGCTGATCTCTTGCGGATGGTCGTCGGCGGCGGGATGCTGCTGGTCGTGATCGGCGTCGCTCTTGGAGGAACGGGTTCTCTGTTGCTCACCCGCGCCCTGCAGAGCCGACTGTATGGTGTGACCGCGACCGATCCAATCACGTTCATCGCGGCCACGGCAGTCCTTACCATGATCGCCTTGCTCGCCTGCTATGTGCCCGCTCGACGAGCGATGCGGATCGATCCGGCAGCTGCGCTGCGCGACCTCTGAAGCCTCCTTCGAATCGACGCGATGTTTTTTCACAGGTAGACAAATGTCCTCAGCAAAGAACGCCGCGATAGTCTCCCTCGTCTTGATTGGTTTTGCGTGCGCCGCTGCACTGCCCGCCAACGTCACGGCCGTTGCTCCGCAGCCGGCTCAATCGCGCACGACACAGCGAATTGACCTTGCTGAGCGATTTGCCGCCGGCAAGCTGCGCGCGGTGAACCGCGTCGTGACGAAACTTCCGGGCACTCCCGGCGGCGTGCACGTGTCTGAAAAGGCAGACGTCGGTCTGGTCTGGATCGAAGGATCGGAGTTCGGTGAAGGCACGATCGAAATCGACGTACGCGGTCGCGATGTGCCCCAAGCGAGTTTTGTTGGCATTGCATTCCACGGGAAGGACGACAGGACGTACGAATCCGTGTACCTGCGGCCGTTCAACTTTCGGACTGCCGATGCGACCCGGCGTCAGCACGCCGTGCAGTACATGGCGCCGCCGGAATACGACTGGCCGCGCCTTCGAGAGAAATTCCCCGAGGAGTTCGAGAACCCGGTTGATGCGTCGGTTGCTCCGACTGATTGGGTGCCGCTCCGCTTGGCCGTGAAAGACCAGAAGATTCAGATATACGTCGGAGCGGTCAAATCGCCTACTCTCGATGTCCGGAAGCTGGGGACGCTCGATCGAGGCATGATTGGCCTATGGACGGGCAACAACAGTGATGGCGACTTTGCAAACCTTCGCGTCACTGCGATGAAATGAGTTCCGACAGCAGCCAGTCAACGGAGCTTTGACGTGACCGCGGGTTGACGTCGACCATCTCGCGACGTGACTATCGTGGTGGTTTACCCGAGCCTTGCCGCAAGACAACCACTTTGTCGGGCTGAACGCTGTCCCAGCGCTCTTCCGAGCCGTCGGGCCACCGCACCATCACGCCCCGTATGTCTGAACTCTTCCCAAGACCGAAGTGGACCCGAACGTCGCTGGCGCTCAGGTAACTCGAATCCGTGTGAACCCTCCGCCAGCGCGGTTCTTGACCGTCGCGCAAAACCGCGACGCGAGCCCCGATCCCGAAGCGATTGCTCCTGACGCCTTCCAGCCGCACCTGCAGCCAGTGCTGGCGGGGCCCGATTTCGTTATGTAAGAGTCGGACGGGACCGTTGTTGTTTGTCACGAGGATATCGACGGCTCCATCGTTGTCGATATCGCCCACCGCGGCGCCGCGGCCGACGTCGATGCGCTGGAAGGCCGGGCCGGCGACGTCACTCGCGTCGTGGAATTTTTCCCTGGCTTCATTATGAAACAGAAGGTTTCTTTGACCGTAAGGGTACGGCCCGCCTCGCAGGGATTCCACGATGCTTACGGCGCCATTGGCGATAAATAGATCCGGCCGGCCATCGTTGTCGTAGTCGAGCCACTTCGTCCCGAAGCCAGTAAAAGCAAAGGTCGGTTCTGCAAGACCATACTGCACCGTGACATCCTCAAACAGGCCTTTGTCGTTGCCATGGAAAACGGTGGCACCTTCACGGGTCAGATTGGTCACCAACACTGTGAGCCTGCCGTGATTGTCAATGTCTTCTCCGGTGACGCCCATTCCGGCTTTCGCGCGGCCGTCTGCGTTGTAAGCCACACCAGCTTCGAGAGCCGTCTCGCGGAAGGTCCCATCCCCCTGGTTCAGCCACAGGCGATTGGCCGCCGTATCGTTCGCAACAAAGATATCCGTACGGTCGTCGCCATTGAAGTCTGCACAGAGAACGCCCAGTGCCGGCCCGTAAGAAGACCCGATTCCAGAGGCATCCGTCACGTCCATGAATTTTCCGTGGCCCAGGTTGTGAAAGAGCCGTGAAGGAACGGCCTTGTAGGCCATGGGCGTGCAGTAATCCGGCTCGCCGGTCGGAGCGTAACAGCGCTTGTTACCCTTGACGGTGAAGTCCAGATAGTTTGCGACGAAGAGATCGAGATAGCCATCCCCGTCGTAATCCAGAAAGGCGGCACCGGTGCTCCACCGCGGATCATCCACTCCGGCTTCGCGCGTGCGCTCGGTGAAGGTTCCATCGCCGTTGTTGTGATACAGGACGTTCTGCCCGACATTGGTCACATAGAGATCGAGAAATCCATCGTTATCATAATCACCAGTCGCTGCACCCATCCCGTAGCCGTCATGACCTACCCCCGCGCTCTCGGTCACATCGACAAATTGCAGCTTTCCTGTCTCGGACAGCATGTTCCGGAATAGCCGGTTTCCGGGCTTCCAGCCGGCTGGCGGTGGAAAGAGCGGCTTCTTGCCGTGCTCCAGCGCGGTACCTTGGATCAGGTAAACGTCGAGATCGCCGTCGTTGTCGTAGTCAAAGAGAGCCGCTCCGGAACCCATGATTTCCGGCATGAAATATTCGCCGGTTGCGCCGGTGAAATGGCGGAAGTTAAGGCCCACCTGTGCGGCGATCTCCTGGAACAAGGGTGTGGGAGGAGATGAGACGATGAGACCAGCTGGAAGAACGGAGAGCGCCAGGCAGACTATTCGACGTTTCATTGGTCTTTGATGATCGTCACTGCCTGTTCCAAAGCGCGCAGATCCTTGTCGATACTCGTCAGCAATTCGGCCTGACCGCGGGCAGCTGCCTGCTCCCGGGCCGTGCGGGCATATTTCAGAGCTTCTGGTATGTTGCCGGCCCGTGCATACGTGGCCGCGAGGGCATAGAGGTATCGCGGAGTGCTTTCGTCCTCCGGTGTCAGAGTTTTCAGGAAATGTTGAATCGCTTCGTCGTATTTGCCTTGGTCGGCCAGGATGCGGCCCAAGTGGAAGCGTGCTGCACGGTAATTGGGTCGATTCTCGACTGCTTCCGTGAATTGCTGAAAAGCCTCGTTCAACCGTCCTTGCTGCTCGTAGAGAGATCCAAGGTTGTTGTGAGCCTCGGCGTAATATGGATTGATCTGCAAGGCTTGTTGAAAAGCTGTTTCTGCCTCCCGAGGTTTGCTTTGTTTGAGAAGGAGCACTCCAAAGTTGTAATGCGCATCGGCCTGGTTTCGATCGAGATCGAGCGCGGCCCGGTAGTGCTCAACCGCCTTGTCATATTGACCGGAGCGCCCATAGAGTGAGATGAGATTGATGTGGGCCTGCACAGCAGCAGGATCTACCCGCAGCGCTTCTTTCTGTTCAGCGATAGCCTCAGCGATCT
>Ga0066677_10000069_pt1 | contig 32265 bp, 20 predicted proteins | sample GraSoiAngelo_126_FD_62299 | JGI IMG/M metagenome (GOLD analysis project Ga0066677, IMG submission 62299) | Grasslands soil microbial communities from the Angelo Coastal Reserve, California, USA - 14_0927_09_20cm | ecosystem: Environmental > Terrestrial > Soil > Grasslands | place: USA... | reverse complement strand
ACCGTATTGCCCCAGACGACCGTGTTGCCCCAGACGACGGTGTTCGCCCAGGCTGCCTGGTTGATGCCGATGGTGTTCCCCCACACCACGGTGTTGCCCCACACGACCGTGTTCCCCCAGACCACCGTCTCGCCGTCGATCGTTGACGAGCCGGGATCGGGCGACAACGCGGCGTCCAGCCATGATGAAGCGACCGCAGTCGCGTTCTTGACGCCGCGCGCAAAGTTGATCGCCCCTGCGCCGTTGAGGGCGCCCGCGCCTTGAGTCATCGCGTCGTATTCCGCGCCAGTGTCATCGTGCAAGCGCAGCGCTGTATGCTGCAGCACCGCCTTGATGGCATTCGGCGGCAGCGCGCGCGTGAGGTTCGTCGAACGGTTCGCCTGGATCAGCTGCGCAACGACGCCCGATGTCACGCCAGCCGCCATGCTGGTGCCGCTCAGCATCATGTAATCGCCGCCGCTTGTACCCGACACGCGCAGGCTGGGGTATGTGTTGTAGAGCGTGCTCTGCTTCGCCGCGTTTGCGATCAGCTTGTAGCCGGGCGCCACGATGTCGGGTTTGGCGAACGCGTCGAAGTACGACGGACCGCGCGAGCTGAATCCGTTCATGCGATCGTCGGACCGGCGCAGTGTGTCCTCGGTCATGAATGATCCGACCGTCAGCGCCGACGGCGCGTTGCCGGGAGACGCAATTCCGCCGTATCCAATCTCGTTCGTGGTGGCGTTCCGGCCGTAGTTGCCCGCGGAGGCCACGACGACGATGCCGGCGCGGACGGCCGCTTCAACTGCCCGCACCAGCGGATCGGTCGACGCGCTCTCAAAGGGCGGATGACCGAGTGACAGGTTCATCACATCGATGCCGAGCGCCGCGCGGTTTGCCGTCGCGAACTCGATCGCGCTGATGACGTCGCTGGTGTATCCGCCGCCGGTGCTGTTGAGCGCCTTGAGCACGACGAACTTCACGTCGGGCGCAAGGCCCGCGTAGGCGCCGTTGCTGAGGACTCCGGATCCGCCAATCAGTCCCGCGACGTGGGTGCCGTGGCCGTAGTCGTCAAACGGCGCGGTGGCAATCCCTCCTCGCGTGAAGTCGTAGAACGCGCTGATCCGCCCGGTGAAGTCGACCGACGGCTCGATCCCCGAGTCGATCAGCGCAACGCCGACGCCTGCGCCCGTCCACGTGCCCGAGATGCTCACCGAATCGCGAACGATCTGTTCCGTCGTCAGCACAGCCAGCGGAGCGATCTGAAGCGCCTCGAGCGGCGCGTCGATGGAAATGGATTTGACTCCGGGATGTTTTGCAAGCGCGAGCAGGTGCTTTGAACGCACCGTGAATGCGCCGATGCCCGGATGGTAGCGAAGCGGTTTTTCACCGCGACTCTTCAACGCCGCCTCGACGCTGTCCGCCGCGCCGGCCTCGACCTGGACGATGACGCGCTCGGCGAGATCGTCGCCATCGCGATCGATCGCCTGCCGCAGGTGCGCATCGAGCTTCCGCGTACCGGAATCGTCCGATGCTGGGGCCGTAAAGCCGTGAGTCCCTGAAGCCAGCCATACGAGAGCGATGGCGAGCGCCACGAATCGCCCGCGAACAAAGGGACGTCGCAATGTTGCATGCATATAGGGTCAGTCCGTTGAGATAGAGTCGACCGCAGTGGCTGCTCAGCAATTCATCAGCCAGCACAGCGTTATGTTGCGACGATGGCTTTAAACTACTGCATTGAATGTGGTTATGGTCTACCAGGACGCGACGGCTGGCAGGGGGCGATGGGGGGAGCTGTTCCGTTTCGGCGCGAACCTGCAGTTCTGTTGTTGAACACCTGACCCGCGGGGAGGCCTATTCCTGAGGATTTATGTGCAAAGGCCGAGTCTCATTCCGGTACAGCACACGACCTACTCCTCGGTTTTCCAATGAATCGCTTCGAACGGAATGGGCTCGGGAGCGAGTCCTCCAATGTGCTTGACGATCTGGTTCGCGTGGAAGCGGCCATTCTCGATGAACCACCGACCCGTCCGGTAGCCGCCACAGACCGTCCCCGCCAGATACACGCCAGGCCGCGTCGTCTCGAACGTCGCGGCGTCGAAGACCGGCGTCCGATAGGCATCGTCTGCGATGCGGAGTCCCAGCGCTTCGAGAAACTCGTAATCCGGATGGTAGCCCGTCATCGCGATCACCCAGTCGTTGTCGACGTCGCGGACGCCGTCTGGCGCGCGCATCACGACTGATGATTCGCGAATCTCTTCGATGACGGTGTTGAAGTGCGCGCGGATGCTGCCCTCTTTGATCCGGTTCTCGAGATCAGGCTTGATCCAATATTTGATCTTGTCGGAGAGCTTGGACGCGCGGACGATGAGGGTCACCTCGGCGCCGTGCCGATAGCAGTCGAGCGCCGCCTTCGCCGCGGAATTTCGCGCGCCAATGACGGCGACTCTCTGGCGGACGTACTGATACGGCTCCCTGTAGTAATGCGTGACCTTCGGGAGACCCTCGCCGGGTACGTTCATCAGGTTTGGTCGATCAAAGAAGCCCGTCGAGACAATCACGTGTCGGGCGCGGTGCTCGCCTCTGCTCGTCACGACGGTAAAGTCGCCGCGCTCGCCGCTGACGGTCAGCACGCGCTCGTAGAGCCGCACGTCGATTGCCGCGCGCTCCATGACCCCTCGGTAATACTCGATTGCCTCTTCGCGCGTCGGCTTGTATCCCTGGACCGGAAATGGATAGCCGCCGATCTCGATGAGCTCCGGCGTTGAAAAGAATTCCATCTTCGCCGGATAGCCGACGAGTGAATTGACGAGCGCTTCTTTTTCAATCACCGACGCGCGAAGGCCTGCCCGATCCGCTTCGATTGCGCAGGCCAGGCCAACGGGCCCTGCCCCGATCACGATGACGTCGTGCATCCCGAAGATCTTTGCACATAGCGTTCAGACGCACCAAAGTCGTGCCGCCGTGGAGCCGCTAGACGGCGGAGATGACTGCAGACTGGACGGCGCTTCTTGCGCGGTGGACCAACATCGCGGTATTACAGATCGCGGACGGGACGTCGATGATCTGCGAGGGTGCTGCACGGGCGACTGCGCGGTGAAGCTCGACGTCGCGGGTATCGAGCGCATTCGCTCCGTCCAGGCCTCCGGCACTGACGGCGCGTCGCGCATCGCCGACGCGTATCGACAGTATCTCGTCGCCTACGCCGCGCGTTACCTCGCGCACGGAGACTCCGCCCTTCTCGAATATCGCGACCCGACCTCTCCACGCCGTCGGCCCCGCGGACGCGCGTCATCTACATCAATCGCTCGCGTGTCGACGCCTTGAGCGGCGTGCTGGGAAGCGTCAAACGCGCGATCGCGCGGTCGCGCGCGCGGAAGGGCGCGGACCACACCTTGCGCGCGCTGAAGGCGCGCCTCGAGCAGGACTTCAAATTCGCTGGATGTTCCGCTGTGACCGGGAGCAAACGGAGGAAGACGAAGACGGGAGGAGCCGAAGCACTCGAAGGCAACGGATTTCAAACACGAAGCAACGGAGGGAACGGAGGTCAATGAAGCTGCTTCGGCCGCGCATGATACGACCGTCATGGGCTGCGCGGCGACGAACGTGCCTCCGTTCGTCTTCGCTACCTTCGTTGTTTCGTTTGTGGATCCGTGTCCTTCGGAACAGCCGTGGTCACCTTCGTCATCGCGGCAGGGTGGCTTCTATCGCCTTCAGCTGCTTCATCAGATCATCGAAGCGCTTGATCGCTTCCTGGCCGACCTTCTGGTCCGTTCCGCCGACCAACGCGCTGCCGGCGTCGCTATCGCGCTTCCCCCTCGCACTCCGGGCATCGGCCCTGCACATGCCGAAGCCACTCGATGTTGGCGTCAACGTGCGGCAGGTCTGCTGCGGATTCCACTTCAGCGCGACGAATGCGACCTCTCCCCATCGATCTGCGATGACAATTGCCGGAGCCCGCACACCCGCGATGTCATCGCCGGTGATCACGCAACTGGTGTCGTGCATTGTCAGGTCGGCGATGTGGTCCCGGACTGTAGAAATGTAGGCGTCTTGTTCCTCACTTCAGCGTGACGGCGATCGATGGCGAGCGTTGTACTTACGCAGACATCTGGCAAAAAAAGAATCTCTTGCTGGTGCTGATGCCGAGGGCGACATCAGCCGATTGTGACGTCGCTCAGTCATTGCACAGAGTCCGAGACGCGTCGCGTGACGGCCCTTTCGAGCCTCAGGTTACGGGTGAAAGGCCCAGGCGCGCCGCCTGTTCGAAAAGCGCGATCTGCTCGCGTGTGCCGAGCACCGCGACCAGGTCACCGGTCTCGAGGCGCACCTCGCTGGCGGGATTCGGCACCAGTGTGGCGGCGTGAATGATGCCGACGATCGATGCGCCGATCGCCGTCCGAATGCGAAGCTCCCGCAGGCTGCGTCCATGGAACTGGCTGTCAGGCGGAATGCCCACCCACGTGAAGTCGAGCTGACGCGCGACTTCGCCGATCTGTGACATCAACCCGCGGCCCGACTCGGGATCGCCGCCGGCCAGGTCATACCGCTGGCGGCGGATGGCGCTCGCGACCCGGAGGATCTCGTGCGCGGGCACGTTGCAGTGGATGAGCGCCTGGCGTGTCATTTCGATGGCCGCCTCGAATTCCGGCGAGGTCACTTCCTCGATCCCGAGCGCGTAAAGCGCCTGAACGGCCTCGCGTCCATCAGCCCTCGCGATGATCGCCAGGTCGGGCTGGAGTTGCCGCGCGGTCGTCACAATGCTGCGGACGTCTGGAAACGCCGGCACGGTGACGAGAATCGCGCGGGCGCGACTGATAGCGGCCGCTTCGAGCACGATGCTCTGGCTCGCGTCGCCGTAGATCACCGGCAACCCCGCCACACGCGCGTGCTGGACCCTGCGATCGTCGAGCTCGATCACTACGCACGGCACCTTCAACTGCCAGAGCGCATCGGCGACGCTGCGCCCGACACGTCCCGAGCCGGCAATGATGATGTGATCCGCGAGTCCCCCGGCCGGAATATTGATCGCTTCCAGTGTTTCGCGCGCCCGCCGCCGATGCACACGGGCGTAAACCGCGGGCGTCAGGCCCGAAATGGCAGGCGTGAGGGCCATGGTGGCAATCGCGGTGTTCAGCATCAGCGAGTAGAGATCGTTCGGGATCGCGCCGGTCGACTGCCCCACGCGCGCCAGCACGAACGCAAACTCGCCGACCTGGAAGAGCGTCAACCCAACCGCCAGCGGCACGACGTTCCGGTAACCGAAAACGCGGACAACCGCGGCCAGGATCGCGGACTTGCCGAAGATCACCGCGACCAGGACGACCGCGAGCGTGCCGAGATGCTGCCAGACCTGCGCGGGATCGAGCAGCATGCCTTGTGACACGAAGAACAGCATGCCGAACACGTCGCGCAGCGGGATGACGTCGCTGAGTGCCTGGTGCGCGTACTCCGACTCGTTGATCACGAGCCCCGCAATGAACGCGCCCAGCGCGAGCGACAACCCGAACGACCAAGTCACGTAGCCCACGCCGAGCGCCGCGGTCGTCGTCGAGAGCAGAAACAGCTCGCGCGAGTTCCACCGCGCGACGAACGCCATGACGCGCGGGACGATGCGTGTCGACACGAACACAATGACGCCAAGGAGCACGACCGCACGGGCGGTCGCGGCAACGACGGGGATGACGCCCCCACGCGACGCGCTCAATTCCGGCAGGACGATCATCATCGGGACGACCGCGAGGTCCTGCACGACGAGGATGCCCAGCATCACACGGCTGGACAGCGTCCCGAGGCGCCCCTGCGCCTGGAGCGTCTTGAGCGCAACCATCGTGCTCGACAGCGAGATGAGCGCGCCGAACCACAGCGAGGCGGGCCATGGCCACCCGAACGCGAGGCCGATGCCATGACCGAAGGCGATCGTGAGCACGATCTGGAGCGTCGCCCCCGCGAGTGCGACGGTGCGCACCGGTGCGAGCTCGCGAAACGAGACTTCCAGGCCCAACGAGAACAGCAGGAGAGCAACGCCGATCTCGGCCAGTTGCTCGATGTCGTGGACGTTGACGACCGTGAGTCCGCCGGTGAACGGACCCACGACCACGCCGGCAAGAATGTAGCCGACGATCAGCGGCTGTTTGAATCGCTGCGCGAGGAAGGCGCCGACGAGCGCCGCCACCAGCACGAGCGTGAGATCGCCCACGAGTTCCATGCGTACGGCAGCCTATCATCGGAGGTTGGCTGTCGGAGGCCGGGTGTCGGTTGTCGGATGGCTCACGGGGAAGTGACGAAGGGAGCGGCGCAACACGGTGCGCCCACCACGTCACCGGGCGCTGGGAGACAACAGCCGGTCTTCCGCTGAAGCCGTTCCGCATCGCGATGCACGGCGTCCATATGCGTGAGCGCATGGCGCACGGCGTCGCCGACGGCCACGAGCACCGGATTCGAGAGATGCGCCATCCGATAGTGAATCCAGAGCCCTTCGCGGCGCGTGTCGACCAGCCCCGCCCGGCGAAGATACGCGAGATGACGCGAGGCTTTCGGCTGCGGGATTTTGAGCGCCTGGTGGATGTCGCAGACGCACACTTCGCCGGTCAACAGGAGGCCGAGGATTCGCAGCCGGGTCCTGTCTGCGAGCGCCTTGAAGAGCCGTTCCATGTCATCGAGCGGGCTGGTCATATATTCGCCTTGACATATATATCATAACTCGAATAGACTCTCATATATTCGTGTTAACGCATATAAGGAGTTTTCGATGGCGGACATCAGTCAGGCGATTCGAGAGCGATACGGTGCGATTGCGACGGCCGTTGCCACGACGTCAGCGAACTCCGGCTGTTGCGCTCCCGCAGCGTGCGGCTGCGGCGACCCGATTAGCTCGAATCTGTATTCCGATGCGGAGACCAATGGCTTGCCCGCCGATGCGGTGACCGCCTCACTCGGGTGCGGCAACCCGACGGCCCTGGTCACGCTCGAGCCCGGTCAGACGGTGCTCGATCTCGGATCGGGCGGCGGCATCGACGTGCTGCTCTCCGCGAAGCGGGTCGGTCCCGCCGGCAAGGCGTACGGCCTCGACATGACGGACGAGATGCTGGCGCTCGCGCGCGAGAACCAGCGCAAGGCCGGCGCCACGAACGTGGAGTTCCTGAAAGGCACCATCGAAGCTATTCCGCTGCCCGACAACTCGGTCGACGTCATCATCTCGAACTGCGTGATCAACCTGTCGACCGACAAGGATGCAGTGCTGCGCGAAGCATTTCGCGTGCTGAAACCGAACGGCCGCTTTGCCGTTTCGGACGTCATCGTCCGCGGCGATGTGCCCGCAGACATTCGCCGCAGCATGGAGCTGTGGGTCGGCTGCATCGCCGGCGCGCTGGAGGAGTCCGAGTACGCCTCGAGGCTGATGGCGGCGGGATTCGCGGACGTGACCGTCGAACCGTGGCGCGTCTACAAAGTCGAGGACGCGCGCGCGTTTTTGATGGAGACCGGCGTCGACGTCGACCGCCTCGCGCCGACGATCGACGGGCGGGTCGCAAGCGCGTTCGTGCGCGCCCGCAAACCTGACGTCACGAGTTGCTGTACCTCTGAGTGCTGCAGATAGGGTACCTTTCGTTCGCAACGCTCATCACGCGACGGCGACCTCGTGCCGCAATCGATGACCATGCATGGACGCCGGTGACCGGGAAGCGGTGTTCCGCGCGTTCGCGCGGGATCAGCCAATACCCTCGCGTGACGTTCGCCCTCAACCGCGCCGCCAGATCGACGCTTTCTTCGCCCACGACGTCTGCTGATACTGCCGCTCGAACTCGGCGGCCACGACCGGCAGCGTCGTATGATCGTTGGTCCGCTTGTACCGGCAGACGCCGCGCCAGTAGACGGCTTCGGCTGCGCCGGTCGTCTGTGGAAACTGCTCGATGACGTCATCGTAGAACCGCTCCGCCTCGGACCATTGCTTGCGCATGAACGCCGCGCGTCCGAGGCCGAGATGCAGCTCCGCGAAGAATTCGTCGCGAGGCAGGTAGCCTTCGCTTCGGCGACGCTCAACGCCGGATGGATCGAGGATGAGCACCGTCGGCGTCCACAGGACGTCGAATCGGTGAAATACGGTGCCCTGCTCCTTGATGTGCGCCTGCGTCGGAATGAACTGCTGCTGGATGAAGGCGGCAACCTCTTCGTTGCCGTACGATTCGGCTTCCAGCCGAACGCATCCGCCTCAAGCAGGTGCCGCGGTGAAGTCTGCGAGGACGGGCTTCTTGCTGCTGGTGGATTCCCGAAGCGCCTCGTCGATGTCCTTCCACTTGATTGCCATTACGACCTCTCTCTGCGAGCTACCCTCGGCCGACGAACGGCATCTTGGTGGCCATCACCGTGAGGAACTGCACGTTCACGTCGAGCGGAAGGCTCGCCATATAGATAACCGCGTTGACGACGTGCGCGACATCCATGAGCGGCTCGACGGCGATCTCGCCGTTTGCCTGCACCACACCGGTTGCGAACCTGGCGGCCAGCGTCGTGGCGGCATTGCCAATGTCGATCTGGCCGCAGGCGATATCGAACTTCCGTCCATCGAGCGAGGTCGACTTCGTCAGGCCGGTAATCGCATGCTTCGTCGCCGTGTAAGGAGCGGAATTGGGGCGCGGCGCATGTGCCGAGATCGAGCCATTGTTGATGATACGTCCTCCTCGAGGGTCCTGGGTCTTCATCAGCAGGAACGCCTGCTGAGTGCAGAGGAACACGCCGGTCAGGTTGACGTCCACCACGCTCTTCCACTGGTCGACGGTCACCTCTTCGAACGGCACGCCGGGCACGTTGATGCCGGCGTTGTTGAAGAGCACGTCGAGTCGTCCGAACCTGTCGCGCGCCGCCTGGAACAAGCGGCGGACGGATTCCGGATCGGTCACATCAGTAGGCACCGCATGCGTGCGCGACGAGCCGGACTCCTTCGCCGTCTCTTCGAGCAGCTCCGCCCGTCGACCGGCCAGGACGACTGAATAGCCTTGCTCGAGCAACCCGATCGCGACCGCCCGTCCAATGCCGCTGCCCGCCCCGGTTACGACAGCCACCTTGTGTGGTGTGGTCACGCGCTAGACGGTAACATGAGCCACAGATAAACACAGATAAACACCGACAAGCACAGATGCACACGGGCACACCGTGTTGATTTCCATGAAGATTCTCGTAACCGGCGCCGCCGGTTTTCTCGGCAGCCGACTGATTCGCGCGCTGCTCGCGCCGACCGCCGGGCCGGAGCTTTCGAGTATCGTGGCGGCCGATCTGACGAAGTGTCCGATCGACGACCGTCGCGTCGATTCCAGAACGGGAACGATCACTGGCGAGAATTTCATCGCCGCAATAGTCGATCGAGATGTCGACGTCGTATTCCACCTGGCCGCGGCACTGAGCGGCCAGTCCGAGGCAGAGTTCGATGTGGGAATGCGCGTCAACGTGGATGCGACGCGCAACCTGCTCGAGGCGTGCCGGCGCCTGAACAGCGCGCCACGATTCGTCTTTGCGAGCTCGGTCGCGGTGTTCGGCGGCGCCTTGCCGGATATCGTGTCGGAAGATGTGGCGCTCTTGCCGCAATCGTCGTACGGCACAGAAAAGGCGATCGCTGAGTTGCTGGTTAGCGATTACTCGCGCAGAGCGTTCGTCGACGGCATCGCGTGCCGTCTGCCGACAGTCGCGATCCGCCCGGGGAAACCGAATTCGGCAATGTCGTCGTTCGTCAGCGGCATCATCCGCGAGCCGCTTGCGGGCATCGACAGCGTCTGCCCGGTGCCGCTTGACACCCGCCTGTGGGTCAGTTCGCCCGCAGTCGTGACCGCGAATCTGCTGCACGCCGCATCGCTCTCCACGTCCGCACTGGAAGGAAAACGCGCCGTGAACTTCCCCGGATTGTGCGTAACCCCCGCGGAGATGCTCGCCAGCCTTGAACGGCTCGGTGGCGCCGCAGCCCGGGCGCGTGTTCGCTGTGAACCGGATCAGCGACTGATGCGCGTTGTGTGTACCTGGCCGGGAGCATTCGATGTCAGCCGTGCAACGCGCCTCGGATTCCAGCGCGACGTCGACGTTGACTCCATCGTGCGTCAGTTCATGGATGAGCAAACCACGCATCCGGGAAACGAGACATCGTGAGACTCAGACGGCACGGCGTCATCGAACATCCATTTGAAAAGTAGGTTTCTCCTTGGCCTCTGAGTAAGTCCCGTCGCGGCCTCGGAGGAAGTCCTCGGTCGCCTGTGCGGAACCACCAACAGAATTGAACGATCTGCGATCAAGAAAATCCTAGAACCGGGTGTGGAATGTAGGGCTCCTCCAGTTCAGCGACTTCTTCATCCGTCAGCGTCACCGACAGGGCGGCGATCGCGTCATCCAGATGGTGCGGCTTCGATGCGCCGACGATAGGCGCCGTGACCGTCGGGTTATTCAACAGCCACGCGAGCGCGACAACGGCGGGAGGGATGCCTCGGCGAGCGGCGACGTGCGCGACACGCTCGACGACCCGGCGGTCCGCGTCCCTGGTTCCCGCGTAGAGTTTGTTGCCGAACTCATCGGTCCTTGCGCGCTCGGTCGATTCATCCCAGCCCCGCGTCAGCCGTCCGCGCGCAAGCGGGCTCCAGGGGAGCACGCCGACATCTTCAGCCGCGCAGAGCGGCAGCATCTCCCGCTCTTCTTCGCGGTACAACAGGTTGTAATGGTCCTGCATGGTGGCGAATCGAGTCCAGCCATGACAGTCCGCCAGATATAACGCCTTGCAGAACTGCCACGCGTGCATCGACGAAGCCCCGATGTAGCGGACCTTGCCTGCCTTGACGAGATCGTGCAGCGCTTCGAGCGTCTCTTCTATCGGCGTTGTGTAGTCCCACCGGTGGATCTGATAGAGATCGACGTAATCCATCCCGAGGCGGCGCAGGCTGTCGTCGATCGCGGCGAAGATCGCCTTTCGCGACAAGCCGCCGCCGTTCGGGCCCGGCCGCATCGGATTGAACACCTTCGTCGCGATCGCCACCTCGTCTCGCCGCGCGAGCTCGCGCACGGCCCGACCGACGATCTCTTCGCTCGTCCCATCCGAGTAGGTATTCGCGGTGTCGAGAAAGTTGAAGCCGAGTTCAAGGGCTCGGCGGATTATCGGCCGGCTCCGCTCCTCGTCGAGCGTCCACGGATGTGCGCCGCGTTCGGGCACGCCGAAGGTCATGCATCCAAGGCACAGGCGGGAGACGTCCAGTCCCGTGCGACCCAGTTTGACGATCTGCATCGCACCACGCTACCCGACAACCGCAGCGCGGACAAGAAACACCCTCCTCCCGATGACCAGCAGCGCGGTGACCGTCGTCGATTCAGCGCTCGGCACCGGACGCGAAGACACGGAGAACGTGCTCAGGCGGTTTGATTTCGCACAGCCTCGGCGTCAGCTTGTGCCGGTCGGCTCCGCGCTCGCCGCCGCAGCGTCGACCTACCGTCTCGCGACGAACGGTTGGACGCTGATCCACATCGCAGCGAATTGCAGAACAGCAAAGCCAACGACAATTCCGAGCCGCGCCGCAGTCAGAGCTCTGTGTCCTCCCAAAGACGACGAGAGAAGCCCTAGTAGTGCCGCCGTCCCGATAACGACGGTCAGCGCGATTTCGATGGGCGTAAAGGTGCCAGTAAAAATTCGAGCCATGCCCAACAGAAACAGCCAGATCGAAGCCATGACGAGCACCCAGAATGCAAACAGCGGCGCGGCCGCCTGAACGGCGAGGACAGGCCGGCGAAAGGACAGGCCGATTGCGATGAGGAGAGGCACAACCTGGACGAAGTGACGCAATAGCGTATGGCTCACAATTCCGACAATGATGAGCGCTCCGGCTATGACCGTCAGCCAGAGCACAACTGACCCTCCAAGCGATGATCTCAGGCGGGCTGGCGACGCCACCACCGGCCGCGTCTGCGTGAGTCGGGCCAGAGCTATCACCACGGCGAGCACCGTGAGAATCATGAGCTTCTGAAGGAATGTCATTCGCGTGTACGTACAGCATTCGCGCGCACGGCGCCACCGCGCCCGCGAGGCCAGCCAGCTCTGTCTGAGCCTGCCTGACGCTCGCTCAGCGCCGCGCCGCACCCGTGCCTTATTCGATCTTTTTCAAGTCGGCTGCCATGGCTTCCGCGCGGCTGTGAGCCTTCGACAGCGCGTCCTTCGCGTCATCTGAACGCTTCGCTGCCGCCTCACGCAGGCCTGAGGCGGCCTTTGCGGCCCTTTCGGCGCGCTCCAACTCAGACGTGGCTTCGCGGACTGCTTCGCGCGCGTCTTCAACGGCCTTGGCCGCGCGGTCCTCGTCACGCGTCGTGCGGACCATCTCGAACTCTGCACGATGCGCCGCTTGCTCCGCGTCTCGAAGCGCGCGCGCAGCGGCCGCGGCCGCTTCGCGGGCGCGCGTCAATGCCTTCGCATCGACCTTCGGAGGTGACGGCAATCTGGTCGCGCTGCGGGTGTCACGCGCGGGCGCCGGCTTCGAAGGCTTTGCGGCTGCGCCGCGCGCCAGCGAGACACCTGTGAGCACTTCGAAGCCGCCGGGCTGAAGCACGTGCGTGAGGCGTCCGGGCGGTTCGTCGCCGGGGAGCGCGCGCAGCGTGGTCGCGATTGCGTGCTTGGTCGCATCGGACGCTGGATGACCGGCGTTGGCGACGAGCGCGAGCGTGGTTCGAAGTGCCTCCTCCACGGCATCATCGTGGACCTTGCTCGCCGCGCGCACGTCGCCCGCGCGCCCGGAGAGCACCGCCTTGTGGGCGCGCCGCGCATTCTCGGCAGCTTCGATGAGCGCGTTCCACACGTCGACGTTGCGCCAGTACAGCTGATTGACCGCCCATGCCGCGACGGGCGGCTTCGCGAGCGCCTTGATCCGCGGCGACTCCGCGCCGGCCCCTTTCGCGAGCGCGTTACGCGCCGGCGTGAACTCGTCGAGTGGCAGCTGATAGAGTCGATCGATCTCCGCGTCGAGTGCGCGCGATGCCATCGGCCGCCGTTAACCCAGATCGACGGCCATCATGTTCCGGCGATCGCGAATGTACAAGCGCGTGCCAACCAGGACCGGCGGCGTCCAGGACAAATTCGTGAGCAGCGAGGCCTGAGCCGAGATCTTGAATGCTTCCGGCGACGGGTGCGCGATCATCAGATTACCGTCCTGATCCAGCGTGATCAGCTTCCGGTCCGCCCACACGAACGTCGCTTTCTGAATGCTGCGTTGTTGCCAATAGATCTTCCCGGTGCGCACATCGACTGCGCTCAGAATCGCCTGGCTGCCCTTGCCGCCGCTCGAGAAGTAGATCGTGTCGTCGATCCGCATCGCGTTGCCGTGATGGAGCCGCAGCCGAGGAGAGCTCCACAGTTCCGTGGCCTTCGTCTGCTGGCCGTTGCGCTGCAGCTCGATCACCTTTGATCCGGCGTCGTACTCCGCCGACACGAAGAGGAGGTTGCCCGGGCCCCACAGCGGCGTTGCGACCGAGATTGCATAGTTCGCCTTGAAGGGCACCTGCCATTGCGGATCGCCGTTGTGCGGATTCACGGCGAGCACGGCGCCATCCATCAATGCGACGAGCTGTTCGAGCCCTCCGAGATTGATGAGTATCGGAGAGGAGTAGACATTGCCGAAGTCGTTCCTCGCCCACGCCACTTTGCCGTCCGCCTGATTGAATGCCATCAGCGCCTTGCCGGCGCCGCCGACTGGCACGATGACCATTTCGCGAAACGCGATCGGGCTGGACGCGTAGCCGTACATCAGCTGCGAACCTTGATGATCCTTCCAGAGCTCCTGCGTCCACAGGAGCTTCCCGGTTTTCTTGTCGAAGGACTGGAGCCGGCCCGCGACTCCTGCCGTGAAGACGCGGTCGCCCACGACGAGAGGCGTTGCATACGGTCCGTTTCCCTTTTCAGGCGCGCCGCTCTGAAATGTCATCGGATTCGAATGCTCCCACAGCGTCTTGCCCGTGTCGGCGTTCGCCGCGAGAACGACCTCTTCGCGCGGCTTGCCGTACATCGTGTACAGAACGCCGTTCTCGACTGAGGGGGATGAATAGCCCTCGCCGAGCGGACGCTTCCACACGACCCGTGGTCCCGACGCCGGCCATGTGTCCTTCAATCCACTGGCTTCGGTTTGAAAATTGCGGTGTGGACCGCCCCACTGTGTCCAGGGCACAGGCCGCGAACCGGTTCGGACATCTGCCTTGGCCACCCGGACAACAGCCGGTGCGCCGAGCGCGACCGTCAAGAACGTTCGTCGATCCATATCGGAGTCCCTTTCCGCGACAACTGGTGGGATTCACTCACGCGACGCTGCCGTCCTCGAACCGTGCTGGCTCGATCCTCCCGAGCACGCCGAACACACTCAGCATGGCGAAGAACGGCAACATGCCGGCGCCGATGAAGACCGGCGTCCACCCGTAACGATCGACGACGAGTCCCGTGTAAAGGACGGCGAGCAGCGCCGCAGCGTTATCGCCCATTCCGGCGATGCCGTTCACGCGGCCGGCGAGCTGCTGCGGTACGACATCCCCCACGGTACCGATATACGTTGCGGCGACCCACTGGTTGCCGAACAGCGCGAGTCCCATCAACACGACCGCCAGATAGTTGTTCGCCACGAACGGCATCGTCATGCTGAGCGCGCCCAGCGCGAATGCGCAGGTGAACGCGATCTTGCGGCCGCGATCGACGTCGGCCGTTCCGCGGACGAACCGATCGGTCAGCAGCCCGCCGGCGACATTCCCCGCCATGCCGATCAGATTTGGAACCGAGGCGAAGAAGCCCAGCGCAAGAAACGACATCGCGCGCCCGGTGCGCAGATACAGCGGCAGCCACGTCCAGTAAAAGGTGGTGATGGGGCCCGAGAATACCCGGATCAGAAATAGCCCGAGCACTTTCCGATTCCTGAACAGCCGCGCCAAGGAGATCGCCGCGGTCATCTCCGGGAGGGCCGGCCGAGCAGCGGCGGGTTTGAGCGCTGCCGTCGCCATCGTCTCCTTGTCCGGGAATGTCGCCAACCAGGGGATCAGCCAGACGAGGCTTACGATGGCCGGAACGACGAATCCCATCCGCCATCCGAATCGTGAGGCCAGGAAAACGACGATCGGAGGCGCGATGACCGATCCGAACTGCGCGCCTGCATTGAAGACGCCGCCGGCGCGAGCCCGGGTCTCCGCCGGAAACAGACCCGCGAGCGCTTTGATGCCCGCAGTGTAGTTGCCGCACTGGCTCAGGCCCATGAGGAACCGCAGCAGCAGAAATCCTGCGAGCCCGGCCGCGAGCGCCGGAAGCCCCGGGATCCAGGAGATCAGCGCCGTCGCGATCGCCTCGATCGGCGTGCCGGGTCCGGCGAGCCCGTGGGCGAGGCTCAGCGTGGACCACGCGAGAAAGATCATCGTCAAACCAATCCGCGTTCCCACGCGATCCATCAGCGCGCCGACCGGGATTTGCCCACACATCATTCCGACGTTGAAGGCAACGGCGATGTAGCCGTACTGGGCGTTGCTCCAGTGGAACTGCGTCCGGAGCTCGGAGGCGAGGACCGACAGCACCTGACGATCCAGCAGGTTGATAGTGATGGATGCCGAAAGCAGGCCGACGATCGTCCACCGCTGCTTCGACGTCAGCACGGGGTCGATGACTCTCACACCCGCGCCTCCGCGACCGACGTCCATTGCCTTGTAGTGACCGACTGCTGCAGCGCGGCGAGCACGCGCTGAACAGCAAGGCCGTCGGCGAAATCCGGATGGAACTCGAGATCGCGCGCCAGGCACTCGAGGAATTCCGCGAGCGCTGCGATGAACGTATGCTCGTAGCCGATGATGTGACCCGGCCGCCAGAAATTGCCGAAGATGGGGTGCTTCATCTCCGTGACGAGCACATCGCGCGCCCCCTGCTCCAGCGCGGGCTGGGTGGCATCGAAGAACTCGAGGTGATTCAGGCGCTCGAGATTGAACCGCAGCATGCCGCCGGCGCCGTGGACCTGAAACGTGTTGGCATTCCTGCACCCGATCGCGAAGCGCGTTGCTTCGAACATCCCGAGGCTGCCGTTGTCGAATCGGATCATCGCCTCGAACGCATCGTCGATCGCGCGATTGGGCACGAACGTGCGCGAGACGGCGATCGCCTCCGCCACCGGGCCGTTCAAGTACAGCGCCGTGTCGAGGAGGTGTGTGAGCAGGTCGTCTGCGACGCCCGATCCTGCCTGCGCGCGATCGAGCTTCCACGAGCCGACCCGTGAGAGATCGGGCCCCCACTGCTGACGATACGCCGCGTCATAGTGGTAGATGGTGCCGAGCCGTCCTTCCTCAATCAACTCGTGCGCGTATGCAATAGCGGGAACGCGGCGGTAGTTGAACCACACCATCGTGCGGCGGCCGCGCGCGGCGTCAACCATCGCTTCCGCCTCGGGGAGTGACAACGCGAGCGGCTTCTCGCAGAGGACGATCTTGCCGGCGCGCGCCGCCGCAATGGCCACCTCGGCGTGAAGGTAATTCGGCAGCGCGATGTCGACGAGGTCGATGTCCTTGCGATCGATCGCGCTCCGCCAGTCGGTGGAGATCTCTTCCCATTCCCAGCGACTGGCCGTCGCCGCCAGCGACGTCTTGTCGCGGCCGCAGAGGAGCGTACGCCGCAGCCGGAACGGGAGGTCGTAGAAATGCGGCGCCTGGGCGTAGGCGTTCGAGTGGGCCTTTCCCATAAAGCCTTGTCCCAGCAGTGCGACGCGAAGCAAACGATCGTTCATCCCTAGATCCCTGATCCGACATCCCTAATCGCCAATCGACAATCCACGATCCAAAATCGATGATCGGGGATCGACGATCACTGATCCAGCATCGATGATCGAGATCAGCGATATGGATCGAGGGTCAGGGATCCCAGATCAGAGATCAGGGATGGGCGATTCGCCCGCTAGAGAATTGTGCTCTTCCGTGAATCAGAGTCCCACCCGAGCGGCTTGCCCTGCTGGAGCGATTCGAGCGCGAGCAGGCACGGCAGCGCCGAGTGATAGCCGATTTCCATGTCCGCGTTCGGCTTGCGCCGCGATTTCACGCAGTCGAGGAAATTCCGCGTGTGCACGTCGAGCGGGTAATCCTCCTCGACGCCACCGCGTGGATTCACGTACATCTTTGCGTCGATCGGCGGTTGGTTTCCGCGGCCGCCGCGTCCGCCTCCCCCTCCCGGCGCGCCGGACGCAATCGCTGCGCCGCCGGCGCCGAGCGTTACGCCGCCGGCCGTCGGCGGTGGTGGCGGCCCCTGCTTTCGGATCACGTGCGGAACGATGGGCCGCACGGCATAGCCCTGGCGGTTCACCTGCAGCGATCCCCTGTTGCCGATGAAGAACACGCCCCAGTTCTCGATGCCGTCCGACATGTAGATTTCCCCGTTGGCAAACGTCATCAGGAAGTTGTCGTAGACCCACGCGATCGAGAAGCTGTCGGGCACCATCTCGGGATCCGCGTCGGGCACGGCGAGGAATGCACCCATTGCCGATGTCCGGAGCGGAACCCTGTTGTCAGCGTTCATGAACCAGTGGGCGATGTCGACATGATGCGCGCCCCAATCGCCGACGAGGCCGCTGCCGTACGCGTACCACGCACGGAAACCAAGGCGCGTCGGCTTGAACGGCCGCTTCGGCGCATCGAGCTGCCAGAGATCCCAATCGAGGCCGGCCGGCACGGGCTGTTCCGGCTCCTTCGCTCGTGCGTAGGTTCCCGGCTGCACGACGATCACGTGAGTGATGTTGCCGAGCGTGCCGGCGTCGATGATTTGTTTTGCCTCGGCGAAATGATCCCAGCTCCGCTGATGCGTCCCGATCTGCACGACCTGCCTGCCCTTGCGGTACGCGTCGAGCATCGCGTTGATGCGCGGGATCGTATTCGAGGCGGGCTTCTCGCAGTAGACGTCCTTACCGGCGGCCATCGCATCGACCATGATCCTGCTGTGCGAATGATCCGGTGTCGCAATCAGGACGGCGTCAACGTCTTTTCTGTCCAGAATCCGGCGGTAGTCGACGAGTGTCTCCAGTTTGAACGTCTGACGCTCGGGCGTCATCCATTGATCGAGCTTCGCCTTGTTCACTTCGCACGCTGCGACGAACTGGCAGTCCGCGTGTCCACTGCGGGCGAACGAATCGAACACGCGTCCCGATCTGTTCCCGCATCCGATGACGGCCATGCGGATGCGATCGTTGGATCCTTGCCAGGCGAACAACGGTCTTGCTGCGGTGACGGCAACGGCGGCGGCGGACCTCTTCAGGAACGTGCGCCTGCTCTTCATCAACGGACTCCTGGGATAAAAGCGCGCGCGATCGGTGACCGCGGATCACATGGATCTTGCCGATTTCATTCCGTCGATCGCGCGCGAGTCTATCCTCGATTCGAGTTCCCGCGCAAACGGACGACCGGAATCAGGATCGAGAGGGCAGCGCGTAGATGCGGACTTGTTGAATGCCCCAGGCCTCGCCGTTTTCTGCCGTGCCGGTCTGGGTGACGCGGATGAACTTCGCGCGCACCGGCTCGAACGAAATGGTGGTGGTCGGCGTCTGACCGTCTCCCTGCGCAACTGGCGGTCCCCACGAGCTCCCGTCTGAAGACACCTGCACGGAATAGGACACGGGGCCGATCGCTCGAAGAAACGCGCCGCGGCCACGGCCGCGACCTGTCGCGCCGGCGCCGCGGCCGCCGCCCGGTGGAAATAACGGCCGACCGCGAACGGTGCTGTCGATCTGCAGTTCAGAAACCGTGACGTCGTTCGGCAGTTCGATCTCGAACCACATGCCCGGTTGCTGCGGCGCACCGGTGTCCCAGCGCCCCACGTTGCCAAGGACGTTTGCCGCCGCCTCGGTGTTGTGGCTCGCGCTGACCTTCCATGCGGACGTGTTGGCGAGCAACGCGGGTATGTGCGGCTCCAGCTCCGCGAACGTCCACGGCGTCGTTCGTGCCGATTCCTTCCGGACCGCGGCCACCTGGTCGGCGGTTACCGGTGCAGCAGCGTTGCCGAAGCCGCTCCGGATGTACGTGGCGATGTCCGCCACCCATTCATCCGTGTTCGTTCCCATCGGCACCATCACGCCCCCGGGATACTCCTTGCCGTCGATCGGTCCCATGAGCCCGTTGAGGAGCACTTTGATGACGTAGTCGCGATGCGCCTGCACGTGTGGCGATCCTGCGAGCGCGGGCGCCATCGCGACACCCTCCGCCCCCGCCATCGGCGCTCCTTTCGCGTCGGACCCATGGCACGTGCCGCACAGCTCCTTGTAGATGGTCTCGCCACGCTGACGCGAGCGGCGCTGCTCCACTGTGAAATTGACCGTGCCGGCTCCCGTGTCGGACAACGCGGGACCCTGCCCCTGCGATTGACGGGGCTGCAGCAATTGACTGCCGATCTCCTTGACACCACGCACTGAGCTACTGTCGGCGATCGTCCGAATCAGCGACCGCGCATCCGGAATCCTCTGGAGATTCATCGTCAACATCGCCTGGATGACCACGCCGGGATCGGGATCCTGGGTCATCGCGCGGTAGTCAGCTGCGAATGACTTGTCGCCGGGTGTCGCCTTGTAGAGCGACTCGCTCGCGCGGATGCCCTGGATGCGAAGCTGCGGATCGGGACTCTTCATGAACTCCCGTGCCAGACCGGCATCGAGAGCATCAAGCCCTTCGAGCGTCCACACGGCATGAATCCGCGCGAGATGGTTGGCCGATGCGCGAGCCATGGTGCGCAGCGCAGGCACCACGCTCTTGTCCTGACGAAGAACCAGCAGCTTCTGCGCGGTATCGCGCCACCAGCCGTTCGGGTGCTCCAGATGGTCGACGAGCTGCGCCGGCGTCTCCTGATACATGCGCGGCAGCCCGCGATCCAGCGGCATCCCCTCGTAACTAATCCGCCAGATCCGTCCCCAGTTGTGCTGCTTGTCGAGATCGTACTGCTCGATCTTTCTCCGAAGGTACGTCCCCGGACCGGCCCACTGCGCGTCCTGGATAATGCCCGTGTACATGTCGACGAGGTACAACGAGCCGTCCGGCGCATTCGAAATGCTGACCGGCCTGAAGAGCGGATCGGTCGATCGAACGAACTCTGATCTGGCGTACGCGTTTCGCAGCTGCGTGAGTCCTTCCGTCACCACGATCTTCGCGCGTCGGACGATGCGGCCGACTGGTTCGTTGAAGAAGAGATCCCCGATCGCATCCGGCGGCAGCCGATCGCCGCGATAGATTTCCACGCCCGACGCCGCAGTGAAATGGTTCAGCGTGCCGTCCGGAAGGCGGAGGCGGCGCAGTCCGCCCTGCATGTCGGAGATTCCGCCGGGCGCCGGCCATGGCACCTGGAACTCGGGCTCGAAGTTGTCTGGAACATTGAACGCCCCATAGACGATCGGCGTCTGGAAATTCACCGGGCCAATCTCGCCGCCGCCGTCAACCCACCACACCTTGCCGTAGTTGTCCTGCGCCGACCACCACTGGCCGCCGTTCGCCTCCGTCTCTTCGCGCAGCACCTTGCCGCTGGGCGCGATACGAAGCCGGAACGGGTTGTAGGTCGAATACAGCCAGTTATCGAGTGCCCACGTGAGTCCGCCCGGCTGCCACTCCATGTTCGTGACGCGCCCGAAGCCCGGATAGAACAGCTCCTTCTTGTCGGCGATGCCGTCGCCGTCGCTGTCGGTGTACTTGTAGAGATCGCGATTGTCGGTTTCGAGGCCGAGAATGACGCCGTCGCCGAGCGGAAAGGCGATGCGCGGCATCACCATCTTGTCCGCGAACACCGTGTGCTTGTCGTAGACGCCGTCACCGTCGGTGTCCTCGTGACGCGAAATGCGGCTGATCGGTTGTCGCGATCCCGATCCGTCGGCGTCCTGCATGTACGAACGCATCTCGAGGACGTACATCCGGCCGTTTCCGTCGAACGTGACGCCAACGGGATCCTGAATCTCCGGATCGCTCAGGACGAGCTCGATGTTGTAGCCAGGCGGCAGGAGGAACAATTTCTGCTGCACCGCGGGCTCTTGACGGACGACGGGCGGTCGCTTGAGAAAATCACCCGCTTCGTCGACCGCTGGTGATTGTTGCGGCGCTTGCGCGTCGGCGTGATCGCCGGGTCTGAAGACCCGGCCTACAGATCTAGGGCGGGCCTTCAGGTCCGCCGGCACTCTTGGTTGAGTGGCGGCGAATACGCTCGAGAACATGGCCGCCGCGGCGACGACCCACGCGCGGGTTGCAATCGGCTTCATGCCGGGCTCACCTTAGGCGGTGTCAAAGATAGTGTCAACGATGGGGTTCCTCGACGCCTGGCTGATCGTGTAACTTCTCAGTGATGAAGGGTCGAGTCCTGGTCGCATTTCTGCTCGTCATGGTTGCCGGGATGGCCGGCTGGCCTGTCATGGCGTTCGGCCAGACCGCGGGTGCGACACTACTGGTCGAGGTGCGCGACCAGACTGGAGCCCCGGTGCAGGGCACGGTCGTGCGACTGACGAGCGTGGAAACAGGAGTGGAACGCATCGGCACGACCGTCGAGGACGGGACCGTGTGGATCGTGCGGCTCGCGCCCGGAGCGTACACGCTGACGGGCGTCCGCGGCGGATTCAAGACGGAAGTGGTCCGCGACATCCGGATCGAAGCGGCCGCGCGCGCAACGATGACGCTCGTGCTCAAGCCTGGCGACTATACCGAACAGGTCGTCGTCCAGGCGGATGCCTCGACGCTCCGCATCGGCAACAGCGCAGTCGGCGCCGTGTTTGATTCAGACACGCTGCTGACGCTGCCCGTGTCGGAACGCGAAGCGCTCGCCTTTGCGACGGAGGTGCCAGGGATGGCGCCGCCGGCTCCCGGGTCGAGATTATCGACGCAGGGCAACACCGGGGTGAACAGCGCGGGCGCCCGTGAAGCGGCGAACAACTATCTGCTCGACGGCGTCGACAACAACGATCAGTTCCTCAATCGTCTCGTCATCAATCCAAGCCTCGACGCCATCCAGGAATTCGCACTCCTGCAGAACACGTACGACGCGGAGTACGGCCGCAGCGCCGGTGCGCAGTTGAACATGGTGCTGAAGTCGGGGACGCGAACGCTGCACGGATCCGCGTACGAATTTTTTCGCGACTCGGCGCTCGACGCGCGCAATGCGCTCGATCGCGGGGACGGCGCGAAACCGCTCCTGCAGCGTCACCAGCTCGGCGGCACCGTCGGCGGGCCGCTGTGGCTGTCGCGCTCGTTCTACTTCTTCAATGCCGAGGCGATCGATGGCCAGGAGGCGGACACGCGCCTGGCGCACGTCCCGACGACCGCTGAACGCGCAGGAGACTTCAGCGCGTCTGGCGTGACGATTCGCGATCCGTTCACGGGCCAGCCATTTCCCGGCAACGTGATTCCCTCGTCACGGCTGAACGCCGCAGGTACGGCGGCGGCGAATCTTTATCCCGCTCCAGACAGTGCGGACCCGCAGACGAACTTCGTCGCGTCGCCGCTCGCAGATCGCCGCGCGTTCCAGTTCACCATCAAAACGGATCACACGGTGTGGCGCGGCAGCCCGCTGATGTTCCGGTATAGCTTCAGTCGTGACAATCGCGATCAACCGTTCCCGGTGCGGGGCCGCAACCTGCCCGGGTTCGGCATCTCCGTCCTCGACCAGGGACAGAACGCCGCGCTCGGCCTGACGAAGGCGCTGAACGCGCGGATCTTCAACGAGCTTCGTATCGGCGTGAATGCGCTGAGGCGCGAAAACCTTCCCCAGAGCGCCGGCACGAACGGCTTCGCATCGCTCGGCATCGGGGCGCCGCAACTGGACGGTGCCGATCTCGGTTTTCCAACGCTCGTCGTACCCGGATTCGAAACGATCGGCGACGATCCAAACCTCCCTGTCGTCCGCCGCACGTGGACGACGCACCTGTCGGACGCGCTCACGTTCGATCGTGGTCGCCATCACGTCAAGGCCGGCGGCGAGTTCCGCGCGTATCGCTCCGACGGCTACAACCATTTGTTCGCGCGCGGCCAGGCGACGTTCCAGGGCCTCTTCACCGGTCAGCCCCTTGCCGATCTGCTGCTCGGCCTGCCCTCGCTCACACTGCTCGGTGTCAACGACAATCGACAGGCGCTGAGGACGTGGTCCGTGCACAGCTTCATGCAGGACGACTGGCGCGTCACGGCGAGGCTGACGGTGAACGCGGGCCTCCGCTACGAGTTCAACGCGCGTCCCTACGATGCAGACGATCGGATGCGCATCTTCGATCTGACGACGCTGCAGCTGCGGCAAGTTGGTGCCGATGGTGTGTCGCGATCGGGGCTGCACGCCGACGACAACGATGTCGCGCCGCGAGTGGGCGTGAGCTGGGATCTGACCGGAAGCGGACGCTGGCTCCTGCGCGGCGGCTACGGCATCTTCTACGATTCAGGAACGCTCATCGAGAATTCTGCCCTGTACTTCAACCCGCCGTTCTTCTCGCTGCAGCTGTTCTTCCCCGGCGCACAGCCGCTGTCGCTCTCGAATCCGTTTCCCGCCGGACGCGGGTTCTCACCGCGCGCGACGATCAACACGCTCGATCCTGATATGCGGACCGGCTACTCCCAGCAGGGCACCGTCGGACTGGAAGGCACCGTCGCAGGCACCACGATGACAGCTCGCTACGTAACGGCGTACGGCTTCGATCTGGTGCGAAAGCGGAATCTCAATCAGCCGTCGCCCGGTCCGGGCCCGCTCGACCCCCGCCGTCCACTCCAGGGGCTTGGCGACGTGCTGCTCGTCGAGTCCCACGGGTCATCGACGTACCGGGCGCTGGAGCTTGGCGCCGTCCGGCGTCCCGCGCGTGGCGTCTCATTTCGTGCGGCGTATACGCTCGGGCGTTCGATGGATGATGCGTCCGCATTCCTCGCGACCGATGGCGACGACAACACACCGCAGAACAGCCGCGACCTTGCCGCCGAGTGGGGGCCGTCCGACTTCGACGTGCGGCAACGGGTCGTGCTCACGGGCACGATCCAATCGTCGCCGCGGGCGCATCGGCTGTTTGCGCGCGACTGGCAGGCCAGTGCGGTCTTCACTGCTCAATCCGGTCGTCCCTTCACGCCACGCGTGAGCTTCGACAACAGCAACACGGGCAACGTCGGCGGAGGGACGTTCGCCTATGATCGACCGAACGTCGTCCAGGGGATCCCTCCGGCCGGTACCCGCACCGTCACCTACGACGGACGTGTTCTGGCAATCGCGCCGCAGTACACGTTCGGCAATGCCGGCCGCGACAGTCTCACGGGCCCGGCCTACGCGACGCTCGATGCCATGGTGAGCCGCAGGATTCGGGCCGGCGAGCGCCGACTGCTGACGGTGCGTCTGGAAGTGTTCAATGCGCTGAATCGGAAGAACTATCAGCTGCCGGACAGCTTCGTCGATCGTGTGACGTTCGGTCAGGCCCTCGCGGCCTACCCGCCGCGTCAATTGCAGCTGGCCGCGCGATTCGCGTTTTGAGCCGCGGCTCACGCTAACCCGGATTGCCGCGGTTGCGTGAGTCGCACGTAGCAGGTGACCGGCAGCCGCTTCTTCAATTGTCTTCTCCGCACAGCACGCCGCTGTTCGTGATAATCCTCTGATCCGTGTTAATCAGTGTGATTCCGTGGTCGAGATCTTCGTCTGTCTTCTCTCTGCGGCCTTGGCGCGCTCTGCGTGAATCGTACGTGGACAAACGTACTCTCCCGCATCAGTCCGCGTACCGTGCCGCACCCTTGAGATCCCCGAACAGCGCCCGCAGATGGCGCAAGCCTTCGCGCGCGAGGAACTCAGGTGAGGGTGCCAGCGGGCGCCAGATCGCGACGGCACGCGCCATCGTCTTCACGCGGTCTGTGAACGTTTCAATCACAACCGGTCCGTCGTAGCTGATCGCGCGGCAGGCATCAGCCACCTCCTGCCACGGGACGTGACCCGTGCCCGGCGTCCCGCGGTCGTTTTCGCACGCGTGCAGGTGGCGCAGCCGCGCGCCGGCGGCACGGATCGCCTCGCCAACTGAGCGCTCTTCGATGTTCATGTGGAACGTATCCAGCAGAAGACCGCATGCCGGATGATCCACGCGATCGACGATCTCGATCGCCTGCTCCGCCAGGTTGATGAAGCTCGTCTCGAATCGGTTCAGCGGCTCGATGCACAAAGCGACACCGCGCTCGGTCGCGTACTGCGCGAGGCTGCGAAGCTGGCGCACGAGCAGATCGACCTCGCGTGCGCGCTCGTCAGGCGTCGGCTGCCACAAGCGCCCGACGGCGCTGTAGATTGGACCGATCACGTTGCGCGCGCCGAGCGCGTGCGCCGCGTCGATGCAGTGGCGCACGTAAGCGACGCCGTTCGAGCGGACGAGCTCGTCCGGATGTATCAGATCGCGATTGGGGCTCATGACCGCGCACACGCTCGCCGCCAGGCTCACGTCGCTGATGACCGCGGCGGCGTCCCGGTAGTTGAGATCGGTGGTGCGCTCGACCGGCACCTCAACGAGATCGAATCCGAGCTCCGCGATATGCCGGGCGATCGATGGGAACTCTTCATTCGAGAGCGGCGCGGTCCAGACCCACGTGGTGATGCCAATCTGGTTCATAACCCTGGTGGGCGCAGATGATACGCTTCCTCGTCTCGGCGTGGAAGCGCGGAGCGGAGGGACCATGACGAGGACGCGGGCACTGAGTGTGGCGGTCATCGTATCCGGCGGACTGCTGCTGGCCAGACCCGCCGCGCAGCAGGCGCCCGAGGCCAGCGTCGCAGGGTTGAAGACAGAGCCTGGGCTCGAGATAAAACTCTGGGCCGCCGAGCCACAGTTGTCCAACCCATCGAACATTGCCGTTGATGCGCGAGGGCGGGTGTGGGTCCTCGAGGCGGTGAATTACCGGCGCCGGTTGCGCAACGAGCCGGACATCCGCCCTGCAGGCGATCGGATCCTCATTCTCGACGATACGGATCGTGATGGCCGCGCAGACAAGGTGACGGTGTTCGATCAGAGCCCTGAGCTGCGATCACCGCTCGGCATCGACGTGCTCGGCGACAGGGTGATCGTCTCCCAAAGCCCCAACATCATCGTCTACACAAAAGACGCCGGCGATCGCATCGTCAGCAAGGACGTGCTCCTCACGGGATTCAAGGGTGTGGACCACGACCATGGCGTCCACGCGGTCGTCTTCGGTCCCGATGGCCGTTACTACTTCAATGCAGGCAACGAGGGGTGGGACATCACCGGCAAGGACGGCACACATGTGCGCATGGACGCCACATCGTACTTCCAGGGCGCGGCGTTTCGCGTGAATCCGGACGGCACCGGGCTGCAGGTGCTCGCGCAGAACTTCCGCAATCCCTACGAGCTCGCGCTCGACTCCTTCGGAACAATCTTTCAGACGGACAACGACGATGACGGCAACGCGTGGACGCGGCTGAATTATCTGATGGAAGGGGGCAACTACGGGTTCCGCGGACCGCTGAATCGAACGTGGCGCGAAGATCGCGGCACGCACTTTCACGCGGAGCTGCCCGGCGTCGTGCCGAACATCGCCCGGCTCGGTGCGGGTGCACCGTGCGGGCTGATCGTGTACGAAGGGACGTTGCTGCCGGAGAAATACCGCGGACAGCTGCTGCACGCGGAGGCCGGCAAGAGAATCATCGCGGCCTACCTGCTCGATGCTGACGGCGCCGGCTACTCCACCCGCGCGGAGCCACTCGTCTCTTCGTCCGACACATGGTTCCGGCCGTCCGATGTTACGGTTGCGCCTGACGGTTCCGTATTCATCGCGGACTGGTACGACCCCGGTGTCGGCGGCCACGGCATGGGAGATCCCCTGGGCGCGCGCGGTCGCATTTACCGGCTCGCGCCGGCCGATGCGCGACCGGCTGTGCCTGCCGTCGATCTCGACTCTTCGCAAGGACTGACGGCTGCGCTGCGATCGCCGAACCAGGACGTCTTCTATCTTGCGCACTGGCGGCTGGCGTCTCAGGGGCGTGCCGCACTTCCGCTGCTGCGCACGTTGTGGCAGGGCGTGGATCCGGTCCTGAGGGCTCGTAGTCTCTGGCTCGCCGCCGCGTCGGGCGCTGACGCCGCCGACATGGTGCGGGACGCTTTGCGCGATCAGGATGCGCGGTTTCGCGTGCTCGGTCTGCGCGTCCTCGCGATGCACGGAGACGTGATGGCCGCGGCACGGGCGCTGCTGCATGATCCGTCGCCGCAGGTCCGTCGCGAGATCCTCGTCGAACTTCGCGATCCACGTCACATGATGCCGCCCTACCTCGTTGGGGATCAAACATCGGCGCCGCCCGGCGCTCTGGAAAGCTGGCTCGAACTGGCGAAGCAGTACGACGCAAGGGACCGCTGGTATCTCGAAGCGCTCGGCCTCGCCGCGCGCGGCCGCGAAGACGCGCTCTACGTGAAGCTGCGCGAGCAACGCGCCGGCATGACGCCCGCTGCGTTCAATCAGCTGCTGGTGGAGCTCCGGCCGAAAGCTGCCCTGCCGGATCTCGTGACGGCGGTCAACGATCGGGAGCGCGACGTGATGGAGCGCATCCAGGTGCTCGATGCGCTCGGATCGATGCAATGGCCGGAGGCGGCACGCGCGGTGGAAGCGCTGATCATGTCCGATGCAACGCCGCGCCCAATCGTCGAACGCGCGTTCCGCCATTACAGCCGCCAACTCTTCAGCATGTGGCCGGACGCTGTGAAGAGTCCGGCCCTGCCGTCCGTGATGCGGACGGCCTTCAGTCTGGATACGCTGCGGCCCGCCGCGATCGAGACGGCCGACGCGCTCGGCGATCCGCGGTTCGTACCCGATCTGCTGGCCATCGCGCGATCGACGTCCGCACCGCCCGAACTCCGCGCGGCCGCCGTCGACGTCGTGGGTCGCGCGCGTGCAGAGGCGAACGTGTCGGCGCTCGAAGCGCTCGCCGCCGACGCGCCCGTGGCCGTCCGCATCGCCGCGGTCCGCGCGCGTGGTCTGCTGCCGGAATTGGACGCGCGCACGTGGGCCCCCGGCATCGTCCTCGGTGATTCGCCGAACGAAGTTCGATTCGAGGCGCTGCGCGTCCTCGCGCGCACGACGGAGGGTTTGACGACGATCCTCGATCTGGCCGAACAGCGGCAACTGCCGCCGGAGCTGACGAGCATGGCGACCCAGCTCGTAAACGGCGCGCCCGGCGCGCTGCGCGCGGCTGGCAGCGGCGTCAGCGGATTCGGCGGCGGACGCGGCGCGCCGCCGGACCCGGCAGCCATCGCGGCTATTCGCGCACGCGCGGCAACTGTGCTCCCGCCTGCCGCTCGAGCCGCCAGCACAGCGCCGAACCTGCGCACGCTCGAACGCGATTTCCAGGGAGATGCCGCCGCAGGCAGTAAGATATTCGAGAACGAAGGGACGTGCATCGCATGCCACAGTCTGGGTGGTCCGAAAAAGCTTGGACCCGACCTCTCTGCGATCGGAGAGAAGTTCGGCAAGCAGGGGCTGCTCGATTCGCTCGTCACTCCGAGCGAGGCGATTGCCCCTGAATATCAGGTGTGGGTCTACACCACGAAGACTCGTGGCGAGGTGTCGGGATTGATCGCCTCTGAGACCCCAGACGCGGTGGTGATCAATACCGGCGCCGACGAACAGGTCCGTCTCACGCCCGCGGAGATCGTCTCCAGGCGACCGTATCGAGCATCGATGATGCCCGAGGGACTGCTCAATAATCTGTCGCCGCAGCAGATCGCGGATCTGCTCGAGTTCCTCACGACGTTGAAAAAACGCACCCCATAGCGTCAGCCGCGGCCGCGGCCTTCACCGGGTGCGGCCGGCGCGGTGCCGCGACCGCGCTGCGGCCGGACGGTCATCAGCGCATCCACAGGACGCTTCCCCGCCCATGCGATGCCGCGCAGCAGCATGGGCTGGATCCTGGCGTCCGTGAAGTTCGAATAGTTGTGTCCTTGCATCCACACGAATGCGCGGTACGGCTGGCCGCCGTCGAGCGTCCGCTCGTACGTCCAGATCTGCGGAACCTTCTCGCCTTCGTGCCCCTTCGCGCTCGGCGTCGATGCGATCGTCGCCGTCGCGAGCACGTGAATCTCCGGCGCCTTTGCCCACGTCATCAGAAAGAACGCTTCGTCTTTGATCGTGAAGTCGGACAGACCCTGCATGATCGCGCTCGACGTGTCGACGATCGTGTAGGGAACTTCAGCCTCGAGGGTGAAATTCGTCTGCCCGTGCTTCTTCGCGCCGCCGACGATTGTCGAGTAGTAGTCGGGATCGGGACCGCAGAGCGTGTCGTGAAGACTCACGAGGCCGCCGCCGCGTTTGAGGTACGCCTCGAGCGTCGCCTTTTCGTCGGCGTTCATGCCGCCGGCATCGCCCTTGTACATGACGATCACGTCGGTGTTCGCGATCTCCGCCGCGGTCGGGAAATGCAGCGACCCGTCGACGACCGCGCCGCGCTCGGTCAGAACCTTGCTCCAATCGGCAAGATACTGCGGGTAATCGTGCTGTCCGGGCCCGTGGGTCTTCAGCCCGGCACGAATGTAGATGCGCAGCGGTGGAGTGCTCGACAGAATGCCCTGACCTCCTCCTGCGGGCGCCGGTGAGATGGGCTGCTGGGCGGCCATCGACGCGCAGAGAGCTGCGACGGCAATCGCTGACAACAAGCCGCGGCCGTTCATATCTCCTCCTTGGAGAAACCCACAAGCAGGACGAACGCGAGCGCCCACGCGCCGCGTACGTTTTGCTGAATCCGTTGCGAGTGCGATTTGCCTGATGTGCATCATTGAAAATCTTCCGCCTGAAAGGCGGAAGCCACGAGAATAGAAACCGAGAATAGAAACGCCCTGAGTCATGCGTCGTGAGCCACTCACATTCCGCCCGCGCGGCCGCGTCCCTGCTGCAACTCCGCATCCGTCCATGGCCGCGCGCGAGTCTTCGTCAGCCCGCGGATCTCACGGACATCCTCCGGCCCGACGGCGGAGCCTGTATGACCCCATTCGCGGCGGATGTACGTCAGAAGGGACGCGATCTGCTCGTCGCTCAGCGTGGATCCAAGCGGCGGCATCAGACCGATCTGACCTTCCTTGCCCGCGAGCAGGATCCGAGCCGCGGCGCCTGCATCTACCGACGTCACGTACCGCGATTCGACGAGGTCCGGTGCGAGCTTCTCGCGTCCGCGACCGTCTGCCTGGTGACAGCCAAGACAGATGTTCTTATACAGCTCGGCGCCGCCTGTGAAGCGGCGTTGCTGCTCGTCCGTCAGCGGCGCCACGTCAACGACCGACGCCGGCTTGCCGGGCCATTCGATCTTGCTCGCAATGCTCTTGGCGATCTTCCCCGCATCGCTATCCGCGGCCGCGAGGCGCGTCAGCGCAGCGGGTTCCGCCGCGATCGCCACGGTGCGCGCGAGTACCGCACTGCCGCGTCCGCGCGCGCCTGTTCCGGCGCCCCCGCGTCCGCCGCGGCCGCCCGCGGTCGGTAGTCCCGTGTCGATCCCTTGCAGCAGCAGGAGGCGCGCCCCCACGATGCCCTGACCTTCCGTGGCGCGCGCGATCAACCGCTGCACGGCGGCAGCGTCACCGCTTCTCGCGATTGCCGCGGCCAGCATCATCACGGCATCTGCCGGTTGCACCGGCGCGTTCGGTTGGAACAGCCGTTCGAGCACTGCTGCTTCGCTGCCTCGCAGCCCGGATATGACCGCGTCGACGAGAATCGGATCGCTGCCGTAGCGTTCCAACATCGCCGTCCCGGCTTGCTCGCGCACCGGCTGCGGCAACTCGCCGATCGACGCGGCAAGCTGTCGACGGACCGTCCAGCTCGCATCGTCCATGAGTTTGAGAACCGCCGTGCCAAGCGGATCGTCCGCATTCGCGAGCCAGCGCTCCGAAAGACGGATGGCGGATGCCCTCACCTCCGGTGATTTGTCCGCGAGCGCGCGCGCGACCTCAGCGGATCCAATCGCGTCCAGACCATCGAGCGTCCACAGCGCGTGCAGGCGCGTCGGCCAGTCCGGCGCTTCTGCGGTCAGCTGCGCGAGCTGTGGCGCGACGCTCTTGTCGCCGCGCTGCACGAGGAGTTGCTGTGCCGTGTCGCGCCACCAACCGTTGGGATGCGCCAGCATGCGCACGAGTTGCGCGGGTGTCGCGGACGACAGCCGGGGCGCCGGGCCAGGCCGCATGCCGTCGTGCGCGATACGCCAGATCCGTCCACGTTTGACCGGCAACTCCAGGCTCCGAGACTTGATGTAGTCGCGCAAGAAGTCCGTCCAGAACGCGCCGTCCTGCACGACGCCTCGATACATGTCCACGACGTACAGCGTTCCGTCAGGAGCGGAGGCGAGATTGACGGGCCGACAGCGCTCGTCCCAGGACGCGAAAATCTCACCCTTCTCGTAGAAATCCTCGGCGTGCAGCCGCCCCGTGCCGTCGTCGACGATCCGATATGCGTGGACGAGGTTCGTCGGCGAATCGGTGATGAACGCCTGTCCTTTCAGCGCTTTTGGTAGACGATCGCCGCGAAAAATGACCGGGGTTCCTGCACCCTGAATCGTGACGCTCGAATCGTCCGCGCGGAAAAACTGATCGCGATAGCCGCGATTCACGCCACGTGTCGCGCGAACCGGCCACACGATGGACTCTTCACGAGTGATGAGCACGTCGTACAGGCCACGTGTCCGTACGAGGTTGCCGTTCCGCATGTAGTACTTCGGCGCGATGTAGTCCACGAACAGCGGCGCGTCGTTGAAGTTGCGATAGACGCGTCCGGCATCGTCCTGCGACGCACCCCACTGGCCGCGACTGAGCGTCGGAACGGTCTCGAACGCGCCGTTCTGTCGCCGGAGGTGCCAGTCGTGCTCCGACGTGTAGATGACGTTGTCGAGCGCCCATACGAGGCTGTTCGCGTTGTGCTCGATGTTTCCTTCGGCCCGCCCGTACGAGTTGTTGATGAGCGTCTTCGTGTCCGCCCTCAGGTCGCCGTCGGTGTCTTTCATCAACCACAGATTGGGCGGCTCACCGATCAGGACTGCGCCGGCGTCGAGCACTTTGATCGCGCGCGGGAGCACGAGCCCTCCAGCGAACACAGTTCGCTTGTCCATGACGCCGTCGCCGTCAGTGTCTTCCAGCACCGCCACGTCGTTGATCGGATCGCGCGAATCGCGACCGGATGTATCGGGCATGAACCCCGGCATCTCGAGCACCCACATCCGCCCGTCCGCGTCGAAGTCGATCGCGATCGGATCCACCACGAGCGGCTCTTTTGCGATCAGGTCGACGCGGTAGCCCGGCGGGACGACGATCGTCCGGCGCTCTTCTTCCGCGGTAAGCGCGGGCGCCGTTTCGGAAGTCT
>Ga0066677_10000068_pt1 | contig 32678 bp, 32 predicted proteins | sample GraSoiAngelo_126_FD_62299 | JGI IMG/M metagenome (GOLD analysis project Ga0066677, IMG submission 62299) | Grasslands soil microbial communities from the Angelo Coastal Reserve, California, USA - 14_0927_09_20cm | ecosystem: Environmental > Terrestrial > Soil > Grasslands | place: USA... | reverse complement strand
AGGTGGCGACGATCCTGTTGACGCACGGCTCCGGCGGGGGATTGCCGACGGCGCGAACCTGGCTGCGAGGAGTGGACAAGGCGAAGTTTCGCCGGCAGGTGGTGCCCGGCGATCGCCTGCAGCTCGAAGTGACGCTCGGCGCACGGCGCACGTCGATGGCACGCGCCAAGGGCGTTGCAAGCATCGACGGCGCGGTCGTCGCCGAGGCGGAGCTCGTGATGGCCCTCGAGCGCGCGGCGGCGGTAGGCACCCGGGACGGCGCGGACATCCATCCCACGGCGATCCTGCACCCCGCCGCGCGTATCGGCGCAGGCACCGTGGTCGGACCGTACGTGTCCATCGGCGAGAACGTGCAGATCGGCCGCGACTGCAAGATCGGCAAGTCGACGGTGATCGACGGCTGGACGACGATCGGGGATGGCAACGAGATCTTCCCGATGGCCTCGGTCGGCCTCGTGCCGCAGGATCTGAAGTTCGGCGGCGAGCCGACGCGCCTCGTGATCGGCGACCGCAACGTCATCCGGGAGTTCGTGACGATCCACCGCGGCACGTCGGGCGGCGGCGGCCTCACGAGCATCGGCGATCGCAACCTGCTGATGGCCTACACGCACATCGCGCACGACTGTCACGTCGCCAACGACACGATCTTCGGCAATGCTGCCACGCTTGCAGGCCACGTGTTCGTCGACGACTTCGCCAACATCGGCGCGTTCTCCGGCGTGCACCAGTTCTGCCGTGTGGGCAAGTACGCGTTCATCGGCGGCTATTCGGTCGTGACGAAGGACGCGCTGCCGTACGCGAAGACCGTCGGCAACCGCGCGCGCATTTACGGCATCAACACGATTGGCTTGATCCGCCGCGGGTTCTCGCAGGAGCGGATCGCGAAGCTGCGCCGCGCCTACCGTCACCTGCTGCACTCCAACACCAGCCGCGCCCTTGCGCAGATCGAGCGCGACGCGACGCTGCAGTCAGACGAAGTCCGCTACGTCGTCGAGTTCATTCGATCGTCCAAACGCGGGGTCGGCTTGCGCAGACCGAGCCGAAGGTTCGAGGAAGTCGTGGAAGATTAGGTCCGGCCATCGGAGCTCGCGCCTCGCGCCTCGGACCTCGGATTAGGGATGCGTGACGGTGACCGTGTAAGTGAATGGTCCCGTATCCGCGGTGATGCTGCCGACATCGTAGACGCGCACGCAGAAGCCGCTGCCGCCCAGCTGCGCCGATGAGCTGAGGGATTTGGTCTGGACCGCCGCGTCGTTGGCGAGCACTGCCTGGCACGCCGTGCCGATGACTATGCCCAGGCTGAAGCCAACGGTCTTCGTGCTATCGGGACCTACGGATGTGAGGGTCGCCGTGATCGTGCCGGCCGCGCCGATCGTGAACTGGTGCGTCACCCCGCCATTCTGCGCAAGCGTGCCCGTGAACGTGTCGGTCACCAGCGTCGGGGTCGTCGGCGTCGTGGGGGTGGTGCTCCCGCAGGCGCCCGCGAGCGCGGCAATCGCGCACAGCAGGACCCCTCGGACTCTCAGTCGGCGCATTTCGTCTCCTACCCAATGATAAACTTAGCGGCTGTGAACAACGCAGCCGGCTTGTCAATGCCCAGTGTCGATGGGTTTGCATTCAGCATTGACATGGCTTTTGACTCCACGTGTCCCGCATCGGTTTGATTGCCGGCAACGGCCGGTTTCCTTTCCTTGTGCTCCAGGGCGCCCGCAGCCTCGGTCACGACGTCACGGTGGTCGCCGTGAAAGAAGAGGCGTTTCCCGAGCTCGAGCAGGCCGCGCGCGCCGCCGCGGCGGAGTTGCACTGGGTTTCGCTCGGGCATCTTGGTAAGTGTATCAAGGTCCTGAAGGGCGCCGGCGCGCGGCAGGCGGTCATGGCCGGGCAGATCAAGCATGCGAAGATCTTCTCCGGCATCGTCCCGGACTTCACGCTGCTCTCCGTCCTGATGAAGCTCCAGGCGCGCAATACCGACGCGCTGATTTCCGGCGTGGCGGACGTCTTGCGCAAGGAGGGCATAGAACTGCTCGACTCGACCGCATTCCTTGCGCCGCTGCTTGCCGCGGCGGGCGTGTTGACCCGGCGCGGGCCGAGCGAGGATGAAGCGACGGATTTTGCCTTCGGCTGCCGTGTGGCGGATCAGGTCGCGGGCATGGACGTCGGGCAGACCATCGTCGTGAAGGATCGCGCGGTCGTCGCGGTCGAGGCGATGGAAGGGACCGACGCGGCGATCCGGCGCGGCGGCGAGATCGCGGGTCCGGGCACGCGCGTCGTGAAAGTGGCGAAGCCGAAGCAGGATATGCGCTTCGACGTTCCGGTGATTGGCATCGCCACCATCGAGGCGATGCGCGCGGTGGGTGCGACGGCGATGACGATCGATGCGGGGCGCACGCTCGTGGTCGACGGCGATCGCGTGTTCAGCGCCGCGAACGACGCAGGCATCGCGATCGTCGGCCGCCCGGAGCCCGCGCGTGGCTGAAGCACCCACGCGCATGGCGGTGATTGGCGTCGGGCATCTCGGCCGGCATCACGCGCGCCTGCTCGCGGAGCTCGACGGCGCGAATCTGGCCGCCGTCGTCGACACGGTGCCGGAGCGGGCGGCCGCCGCGTCCGACAAGACCGGCGCGCGCGCGCTCAGCGACTATCGTGAGCTGTTCGGGCACGTCGATGCCGTCACCGTCGCGGTGCCCACGGAGCTGCATCGCGAGGTGGCGCTGCCCTTCCTCGAGCGCGGCACGGCGGTGCTCGTCGAGAAACCGATCGCCCGATCGCTGACCGAGGCCGACGACATGATTGCCGCGGCCCGCGCATCGGCCGCGGTGCTCGCTGTGGGTCATACCGAGCGCTACAATCCGGCGGTGTCGGCGGTGCTGCCGCTGGTGTCGAGCCCGCGATTCATCGAAGTCCACCGCCTGGGCGTCTTTCCCGATCGCAGCCTCGACATCGACGTCGTGTTCGACCTGATGATCCACGACCTCGACGTGATCCTCGCGATGGTGAAGTCGGAGGTCACCGCCATCGAGGCCGTTGGCGTGCCGGTGTTGACGGAGCGGTACGACATCGCGAACGCGCGCCTGCGGTTCGCGAACGGGTGCATCGCGAACGTGACCGCGAGTCGCATCAGCCGCGATCGTGTGCGAAAGATCCGTTTTTTCCAGCCCGATGCGTACATTTCGATCGACTACTCGGCGCAGGAAGTCGAAGGGTACCGCCTGATCCGGCGCGAAGGGCAGCGTCCCGAGATCCAGGGAGGGCAGTTGCCGATCGTCCATGAAGAGCCGCTGAAGCGCGAGCTCGCGGACTTCATCGGAGCCGTCCGCAGTCGGCGCGCACCGCTGGTGACGGGCGAGGCGGGCCGGCGCGCGCTGGCCCTGGCGCAGGCGATTGCGGAGAAGATGGAGACCGTGTAAGAGGCCACGGAGGATCTCGCTCAGAGGCCACGGAGGCCACTGAGAAGACAATTCATTAACGGAATTGCTCCGTGCCCTCCGTACCAGAATTGCTCCGTGGCCTCCGTGGCCTCTGAGTACTAAAGTCTCCGTGGCCTTTGACGAACCATGTATCAGGATTTGAACGCCTTCATCGACGCGCTCGACAAGGAACGCGAGCTCGCGCGGATCACCGAGCCGGTGAGCCCGAACCTGGAGATCTGCGCGGTGACGGATCGCGTGTCGAAGTCTCCCGGTGGCGGCCCCGCGCTGCTGTTCGAGAAGCCCACGGGTTACGACCTGCCAGTCGCGATCAACCTCTATGGCTCGATGAAGCGGATGTGCATGGCGCTCGGCGTGCGCACGCTTGACGATCTCGCGCGCGAGATCGAGGAGCTCACGAACCCGAAGATCCCTACGGGGATGCTGGACGCACTCAAGATGCTGCCGACGCTCGGGCGGTTGAAGGATCTGATGCCGAAGACCGTGAGCAGCGGATCATGCCAGGAGGTCGTGCAGAAGAACGGCACGCTCGAGGAGATCCCGATCCTGCAATGCTGGCCTGAGGATGGCGGCCGCTACATCACGCTGCCGATGGTCTTCACGAAGGATCCGGAAACCGGCATGCGGAACATCGGAACGTATCGAATGCAGGTATACGACGAGCGCACGACAGGCATGCACTGGCAGCGGCACAAGGGAGGGGCGCAGCACTACCGCGTGGCGGAACGACTCGGAAAGCGTCTGCCGGTCGCTGTCGCGCTCGGATCAGATCCGGCGCTGCCGTTTGCGGCGACCGCCCCGATGCCCGAGGGGCTGGACGAGCTGTTGCTCGCGGGCTTTCTCCGCCATGAGCGCGTCGAGCTCGTAAAATGCGTGACGATCGATCTCGAGGTGCCCGCCAACGCACAGATCGTGCTGGAGGGTTACGTCGAACCGGGAGAGCGGCGGCGAGAAGGACCGTTCGGCGACCACACCGGCTTCTATTCGTATCCGGATGATTACCCGGTGTTCCACGTCACCTGCGTGACGCGGCGGAGGAACCCCGTCTACCTCACGACCATCGTCGGCATTCCGCCGATGGAAGACTACTATCTCGGCAAGGCGAGCGAACGGATCTTTCTGCCGCTGATTCGCAAGACGGTCCCCGAGATCGTCGACATGCACTTTCCGGCCGAGGGAATCTTTCACAACCTCGTGATCATCTCGATCGACAAGCGGTATCCAGGGCACGCGCGCAAGATCATGAACGCGGTCTGGGGCCTCGGGCAGCTGATGTTCTCGAAGACCGTGATCGTCGTCGACAGCGACGTCGACGTGCAGAACCTATCGCAAGTTGCGTGGATCGTCGGCACCCACATCGACCCGGAGCGCGACATCCAGTTCACGCGCGGTCCAGTCGACGACCTGGAAGACGCAAGCGACCTGCCCGCGTACGGCACCAAGATGGGGATCGACGCTACGCGAAAGTGGCCGTCCGAGGGATTCATGCGTCCGTGGCCGAAGCGAATCGCGACAACGGAAGCGGCCGGTCGACGCGCCGGTGAAATCTGGGAGCGTGTCCGTCAGGGATGGAAGGCATGAGCGCAATGTCGATGGAAGAAGCGCAGGAGTTGCTCGCCGGGCGCGATCTAATCGCGATTGGCGCGCGCGGCGACGATGAACGGCGCCGGCGGCATGGCACGCGCACGACATTCGTGCGGGTCTTCGAGGTTCACGTCGACGCGGTGCCGCGGACGTTCCCGGCAACCGCCGAGGCAGGAGAAATTCGCGTAATCGGCCGTCCCCATTCGGTGGACGCCGCTGTCGCCGCGGTGACGCGAGCCTTGACCCTCGCCGCCGGCGCGTCCGTCACGGCGTTCTCGCTTGCGGACCTGGTGGACCTCGCGGCAGGCCGGCTGCCCGAACTGTTTGCGTCCCTTCGCGCGGGGGGCCTCGAGCTCGTTGCCGAGGCGCCGATCGATATGCTGCAGGATGCGGCCGGCGTGATCCGCATGGCGCATGACGCGGGATTGATGGTGCCGCGCGTGACCGTGCACGCCGGGTCTACAGACCCGGCCGAGCTGATTGGACGAATAAGGGATCTGCAGGCTGCGGTTGGCGGCATCCGCGCGTTCGCCCCGCTGCCACGCACGAGCTCGATTGCGCATCCCTCGACGGGATACGACGATGTGAGATTGGTTGCGACCGCGCGGCTTCTGGCGGACAACATCGAATCGATCCAGGTGGACTGGGCGCGTTACGGGCCGAAGCTCGCGCAGGTGGCGCTCACGATGGGCGCCGACGATGTGGATTCGGTGTCGGCGCTGCAGGGAGACCTGGGGCGCCGTCGCAGCCCGCTCGAAGAGATCAAGGGAAACATCAAGGCGGCCGGGCTCGAGCCCGTCGAGCGCGACGGGCACTACAAGGTGCGCGCATGAGCGTGGTTCGCTTGGGGGCTGTCGGTTACTTGAATGCGCGCCCGCTCGTGCACGGACTCGACGCGCGCAGCGACCTGTTCTCGCTTCGCTTCGATGTGCCGTCGACATGCGCTGCGCTCCTGCACGCGGGTGACATCGATCTCGGGATGATTCCGTCGATCGAGTATCAGCGCGGGCGGCAAACCTATCGGATCGTGCCGGACCTCGGCATAGTTTCGGATGGAGACGTCGCCTCGGTGGCGCTGTTCACGCGCGTGCCAATCAAGAACATCCGCACGATTGGCTTGGACACGAGCTCACGCACGTCGTCCGGCCTGACGCGCGTGCTCTGCCGCGAGGCATGGGGCATCGAACCTCGGTTCCTGCCGATTCCACCCGAATCGGCCGCGCGCGTCGAAGGATGCGACGCCGCCCTGCTGATTGGCGATCCCGCGTTGTTCCTCGATCATGCGGCGTCCGGGTTCGCGAGAATCGATCTTGGGGCCGAGTGGACGCGGATGACCGGCCTGCCGTTCGTCTGGGCGGTGTGGGTCGGCCGCGCCGATGCACTGACGCCGCCTCACATCATGGCGCTGCAGGAGGCCCGGGACGCCGGGGTCGCCGGCTCGGATGCAATCGCGGATGCCTATGGGGGCATAGAGCGGGCGGCCGTATGCCGCCGCTATTTGAGAGACAATATCCAGTATCGCCTCGGCGAACGCGAGGCTGCGGGGTTGCGGCGCTACTACGAGCTGGCGGCGAGGCACGGCATCATCGAGGGCGTGCGCACGGCAGATTTCTACGAGGCGCAGGTAGCCGGGTCTCAGGTAGGCCGGGTCTCAGGTAGCCGGGTCTCAGGTAGGCCGGGTCTTTAGACCCGGCATCAATATCCATGTCAATCGATCGCATTGCGGCGAAGGTTCGAGACGACGAGCGCGTGAACGGTGCTGAAGCGCTGGAGCTCTATCATCACGCGCCGCTCCCGCTGCTTGGCACGCTCGCGGACGTCGTGCGCGTGCGCAAGCATCCCGACGGCGTTGTCACCTACATCATCGACCGCAACGTCAACTACACGAACATCTGCGTGGCGCGCTGCAATTTCTGCGCGTTCTACCGCCCCGTCGGCTCGGGTGAGGGGTACGTTCTCGGTTTCGAGGAGGTCTTCAAGAAGATCGACGAGACCATCGCACTCGGCGGCGTCCAGTTGCTGCTGCAGGGCGGACACAATCCGGATCTGCCGCTCGAGTGGTACGAAGATCTGTTCCGCGCGGTGAAGCAGCGTTATCCCGAGTTCCGCCTGCATGCGCTCTCTCCGCCCGAAGTGATCCATCTGACCCGCCTGTCGCGGCTCTCCGTGCCCGAGGTGATCGAGCGCCTGATCGCGGCGGGACTGGACAGCATTCCCGGCGGCGGTGCGGAAATCCTCGTCGACCGCGTGCGCAAGCTGCTCAACTGCTACGGCAAGGCGACGGCGGACGAGTGGCTCGATGTCATGCGCCACGCGCACCGCGCCGGCCTGCGGACGACCGCGACGATGATGTATGGGCACGTCGAAACGATCGAGGACCGCCTCGAACACCTGCTGCGACTTCGCGATGTGCAGGACGAGAGCGGCGGCTTCACCGCCTTCATCACATGGAGCTATCAGCCGGAGCACACCGAGCTCGGCGGCGCCGAGGCGACGGGCATCGAGTACCTCCGCATGCTGGCGCTGGCGCGCATCGTCCTCGACAACTTTCCGAGCCTGCAGGCCTCCTGGGTGACGCAGGGCGGGAAGGTCGGCCAGCTCAGTCTCGCGTTCGGCGCGAACGACATGGGGAGCGTCATGATTGAGGAGAACGTCGTGCGCGCGGCCGGCGCGAACTACTGCATGGACGAAGTTGAAATCGTCCGCAACATCGAGAACGCCGGCTTCATCGCCAAGCGGCGCAACATGCACTACGAGATTCTGGGCGATCCGTTCTTCCGCCAGCAGTCCGTGCCGCGACAGCTCGAGCTCGCCGTCGCACGCGCCGATGGAGACACGAGCCGAGCGCCCGAGATCGACCGCTACGCGGCTCGCAGTGCCGCGGAAAAGCGGCTCCGTGCGAGCGGCGGACGACGGACCACGGAACAGCACGGATGAACCCGGATCGCTTCTATGGTTTTTCCGCGTTCGTTCGTGCTCTGTTCTTGTCTGGTCCGATAGCCCGTGGTGCGGTACAGGGCGGCGTGGGTACTACCGATCGATCGGCCGCCCGTGCCTGGCGGAACCGTCACTGTCGAGCGCGGTCTCATAGCGAGAGTCGACGAAACGGTGATCGGCGATGCCGATGATCTCGGCTCAGTAGCGATCCTGCCTGGTCTCGTCAACGCCCACACACATCTCGAGCTGTCCTGGATGCGCGGGCGGCTGCCGGCGGTCGGCTCGATGCCGGCGTGGACGGCGTCGTTGATCGAGCTGCGACGCAGCGTCTCGAACGAGCCCGTGGAACCGATCATCGCCGCAATCGCTGAGGCGCGCGCGTCGGGCACCGGCCTGGTCGGCGACGTCACCAATACGCTCGCGACGTACGAGCCCCTGGCCGACAGCGATCTCTCGGCGGCGGTCTTTCGCGAGCTAATCGGATTCAGCGCGGCCGATCCGGACGCGGTCGTCAGCGCGGCGGCACGGCAGATCCACGAGCTGACGCCGATAGCATGGCTGCGTCCCTCAATCGTTCCGCATGCGCCGTACTCTGTCTCGCCGTCGCTGTTCGCTGCGATCCAGCGACGAGCAGGCGGTGCGCCGCTCAGCATTCATCTGGGGGAATCGGCCGCGGAAATCGAGTTTCTTCGCGATGGTTCCGGCGCGTGGCGCACGCTGCTCGAGTCGCTTGGCGCATGGAATCCGTCATGGACACCACCAGGCTGCGGACCCGTCGAGTACATGGATCGCCTCGGTCTCGTCAGCGAGAACCTGATAGCGGTCCACGGCGTGCAGTTCACCGACGACGAGCTGTCGCGGCTGGCTGTCGCGCGCGCGACGATCGTAGCGTGCCCGCGCAGCAACCGCCGGACGGCAGCGGGCCTGCCGCCGATCGAGCGGTTCTATGCATCCGGGATCCGTGTCGCAGTTGGCACCGACAGCCTCGCCAGTGTTGAAGATCTGAACCTGTTTGCGGAGATGGCCGAAATTCGGCGGCTTGCGCCGTCTGTGCCGGCGCGCGCAATTCTGCGCAGTGCCACGCAGGGAGGCGCCGAAGCGCTCGGATTCGCGTCCGAGCTGGGCACGCTGGAACCAGGGAAGCGCGCACAACTACTAGCCGTCCGATTGCCGGCGGCCGTGGCTGATGTGGAAGAATACCTGCTCAGCGGCATCCAGCCAGCCGACATCAGGTGGCTCGATATTACGAACCATGAAGCGTGAACCATGAACCATGAACCGTGAACCGTGAACCGTGAACCGTGAACCGTGAACCGTGAACCGTGAACCGACTGAGCACCTATCTGTCCTTCGTCAGATTCAGCCACAGCGTCTTCGCGCTGCCGTTTGCGCTGACGGGCGCGTTGCTGGCAATCCAGCAGGTGCCGGTGACCTCACGTCAAGTCGCGTGGCGCGTGTTCTGGATTGTCATTGCGATGATGGCGGCGCGCAGCTCGGCGATGGGGTTCAATCGGCTCGTCGACGCGCAGTACGACGCGCGGAATCCGCGTACCGCCATGCGCGAGTTGCCGCGCGGCGTGATGACCCGCGGCGAGGCGAGCGTCTTCATCGTCGTCTCGTCGCTCGTGTTCATCGGCGCTGCGTGGCAGCTCGCGTGGATCTGCTTCCTGCTCTCGCCGGTCGCGCTCGCGATCGTCTTCTGGTATTCGCTCGCGAAGCGCTACACGTCGTACACGCAGTTCTTCCTCGCGCTCGCCATGGCCGTGGCTCCGGTTGGCGGGTGGCTTGCGGCGGGGGGGCCGATCGGCAGGGTCGAGCCGTGGCTGCTCGGCGCTGCCATTGGGACGTGGGTCGGCGGGTTCGACATCCTGTATGCCTGCCAGGATCTGGATTGCGATCGCGAGGCCGGACTGCAGTCAATCCCGGTGCGGTTCGGCGTCCGTCGATCCCTGCTCATGTCGCGCCTGATGCACGTGATCGCGGTGGTCTGTCTCGCGGCGCTTGCCGCTGTTGTCGACCTCGGGCGTCTGTACCTGGTGGGTGTGGGGCTCGTTGCCGTGTTGCTGGTCTACGAGCAGTCGCTCGTCAGCGAGCATGATCTGTCGCAGCTCAAGCGTGCGTTCGATCTGAACGGATACGTCGGCATTCTCTACTTCGCTGTGACGGCACTCTCGATATATGTCAGGTGACGCGAGGCGCACGTTTGCGTTGGCGATCACCGGGGCGAGCGGGGCGCTCTACGCGATGCGGACGCTGGCAGCGCTCCTCGAGCGCGACTGCCACGTCGAACTGGTCGTGTCGGATTACGGGCGCCGGCTGCTGCGCGACGAGCTCGGCGAGGCGGCCGCCGTCGATCGGCTGCGCGAGTTCCTCGTCGAAAAATATGGCGAGCCGGCGCGGCGCGGCAGCTACGCGCTCCTGAGCAACAAGGATCTCGGCGCCCCCATCGCGAGCGGAAGCCACGACTGCGAAGGGATGATCATCGTGCCGTGCTCGATGAAGACGCTGGCGGGGGTCGCGCACGGCCTCTCACGCAACCTTGTCGAGCGCGCGGCGGACGTCATGCTGAAGGAGCGACGTCCGCTCGTGATCGTCGCGCGCGAAACGCCCATGAGCCTGCCGCAGCTGAAGAACATGGTGCTCTGCGCGGAAGCTGGCGCGATGATGATGCCCGCGATGCCGGCCTTCTACCAGATGCCGAAGACGCTCGACGATCTCGCCGATTTCATGGCGGGCAAGATCCTGAGCGCGCTCGGATTCGATCAGACGCTGTACCCGAAATGGAAAGGCTAGCGGTCGTCGAGTTACTGCACGCGCAGGATTGGTGCGCTCATCGTCGCGGCGGCTCCAGTGGAGGGATCGTGATCCGGTTCCGTGTTGCCCCGCGGCCGCGAGTACGCGATTCCGGCGTGGTACAACTCTGCCGCGGACAGTTCGCCCGGCGGGCAATCCCCCGCGATGAAGGGATACATCAAGCTTCTCCTATCGCCAACGTGGAAGAATCCCATGGCGTGACCGACTTCATGCATCGTGACGGCGCCCGGGATCTTATTGCTGCCGCACGAGCACACGTCGTCGTTGAGCGTGATCGAGCCGGGGTTCGCGCCGACGTTGGCGAAGCCGCAAATACGGTCCTCGTGCGGGTCACGCTTGATGTCGACGTTGATCCAGTCCTGCGCCGCTGGGCGCGGGTCGGTGCCGGTTTCGATCGCCGACGCCGCCATGCGGCCGCCGCTCCACAACGGGACCGCGCGGTGCAGCGCAGCGAGCACGCTCACGAGGACCTCGGGTTCGATTGCGCGGCCGTTCTGGTCCACTGTCCTGACATAGAAACTTGGCGCGTTGGTCCAGCGGAGGACCGGCCAGGGAGCGCCAGGTTGGTCGTACCTTCCGCGCACGAGCTGCCCATAGAAATCGGCGGAGAAGGGCGCCGCGTTGCGAATCAGGTCCAGCATGACATTGTCTCGTGGACCTCGCTGCCATGTGATCCAGACGTCGTGGGACAGAAAGCCTAAATTGGAAATGGTGACCGGATATGGTGTTGACGGCGGGTTCGCGTTGTCGCCGAGTTGATAGTTGCCATCGCCATCGGCGGTGACCGCGGCGAGCGACCAGCCCGGCGTCAGCGTCGCGCCACTCACAGTCTGCTGCGTACCCGTGGCAATCACCTGCCCGGCAACCGACCAGGTGTTCGTCGGCGTCGTCGGTGTCGTCGGAGCTGTAGGCGTGGTCGGCGTCGTGGGCGTCGTGTTCGAACGGCTGCCGCCACCGCCACCACACGCCGACAATGCGACCAGCGTCACCGCACACAAGTGCGCGCGGCACCGACCGATAAGCTGAGACATGGAGGAACAATAGTAGCATCTTTGCGGGATCAATGACTGCGCCGCCCGACAAATCTCCCGAGCGGATCGCGTCGATGTTCGACGCGATCGCCGCCCGTTACGACTTCCTGAATCACTTCCTCAGCGTCGGACTCGATAGGCGCTGGCGCACGCGTGCCATCGCCGATCTGCATCTGCCGACGAAGGCGCGGGTCCTCGACCTGTGCACCGGGACGGCGGATCTGGCGATTGAGGCCACGACGGCCGCTCAGGGCATCCGCGTCGTGGGGATTGACTTCGCCGGAGTGATGCTCCACTACGCGCTGGAGAAGCTGCGAGCACGCCGTCTCGATGACGTCGTCGCGCTCGTGCGTGGAGACGCGACGCGCATTCCGGTGCGCGATCAGTGGGCCGATGCCGCGACGATCGGGTTCGGCATTCGAAACGTCGCGCAGCCGGAAGCGGCGCTGCGCGAGCTCGCGCGCGTGCTGAAACCTGGCGGCCGCCTCGGCATCCTCGAATTCGGCGAGCCATGCATTCCTGGAATTCGCGGAATGTACAACGTGTATTTCCGCGCCGTGCTGCCCAGGCTCGGCCGTCTGGTGTCGAAGCACCAGAGCGCGTATTCCTACCTGCCGGCATCGGTCGGCACCTTTCCTCCGCCTCAGGAGTTCGCAGCCACGATTTCTTCGCACGGCTTTTCAGACGTCAAGGCCGTCTCTCTGACGTTGGGCATCGTCTATCTGTATACGGCGACGCGCAGCTGAGCGGCGACGCCTGCTATAATCAAACGTAAGTTCCTGATGTACTTCGACTTTGAGGATCTCCGGCCGGAGACTCCTACGCTGGACCAACCGATCTCCAGACGGGAGGCGGTGCTCGTCACGATCATCCTCCACCTCGCGGCCGTGATCCTTCTCCTCGTCTGGCCGAACCTGCCGTTCGTGAAGGCCATGTACGCGCGACAGGAGCAGGCGCTCGAAGAGCAGCGACGTCGCGAGCTCGAGGACCTGAAGAGCCGCGCGCAATTCGTGTTCGTCGAGCCGAAAGTCGACCTCGAAGCGAAGACAGCTCCCAACATCGCGGATTTCTCCGACAAGAACAGACGCGCGCAGACGCTCGAACGTGCGCGGGAGCCGAAGAACGACGAGCCGTTCTCGCGGGGGAACACCCCCGAGAAGGTCATCACGGATGCGAACCCGGGACCGAAGCAGCCAGCGGAGCCGCCGACCGCGTCGCGCGGCGATCAAGGCGCCAGCGCGTCGCCCGGCAATCCCGATGCGCTCACCTTGCCGAATTCTCCCGTCGCGACGATCGCGCGCAACGATCCCGATCGCAATAATCCTGCGCGGGGTCCCGCCGTCGGCGTGCTGAGCGACGCGATCCGCAACGTGCAGCGTTACGCGAAAGGGGATTCGCTGCAGAACGTGCAGGGGAACGGCGATTTCGGACCGTCGATCCAGTTCGATACGAAAGGGGTTGACTTCGGGCCGTGGCTGCGCCGCTTCGTCGCGCAGATTCGCCGCAACTGGTTCCTGCCTTACGCGGTGATGTCCCTGCACGGTCACGTCGTGCTCACGTTCAACGTGCACCGCGACGGCAGCATCACCGACCTCCAGGTCTTGAGGCCCTCGACGATCGACGCCTTCACGACGTCGGCGTTCAGCGCCATCAAGTCGTCGAACCCGACCATGCCGTTGCCGCCGGAGTATCCGGACGACCGGGCCTTCTTCACGGTCACGTTCTACTTCAACGAGAACCCTGCCGGCGGGTCGCAGTGAAGATGCCGTCACGCGCGCAGCAGGTCGGCCTGTTTCTCGTGCTGACGGCGCTCGCCCTGTACGTCTTCGCGGACGTTGCCTGGCGGTGAGCGCGCGGCCGCGCCTCGTGGCCATCGTCGGCCCGACCGCGACGGGGAAGAGCGCGCTCGGGATCGCACTCGCGGAGCGCTTCGCCGGCGAAATCGTCAGTTGCGATTCGACGGCGGTCTATCGCGGCTTCGATATCGGCACCGACAAGGTCCCGCCGCCCGAGCAGCGCGGCATTCCCCATCACATGATCGACGTCGTGGACCCGACCGAGGAGTACTCCGCGGCGCGCTATGCGCGCGAGGCGTCCATGGTGATTCGGGAGATCACGCGTCGTGCCAGGCTGCCGATTCTCGTCGGCGGCACCGGATTCTATTACCGTGCGCTGACTCGCGGCTTGTTCGACGGGCCCGGCCGCGACGAGGCGCTGCGGCGCAGGCTCGAGCAGGTCGCTCAGAAACGCGGTCAGGAGTGCCTACACCGATGGCTCGCGGCCGTCGATCCCGCGTCTGCTGCGCGTATCCAGGTGCGTGACGTCAAACGTCTGGTACGCGCGCTCGAAGTCTGGCTGGTGACGGGCCGGCCCCTCACGGACCACTTCGCCGAGACGGCATCTCCGCTGCCGGAGTACGACGTTGTGTCCATTGCGTTACGCATTCCGCGTGAAGAAACCGCCGAGCGCGTGGCCCGGCGCGTCGACGCGCAGTTCGATCAGGGGCTCCTCGACGAGATGCGCGCGATCCTCGCGCGCGGCGTCCCCGAAACGGCGCTCCCGTTTACCGGACTCGTGTACAAACAGGCGCTCGAGCACCTTCACGGCATCCGCGGCGAGCGCGAGACGCGTGAGCTGATCGTGCGCGAGAACCGCCGCTACGCGCGGCGTCAGTTGATCTGGTTCAGAAAAGAGCCTAACCTACGCTGGATTCACGCGGCAGGCGAGCTCACGGATACGCAAAGCGAGGTCGCACGCCTGCTCGTCACGGCGTTTCAACGGTAGCGCGGATCCTCCGACGTCTTCGATTCTTCGACGCCTTCGATTCCTCGACGCCTTCGATTCTCGTGCTTCCCAATCGCGTCATCCTCATCGTGCTCGACAGCGTTGGCGTCGGCGAGCTGCCCGACGCCGATGCGTACGGCGATCGCGGAAGCGACACGCTCGGCAACATTTCACGTCTGGTCCCGCTGCAGCTGCCGTTGCTGCGATCGCTGGGGCTGCCGCGCGTTGCGCGTGTGCATGGCATGCCTCCTATCGACCATCCTTTGGGAGCATTCGGGCGCATGGCGGAACAATCCGCGGGCAAGGACTCCGTCACCGGGCATTGGGAGATCGCGGGCATCGTGGTGCCGAAGGCGTTCCCGACATTTCCGAACGGCTTCCCGCGCGAGCTGCTCGAGACGTTCGAAGCACGCATCGGGCGCCCTACGATTGGCAACAAGGCTGCGTCGGGCACCGTGATCATCGACGAGCTCGGGCCCGAGCACATGCGCACGGGTTATCCGATCGTGTACACCTCCGCAGACAGCGTGTTCCAGATTGCGGCACACGAGGAAATCATCCCTATCCGAGAGCTGTATCGCATCTGCGAGATAGCGTACGAGCTGGCGGGGGAGGGCATGGGGATCGGCCGCGTCATCGCGCGGCCGTTCGTCGGCGAGCCGGGACACTTCACGCGCACGGCCAACCGTCACGATTACGCGCTGCCCCCATCCGGAACGACACTGCTCGATGCGCTGAAGTCGGCGGGACACGCCGTGTTCGCGGTCGGAAAGATCGAGGACCTCTTCGCGGGGCGAGGGATCACTCGAGCGGTGCACACCAGGAATGACGATCACGGCATGGACGAGATCGAACAGGCGATGCGCGCGATGCCCGGCGGCCTGATTTTCGCGAATCTGGTGGACTTCGACTCGCAGTTCGGACACCGCAACGATCCGGCAGGGTATGCCGCGAATCTCGAGCGATTCGATGCGCGTCTCGCACGGCTGCTCCCGACGCTTTGCGAGCGCGATCTGCTCGTCATCACCGCCGACCACGGCAACGATCCAACGACCCCGAGCACCGATCACGCGCGCGAGTACGTGCCGCTGCTCCTCACGGGACGCTGCGTGAGGCCGGGTGCGGACGTCGGCACCCGCGCCACCTTCGCGGATCTGGGACAGACGATCGCCGAGATCTTCGACGTCGGCCCCCTCGCGCACGGCACGAGCTTTCTACGGGATATCCTTAAGTAATGCTGCCGTCGATCCGAGATCAGCTCGAACAACGCGAGTTCGAGATCCTGGTGCCACAAGCCGCGAAGAGCGCGGCCACCAAAGGACGCTTGAGAACGGAGCGCGAGGATCCCATCCGCCCGGCTTTTCAGCGAGATCGCGACCGCGTGATCCATTGCAAGGCGTTCCGCCGGTTGAAGCACAAGACGCAGGTGTTCTTCGCGCCGACGGGCGATCACTACCGCACGCGCCTAACGCACACGCTCGAAGTGTCGCAGATCGCGCGCAGCATTGCGAAGGTGCTCCGGCTCAACGAGGAGCTCACCGAGGCGATCGCGCTCGGCCACGACCTCGGGCACACGCCGTTCGGCCACGCCGGCGAACGTGTGCTCCAGTCGCTCGTGCCCGGAGGGTTCGAGCACTACGAGCAGAGCCTCCGCATCGTTGATCTGCTCGAAAACGACGGCCAGGGCTTGAACCTGACGTGGGAAGTGCGCGACGGCATCGCGCGGCATTCGAAAGGCAAGCACGGTGTCCCCGTTGGCGCGGATCCCGAACATCGCGCGAGCACGGTCGAAGGGCAGATCGCGCGAGTGGCCGACATCATCGCGTACGTGAATCACGATATCGATGATGCGGTAAGGGCGGGGCTGCTGCGCCCGGAGGACCTTCCGCGCGAGCGCACCGACGTGCTCGGCAAGACATCATCAGAGCGCATCGGCACCATGGTGACCGATGTCGTGATGCGCACGATCGAAGGCGGCCTCTCGGAGGTGCGCATGAGCGACGACGTGCTCCAGGCGACGGTGGGCTTGCGCGGCTTTCTCTTCGACGCTGTGTACGAGAACGATATTGCGACGGCGGAGTTCAAAAAGGCGGCCGGCATTCTCGGCGGCTTGTGGGACAAGGTGCGCGAGCGGCCTATCGAATTCCTGGATCGCAAGGTGCTCGAGGACGAAGGGCTCGATGCCGCCGCCCGCGACTTTGTTGCCGGGATGACGGACCGCTATGCCGTCAACTTGTATGAGCAGCTGTTCATCCCGAAGCCCTGGGTCTCCGTGAATCCGTGATCCGGAATCAGCCGGGTCTCGAACAGGCTGCTGAAGAAGGCAGCCTTGCGGGATTTGGTGATTTCTGGATTGGGTAATTTGGTGACTGTGCTTCGCACGCGCTCCCGCGCGTGCGTCTAAGAGACCCGCCGGAGAGTGTAGGGCGGCTTTAGAAAGACCCGGACTACATGAACCAAGAAGTTGTAGGGCGGGTCTTCAGACTCGCCGCGACGGATCCCTAATCGCGCATCCCGAATCGTGGGATTCGGCGGACGCCCAGCCACGCCAGTCCGGCAACGCCGAGCCACACCATCAGCGCCGGCCCTGCGCGAAGCCCCAGCAGCAGCGCGCCGATCACGCTGTCCAGCGCGGCCTTGACGCCGTCCGCAAACGCGACTCGGAGGCGGCTTGCGATGGAGAGCGGTCCTTCCAATCCTGCTTTGCGTTCTTCTTTGATATCGATCGTCACCGCGGCGTACGTGACGCGGCGGCCGATATTCGTCCGCTCGGCATCGAGCCGCTCGATATCGAGACGGACACGCGTAATTTCGCGCTCGACCTCGAGCACATCGGACAGCCGTCCGGTCTTCTCACGCAGGATTTCGGCCAACCGCCGTTCTGTCGCGCGCGCGTTGGCGAGCCGCGCGTCGAGATCGATCACCTGATCCGTGATGTCGTCGGAATGTTGCGCGTCCTCCACGACCTGTCCAAGCTGTCGCAGCCCGGCGAGCGCCTCGTTGAGTCGCGCACCGGGAACGCGGACCGTGCCGTGGAGCGATCGTGCCATGCCCTCGGTGCTGATCACGGTCAACTGATCGACAAAGCCACCCAGATCGCCAACGATCCGTTCGACCGCGGATCTCATGGAAGCAAAATCGCGCGTAACAAGACTCAGGCTGGCCGTACGAATCAGCATCGGACGCTGGCGTTCAGCCAGAGCTTCTCCGGGGCCCGCGACGGCCTGGGGCTGGCTGTCTCGTACGCGTCGACGCGCGGCGTTCGGCTCAGCTTCTAACGCGACGGACCGTCCCTGCGCGCCGCCGAGAAAGGGCGTCGCCGCAGGTGCAGATGTCTGGCTCAAGCGCACCGCTATTGGCGCAAACACGACAGCCACCAGCACCATCGCGGCAGCGGTGGCGATTGCGACGTGCCATGGACGCGAGAACCACGACAAGGTCTTGGTCTCGGTCGCGACGCGCGTCGGGCGTGCGCGGAGCGTCGGCGGCGGGTCCTCCACTTCCCACACCGCAGTTTCGCGCGAGACGCTCCGAAGTTCAGCGACGACATTTCGACACGCGTCGCACGCGGCGATGTGCGCTTCGATGCGGTCCGCGTCGCCCCGCCCGGCTTCACCGTCGAAATACGCCATCAACTCTTCGGGCGTTGGGGAATGGTCAGTGGCCGCCATGTCCTGTCCTCACCACGGTCGGTGTATGCGCTTGCAACGCGTCTCTGAGGGCCATCCGCGCGCGAAACAGCTGTGAGCGGACCGTGTTCACCGGCGTTTTGCGCACCGCCGCGATCTCCTCGTACGTGAGCTGCTCGTATTCGCGCAGCATCAGCACCTCACGGTCGCTTGCGCTGAGTTGTCCCAGCGCCTGACGGACCCATAGACCAGTGTCCTGATCCTCAGCGGGTTGCGCGGGAAGCTCATCGTCCAGCGCATCGGCCACACTATGCGCGGCCTTGCGGCGATCGGCGAGAAGGACGTTATAAGCAATGCCGAAAAGAAACGCGCGAAACGCTCCGCACGTTTCATACCGCGCGGCAGCTTTGAGCACCGCGACGAATGTGTCCTGCGAGAGTTCTTCGGCCCGTCCCGCATCGGCTGTGCGCCGCCGGAAGAATCGCCAGATGGCGGCACGGTATCGGTCGAACAGCAGCTCGAACGCTGTTTCGGAACCGTCCCGAACCTGGCCCATCAGCTCGTCATCGCTGGTCACGTGGATGCCCGTCACAAGGGTAATGTCCCCAGCGGCCAAAAAGTTGCAGCCTTGGCCTACGCGGCTTCGGCGCGGCAAGCCGAGCTCGGACCTCGGACCTCGGACCTCGGACCTCGGACCTCGGTTTGAATGCTTTTCAAGGTATAATGACGGGTTCCCGCTGAGCCGGGAGGACCATCCCGTGTTGATGCAATACGATCTCGCGCAGCTCGGCCGCCACGGTCGAGCAGAGGAGCACCTAGACCGTACCTTCGACGCTTCGGCATTCGGCACGCCGGGAGAGCCCGAGGAGTATCGGGTAGCGGCCCCCGTCCATTTGCTGCTCGACATCTACAAGGAACGCGATGCGTTGAAAGTGACTGGCCGCGTCGAAACGCGGCTCGGGCTGGAATGCGGCCGCTGTCTCGAGCCGTTCGAGATCCCGATCGGTAGCGCATTCGAGCTGCATTACGTGCCGCAGACCGACAACAGCGGCGAGGGGGAGCGTCAGATCGACGAGGACGATCTCACGACAGCGTTTTACCGCGACAACACGCTCGACCTCGGCGAGTTGATGCGTGAACAGTTCCAGCTCGCGCTGCCGATGAAACCGCTCTGCGCCGACGACTGCAAAGGGCTCTGCGCCGATTGCGGGGCGAACCTGAACACGACCACCTGCGGGTGCACGCCGAAGTGGGAAGATCCCCGCCTGGTTGCGCTCAAGACTTTGCTGAACCGAGACAAGGAGATTTCGTAGTCATGCCGAATCCCAAGCGCCGACACTCGAAGACGCGGACCGCAAAGCGCCGCACGCACGACGCGCTGAAGGCGGTGGGCCGCGGCGAGTGCCCGCAGTGCCACGAGGCGAAGCTGCCGCACCAGGTCTGCTCGAACTGCGGCTACTACCGTGGCCGCCAGGTGAAAGCGATCGACGAGGCATAAAGCAGCGCTCCGAGGATGCGTATCGCCATCGACGCCTCGGGCGGCGATCTGGGGCTGTCCGTCATTGTCGACGGAGCTCTGGCTGCGGCCCGGCACCTGCAGGTCGGCCTCCTGCTCGTCGGCGCCCGGAATGCCATCGAAGCCGAACTGTCGCGGCACCCGGCGGCACGGGGCCTCGATGTGCAGATTCTCGACGCCCCCGAACGGATTGAAATGGCGGAGTCGGCCGCGTCCGCGCTGCGGCGAAAGCCCCGCGCCTCGATCCGCATCGCCGCCGACGCCGTGCGGGACGGCCGCGCGCACGCGCTGTTCAGCGCCGGGCACACCGGCGCGTCCGTAGTGGCGGCGCACGGCGCATTCGGTTCCCTTCCTGGGGTCGATCGTCCCGCGCTCGCGACCATCATTCCAACGCGTCAATCGCCTGCAGTGCTCCTCGACTCAGGTGCGACAGTCGGCTGCAGGCCGCAGCACCTCGTGCAGTTCGCCGTGATGGGATCCGCTTACGCGCGTGTCGCGCTCGAGAAGGAGAAGCCTCGCGTGGCGCTGCTCTCGATTGGTGAAGAAGAAACAAAGGGAAACGATCTCACGCGCGAGGCGCACCAGCTCCTGAAAGAAGCGCCGGTCCATTTCATTGGCAACGTCGAAGGGCGCGACGTTTACGCCGGGGAAGCCGAGGTGATCGTCTGCGACGGTTTCACCGGCAACGTGCTGCTGAAGATGAGCGAAGGGCTCGTGGAAACGATCGAATCGCTGCTGCACGACGAGCTCGCCGCCACGTTCGGCGGTCGCGTCGGCTACGCGCTCTCGCGGCAGGCGTTCCGGCGCTTCCGGCGCCGCGTCGATCATTCCGAGTACGGTGGCGCTCCCATCCTCGGCCTCAACGGACTCTGCATCATCGGCCACGGCCGTTCGTCAGCGAAGGCGGTGGCGAACGCCGTGACGATGGCGGCGCGCGGGGTGAAGGAAGATCTCGTCGGGCGCCTGTCGCGCGATCTCGCGCACGTCACCTCGGACCTCGGACCTCGGAGCTCGGATCTCCCATGATTGCATTCGTATTCCCCGGACAAGGCTCGCAGAAGGTCGGCATGGGGAAGGCGCTCGCCGATACGTTTGGGTTGTGCCGCGAGACGTTCGATGAGGCAGATGCCGCTCTCGGCGAGTCGCTGAGCACGCTGTGCTTTGAAGGGCCGAACGAACAGTTGATGCTGACCGAGTTCACGCAACCCGCGATTCTCGCGATGAGCACCGCCGTGCAGCGCCTCGTGCGCTCGCGTGGTATCGACGCATCGTTCGCGGCCGGCCACAGCCTCGGCGAGTATTCGGCGCACGTGGCGGCCGGTACGTTATCCTTCGCGGATGCCCTTCGCACGGTGAAGCGTCGCGGCCGCTACATGCAGGAAGCGGTGCCCGTCGGCGAAGGAGCGATGGCAGCGGTGCTCGGTCTGGACGCCGCGGACGTCGCGCGCGCCTGCGCCGAGGCGGCGGAAGGACAGGTCGTGACGACCGCGAACCTGAACTCCCCAGGCCAAGTGGTGATCGCCGGGCACACGGCAGCCGTCGCGCGTGCAGGCCAGCGGGCAAGGGCGCTAGGCGCAAAGCGGGTACTGCCGCTGCCGGTGAGCGCGCCGTTCCACTGCGCCCTGATGAAGCCGGCGGAGGATCGTCTCGCGCCGGAACTGCGCGCGCTTCGCGCGCAGGATCCCGCGATCCCTGTCGTCGCGAACGTGGATGCGGAGCCGAAGCGGACGGCCGCGGAATCGATCGAGGCGCTGGTGCGGCAGATCTCTGCACCGGTTCGCTGGGAGGATGTCGTGCATCGGCTTGTCGCGGAAGGGGCGCGGACCTTCATCGAGCTCGGTCCCGGCGCGGTGCTGGCAGGATTGATCAAGAAGGTCGATCGCTCGGTCGCAGTCTACAGCGTCGAAGATCGTGCGGGACTCGAAGCGGTGGTCACGGCGGTGGGCCGCCAGCCGACTGCAGTGGACCGATCATAGCCGTCAGCGAGGAATATGATCGATCTGTCAGGACGCATCGCGCTCGTGACCGGTGCGTCGCGCGGTATCGGCCGGGCGATTTCGAAGAAGCTAGCGGCTCAGGGAGCCATCGTCGTGGCGGCGGCGCGCGCGCAGAATGCGCGCGAGACGGTCGACGAAATCATCGGCGCCGGCGGCCGCGCGGAGATCGCGTCGACGGACGTGAGCGACGCTCGGCAGATCGATGCGCTGGTTGGCGGCGTGCTCGAACGTCACGGCCGGATCGACGTGCTGGTGAACAACGCGGGCATCGCGCGCGACCAGTTGATGCTGCGGATGAAGCGCGACGACTGGGACGCCGTGATCGCGACGAACCTGACGGCGGCATTCAGCCTCACGCAGGCAGTGCTGAAACCGATGATCCGGCAAAAGGGCGGACGCATCGTGTGCATCAGCTCGGTCGTCGGCCAGGGTGGTAATGCGGGCCAGGCGAACTACGCGGCCTCGAAGGCCGGGCTCATCGGCTTCGTGAAATCCGTCGCGCAGGAAGTCGCGTCGCGCAACATCACGGTGAACGCCGTCGCGCCCGGGCTGATCGAAACCGACATGACGCGCGCGATCACCGAGAGCGTGCGCGGAGACTGGACGGCGAGGATTCCCCTGAAGCGACTCGGCACGCCGGACGATATTGCCGCGGCGGTATGTTTTCTTGCCTCGGATGAGGCGTCGTATATTACGGGGCAGGTCCTGGCCGTCAACGGCGGCATATACATGTAGGCCGGATCTTCAGATCCGGCGAGGCCAGACCTCGCAATCGAATTGGAGGCGGGCTCTCGAGAGCCGGCCATATGGAGGGCTGAATGGCCGTAGCAGACAAGGTGAAGAGCATCATCGTGGAGCAGCTCGGGGTCGACGAAGAGGAAGTGACGCCGGATGCCTCGTTCGTCGATGACCTGGGCGCCGACTCGCTCGACACCGTCGAGCTCGTGATGGCCTTCGAGGAGGAGTTCGGGATCGAAATTCCGGACGAGGACGCCGAGAAGATCACGCGCGTGAAGGAAGCGATCGAGTACATCGAGTCGCACGCGAAGACCAAGAAATAGACCGCCGCGGTAACGTCCGCCTTTTGCGGCGGACACCACAGCGGCCAGGCGCAGCGTCCGGCTGCAGCCGGACCCAGACGGAGGCGGATTGAGCAGGCGAGTGGTGGTGTCGGGCGTCGGGCTGGTGTCCCCGCTCGCCATCGGAACACAGGCGAACTGGGACGCGCTCTGCGCAGGGCGAAGCGGGATTGGACCCATTACCCGTTTCGACGCGTCGCAGCACTCGGCGCGTATCGCGGGCGAGGTCAAGGCGTTCGATCCGCTGCAGTTCGTCGACAAGAAAGACGTCAAGAAGATGGACGTCTTCATCCAGTACGCGCTCGCCGCCTCGCAATTCGCCGTCGACGATGCGCGACTCGAGGTGACGGGTGAGCGGGCCGATCGCGTCGGCGTCTACATTGCCTCCGGCATCGGCGGATTCCAGACCATCGAGCGCGAACACGAGGAACTTCTCAAAGGCGGCCCGCGGCGTATCTCTCCTTTCTTCATCCCTGCGTCCATCATCAACCTCGCAGCGGGCCAGGTCTCCATCCGGTTCAACGCGCGCGGGCCCAACCTGGCGACGTGTACCGCCTGCACCGCATCCGCGCATGCCATCGGGGAAGCGTTCGAGATCATCCGCCGCGGTGACGCCGACGTCATGATCGCGGGTGGCTCCGAGGCGGCGATCACCCCAATGGGCGTTGGCGGCTTTGCCGCGATGCGCGCCTTGTCCACGCGGAACGACGAGCCGTTGAAGGCGAGCCGGCCGTTCGACAAGGATCGTGACGGCTTCGTCATGGGCGAAGGCGCCGGGATCATCATTCTCGAGGATCTCGACAGCGCACGGCAGCGCGGCGCCTCCATCTATGCCGAGCTCGTCGGCTACGGCCTCACCTCCGACGCGTATCACCTCACCGGCCAGCCGGAAGAAGCGCACGGCGCGATCCGATCGATGTCGATGGCGCTGAAGAAGGCGGGGATAGCAACGACGAGCGTCGACTATATCAACGCGCACGGCACATCCACGCCGATCAACGATCCGACGGAAACGCTGGGCGTGAAGTCGCTTTTCGGGGACCATGCGTACAAGCTCGCGATGTCGTCGACCAAGTCGATGACGGGCCACCTGCTGGGCGCCGCCGGTGGCCTCGAGGCGGGGATCACCGCGCTTGCGATCAAGCACCAGATTGCCCCTCCCACGGTCAACCTCGATGTGCCGGATCCCGCATGCGACCTCGACTACGTGCCGCACAAAGCCCGCCCGATGGCGATCCGCTACGCGCTGTCGAACTCGTTCGGCTTCGGTGGGACGAACGGCACGTTGTTGTTGAAGAGATACGAGGAATAGCCTCCAGCTGGGAGCTGGAAGCTGGGAGCTGGAAGCTGATAGCTGGAAGCTGATAGCTGATGAAAATTGCCGTTTGCATCAAACAGGTCGTCACGCGCGAGTGGCAGCTGCGCGTGAACGAGAGCAAGACCTGGATTCGCGACCAGGATGCCAGCTTTGAGCTGAACGAACCGGACGCCTACGCCCTCGAGGAAGCGCTGCGTCTCAAGGAGAAGCACGAAGGCGAGGTCATCGTGTGCTCCGCCGGGCCGGCGCGCGCGGCGCAGGTGATCCGCGAGGCGCTGGCGCGCGGCGCGGATCGGGCGATTCACGTCGAGTCCGACACGCTGGCGACTGCGGACGCGAACACGATAGCCGATGCGCTCGCCGCTGCGATCAGGGACGAGCAGGTCGACCTGGTGTTGACGGGACTGCAATCCGACGATCAGGGATTTGGCCAGGTCGGCGTCGTGCTCGCCGAGAAGCTCGGCATGCCGCACGCGACGATCATCATGGAAGTGCACGCGTCAGAAGCCGGCCTTCGCGTCAAGCGTGAGCTCGAAGGCGGCTGGTTCCAATGGGTCACGGTGCCGCTGCCTGCGCTCTTGACGATCCAGAGCGGCATCAATCAGCTCCGCTACGCGACCCTCAAGGGCATCATGGCGGCCAAGAAGAAAGAGATTAAGAAAGTGACGGCCGGTGCGGCGCCGCAGCCGATGCACCGGATCGCCAGCGTGTATTTCCCCGAAAAGGGAAAGAAGACGCACATGATTTCCGGAAGTGCCGCCGACGCGGCGAAGGATCTCGTGAAGCGCCTGCGCGAGGAAGCGAGGGCGCTGTGATTCTGGTCGTCGCGGAGCAGCGGGGCGGCATGCTGAATCGCGCCACGTGGGAAGCCATCGCCGCCGCACAGCATGCGGGGTCGCCGGTGAAGGTCGCGGTGCTGGGCGCCGCGGTCGACGCGGTCGCCGCCGAGCTCGGTGCGGCCGACGTCAGCGAGGTCATCGCCGTAAACGATCCCGCGTTGAAGGACTACACGGCCGACGGGTTCGTCCAGGCGCTCCATGCGCTCATCAGTACCGAAAAGCCGGATCGCATCTTCTTCCCGCACACCTATCAGACCCGCGACTTCGCGCCGGCGCTCGCGGCCCGGCTTCAGCGCCCGCTTGTCACGGATGTCGTCGCCGTGAAGGAAAGCGCCTACGTGCGCCCGGTCTTCCAGGGGAAGCTGCAGGCCGACGTTACGATCGACGGTCCTCGGCCGCACCTGGTCACATTTCAGATCGGCGCATTCCGCGCGGATGCGATGAAGAAGGGCACCGCTGCCGCAAGAGTGCGCACGGCGTCGGTGTCGATCGACCCGTCAAAGATCCGCCAGAAGCCCGAGGCGCCGTTCAAAGAGGCGAAGCAGGCCGTGGATCTCTCGCAGGCCGAGCGCATCGTCTCGGTCGGGCGTGGCATCAAGGGACAGGAACACCTGCAGCTCGCCCGGCAACTCGCACAGGCGATGGGGGCCGAGCTCGCGGCATCGCGCCCGATCTGCGATGCGGGATGGCTGCCGATGGATCGCCAGATCGGCAGCTCCGGACAGACCGTCGCGCCGAAGCTCTACGTCGCGCTCGGCATCTCGGGCGCGATTCAGCACCTGGTCGGGATGAAAGGCGCGCGCACGATCGTGGCAATCAACAAGGATCCCGAAGCGCCAATCTTCGAAATCGCCGATTACGGGATCGCGGGGGACCTGTTCGAACTGGTACCCGCGATGATCGCGGAATTGAACAAGTAGCGTGGCCGAACGCGAGACGTTGGCAGTTGACATTCTGATCGTCGGCGGCGGTCCGGCCGGCATGTCCGCGGCGCTGCGCCTCGCGCAGCTGCAGAAAGAGAAGAGAGGGGAGCCGCTCGCGATCGCCGTGCTCGAGAAGGCGCGTGAAGCGGGGACGCACATGCTCTCCGGCGCCGTGCTCGACCCTTCCGCGCTTCGCGATCTCGTTCCGGATTTCAAGGCCAAGGATGCGCCGCTCGCCTCCGAGGTGCATGAGGACACCGTTTACTTCCTCACGCGCACCGGCAAGTTCAAGTTTCCGATCACGCCGCCGCCGCTGCACAACCACGGCAACTACATCATCTCGCTGAACCGCTTCGTGAAATGGCTGGGCGGTCTCGTCGAAGCGGAGGGAATCGACGTCTTTACCGGGTTTGCCGCCTCCGAGCTGCTGTTCGACCCTTCGACACGCTCAGGGCAGGGCCGCGCGCTCGTGGGCGTGCGCACCGGGGATCGCGGCATCGGCAAGCACGGCGAGAAGAAGTCAACGTTCGAGCCGGGCGTCGACATCCGCGCGAAGGTGACGATCCTCGCAGACGGCGTGCGCGGCAACCTGACGAAGTCGCTCGTGCGGCAGCTCGGCCTCGACGAAGGGCGCAGCCCGCAGCTCTATGCGATCGGCATCAAGGAGCTGTGGGAAGTCCCGAAGGATCGCGTGCGGGCGGGACGCGTCATCCACACGATGGGTTACCCGCTGAAGATGGACGAGTTCGGCGGAGGGTTCATCTACGCGATGCCGGACGGCGCGCTGTCGGTTGGCTTCGTCTCGGGCCTCGACTATCGCGACCCGATGTTCGACCCGCACACCGCCTTTCAACACTTCAAGCGTCACCCTGTCGTGGCGCCGCTCCTCCAGGGTGGCCAGATGGTGCGCTACGGCGCGAAAGCGTTGCCCGAAGGTGGCTGGCACACCATTCCGCGCGTGTATGCGGACGGGGTCCTCATCGCCGGAGATGCCGCCGGGTTCCTGAATTCGATGCGATTGAAAGGTGTGCATCTCGCTATGCGCACCGGCATGCTCGCCGCTGACACGGCGTTCGAAGCGGTCCGCGCCGGCGATGTGTCCGCCTCGAAACTGAAGTCATACGAGCAACGCATCGAGGCGAGCGCGGTGCGACGCGAGCTGTACCCTGTCCGCAACGTGCACCAGAGCTTCAGCTATGGCCTGCTTGCCGGCGTTGCGTACTCGGGGCTCTCGCTCGTCACCGGCGGCTGGTGGTTCAAGGATCCGATGCCCGCCCATGCGGGTTACGCGCGGATGGCGAGGCTCGCCGAGTATTACAAGGACACGCCGCCCGATCCCGATGCGACCGTCAACCCGGCGAAGATCGATCGTCAACTGACGTTCGATCGGCTGACGAACGTTCATTACTCGAGCACCCGCCACGCGGAGGACCAGCCGTCGCACCTGATCGTCCACGACGCGGAGGTCTGCCGCACCCGCTGCCGCGAGGAGTACGGCAATCCCTGCGTCCGTTTCTGCCCGGCGAACGTCTACGAGATGGTCGACATGGGCGACGGAACATCGCGAAAAAAGTTGCAGATCAACGCGTCGAACTGCGTCCACTGCAAAACGTGCGACATCATGGACCCGTACCAGATCATCGACTGGGTGCCGCCGGAAGGGGGCGGGGGACCCCAGTACGAAGGCATGTGATTTGGTGATCTGTTGAATTGGTGATTTGGTGATTTGGTGATCGCCGAGTCGCGTCTCACACCGCACCAATACCGCAAGGCGGCCGCGATCGCCAGATTTGGCTATCCGGTCCTTGCGGCGCTCGGCGCGACGCTCCAATGGCGGGTCGACGGGCTTCAGCATTATGACGCGATCATTGCTTCCGGCCGCCAGCCGATCTTTGCGTTCTGGCACGGACGCATCCTGGCCGCCACGCTCTTCTGGCGCAACCGCGGCATCGTCGTCATCACGAGCGAGAACTTCGACGGCGAGTGGATCGCGCGCATCATCGAACGGTTCGGCTACGCCACGTCGCGCGGATCGTCGTCGCGCGGCGGCGTCCGCGCGCTGGTGCAGTTGAAGCGCGACCTCGCCTCGGGCAAGTGCGCGGCGTTCACGATCGATGGCCCGAGGGGACCCGCGCGTGTCGCGCAGCCCGGCGCGGTGTGGCTCGCGGGCGCGACCGGCAATCCGCTCCTGCCATTCCACATCGAATCGTCGCGCTTCTGGACCGCCGGGAGCTGGGATCGCACGCAGGTGCCGAAGCCGTTCAGCGTAGCGGCGATTGCGATCGGTGCGCCCATTGAAGTGCCGGACACCGCCGAGGCTACGATCGAAAGCAAATGCAGCGAGCTCGCGTCATCGCTCGAGGGACTCGAGCGCCGCGCAGCAGATCTCACGGCGCGGAACCCTAAACCCTGAACCCTGAACCCTGAACCCTGAACCGTGAACCGTGAACCCTGAACCCTGAACCCTGAACCGTGAACCGTGAACCGTGAACCGTGAACCGTGAACCATGCTGCTGATTTTCTCCCCCCGATTCGAGGAACACACGACGCCACCGGGGCACCCCGAGCGGCCAGAGCGGGCGCGCGTGTTTGCGAACGTGGTGGCACGATGGCAAGACAAGGGATTGGAGGTCGTCGAGCCGCGTGCGGCGACGCGCGATGAGCTCGCGCGCGTTCACGACGTCGCGTACGTGGACGGCATCGCGGCGACGGCGGGTCGCGCTGTCATGCTCGACCCCGACACGTTCACGTCGCCGGAATCTCATGAAATTGCGCTGCTGGCCGCCGGCGCGGCTGTGCAGGCGATGGAGCATGCACTCGATCGCCGGGAACCGGCGTTCGCGCTCGTCCGGCCTCCAGGTCACCATGCGGAGCAGACGCGCGCGATGGGGTTCTGCCTCTTCAACAACATCGCGGTTGCCGCGGCCGCCGCGGTCGCGCGCGGCCTCTCGCGCGTGGCGATTGTCGATATCGACGTCCATCACGGCAACGGCACGCAGTGGATGTTCTACGACGATCCCCGCGTCCTGTATGTGTCGACGCATCAGTTTCCGTTCTATCCCGGTACCGGCGCGGCCGACGAAGTGGGCAGGGGCCCCGGCAAGGGCTACACGATGAACGTGCCGCTCGCGGCGGGCGCGATCGACGCGGTGTACGACATGGCTTACAAGACCATCGTCGCCAGGCTCGACGAGTACGCGCCGGAGCTGCTCCTCGTCTCCGCGGGCTACGACGCGCATGCCGACGATCCGCTTGCATCGATGCGCGTCAGCACGGACGGCTACGGGATGATCGTTCGTCATCTCAAGGGCGTTGCCGATCGACACTGCCCGATCGCGCTCGTCACCGAAGGGGGCTACGACCTCGACGCGCTCGCTCAGTGCCTCGACGTCACGATCGCGCTTTTCTGACGCTATAATTTATGGATCGTGCCCGAGTACAAACCGCAGACTATCGAGCAGAAGTGGCAGGAGCGATGGCGCGCCGAGCGCGCCTTCGAGGTGACGGAAGAATCCTCGAAGCCGAAGTTCTATTGCCTCGAGATGTTCGCGTATCCATCGGGGCACGCGCACGTCGGTCATGTGCGCAATTACATGATCGGGGATGTCGTCGCACGTCTGAAGCGGATGCGCGGGTTCAACGTGCTGCACCCGTTCGGATGGGATGCCTTCGGGCTGCCCGCCGAGAACGCCGCGATCAAGAACGGCACGCACCCCGAAACGTGGACGCTCGACAACATCGCGCACATGAAAGGGCAACTCCAGCGCCTGGGCATCAGCTACGCCTGGGAACGCGAGATCGCGACGTGCCTGCCGGATTACTACAAATGGAACCAGTGGATCTTCCTGAAGATGCTGGAGCGCGATCTCGCGTACCGCAAGCGATCCAGCGTCAACTGGTGCCCGAGCTGCAACACGGTACTGGCGAACGAACAGGTCGTGAACGGCGGGTGCTGGCGGTGTGGAACGCCGGTTATCACGCGTGAGCTGGAGCAGTGGTTCTTCCGCATCACGCATTACGCGGACGAACTCCTCGACGGCATGGCGCAGCTCGGTGAGTGGCCCGACAAGGTCCTCACCATGCAGAGCAACTGGGTAGGGCGGTCGGAAGGGGCCCGCGTGAGATTCGCGCTCGCCCCGGAACCGGGACGCGGGACGCGGGATGCGGGGCGCGAAGAGCGGGGCGCGGGGCGCGAAGAGCGAGACGCGGGGCGCGAAGAGCGGGACGCAGGACGCGGAACGGCTCCGGATTCTGGATTGCGCACCCCGGATCCCGCATCCCGCACCCCGAATCACGACGGGATCGAAGTATTCACCACCCGCATCGACACCATCTACGGCGCCAACTTCATCGTCCTGGCGCCGGAGCATCCGCTCGTTCGCGAGTTCGCGGACACATCGCCGGATCCGGCCGCGTTCCGCGCCAGCGTGCAGAAGTTCACCGCGCAGGATCGCTCCGCTCGCATGACGGGTGAGGTCGAGAAAGAAGGGTTCGATACGGGCCGCCGCGCGATCAATCCGTTCACGGGACAGCCCGTTCCGATTTGGGTCGCGAACTTCGTCCTCATCGAGTACGGCACCGGCGCGGTGATGGGCGTGCCCGGGCACGATCAGCGGGACTTCGAGTTCGCAAAGAAATACGGCCTGCCAATCACGGTGGTCGTGCAGCCCGAAGGGGAACCGCTGTCGGCCGAGACGATGATCGAAGCGAAACCGGGCGCAGGAAGGCTCGTCGCCTCCGGTGAGTTCAGCGGGTTGGACTGGGAAGAAGCAAGCCGCCGCATGACGGCAGCGGCGGAGCAGCGCGGCATCGGACAGGGAACCACCCAGTATCGGTTGAAGGACTGGGGCATTTCGCGTCAGCGTTACTGGGGAACTCCCATCCCCGTGGTCTACTGCGAAAAGGACGGGATGGTCGGCGTTCCTTATCATGACCTGCCGGTGGCGCTGCCGAAGACGGCGGAATTCTCCGGCCGCGGCGACTCGCCGCTTGCGCAGATCCCTGAATTCGTGAACACCAGGTGTCCCGAGTGCGGCGGACCCGCGCGTCGTGAGACGGACACGATGGACACATTCGTCGACTCCTCGTGGTACTTCTTCCGCTTCTGCGATCCGAAGAACAATGAGTTGCCCTTCGATCCGGAAAAAGTCGGGTACTGGGGACCAATCGACTTTTACAGCGGTGGCGTCGAGCACGCGATCCTGCACCTCATCTACTCGCGTTTCTTCACGCGAGTGTTCCGCGATCTGGGGATGACGCATCTGAGCGAGCCGTTCGCGCGGCTGCTGACGCAGGGCATGGTGCTCAAGAACGGGCAGGTCATGTCGAAGTCGAAGGGGAACGTGGTCGATCCCGACGACATGATTCAGAAGTACGGCGTGGATGCGCTGCGGCTCTACGTGATGTTCGTTGCGCCGCCGGAGAAGGAGATCGAGTGGACCGACGCGGGCCTCGAGGGGAGCTTCCGCTTCCTTGCGCGCGTCTGGCGCCTGGCCGATTCGCTCTGCGAGACCGTCGGCGGCGAAGGGATCCCGATGCCGTCGCAGGTCGAACTGAACGACGCGGAACGGGCCGTGCGCCGCAAGACGCACCAGACGATCAAGCGCGTCACGCTCGATCTGGATCCGCGCGTCCATTTGAATACCGCAGTGTCGGCCATGATGGAGCTCGTCAACGAGCTGTATGCATTCTGCAACCGCTCGCGGTGCGGGCCCGTTGGGGAGGACGCCGACAACGTCGGCGTGATCGAGCGGCCCGCCACTATCGCGGTGCTGAAGGAAGCGATTGAGGCGCTGGTGCGAATGATTTCACCGTTTGCGCCCCATATGGCGGAAGAACTGTGGGAAGCGCTCGGACACCAGGGGAGCGTCACGGCCGCCGGCTGGCCTGAGTTCGATGAGGCGGTCGCGAAAGCCGAGGAGGTCGTCGTGCCGGTTCAGATCAATGGAAAGCTGCGCGGGCGCGTCACCGTGCCGGCTGACACGCCGGAGGATCGGCTGCGCGAGATCGCGCTCGGCGATCCTCACATCCGCCCGCACCTGGAAGGACGGACGGTGAAGAAGGTGGTTGTGGCGAACGGACGTCTCGTGAGCATCGTGGTGACATGATGTCGACAACCGGGCAATGCGATCACGCCAGACCCGAGAGTCGGCCTTCGGCGTGGCTCAACGCGACCTTGAGGCTCGCGAAGAATCGGACCTATTTCCTCATAGCCGCAGCCGCCCTGCTTGGGCAGGGCGGATGTGGCTATTCGCTCGCGGGGCGCGGGTCGTTCCTGCCGGCATATATTCATCGGATCGGTATACCGCAGTTCACGAACCAGACGGCGGTGTTCGATGTGGAACGCCGCGTCACCGAGCGCGTTCGGAGCGAGTTCATCGGCCGCGGCAAGTACACCATCGAGACCGAGGCGACCGGCGTGGACGCAGTGCTCACCGGCGCGATCTCCTCAATCACGATTGCCCCTGCCGCGTTCAACGAGCAGCAGCAGGCGACGCGCTACGTCCTCACGCTGACCGCGGCTGTGGAGTTCAAAGATCTGAAGACGAACAAGGTGCTGTGGGCGAACCCGGGGATGCAGTATCGCGAGGAGTTCGACGTCTCGTCGGGCGCCGGCACGCTCGACCCGACCGCGTTCTTCGGTCAGGACGTCAACGCGCTGGACCGCATGGCCTCGGAATTCGCACGCGCGGTCGTCAGCGCCATCCTCGAAGCGTTCTGAGCCACGGATCACACGGCCAGGTCGAGCCACGGATCACACGGCCAGGTCGAGCCACGGATCACACGGCCAGGTCGAGCC
>Ga0066677_10000067_pt1 | contig 32799 bp, 26 predicted proteins | sample GraSoiAngelo_126_FD_62299 | JGI IMG/M metagenome (GOLD analysis project Ga0066677, IMG submission 62299) | Grasslands soil microbial communities from the Angelo Coastal Reserve, California, USA - 14_0927_09_20cm | ecosystem: Environmental > Terrestrial > Soil > Grasslands | place: USA... | reverse complement strand
GGCCGCCGTCGGATCAAGGCGCGGCGCCCGCGAGGTGCCCTCGGCACCCGTCGATTTCCCTTGCGTGCTCAAGCCGGTCGGGCTGTCCGGCAGCCGCGGCGTGATCCGCGCGAACTCCGAGGGCGAGTTTGCGGAGGCCTTTCGCCGTATCCGGGCACTGCTGGCGCGTCCCCAGGTTCGCGCCGCGCGCGACGGGCTCGAGGGGCAGATCGTCGTCGAGGAGTACATCGTCGGGCGTGAGTACGCCATGGAAGGAGTCATGACGCATGGCGCGCTGACGACGTTCACGATTTTCGACAAGCCGGACCCGCTCGTCGGTCCGTACTTCGAGGAAACGATTTACGTCACGCCTACGCATCTCGCATCGGCGAAGTACGACAGCATCGTGGCGCATGTCGAGCGTGCGGCGCGCGCGCTTGGACTGGTCCATGGTCCGATCCACGCCGAATGCCGCATGACGCTCGACGGCCTCGTCTACGTGCTGGAAGTGGCGGGGCGGCCGATTGGCGGGCTCTGCTCGCGTGTTCTCCGATTCCAACCGGGGCTGGCGTCGCTCGAGGAGGTGCTGCTGCGCCACGCAGTCGGCGAACCGATCGAGCGATTCACGCGCGAGGCTTACGCGGCGGCCGTAATGATGATCCCGATCCCGAAACGCGGTCTGCTGAAGCAGGTCACGGGAGAAGACATCGCGCGCGGAATCCCGGGCGTCGATGATGTGCGCATCACGGCGAAAATGGACCAACTGCTCGAGACGCTGCCCGACGCGGGAAGCTACCTCGGTTTCATCTTCGCGCGCGGCGCAACCGCAGATCACGCGGAACGCGCGGCGCGCGCCGCCCACTCGGTGCTGGAGTTTCAGATAGATGATGAAATCGCCGTGAATGCCGCCGGGCAGGTGTAAACGGTAACGGTTAGCAGTTAGCGGTCAGCGGTCACACGGCCGACCGCAGACCGCCAACTGCAGACCGAAGACCGCTGACGGCTTACTGTTTTCCCTGTTGTGGAACATAGCCAGGAGGGAGCGCCGCCCCTTCGCCGAAAAAGAAATCCTCCATGTGCTTCGCGACCAGCTGCTGCGCCTCCTTCTGCCAGGGCATCAGCCGGTACTCGTTGAGGATCATCTTCATGCGCTCTTCCCACAACTTCCATGCTTCCGCGGAAATGTTTTCGTAGATACGCTGCCCCAACTCGCCGGGCCAGGGGGGAGTCTCGAGTCCGGGCGCTTCGCGCTGCAACTTTTTACACATCACCATTCGGGCCATCGCGTGATCCTACCGACTAATCGGACAATTGAGAAATTACTCGATTGCGCAGTCATCGATACACCAATTGACGAGTCGAGCGGAGAAGCTCATGTATGACGGTGCGGAGACAGTGTAGCAATTCCCTTCAGGCTCGTGCGCACGGGTAGACGCAGGATGCGTTATCCCCGCGTTTTTCAGTTACTTGCGGACGGTCCACGGCGGATCGCGCGGGCTAACTCTGGCACAGCGTTTGATACGGCAGCCCGACGGTAGATGGCTGTGCCGATGAGTCACTTGGGTACTGAAACGGAGAACGAGCGTCGTCCGCCTGACGATCCGGCCGATGTACCCGAGACACCGCCGGATGAACCGCAACCTGCGCCCGTCCGGGATCCGCCGGCGGAACCCACCACCGTACCTTACGTGGTGTCGCGGGTGGACGGCGGAACTGGCACCGGGTAACGCCATGAGTGATGGAAAGGATCGTACGATGGTCAACTTAGAGCGCAAGGAACGCCGCGGCTTCGCTTCGATGTCACCCGAGAAGCAGCGGGAGATCGCCAGCAAGGGTGGCCGCGCCGCACACCAGAAAGGCACCGCGCACGAGTGGACGTCAGAGGAAGCCCGCTCGGCTGGCCGCAAGGGAGGCCAGATCAGCCGTGGAGGCCGTGGTCGTCTCATCGAACCTGCCGATACAATGGGGACAGCCCCGCAACCGATGGGCGAGTAGCCTGCAGGAGGCGGATCGAATCGTACGGAGGCATGTGCGTATGTTGAAGAGCGTGAGTTTCGCCGTAGCGCTGACGCTGGCCCTGGCCGGCGGCGCCGCGGCCCGGACGACGACGCCCGGGGACGAGGCGTCCCCGCAGCAGTCTTCGTCTCAGACTCCGGCGACGGCGGGTACGGCGTCGCAGGGGACAACGCAGCCGCAGACGACCCGGGCGAGCGACACGATGTCGACCGAGGTGCAGACGCGGCCGGCGACCACCACCTTCATGGGCGATACAGGTCTCTGGTACGTCCCCACGGGAGAGGTGTTGCCCCGGAAGAAGTGGTCCATCAGTGCATATCGCGTGAATTTCGACGACAACCAGGGATTCACCGACGTGTCGAATTGGCCCCTGACGTTCGGATACGGCCTCGGCGATCACGCGGAGATTTTCGGCTCGTTGGTGCTCGTCAATCGGATCGACCGCGACATCCGTCCGTTATTTCTGTCGTCGCTCCCGCAGGTGGGCGGCGTCGTGCCGCAGAACCCGCTTGCGCGCGACACGTGGAGCGGGAACAACCTTGGCGACCTGTGGGTCGGCGCCAAATGGAATCTGATGTCGCAGTGGCAGCAGCGGCCCGCGGCCTTCGCGCTGCGCGGCATGATCAAGCTGCCCACCGGTGATACCGACAGCGGCGCCAGCACCGGCAAGACAGACTTCGAGCTCGATGCAATTCTGAGCAAGGAAGTGAATCAGCGCGTCGAGTTCTCGGGGTACGGCGGATTCCTGTTCCGCGGTAACCCCGACGAAGTCGACACGACGAACAGCTTCAAATGGGGCGTTGGCGCCGGGTTCCCGTCGCGCAAGGCGCTGCGTCTGACGGCGGAACTCGAAGGCGAGGCGTACACCAAGAGCTCCCTGCAGACGAAGACGCTCTTTCTCGCGACGGATGGATCGTTTCTACCCAACGGCTTCGCCTCGGACGTCACGTCGCCCGTCAATCTGGATCTCGGGTTGACGTGGCAGCATCCGAAGGGATTTTTCGCTGGCGCAGGCTGGACGTGGCGCCTGAACATGGACACGCGCGACGAGTTCCTCAGCCAGTACACGAACGGCGCCGGCGACAAGATGGATGTCGTGGCGCGGGTGGGCTATCACCCTGGCGTACGCATCTATGTCGCGCCGCCGCCGCCACCGCCACCACCGCCACCGCCGCCACCGCCGCCTCACGATCTGTCGGTGAAGGCGAACTGCGATCCGTGCACGGTCGAAATCGGAAAGACCTCGACTCTTTCTGCCGCGGCAACGGATTCGACGGGATGCTCGGTCACGTACAACTGGACGGCGCCCGCCGGGACCTTCACCAATCCGCGAGGCCAGCAGACGCCGTGGACCGCTCCGAATCAGGAAGGCCCGGTGCCCGTAACGGTCACGGTGACGTGTCCGACCGACAGCAAGACGGCCAGCGACACCGTGAACATCCAGGTGGTGCGGCCGGTAGTGAAGGAATTCGTGTTCGAGGACGTACACTTCGACTTCGACCGGTACAGCCTGCGTCCGGAAGCCACGCGCGCGCTGGACGAGGCGGTGCGCACGTTGCAGGCGAACCCGGACCTGCGAATCGAGATCGAGGGGCACACGTGCAACATCGGCACGGCCGAGTACAACCTGGCGCTCGGCGAGCGGCGCGCCACAGCCGTACGCGAATACCTCGCGTCGCGCGGCATCAACGCGGATCGCCTGCGCACGGTGAGCTACGGCGAGGAGCGTCCGAAGTACGACAACGCGCGCGAGGAAACGAGACGGCTGAACCGCCGCGCGGCGCTGCTCGTCCGGATTCAGAGGTAATTTCGGTCAATCGGGTAATCGGATATCGGGTAATCGGGTAATCGGGTAATCGGGTAATCGGGTAATCGGGTAATTTCAATTACTCGATTACTCAATTATTCAATTACTCAATTACCCGATTCCTGAATTGCTCAATTACCCGATGGAGAAGGTTCCAATGCGTTTCATCAACATGTATCTGATCGGGTACTTCGTCCTGTTGATCGGCGCGCTGCTGGCACTGTGGTATGGGGGTGTCCTCCGTCAGGTCTCCGCCGCATGGATCATCATCGGCATCGTGATCGCAGTCGGCCTGGGGATCATGCTCTCGGTTTCCGGGGGAAAACCCGAGATCACCCGCGAGTAACTCAACCTCGACTTGGCACGTGATGTGTTTGCACCACATCACGTGCATCTCTTTCGCATCCACCCTGCCCGTCGGTTACCGCGTCTATACCCGCTCCTGCCCGTTCTGTGTGTCCTCACGGTCGCCGGAGGCTGTGTCGAAGGTGAGCAGGGCGTCATCCGGGTGAACCAGCTCAAGTTCACCGGTGTCAAGGCCGTCAAGGAAGGTCAGCTGCGCGCCGCTCTGGCGACCGTGAAGAGCTCGAAGCTCCCGTGGGGTGCCAAGCATTACTTCACCCGCGACCGGTTCGACGCCGATCTCAAACGCATGACGGCGTTCTATCGCGACCGCGGTTATTCCGACGCGAAGGTCAAGACGTTCGATGTGAAGCTGAGCCCGAAACAGGATGCCGTCGACATCACGGTCAATATCGATGAGGGACAGCCGACCGTCGTCGAGTCTATCGAGTTCAACGGTTTCGATGTGATTCCCGCGGGGCATTTCGCCGAGCTCAAGAACCGCATTCCGCTGAAGGCGGGGCAGCCGCTCGATCGCGCGCTCGCGCAGGTCACGCGCGAGACCGCGCTGGACGAAGTGAAGGATCACGGGTACCCGTACGCCTCCGTTCGCCTGACGGATCGCATCGGCAGCAACGACCACGCGCGCGTCCTGACGATTTCGACGACGCCTGGGACGCTGGCGCGATACGGTCCGATCGAAATCACCGGCAACTCGAGCGTCAGCGACGCCGTTGTCCTGCGGCAGCTCACGTTTCGGCCCGGCCGCCGGTATCGCCTCAGTAACATCGAAGAAAGCCAGCGCAAGCTCTATCAGATTCAGACATTTCAGTTCGCGAACATCGAACCGGAAGTCCCCGAAGGGCAACAGCCCGAGCTCGTGCCGACGAAAGTCACGCTTACCGAAGGCAAACACCGCAAGGTGAACTTCGGCGTCGGCTACGGCAGCGAAGAGAAAGCGCGCACGACGATCGACTGGCGTCACGTGAACTTCTTCGGCGGCGCGCGGACGATGCAGATCACCGGGCGTTACTCGTCGCTGGATCGAGGCATCCGCGCGAACTTCAAGCAGCCCGCGTTCCCGGCTCCCAGATACGGGTTGACACTCAGCGGACAGACGTGGCACAACGACGAGCCTGCGTACGTGCTGGACACGCAGGGTGGAAGCGTCACCGTCGAGCGGCCGCTCGCTCGGCCGGGCCCTTTTTCGCAGCGCCTTGCGACGACGAATCTGGCGTTCACCTATACAAATCAATACGAGCGCTACAGCGTGACGCCGGAAGCCCTGGCCGATCCGACGTTCAGAAATACACTGATCGCATTGGGCCTCAACCCGGAGACCGGAACTGATCGCGGATTGCTCTCCTCGCTCGCCTTCGACATCCGCCGAACGACGGCGGAAAGCCAGGTCAATGCGCGGACCGGGTATGTCGCGAGCGCACACATCGAGGAGGCTGGCAACGTAGTGGGAGGCAAGTACAAGTATTGGGAGACGATTCTCGAAGGGCGGGGCTACCTGTCGCTCGGACAACGCGCGCTGGTTGCCGTCCGCGCGCGCGGCGGTTCGATTCGGGCCTCGGGCAATCAGGACGCCAACATTCCGTTCTTCAAACGGTACTTCCTCGGGGGCGCTTCCAGCCTCCGCGGATGGGGACGGTTCGAGGTGAGCCCATTGACCGAGCAAGGATCGCCCGTCGGTGGATACACCCAGCTCGAGACGTCAGCCGAGCTGCGCGTGCCCGTGTGGGGCAGCTTGAGCGCCGTCGCGTTCGCCGACGCGGGGAACGTGTGGGGGAATGCGTGGGACTTCAACCTTAACGATCTGCGGTACGACATCGGCCCGGGCCTTCGCTATAACACGCCCGTCGGTCCGATTCGCGTCGATCTGGGTTATCAGCTCAATCCAATCCCGGGTCTGCTCGTGAACGGCAAGGAGCAGACGCGGCGCGTGCGGTTCCACTTCTCGATCGGCCAGGCGTTCTAAGGGCTTCAGGCCTCAGGCCTCAGGCTTCGGGCTTCAGGCACAAGGTTCATGCTCCAGCGAAGAGTCTTACCGGCGAAAAAATACCTGCGGCGCACGCTGCAGGTCGTCGCGCTCGTCTGCACGCTGCTCATCGGCATCATTGCCCTTCTGTTGATCGCATCGCAGACGCCGTGGTTCAAGGACTGGCTGCGGCGATTCGTGATTCGCGAATCGAAGCAGTACGTCAACGGCGATCTGTCTATTGGCAGCCTCGGAGGCAACCTCTTTTATGGCGTGCAGCTCGGCGATGTAGCCATCGATGTCAACGGCGAGCACATCGTCACGCTGAAGCGGCTGGAGATCAAATACAGCATCGCGGAGCTCGTCTCGAGCGGCATGACGGTGCGGCAGATCCGAGTCGAGCAGCCATTCATCTTGCTGCGTCACGATCGCACCGGCTGGAACGTCGCGAATCTGGTGAAGCGGCAGGAGCAGGAGGCGGATCGCCAGGGCCCTGGCAAGCCGCTCTCGATGCCGGACCTGGAGATCGTGGACGGCCGTGCGGTCGTCGAGGACAAGGCGCCGTCGGATACGTATACGCTTCCGAGGCGCATCGACGGTCTGAACGTGAAGGCGGGCTTCGAATATGCGCCGGTGCATTACAGCCTCACCCTCGATCAGCTCCAGTTCGCCGGGAAGGCACCCGATCTCACGGTGACGCAAGTCGCGGGGCGGATCGGCACGCGCGAGGACAATCTCAACGTCGAGAAGCTCTCGGTGCGGACGCCGCAGAGCAGCGTCACCATCGATGGCGTCATCCAGAACTATCTGCAGAATCCGTCCCTGCAGCTGACGGTCTCCGCGCCGAAGATGTCGCTTCCGGAATTTGCGGGCGTGCTGCCCGCGGTGGGCGGCTACGACCTCCATCCGTCTCTCGACCTGAAGGCCGCAGGTCCGCAGGACAACCTGAAGCTGACGCTGAACGCGCGCTCGGAAGCGGGGAACGTCAATGGCACGATGACGGCCGACGCGAAGACGCCGGACTTCGGCGCGCGCGGCGACGTCAATGTCGAGAGGCTGAATCTGGCGCCGCTGCTCAAGGACCGGAAGCAGAAGAGCGACATCACGGGGCACGCGACCGTCGACGTGAAGATGGCGAGCGCGCCTGCCACCGCGCCGGCGCTCGATCGCATGCGTGGCAGCTTTGCTGTCGACGCGCCACATATCGTCGCGGCCGGTTATCGCGCGAACGACGTGCGTGTGCGGGGAAACATCCAGGGCCGGCACATCGCGATCGACGGACGTGCCGCGGCGTACGGCGGCACCGCCACTGCGAAGGGGGCCATCGTCGCCCCGGTGACGGCCGATGAGCCGCTGCAGTTCGATCTCGCCGGCGCCGCGTCGCACGTGAACCTCGCCGGACTTCCGGCCGCGATCAACGCTCCGCGGGTAACGACGGACTTCAACGCCCGCGCGTATCACGTGAAGGGCACGATAGCAAAGGCCGCGACGAGCATCGATGGCACCGCGACGATGGCGCAGTCGTCGGTCGCGGGCGGCACAATCGTCGACGGCACGAGCGCCGAGTTCGGGATCGTCACCGGGCCGCGGCGGCCGCTCGACGCGCGGTACTCGGCACGCGGCGGCATCCGCAACGTGAACCTCCAGTCCCTCGGCCAGGCATTCAATATTGCGGCATTGAACAAGCCGGACTACGACAGCCGCATCAACGCCGACTTCGACGTCAAGGGCAACGGCACGGCGATCGATACGATGACCCTCGACGGGAACGCGACCATCACGGATTCGCAGGTGATGGGAGGCACCGTTACGCGACTCGCCGTCGAGGCGCATCTCGCAAACGGCGGCGTGCGGGGGCGCGCGAACGGCGCGCTGCAGCAGTTTGATCCGGCGCGCATCACCGGCAACGCGGCCTATAAGGGACAGGTCAATGGCACCGTCGACGCGGCGTTCAGCATCCGCGACGTGTCCGCGCCGATCACACCCGATGCAATTACCGCGGACGGACGCGTCACGCTGGAGAATACGAATATCGCCGGACTCGATATCACGACCACCGACATCCAGGGGCAATACGCCGGCCGGCGCGGCGAGCTTCGGCAGGCGACCATCAAGGGGCCCGACCTCGATGTGCAGGCCTCGGGTCCGATTGCGCTCGATGACGCCGGCCGCACCAACGTGAAGTTCCACGTCGGCTCCACCGATCTGGCCGCGCTCGGCAAGCTGGCAAATCAGCCGATTGGCGGATCCGCCGTTATTGACGGCACCGTGACGGGCAACGCCTCATCGCTCAACGTTGCAGCCACGCTCGACGGATCCAATATCAGCTATCAGGACAACAAGGCGCTCGATCTCGACAGCAAGTTCAACGCGACGGTACCCAATCTCGAGTTCGCGCACGCAAGCGTGCAGGCGGATACGACATCGACGTTCATCCAGGCCGGCGGCCTGCAGATCAACGATTTCAAGGCGAGCACGAAATACGCAGATCAAAAGCTCGATTTTCAGACGCACGTGGCCGAAGCGCCGACCGGAGGCAGCGCGGAGAAGGCCGCAGGACAGAACGCCTCTGGCGCGCGCGAGCTCGATGCGAGCGGCAGCGTGATCCTGCATCCGGACCACCAGGAGATTCACCTGCCCAATCTCGCGGTGCGCACGCAAGGGATCGAATGGAAGACCGGCCCGGGCAGCGCGGCAACGGTGCAGTACGGAAAGAATCAGATCGATTTGCAAGGCGTGCGGCTGGTGAGCGGCAATCAGTCACTCGACGTGAACGGTACATTTCCGCTGGGCGAGAACACGACGCCTGGCACCATCAGCGTGAGCGCACGGAGCGTCGATCTCTCGCAGCTCGAGAAGCTGCTGCTCCAGAACCGCGGCATCAGCGGCACGCTCAACGCCAACGCGAAGATCACGGGAACAGCCAAGACGCCAGCCGTGGAGGGACACGTCGAGGTGGCGAATGGGGGTTTCCAGCAGTTCAAATACCAGTCGCTGACCGCGGACGCAAACTACGGCAGCGATCGCATCGTGCTCGACACGCGCCTGCAGCAGGCGCCAGGCGTGGAGCTGACCGCGAAGGGCACGATCCCGATGAGCGCACTACGGCCAAACCCGCCCGGCGTTACGGGGCACGTCGAAGCCACGGCGGGAGACACGATCGACGTGCGTATCCAGTCGTCGCGCATCGATCTCGGCATCGTCCAGGGCTTCACCAACCAGGTCACCAACGTGACCGGGACACTGCAGGCCGACGTGCGCGTCACGGGTTCGGGTGAGGATCCGCACCTTCAGGGATATGTCGACGTCCAGAACGGTGGCTTCGCCGTGGTGCAGGCCGGCACGCGGTTCACCGGAATGACCACACGCATCGAGCTCCAGCCGGAAAGGATCCACATTCCCAAGTTCCAGATTCTCGACCAGCACGGAAATCCCTTGACGATCGCCGGTGATCTCGCCGTGCACCAGCGCCAGGCGGGCGCGGTGAACGTGTCAATCGACAGCGATAATTTCAAGTTGATCGACAACGAGCTTGGAGACATGCACGCCGAGACGCATCTCAAGCTGACGGGTGAAGTGCGCAAGCCGCGCCTCGAAGGTGAAGTCCGCATGGACCAGGCACGGCTGGAAATCGACAAGATCCTGCTGATGTTCGCCTCTCCCTATTCCGAAGAAGCGCTGCCCGAGGTGGTCACCGCGCAGGAGACGACCGTTACCGACAAGGGGGCGGACGAAGCCACGCGCGACGCCTTTGCAAAGGGCCGGCAATTGAACACACAAGTTGCTGACAAGCTGAACGCGACGGCGCCGGAAACGCCCGCGCCGCAGGCGGGGCCGATGGCGGCGGTTGCGCTCGACGTTCACCTTGTGGTTCCGGACAACATGGTCGTTCGCGGGGACGATCTCCGCCCGGGCGGCGCGACGGCGATGCAGATCGGCAACGTAAACGCGACCGTCGGCGCGGACCTCCGGATCCAGAAGAACTCGAACGGGCCGATCACGATCCGCGGCACGGCCGACACCGTGCGCGGCTTCTACGAGTTCCAGGGCCGCCGCTTCGAGCTGGTGCGCGGCGGGACGATGCAGTTCCTCGGCCTGTCGGAGATCAATCCAAACCTCGACGTGAGCGCGACGCGGTTGATTCCAAACACGGGCGTGACAGCCAACATTCACGTCACGGGCACGCTGCGCGCGCCGGAGCTGTCGCTCTCGAGCGAGCCGCCGCTCGATGAAGCCGACATCCTGTCGCTGATCGTATTCAATCGTTCGGTGAACGAGCTCGGCACCGGCGAACGCGCATCGCTCGCCGAGACGGCCGGGGGCATCGCGAGCGGATTCATCGCTTCGCCTTTGAGTCGATCGATCGGCAAGGCGCTCGACGTCGATCTCTTCGAGATCACGACGTCCGATCCGCAGACGGGAGAAACGGCCGGCGGCGTCACGCTCGGCAAGCAGGTCAGCGACAAGGCATTCGTACGCTTCCGCCAGCAGTTCGGCCAGCGCAGCTTCACCGAGTTCATGCTCGAGTACGACCTCGCGAAGTTCCTGCGCCTGCAGACCTCCGTCGCGCCCGAAACGAGTGTCGCGGCCAACCGCCTCACGCAGCGCCGCGTCGAGAAGGCCGGCGTCGATCTGATCTTCTTCTTTTCGTATTGATGTCGTAGCGCAGGGCTTCAGCCCTGCTCGTGACGAGCAGCCCTGAAGGGCTGCGCTGCGGGAGCGAAAGACTCAGTGACGTCCCAGCAGCGCGACTTCGACCCGGGCGTCGTTGAAGCAGGCGCCCGCGCCGAGATCCGTGAGGCTGTCGGGCACCAGGGCGTTTGACGTTGAGCCGTTGTACGTGTTCCGCCGCCAGACGCCTTTCGAGAACGCAACCGTGCCCTGGCGGATGTCGGCCGTCAGGTTGGCGGGGCACTGCAGCTCGCCGAGCGCATTGAACACGCGGACCGGATCGCTCTGCGAGATTCCGCGTCGCGCCGCGTCTGCGGGATGGATGTGGAGCATCGCCGCGCGCTCGCGCAGCTCGCCAAGCGTGGATGAAATCGTCTTCTCCGTTGCCGGGGAAATGAGGGCGAGCGGGAACTGGTTCGTGGCCGGATCTTCCTGGTATCCGTACATGCCGCGCGGCGCGGCGGATGCGATCGCCTCAGGAAACAGGTTGACCTTGCGATCAGGCGTCAGCGGGAAGACGTCCACGAACTGCACGGGCGTCCCGCCGTGCGGCGGCGACGCGACGCCGTGTTCCAGCAGTTCCGATCCGATTGCCGGCGGCATCCGTCCCGCCACGCGCATCAGCGTTTCGTAGTCTTCTTCCGCCGCGCCGATGCCGAGGCGATCCGCCAGCTCGGAGAAGACCTCGGCGTTGCTGCGCGCTTCGCCGCGCGGCTCGATGACGGGACGCACCAGCTGCAATGAGATGGGACCGTAGCTCTTGGCAATGTCGTAGTGCTCGAGGAATGTCGTAGCCGGGAGCACGAGGTCGGCGTAGCGCGCCGTATCCGTGAACACCTGCTCGAACACGACCGTGAACAGATCGTCGCGCTGCAGTCCCTCGAGCACGCGGTTCTGATCCGGCATGGTCGCCACCGGATTGCAGTTGTAGACGAATAACATCTTGATCGGCGGGTTGGCGTACTCGAGCAGCGCACGGCCGAGATGATTCATGTTGACCAGGCGCGTGGCCGGTTCCGGCGTGTCGATCCACGACGCGGCGCGCAAGCCGAACGCCAGCGAATTACTCATCGAGTAGCCGCCGCCCCGGACGCCGAACTTGCCGGCGACCGCCGCGAGAGCGAGCACGGCCGCCGCCGCATTGCCGCCGTTGCGATTGCGCTCGAGCCCCCAGCCGCATCGTACGAGGGCAGGCGACGTGCTGACGTAGAGATCCGCGAGCTGCCGCAGGTCAGCCGCGTCGATGCCCGCTTCCCTCGCGGCGCGCTCGATCGTCCACGGCGCTGCTGCGGCGCGGAGCCGGTCCGCTCCCGTCGTGTGCGTGTCGAGGAATGCCTGGTCCGCGTGTCCTTCCTCGAACAGCACGCGATGCAACGCGAGCGCGACGGGCAGATCGGTGCCGGGATGCACCTGCAGGTGCAGGAACGCCTGCTTCGCCAGGCTCGTTCGCCGCGGATCGATCACGACGATCTTCGCCCCGGCGGCCCGCGCGTCGTTCACGAACGGCACGAGGTGAATGCCCGACGCCGCGGGATTGACGCCCCACAGGATGATCAGCCGCGCGTGCGGATAATCCGCGTAGGCGACGCCGGCCATCTTGCCGTAGAGCGCGAGGTTCGCGGCGCCGGTCGGCGCGGCGCACACCGTCCGCGCGAGCCGCGACGTGCCAAAGCGGCGGAACAGTTCCGCGTCATTCGTGTCCTGCGTCAGCAGTCCATTCGACCCGCCGTAAGAGAAGGGCAGGATGGCCTGGGCGCCGAATTCATCGCGGATCTCCGTCATGCGGCGGGCGATCAAATCCATCGCTTCGGGCCAACTCACGCGCGCGAACGTGCCCAGACCTTTGGATCCTTGCCGGACAGCCGGAAAAAGGAGGCGATCGTCCCCATACACGCGCTCGCCGAAGCGGCGCACCTTGGCGCAGATGAAATGGCGGGTCGCCGGGTTCGCGTCCCCGCCGTCGATCTTCAGCACACGGCCGTTCTCCACGGTCACGTCCAGTGTGCAGGCGTCAGGACAGTCCAGTGGACAGGCGGTGCGGATCGTGGAGTGACCCCATGAGTCGGACGGCGCGGTGCGCGGCATGGAGCGATTATAGCCGCGCGGCCGGCTTACCCGGAGTCCGCACAAGGCAAAGGACCGGCCGCGGGCTGTCCGACCTCGTGCTGAGCGGCGCTACTCGATGTCGGTGCCTTCACCTCCAGCGCCCATGTCGATGCCCGTCGCGCCGGCGCCATGGTGGACGCCGCCGCTCTTCTCGATCCCGCCCGGCGTCACTTCGTCCGCGCCTTCGCTCATGCGCTTACGCCGACGCTGCTGGTCTTCGTCGACCGTCCGGGCGGGGGGTTCAATCGTGTCGCTGCCGCCGACGCTGCCGCCGAGTCCGAGCACGTCACCGGCGGGGTTGTCCTTGCGCTCGTCAGAACGATCCATGCGGTGCCTCCTGCGCACCGAGCAGCAACCGCGATGCCAGCGGTTACACGAGATAACGCCGTAAGCCTGAGTTACACTGACGCCGCCGCGGGCTGCACCTCGGTGGCCTGAGCCTTGGCGGCAGGAGGACGGTATGGCGAATCTGACGGAGCGCATGGTCGGAGCGATGAAAGCGGACGTGAAGACGTTCCAGGAAATCGAGGCGGATCCCAACGCAATGGGGCAGGCGGTCACGGTCATCGTGATCGCCGGCGTCGCAGCGCTGATTGGCAACATCTTCCGTTCGAGCATTACTGGCGCGTTCATGGCGCTGGTGGTCTCCCTCATCGGCTATGCCATCTGGTCGATTCTGGTGGTCCTGATCGGCACCAAGGTGATGCCGGAGCCGACGACGAAAGCGGACTTCAGCCAGGCGTTCCGGGTGATTGGATTTTCGGCGGCGCCCGGCGTGTTCAAAGTGCTGGCGATCATCCCGTTTCTTGGACCGCTGATCTCGTTCGTGATCAGCATCTGGATGCTCGTGATTGGAGTCATCGCCGTGCGCGAGGTGCTCGATTACTCGAACATCGGCCGCGCGATCATCGTCTGCCTCATCGCCTTCATCATTTACATCTGCGTCTCCTTGTTCATCCTCGGTCCGCTGCTGCTCGTCGGCAGGGCGCTACCCTAGCGCACCGAGGACTCGCCAGGGGGAACCGCACCACGCGCCCGGTGTCTAACGATGGGAGAAGGGCCGCTCCGGAGAGGAGTTCTCCCATGTTCGCGAGAAGTCTGCCGGTCTCGATCGCGGTACACCTCGCAGCGCTCGTACTGCTGTTCATCGTCCCGCTTGCGGCGCCGGTTGTACTGTCGGTCCCGGCCTCCCCTTTGCCGCCGTACATACATGCCGCCGCGATACCGCCGCCTCCCGCACCGCCGCCGTCCACCGCCACGAGCCGCGTTCCGCCGAGCCCCGCGCGGTCGGTTGCGCCGACTGTTGCGCCGGCGGCTATTGTTCCGGAAATCGACCGCGCTATCGCACCGCTGGCGATCGCGGATCCGTTCGACATCCCTGGACCGCCGATGGACACCGGTGGGCTTGGCGACGCTCGGAAATCGATCGACCTTCCACAGCCACCGCCGCCGCCTCGACCGACAGGACCAGTCCGCGCGGGTGAGTTGCTCGTGGCGCCGAGAAAGCTTGTCGACGTGCGCCCCGTGTATCCCGACATCGCGCGGTCGGCGCGCGTGGAAGGCACCGTGATCCTCGAAGCGGTGCTGGACCGCAGCGGACGCGTCGGCCGCGTGCGCGTGACGCAGTCTTCGCCGCTGCTCGACCAGGCGGCGATCGATGCCGTGCGCCAGTGGCAGTACTCGCCGAGCACGCTGCACGGGCAGCCGGTCGAAGTGTTGATGACTATTACGATCACGTTCAAACTGCAGCAATGATTCGTGCGTTGACCCTGTTGTGCCTGGTGGCCGGTCAGGCGCAGGTTGCGCCCAGTCCACCGACGCCGCAGGCCTCGTCGCGCGCACAGGCTATCGCGGAATTCGCCGAAACGCTCATCGCCGCGCGAGCCGAAGATCGCGCGCGCCTGCTCGCCGAGAATCCGTCGCTCGTGACGACGGCACTCAGGTATCTCATCGCGGCACGCGCCAGCCAGGCCGCGTTCGCGAAGCGGTTCCGCGCGGCGCTCGAGCTGTACCAGACCGCGCTCGACGTCGCCCGCGCGGCGGGCGATCGCGGTGGTGAAAGCGACACGCTCCAGGAACTTGGCAACAGTCATTACTTTCTGCACGAGTTCGACGCGGCGGAGCAGGCCTACCAGGAACGCCTCGCGCTCGCGCGCGCGATGGACGATCGGGACGCGACCGCCGCGTCGATTGTCGGTCTCGCAACGGTCGCGTACTCACGCGCCGACTACACGCCTGCGCTGGCGTCCTATCGCGAGGCGCTGACGATCTACCAGGCGATCAGGAATGACGCCGCAACCGGGTCGACACTCGTCAGCATCGGCAACGTGCAATATCTGCAGGCGGATTACGATGCCGCAGCGGACGACTATCGTCGCGCAATCGGTCTGCTGACATCCGCAGCGGACCTCAACGGCGTGGCGCTCGCGCGCAGCGGGCTCGGACGGGTGTTCGCCGCGCAGGGAGATCTCGCGTCCGCGCTCGGCGCGTACGGTGAAGTGCTTGCGGATGCGCGCTCCAGAAGCGTCCGCGGAAACGTTGCGAGCGCGCTCGAGAGCATCGGCGAGCTGCACTATCGGCTTCGCAACGTCGACCAGGCTCGGGCGTCGTTCCAGGAAGCGCGCCGTCTGGCCGACGCAACCGGAGATATGGCCGCCGCCGGACGCCTTCTGAGCAACCTTGGCTTGACCGAACTCGTCGCCGGCCAGTTCGACGCGGCATTCGACGCGTACTCGGAGAGCCGTGCGCGATTCGAACAGGTCAGGCAGCCGGAGGAGGTCGCCCGTGCATGGGTGGGCTTGGGGTTCAGCCAGGCGGCGCGCGAGAAGTTCAGCGAAGCGATGTCGGCATATCGAACGGCCATCGACGCGTTCGATCGCGCCGGACGCGCCGAGGACTCGGCTCGCGCCTGGCTGGGGCTGTCGCTCGCGCAGTCGGCTGCGGGAGATTCCAAGTCGGCCCTCGAGAGCGCCCGCCGCGTCCGGCGCCTCGCCGAAAAGGCGCGAAGCGACGATCTGCAATGGCGTGGGGCGGTGCGGGAAGGGGAATCGCTTGACGCTCTCTCGCGGCTGGACGAGGCGCAGCGTGCATTCAACGAGGCGATGGTGTCGATCGAGCGGCTTGCCGTCGAGGCGCCGCTCAGCGCGGATGTCCGCGCCGAGCTCGACGAGAGCGACAGCGCGTGGGCCGGCCTCGCATTCACACTCGCCGCACGCGGCGACGCCGCCGGCGCCCTCGCCGCTGAGGAGCAGCGGCGCGCCCACCTGCGGCGGCTCGCGCTGGCCGCCGCGGAGCGCGACATCTTCCGCGGAATGACGGCGGAAGAACAGCAGGCGGAACAGCAGGCGGCGCGTGATCTCATTTCCGCCCGGGCGCAGGTTCGCGCGGAGCGCGCGATGCCGAAGCCGGATCCGGCGCGGCTCGCACGCCTCGAGCGACAGCGTGCCTCGCTCACATCCGCGCGACGGGAGCAGCAGGCCGCCGTCTACGCGCGTCTGCCTGCGCTGCGGCGGTGGCGCGGCCTCGATCCTGCGCCGCGCGCGGAAGACGTCCGAGGGCTGCTGCCCGACGCGCACGCGATCGCCCTCGAGTACATCGCATCTCTGGATCGCCTTTTGATCCTCGCAATCAGCCGCACCGACACGGGCGTCGACGTATCGTCCACGATTGTGCCGTTCAAGCGCCGCGAGTTCGCCGCTTCCCTCGCCAAAGCGCTGGAGCCCGCCGCGCTTCGTGACGTGGACGAGTGGACCGCGCGATCGGCGCCGCTCGCGGCCGCAGTGCTCGCGCCGGTTTCCAATCGTCTCGCGGATCGCGATCGGATCGTGGTGCTTCCCGATGATCTCCTGTGGAAGGTGCCGTTCGAGGCGCTCACGGTCGCCGGCTCGGACCTCGCGGCATTTGCGAGCGTCACCTATGCGACATCGTTCGCCACGTGGATTCAGCAGGCCGCTCTCTCACCAGCTGAATCGGGCGCGTTTGCCGCGGTCGCGGGTCCGGAATTATCGCCAGCGCGCCGCGCCCGCCTCGAATTGACGCTGCCGGGGTGGACCCCGCCCGATGCCGCGAATGCCATCGACGAGACGCGCACGTTCGCCGGGATCTATGAATCGCGCGCGCGCACCTCCTCGGGCCGTGACGCGACGGAAGCGGTGGTCCGCGCCGCTGTCGAATCCGCGGATCTGATTCATCTGGCAGCGCCGCTGCACGTCACGGCCGCGAGCCCGCTCTTTTCCGCCGTGCTGCTCGCCGACGGCGAGTCGAGGCCCTCGACAGACGGCCGGTGGGAAGTGCGCGAATGGTTCGCGAGCGCCGGCCATGCGCAGCTGATGGTGCTGCCGGACGCTGGGTCGTTTGGCGCGGCGGGCGCCGGCGCCGCGATGGATCCGCTCGCCTGGGCCGCCGCGGCCGCCGGTGTGCCGTCGCTGGTACTGGGAAGATGGCCGCCGGACGGATTCGATCAGGCCGATGTCATGGTCGAGATGTACGACTGGTTGGCGCACATCCCCCGCCTCACACCGATCGAGGCCTGGGGCGCAGCGATCGCGATCACGCGCGGAATCGGGCGCGCCCCGTCGGCGTGGGCCGGCCTCCGCTTCATCGGCGCGGGATAGCCTGGCGATCTGCGAGGAAATCGCGCCCGCGCGCGAGTTCGATCGCGGTCTTCGTCGCCCCGACGAACGGGATCGCATTGAGGCCGGTATCGAGCGCGCCGCGGAAAAACCCCTTGCGCTTCATCGTGGCGCCAATCGTCACCAACGCGATCGCCGTTCCCACCCAGGGGGCCGCCCGCACCATGCGGCGCGACAGCTTCGCTCCGCCCCACCGCACCAGTCGATCCGTGGTTGCCATTTGTTCGTCCTGCTGAAAATTCTTCCGCCTGAAGGCGGAAGCCACGCAGAGGAATGCCCCGCGCCCCGCGCCCCGCGCCCCGCACCCCGCACCCCGCACCCTGCGCCCCGCACCCCGCACCCCGCGCCCCGCGCCCCGCGCCCCGCACCCCGCGCCCCGCGCCCCGCACCCCGCAACGAAGCTGAAGTGCAATCAACATTCCAATGACATACAGTTGAGACGGATGCCGCATGTCGTCATCGTCGGGGGCGGCTTCGGGGGCCTGTACGCCGCGCGCGCGTTTCGGCGACAGCCCGTGGACGTGACCGTCATCGATCGTCGCAACCACCACGTATTTCAGCCGCTCTTGTACCAAGTCGCCATGGCGGCGTTGTCGCCCGGCGACATCGCGTCGCCGATCCGGTGGATCCTGCGGCGCGAGCCCAATATCGAGGTGCTCCTCGGACACGTCGATCGCATCGACCCGTCACGCCGCGTCGTTCACTTCAGCGATGACGATGAGATCGGCTACGAGTTTTTAATCGTGGCTGCCGGATCGACGCACGCGTACTTCGGGCACGACGACTGGCAGCGGAATGCGCCGGGGCTCAAGACGCTCGAGGATGCGCTCGAGATTCGACGGCGCGTGCTGCTCGCCTTCGAGCGCGCGGAGCGCGAGAAGGATCCTGTCGAGCGACAGGCGCTCCTCACATTTGCGATCGTCGGCGCCGGGCCGACCGGCGTCGAGCTCGCCGGTGCGCTCGCCGAGATCGCCAGGCAGTCGCTCGCGCGCGACTTCCGTCATTTCGATCCGGGCTCCGCCACGATTGTGCTGATCGAAGGCGGAGGATCGGTGCTGGCCAGTTTCCCTGAACCGCTCCGCAAGGCGGCGCAGCACGATCTGGAGCGGCTTGGCGTCCAGGTGCGCACCGGCACGATCGTGACGCGGGTCGCGCCTGGCCTCGTCGAGGCGGCGGGCTGGCAGCTGCGCGCGGCCACCATCCTGTGGGCGGCGGGCGTTGCGGCGTCGCCGCTTGGCAGAACGCTGGGCGCGCCCATCGATCGCGCGGGGCGCGTGCTGGTGAATCCCGATCTCACGATTCCCGGACATCCCGAGGTGTTCGTTATCGGCGACCTCGCGTCGCTCAACGACGCCAGCGGACGTCCGCTTCCGGGTGTCGCGCAGGTCGCGATGCAGATGGGGGCACACGCCGCTCACAACATTCAGCGCGCGATCGAGGGGCAACCGCTCCGTCCGTTTCACTACCGCGATTACGGCAACATGGCGACGATCGGGCGTGCATCGGCGGTCGCGGATCTGCACTGGCTGCAGTTGAAGGGTTTTCTCGGCTGGCTCGCGTGGTTGTTCATCCACCTCGTCAAGCTCATTGGCTTCCGCAACCGGATTGTCGTCTTCGTGCAGTGGGCGTGGGCGTATTTCAGCTATCAGCGCGCGATACGGCTGATCACCGGTGCGGAACCGCGCGCGCAATGATCCGCCGCCCGCTCGGCCTCTTCGTGATACTTGCCGCCATGGCGGCGGCGCTGCTGCCGGTACCCGCGTGGTGGATCGAACGCTGGTACTCCGAAGGCGTGTACTCGCGATTGCAGCGGTCGGTTACGGCCGCCTCGAACGCCATCGACTGGTCGCTATTCGATCTCGTGTGCCTTCTTGGCGTGACCGCCGGGTTGTTCGCCATCGTGCGGTCGGTCCAACGCGCCGGCTGGATACGCGGCAGTGCGCGCGCGATCTGGCGTGTCGCGATGCTCGGATCGATCGTTTACCTGACGTTTCTCGCGATGTGGGGGTTGAACTATCGTCGCGTCCCGCTGGCGGACAAGCTGGCGTTCGATCGCGCCCGCGTGACGGCTGCGGCGACGGCGGATCTCGCGATGCGTGCCGCCAACGAGCTCAATCGCCTGCACGACGCGGCGCACCACGTGCCGCCCGACGACCGCAATCTCGTCGCGCCATTTCACGACGCGCAGCGCGCACTCGGATCGCAATGGGCGATCGTCACCGGCACGCCAAAGCGGACGCTGCTCGGGTCGTACTTCAGGCGCGCGGCCATCGCGGGCATGACCGATCCGTTCCTGCTCGAAGTGATGCTGGCGCCGGACCTGCTGGACGTCGAGCGGCCGTTCGTGCTGTCGCATGAATGGGGACACCTGGCAGGCTACGCGGACGAGTCCGAAGCAAACTTCATCGCGTGGCTTGCCTGCGCACGCGGCAACGAGCGCGCGCAGTACAGCGGTTGGCTCGCGCTCTTCGGCCATTCAGCGGGAGCGCTGGCACCCGCGCAGAGACGCGCGGCGTTCGGGGCGCTCGAAGCCGGCCCACGCGAGGATCTCGCGGCCATCGCCGCACGCTACGAAGCCACCTCCCGCATCGTCCGCGTGGCCGCGCGCGAGACCTACGACCGCTACCTCAAAGCCAACCGGGTGACGGAAGGGATCGAGAGCTACGATGCGGTCCTGCAGCTCATCCTCGGCACGGCTTTCGATGCCAACTGGACGCCGCGCTTGCGGTAACGGTATTCTCTGTCGAACTTTCCCAAGCCCCAGGGAGGTCGCGTGAAAGGCCAGTCGGTCGGGCCGTACCGCGTGCTGAGCAAGCTCGGCGCCGGAGGCATGGGAGATGTTTACCTTGCGGAAGACGACCGGCTCGGCCGTCGTGTGGCACTCAAATCGCCGTCCGACGCCTGGCTCGAAGCCCCGAATGCGCGAGCGCGCCTGCACCGTGAAGCGCGCGCTGCCGCGCGCTTGAACCATCCCAACATCGCCGGCGTCTATGACGTGCTCGAATCGAACGGGCGTCCGTTCATCGTCATGGAGCACGTGGAGGGGGAGAGTCTGGCGGCCGTCCTGTCGCGTGGACCCGTTCCGCTCGAACGCGCGCTCGCGATCGGCGTTGAAATCGCGCAGGCGCTCGAAGCCGCCCACGCCGCCGGGATCGTTCACCGCGATCTCAAGCCGGGCAACGTCATGATCACGCCCGACGGCCACGTGAAGGTGCTGGACTTCGGCCTTGCCAGACTCACGGACGTCGATTCCGCGGCGGGACCGCTCACCAGTCCGGGCCAGATTCTCGGGACGCCGGGCTACGTCGCGCCGGAGCAGCTACTCGGGCATCGCGCAGACGCGCGGAGCGATGTCTACAGCGCGGGTGCGATCCTTTATCAGCTGTTATCGGGCAAGCCTCCCTGGGGATCGCTCGACGAACGCGGGCGCGGCCTGAGCGCGATCCTCGCGCCGGTGCCGAACCTTGCGACGGTGACTGCGGCAGTGCCGCAAGAGATCTGCGACCTCGTCGCGCGCGCCATGGAACGGGAGCCGCGCGATCGGTTTGCGTCTGCATCCGATCTGCGCCACGCGCTCGAGCACGCGACGGCCGCGGTGCATGACCAAACGACTGTGGCCGACGGGACGCCGGCGACGAGGAATCGGCGCGTGTCGCGATTAGCGGTCGCGATTGTCTGTCTGTTGCTGCTCGTTGCGCTTGGCACGCCAATCGTGTGGCGCTGGCGCACGAACAGGGCGTCTCCGTCCAACGCCTCGGCGCTTCCTGTCATCGCGGTGCTGCCGCTGCAGAACATCAGCAGCGATCCCAACCTCGAATATGTCGGCGCGGGATTCGCGGAAACCATGAGCACGAAGCTCGCAACCGTCAACGGTCTCGCGGTCGTGTCGCGGTCGGAAATCCACGACGCATTGAGCCGGAAACTCGACATTTCGAAGTTGTCGCGTGCCCTGGGTGCGACATATCTCGTCACGGGCGGGGTGCAGCAGGTCTCCACGCAGATTCACGTCACGATCAATCTACTGAGCGCCGACGGCGGCCGCATCATCAGCGGCGCCATCTACGACGATTCGTTCGAGAACGTCTTTGCACTGCAACGGCGCATTGCCGAGCAGCTGACCAAACAGATAGTCGGGACGCTCTCGTTGGCCACCGAGCAGCGACTCGCGCGGGACCCGACGAGCAACGTCCGCGCGCTGGCCGAATACTGGCGCGGTCGTGACTACCTCGACAAGCCGGGCCCGGAGCCGATTGATCCGGCGATTGCCGCGTTCGAGGAATCAGTCCGGATAGATCCGTCGTTCGCGCTCGGATATGCCGGGTTGGGGAGTGCGTACTGGCGGAAGTACGGGCAAACGAAAGACGCGACGTGGGCGCGCCGCGCGATCGACACGACCGAGCAGGCGAAGCGGCTCGACGCCCGTGATCCGGATGTCGGATACACGCTGGCGAGCGTTTATAGCGGAAGTGGCCATGCGGACGAAGCGATTACCGAATTGCTCCGCGTGCTGGACCTGCAACCGTCGAACGATGCGGCTCATCGCAAACTTGGCGAGATCTACGCCAAGCGTAGTCGCATCGACGAAGCTGTAAGAGAGTTCAACGAAGCGATCAGACTCCGTCCGGACTATTGGGAATCTCATCGTGCGAAGGGACTGGTGCTCTGGCGCGCGGGTCGGCTCACCGAGGCGGAGCAGGCGTTCAAAACAGTCATCGAACTGCAGCCCGATTCAGCAATTGGATACCAGCTGCTTGGAAACGTGCATACCAGCGCGGGGGACCTGACATCGGCCACGCGCGATTTCGAGACAGCGGTAGCGCGCGGCGGAAGCTTTGGTACGTATTCGAGCGTCGCGTACATCTACTACATTCAGGCACGATTTCAGGATGCCGTGTCCGCCTATCAGAGCGCTATCGCAGCGCGGCCCGGAAATGCCACCACACATTGGAATCTGGCCGATGCCCTTAGGCATCTCGGCCGCGACGCCGAAGCGCGACGCGAGTACCAGAAGGCCGTCGATCTGTTCGATATAGACCTCGGTGTCGATCCAAACGACGCCGGGTCGTTAGCGGTGCGTGCGACGTGCCAGGCGCGCCTGGGGCGCACGGAGAACGCCCGTACGGACATCGCTCACGCGACGGCACTCGCGCCTGATGATCCGGACGTGCAATACCAACGGGCGCTCGTGCTCGCGATCGCAGGGCGGCGCGATGATGCGTTGGGTGCGCTCGAGAAGGCTGTTGCCGTGGGCTACAGCCGTGCGCTGCTCAAGGTTGATCAGGATCTAGGCACGCTTCGTTCCTCGACGCGTTTTCAGGCGCTTCTCAACGGCAACAAAACGCAAAGGAGCGATCGATGAAGGCAGGGCCGCTGGCGATCTCGGTTGCTGTTGGCATCATCGTGGGACTGCTCATCGGGCTGGCCATCAAGAAAGGCGGAGGTGGTCCGGTTCCGGGCCCTGTGACTCGAAGCATGCTCATCGTCCTCCATCCCAAGGGCGGCAGTGAATGTGAAGCTGTCTTCCCTAAGGTCCCGGGACGTGTTCGCCGCGGCGACAAGTTCGTGTGGGAGGTCATCAACACGTGCGGCGCCCAACGCACGATCACGATCAGCCCGAAAAAGGAAGGCGACGACGCCGAAAACGTTTTCGACCAGCGGCCGCCGTATGCGGTGTCGGCGCCCGACGATAATGCCAACTCTCCGGCGCAGTCAGGCGCGCTGACCATCAAGACAGGGGCTGCATACAACCACACGTACGAATACAACGTCAGCGTGGTGGGCGGGAAAACGTACGATCCAAAACTCGAGGTGGATCCGTAGCGGGACGTCCCACATGGCGGCGCGCGCCTTGCACACGCTCGGGCGTATGCTCGGCGGCGCGCTACGCGGGATCGAGTTGATCGACGTCGGAAGGCGTCACCGGCGCAGGCCCGCGGCCGGTCCGCAGATCCTCCGGATGCACGTCGGGATTGCGGTCGAGGAATTCCACTTCACGCCAGCGCCGCCAGCCGCACTCGTGGCAGCGGTATGGCTGATGATCGGTCAGCTTCTGACGCAGCCGCTCGAGGCTGCCGCGCAGACGGGACGGGTAGACCCGCGCGGAGGCACACCGCGGACACTTCATACCGGTAACCTCTTGGGGAGTCCGGTCATGTTACCACAGCCGAGGTCATGCGTCGCACGCTGAAGGATCAGGCCGTGAAGGACCGCGTCGCGTCCGCCCGCGCCGCCCGGCTGCACTACAGCACCGACACCAAACCAGGTATCCGGCGCGTGAAGAGCGGCAAGGGCTTTCGGTTCCTCCGGCCAAATGGAAAGCCGGTGACCGCGCGCACGGATCTCGAGCGCATCCGCGCCCTCGTCATTCCACCCGCCTGGACCGACGTCTGGATTTCACCGGATCCTCTGGGTCACCTGCAGGCCACCGGACATGATGCCCGCGGGCGGAAACAGTATCGCTATCACGAACGCTGGCGCGAGGTGCGCGACGAGACGAAGTACGGACGTCTGCTCGAATTCGGCCGGGCGCTGCCGGCGATCCGTCGTCGCATCGAAGCGGACCTGCGACGCAGTGGACTTCAGCGCCGCAAGGTGCTCGCCACGATCGTCACGCTCCTCGAGAAAACGCTGATTCGCGTCGGGAACGAGGAGTACGCGCGCGACAATCAATCGTTCGGCCTGACGACGATGCTCGACAAACACGTGAAGGTGAACGGATCGAAAGTCGAGTTCGTCTTCCGCGGCAAGAGCGGGATCCGGCACAAATTCGAATTCAACGATCGCAAGCTCGCGCCAATCGTCAAGAAATGCCAGGAGCTGCGCGGACAGGAACTGTTTCAGTATCGCGATGACAATGGCAGGATCGTGGATATCGGATCAGGCGACGTGAACGAGTACCTGAAGGAGATCACCGGAGAGGATTTCACGTCGAAGGATTTCCGGACCTGGTGCGGCACGGTCGAGGCCTTGAAGCGGTTGCTCGAATGCGAGGCAGCGGAGTCGGAGTCTAAAGCGAAGAAGGTGATCAGCCGCTGCATCGAGGAAGTGGCCAGGCAGCTCGGAAACACAAGAGCCGTCTGCCGCAAGAGTTACGTCCACCCTGCGGTGATCGATGCGTACCTGGACGGATCGATCAAGCGTCGCGCGGGCCGCGGCATCAGAGCAGTGGGAAAGCTGACGCGGGCCGAGACCGCCGTCCTCACCTTGCTCAGACGCCGGTAAGCTCAATGCTCAATGGCCAACACCGATCGGATCAATTGAATTTGAATTGAATTGCAATTGAACATTCAACATTGAGACTGTCGTTTTCGACAGCGCTCTTAGCGCCCGTTCAGCGTAATGCCGCCGTTGGTGCCTTCGATCTCGAGGCGCGGGCCGCCGCCGTTCAACCGTCCTTCGAGGCGGCGCCGCGACTGATCGCCGATCGTTTCGATAGCGAGCCCGTCGGCATTGATGCCGCCGTTGCTGATGCGCGCCGAGATCGTGGCCTTCGCCTCGCGCGGCAGCCGTACCCGGATGCCGCCGTTCGTGCACTCCAGCTTCACGCCGCCTTCCGGCATCTGCGCGAGATCGATGTCGAGGCCGCCGTTGGTCGTGCTCGCGACGAGCGTGCCCGCGATGTCGCGCGCCTGAACGCCGCCGTTGGTCGTCTCGGCGTTGACCCGTCCCTTGAGGCCGGTCACCTCGATCCCGCCATTGACCGTTTCGACTTTGACCTCGGCGCCCGCCGGCACGCGCACGCGGTATTCAACCTGGAGTCCGCCGCGGTTGAACATGCCTCCGTCCGCACGCCCGACCTTCGTCTCGATCCGCACGTGTCCTGCGGACGCATCGTCAACGATCTGAATGCGTTCGAGCGCGGCCTTCGCGGCCTCGGGCGACGGGCCCTTTGCCTTCTTGATAGCGACGACCTGCAGGGTGTTGCCATCGGCGGGCTGCACGTCAATCTTGCCGTTGATGTTGCTGATCTCGACGCGCCCCGACGCGTCGAGCGGGTAGGACTTCCGCCACTCGGCTGTTTCCTCCGAGCGGAACTCGGCGGTGACGATGTCGCAGCCGGCGCTGGCGAGCAGAAGCGGCAGCACCAGCGCGGGCAGCAGATGGCGCGTGACCATACGGTTCATGGCTCTCTCCCTATGGCGATATACGGCCAGTCAGGGTAACGCGTTCCTTGAAACGGCGCCACAGCCTGGGAAAATCGTCCTAAATCCGGCTATACTCGGCGCACTCATAGAAGCGTCTCGAAGGTTTCAAGGGTTCTATAGCTTCTGGTTCGAGGTTCAGGGTCCTTTTGTCATGTCTGAGCGGAAATATCGGCAGCGAGGGTACCAGGACGAGCCGCGCGAGCGGCGGCCGGAGCAGAGGCCGGAACAGAAGAAGGAGTACGCGCCGCGCGGGCAGCCGCCCGTTCAGCCGAAGACCTTCAACATGCCCGGCTTCCGCGAAGTGCTGAAGTGCGCGCGGTGCGGAACGGAGCTCACCATCGCGGCCGCCTGGGGCCCGACGAGCCAGTGCTCAAAATGCCAGGCCGACCTGCACAGCTGCGCGCAGTGCGCCCATTTCGATAGCGCCGCCGCGTTCGAATGCCAGCGGCCGATCGCCGCGCGCGTTTCGCCAAAGGATGCGCGTAACGAGTGCACCTATTTCGAGCCGCGCACCACGGTGGAACGCGAAACGAAATCCTCCGTATCCCCCGATAGCGCATCGGGGGCCAAAAAGGCGTTCGACGATCTGTTCAAGTAGCGCGGACGCGTGGCCGCGGCCCGCGCGAGGCGACGGAGTGATCGGGGCCTGAAGCGACAGCGTCGAGCGAGAGCGAGGCGGGGATGGCGCCCCGCGAGCACTGAGAAACGTCGCGCGCGCCCGGAGGTGCTCCATGACGTGGCTCTCTCTGGTTCTTGCCGCGGCGATTGCCCAGGCAACGCCCGCGGCGCCGCCGCTCACCCGCGCCGAGATGGCAGTGTTCCTCCAAAAAGCGCCAATTGTACGGTCGCGATCCATCAGCAAGGGGATCACGGCCCCGGTCCGTCTCACGTTGTCGGACGGACGCGTCACGCATGACGCCGCATTCCAGAGGGTCGACGAGCAGAAGTCGGTGCAGGAGTTCGGCAGCGGCCGGCGCGAGTACAACTTCGTCGACTCGTGGCGCTATAACGTCGCCGCGTTTCAGATCGCGGAGCTCATTGGCATCGGCGAGATGATGCCTGTGACCGTCGAACGAAAATGGGCTGGATCGTCGGGCGCGCTCAGCTGGTGGGTTGACACGCTCATGGATGAAGCCGAGCGGCTGAAGAAGAAGCGCGAGCCCCCTGACTCGGAACGCTGGAACCGCCAGATGCAGACGCTGCGTGTATTCACCGAGCTGGTGGACGATACGGATCGCAATCTCGGGAACGTGCTCATCACCCCCGAGTGGCAGATCTGCATGATCGACTACACACGCGCGTTCCGTCTCTCCTCGGCGATTCGCGACGGGGAGATCACGCGCTGCGATCGCAAGCTGCTCGAGGCGCTCGAGGCACTGACGCTCGCGTCGCTGACGAGCGTGGCGCAGCGGTACCTGACGCCCTATGAAATCAAAGCCGTGCTCGAGCGCCGCGATCGAATCGTGGCGCGCGTGCGGCGCTTGATCGCCGACAAGGGGGAGGCGGCCGTGTTGTATTGAAGGGGTGTCGCTGTCTGTGTTGTTCTGTGTTCTTCTGTGGTCCTGTGCTGTGGCCCTAGTTCCACTTCAGACCCTTCAGCTGCTCGAGATTGATGTTGCCGCCACTCAGGACACAGACAACCTTTGCACCTCGCGGTGCGCGGACGAGGTCGTGGAGGAGGGCCGCCACAGGCGCCGCCGCCGCACCCTCCGCGACAACCTTCAGGTGCGACATGATCCAGATGACCGCGTCGAAGATCTGTTCGTCCGGCAGCGTGACGAGATCGTCCACATGCTGCCGGACGATGTCGTAGGTTTTTTCGCCGACGCGTTTCACGCGCAGGCCGTCGATGATGCAGTCCACGCGATCGAGCGTGAGCAGGCGCCCTTCGCGCACACTGCGTGTCATGCCGGGAGCGCCCGAGGACTCGACGCCAATGACTTTGATAGCCGGGTTGCAGCTCTTGAGTGCGAGCGTGACGCCGGAGATGAGTCCGCCGCCGCCGATCGGCACGACCGCGACCTCCACTTCGGGCCAGTCCTCATAAATCTCCAGGCCGAGCGTGCCCTGTCCCGTTATCAGCTCCTCGTCGTCGAACGGATGGATATAGGTGTAGCCGCGCTCTTCGACGAGCTGTCGCGCCTTCTCATTCGCCTCGTCCCAGATGGTGCCGTGGAGCATGACCTCGGCGCCGTACGCACGCGTCGCCGCGATCTTTGACGGCGTGGCGTTCTCCGCCATGACGACGATTGCCTTGATTCCGTAGTGCGCGGCGGCGAGCGCGACGCCTTGCGCATGGTTGCCGGCGGAGGAGCAGACGACGCCGCGTCGTTTCTGAGCATCCGTCAGATAAGAGAACTTGTTCATCGGTCCGCGAATCTTGTACGAGCCGCCGCGCTGGAACATCTCTGCCTTGAGACGGACATCGAACCCGGTGTGCTCGCTCAGCAGCCTCGAGGTCAGCAGCGGCGTGTGGTACACGTACTCGCCCATGCGCGCGCGTGCCTGTTCGAAATCCGATCGCGTCAGCGGGAGCATGCGCGCGAGTATAACGAAACGGGGTCAGGCGCTCGTCGCACGTCAACATCGAGACGCAATATGCTTGTCACGTACGACTTCACGCAGAGGTCGCGGAGCACGCGGAGCCGCTCTTTCCTCAACGTCCTGACGACGCGGATACCAGTTGACGGTCTGTGCGACCTCGGCGGGCTCCGCGTGAGTACGTTCGTGGTACGCCACTGCAGTTACACAAGATCTGGCGCAGCAGCAGCCGGTTCAATCGAACGAGCTATCGCACCGGGCCGAACGCCGGATTCGTCAGAAATGATTTGTCGGTGAGGCTCTCGAGAAACGCGACGAGATCCCTGCGCTGCTCCGGCGTGATGGGAAATCCCTTGATGCGCTTGCTCTTCAATGGGCTCGTGACGCCGCCGCGCGCGTAGTGGTCGATCGCCGCCTGGAGCGTCTCGATGCTGCCGTCGTGCATGTACGGAGCGGTGACGGCGACGTTGCGCAGCGTCGGCGCGCGGAAGCGTCCCATGTCCGCCGCGTTGTGCGTGCGATCCATCAGTCCGCGGTCGGTCCGCGGGTACGCCCCGCGCCCGTTCACGTTGTAAAGGCCCGTATTGTGGAACAGCGGTTCGACCCGCGTGGCCCGCTCGAACGTGACGGGGCCCGAGAGGTTGAACGATGCGTGGCACTCGCTGCAGCCAAGCGTCTCCGAGAAGAACAGATCCTTGCCGCGCAGTGCCGCGGCGCTCATCGCATTCTTGTCGTCGCGGTACAGATATCGATCGAACGGCGAGTCGGCTGAGACCAGCGTGCGCTCGAACGATGCGATCGACTTCACGATGTTCTGCAGCGACACGGGCGCAGGCTCGCGCGGGAACGCGGCGCCGAACGCGGCCACGCTCGCGCGGTCCGACGAGAAGCGCGCGACGATCCGCGCCTCGTGTCCCTTCAGGCCCATTTCAATCGGATGCTCGTTCAACATCGGCACGAGCATCTGCGCTTCGAGCGTGCGGAGACCCGAGTCCGCCCACCCGTACGTCACGTTGTAGGCCACGTTGGTCAGCGTCATCGTGCTGCGCGCGTGCTCGGCGCCGGTGGATCCGACGGCGCGCGCAAGACCGTCAGTGAACGCAAACGCCTGCTGATGGCATGACGCGCACGAATACGAGCCGTTGCCCGACAGCCGCTTGTCGTAGAACAGCCGCCGTCCGAGGTCGATCTTCGGCTGACTGATGGAATTGTCGGCGGGCACACGCGGCACTGGAAGGCCGCGGGGAAGGCTCCAATGAAACGAGTCGATGCCGAAGGCTGAATGCCGAATGCTGAATACGAACACGAGTGCGACGACGAGGACCGTGACTCTCATTCAGCATTCAGCATTGGGCAGTCGGCATTGAGCATTGCGAGCGCGCGAGCGCCGGCCCTACTGCCAGGCCGTGTGCACGGGCGTCAGCCCCATGCTGACGGTCTGGCCGGCGAGCGCACCGCGCTCCTTCATCCAGCCCTCGAACGCGGTCAGGGCCGCGGGATCGACGCCGGCCGGCTCCGCCTTTCGCTGCGTCACCCAGTCGCCCATCGCCTTCATCAAGATATCAGCCTGCTTGCGATCGCTGGCGAACAGCTCCATGTAAGCCTGCTTCGCGTCGTCAACGCGATTGAGCGCCAGAAACGCTTCGCCGCGGTACTCGATCGCGTCGGGGAAACCTGGCGCCATCTGCAGCGCCGTGCCGTACATCTCGAGCGCCTTCTCGTAGTCGCCGCTCTTGCGGTACGCGAACCCCATTCCGTTATATGCCTGGAACATGTTCGGCACCAGCTCGGTGGCGTGCTTGAAATCTTTCAGGGCCTTCTCGTACTCGACCTTCGCCTTTTTTGGATCGCTCTTCTCGGCCCTGAGCCCTTTGTCCTTGTGTCCGATGCCGCTGTTATACGCGTCGCGCGCCATCTCCTCCGGCGTCATCTCCCGCATGGCGGAGCCGGACCGTACCGATCGGCCGCTCGCGCCGAGGTTGAGAGGCGAGATCGCCACAGCGGCGGCCAGCAGCACGCCGGTTTTCCATATGCCGTTCATCAGCTACTCCTTCGCGGGTTGACGTGTGAGTTCCAGATCGATCGAAATCGTGACGTCGTTGCCGACCACGGCGCCGCCGCCTTCAAGAATGCGGCTGTAAAGCAGACCAAAGTCGCGGCGATCGAGAACTGTTGACGCCGTTGCGCCGACGCGGGCGTTGCCCCAGATGTCCTTGATCTCCGGCGTGGGCCCCTCCACGTCGAGTACGACTTCCTTCGTAACGCCGTGCATGGTGAGGTCGCCGGTCACCTTGAACCGTCCCGCCGCCCCTTCCGCGTGTTTCGACTTGAAGGTGATCCGGGGAAAGCGGTCAACGTCGAAGAACAGGTCGCTCCGCAGATCCTTGTCGCGGTCGTCATTGCGTGTGTTGATCGTGCGCGCGTCGATCGACGCGTCGACGCGCAGCGTGCCCGGGATGTTTGCGGGATCGAACGTGACCGTTCCGGTCGGACCGTCGAATTGCCCTTTGACATTCGAGACGATCATGTGCCGGACAGCGAACTGCGCGGCCGAATGGCCGGCGTCGATCGCCCAGGTGGCCGGCTGTGCGCGCGCCGGGAGCGGCTGCGCCAGCGCCATTGCGAATAGACCGAGAGCTGTCGCGGGTCGCATGGGCCTCAAAAGAAATGGGGATGTGAGCAATATGCATTCCCGCCGGGTGCGGGCGCAACACCTAATTTGACGGCAGGGCCCGTCAAAAAGCCGGGCGCGAAACACGAAACTCTTTTCCGTTTCCGTGCCCGAACGCCTGGCAGGTTGTCGAAAAGCCGATGTCCGTGGCCAATCCCGCTGGGGACTAGAGGCCGCCCGCCGGCTTTGCCTTGAGCACGCCGACCTGCACGAGCACCCCTGTGAAATCGAGAATCCGGCGCTCGTGCGTGATTCGGCCGTCGGAGAGGGTCAGGAGGATCGCGCAGACGACATCCACTTTCCGGCCGGTCGCCGCCACTCCGAAGAATTCGCCCGCGTGGGTACCGCTCACCCGCGCGATCTGCACCACGCGGTCGCCGTCGATCAGCACGTCCTCAGCGTGGAACCGGAGGTCGGGGAACGCCTGGAACCACTTTCGGTAGATCCGCTCGATTTCCTCGGGACCCTCGAGCACGCCGCCGGTCGGGCTCGTCACGGTTGCGTGCGGCGCGTAGGTGCTCGCGAGCGCCGCCGGATCGCGGGCGGCCCACGCGGCGCTCTGCCGTTCCAGGACAGACAGAATGTCGTCCCGCGTCATGACGCGTCATGCTACGCCTGCGCCACCGATGACGCAAACCGGTGATCGGGCGGTCCGCGGCTACACTTCGGACCCGATATACTCCGTCGGATATGCGCGTCGGAACTCCGTTCGCCGCTCTCGCGCTCTGCGTTTCCGTCGTCGTGAACACGCGGGACTCCGCATCGCCCGCGCAGGACACGATCGGTCGCAGTGCAAACACGATTGTCGATCCGCGGGATTACCAGGACCTGCGGTGGAGGAACGTCGGCCCGACGCGCGGCGGACGCGTGACGGCCGTTGCGGGCGTGCGCAGCCAGCCCTGCACCTTCTATATGGGCAGCACCGGCGGCGGCGTGTTCAAGACCGATACGTGCGGCGAGCGCTGGACACCCATCAGCGACGGACAAATCGCTGACGGCTCGATCGGATCGATCGACGTGTCGGAATCCAATCCCGACGTCATCTACGTCGGCACCGGCAGCGCCGCGATCCGCAGCAACGTGATCATCGGCCGCGGCGTGTACAAATCCATCGACGCGGGACGCACGTGGAGGTTCGCGGGACTGAAGGACTCGGGACAGATTGGCGCCGTGAAGGTGCATCCGGCGAATCCCGACGTCGCGTGGCTCGCCGCCCTTGGATCGCCGTTCGGGCCGAACCAGGAGCGCGGCATCTTCAAGACCACGGATGGCGGCACGATCTGGCGCAAAGTGCTCTTCGTCAACAACGAGACCGGCGGCCGCGCCCTCGCGATCAACATGTCGAACCCCGACGAGATCTACGCGGGCATGTACAAAGGTTTCCGTAAAGGCTGGGACATCATCAGCGGCGGTCCCGCGAGTGAAGGGGGCATCTACAAGTCGACTGATGGCGGGGAGCACTGGACGCACCTGGCGAATGGTCTTCCGCAGAACTTGATCGGCAAGATCGACATCGACATCGCAAGGAGCCAGCCTCGAACTGTCTACGCCATGATCGAGGCGCCGGCTCGCGAAGGCGGCCTCTACCGATCCGACGACAGCGGCGCGTCGTGGCGCAACGTGAATCCCGCGGACATCCTCCGATCGCGTCCGTTCTATTTCAACTACGTCGACGTGAACCCGAAGAACGCGGAAGAAGTCTGGGTCAATGCGCTCAGCCTCTTCAAGTCGACGGACGGCGGCCGCACATTCCAGACGGTGCAGGCGCCGCACGGCGACATGCACGGCATCTGGTTCAATCCCGATAGTCCGAACATCGCGATCCAGTGCAACGACGGCGGCGCAACGGTGACGATGGACGGCGGGCGCTCGTGGTCGTCGATCCTGAATCAGCCGACCGCGGAGAT